>VSSQ01000294.1_pt1 | contig 47217 bp, 34 predicted proteins | sample 4763081 | NCBI WGS metagenome assembly VSSQ01 (sample SAMN12137344, study PRJNA551015) | bioreactor metagenome | isolation source: SDC9 anaerobic chlorinated ethene degrading culture | place: USA: Knoxville, Tennesee | collected 2015-01-01
CAATTTATTACATTTGTTTGATTTGTAAACTGTAAACTTTTTTCAGTACAAGACATTATTATGACTTTCGCTGTTCAAAGATATAGGAACAATTTTCCAAAGATATATGAATTGTTTCTCAAAGATATAGGAACTGTTTTCCAATCCTATAGGAATGAAAAGCCAAACAGGTAAGGAAATAAAAACAAATTATACGCAGCCAATTGGCAGGACGCTTACCATCCGTATGACAGATGACAGATGGCATGATAGATGAAAACGGGATCTGTCATGTTTTTTATATTTGAATATCAGTATATTAAACTCAAAAAATGACAGATGACAGATGTTTTTGAAAAAAATCGGTTTTAATGGAGCGGAAAGGATAAAATTAAGCATCAATCTTGAAGCATTAGCCATGATTAGGGATAGTGAGTACTTTTTTTTCTTATTTTTGCACAGAAATTCAAGGATTTGATTTTTAAACACATAGTTACCGTCGATAATAATAAAAAATTAGATACTGACATGGAATACAATTTCAGAGAGATTGAGAAGAAATGGCGCGAATATTGGATTGCCAATAATGTTTACAAAGTGGTGGAAGACGAAAGTAAACCCAAATACTATGTATTGGATATGTTTCCTTATCCTTCGGGAGCAGGTTTACATGTAGGACATCCGCTGGGATATATTGCTTCCGATATCTATTCACGCTACAAACGTCTGCAGGGTTTCAATGTATTGCATCCCATGGGATATGATGCCTACGGATTACCGGCCGAACAATATGCCATTCAAACTGGTCAGCATCCCGAAGTAACTACTAAAAACAACATCGCCCGCTACCGCGAGCAGATGGACAAAATAGGTTTCAGCTATGACTGGAGCCGCGAAGTACGCACTTGCGAACCAATTTATTATAAATGGACGCAGTGGGCTTTTATTAAAATGTTTAACAGCTATTACGATAACGCTTTGCAAAAAGCAATGCCTATCGCTACCCTGGAAGCTGCTTTTGCTGCAAATGGTACCGAAGGTGTGCAGGCTGCCTGCGGCGAAGAACTTTCTTTTACAGCTGCCGAATGGAATGCCAAGCCGGAAAAGGAAAAACAGGCTATCCTGCTTAATTACCGTATTGCCTACTTGGGCGACACCATGGTTAACTGGTGTCCTAAATTGGGTACCGTACTTGCCAACGATGAGGTGAGCGAAGGTCTTTCGGTTCGCGGAGGTTACCCGGTAGAACAAAAGGTGATGCGCCAATGGTGTTTACGTGTATCTGCCTATGCACAGCGATTGCTGGATGGTCTGGACGAGATCGATTGGACCGAATCGCTGAAAGAGACTCAGAAAAACTGGATAGGTCGTTCCGAAGGTGCGGAGATGAACTTCAAGGTAAAAGATTCGGATCTTTCGTTTACCGTATTTACCACCCGTGCCGATACGATTTATGGTGTTACCTTTATGGTGCTGGCTCCGGAAAGTGAGCTTACCGATCTGCTTACTACAGATTCGCAGCGTGCGGAAGTTACCAATTATGTGCAGGCTACCAAGAAGAAAACGGAACGCGAACGTATTGCCGACCGTCGTGTAACGGGGGTATTTTCAGGTTCGTATGCCATCAATCCTATCACTGAAGAGGCTATTCCGGTATGGATAAGCGATTATGTACTTGCAGGTTACGGTACCGGTGCTATTATGGCTGTACCGGCGCACGACAGCCGCGACTATGCTTTTGCCAAACATTTCGATCTGCCTATCATTCCTTTGATTGAAGGTGCCGATGTTTCTGAAGAGAGTCTGGATGCCAAAGAGGGTATCATGATGAACTCTCCGCGTGCTGGTCACGAGATAGAAGGCGGACTGGTGCTGAACGGCTTGCAGGTGAAAGAGGCCATTGCAAAGACAAAGGCTTATATCGCTGAAAAGGGAATTGGCCGGGTAAAGGTTAACTTCCGTTTGCGCGATGCTATTTTTAGCCGCCAGCGTTATTGGGGAGAACCGTTCCCTGTTTACTATAAAGAAGGCATGCCTTACATGCTGGATGAATCCAAACTTCCGTTGGAATTACCCGAAGTGGATAAGTTCTTACCAACCGAACAGGGCGAACCGCCTCTGGGACGTGCCAAGAACTGGGTGTCCGACGAAGGCTTCCCATTGGAATTGTGTACCATGCCTGGTTTTGCCGGATCGTCTGCATACTATTTGCGTTACATGGATCCACAAAACACCGAAGCACTGGTTTCCAAAAAAGCCAACGAGTACTGGCGTAACGTGGACTTATACATAGGTGGTACAGAACATGCCACAGGTCACCTTATCTACAGCCGTTTCTGGAATAAATTCCTTTACGACCTGGGTGTTGCTTGCGAAAACGAACCTTTCAAAAAGCTTATCAACCAGGGTATGATTCAGGGTCGTTCTAATTTCGTATATCGTATCAAGGAGACCAACACCTTTGTTTCGTTGAACCTGAAAGATCAGTACGAAGTTACTCCTATCCACGTGGATGTTAATATTGTGAGCAACGATGTGTTGGATATCGAAGCATTCAGAAACTGGAATCCGGAATACAAGACGGCCGAATTCATCCTGGAAGATGGCAAGTATGTATGTGGATGGGCGGTTGAGAAGATGTCTAAATCCATGTTCAACGTAGTTAATCCGGATGTGATTGTTGAAAAGTTTGGTGCCGATACGCTTCGCTTGTACGAAATGTTCCTCGGACCGCTTGAGCAGTCGAAGCCCTGGGATACCAACGGTATTGATGGTGTACACCGATTCTTACGTAAGTTGTGGGGACTGTTCTATACTAACGACGATCAGCTGCAGGTTACTAATGATGAACCTTCTGCCGAAGAGTTGAAGTCTCTGCACAAGCTTATCAAGAAGATCTCTTTCGATATCGAACATTTCTCGTTCAATACTTCGGTAAGTGCATTCATGATCTGTGTGAACGAACTGAGTGCTCTGAAGTGCCGTAAGCGTGCCATACTGGAACAGCTTATTACTTTGCTGGCTCCCTTCGCACCGCATACTGCAGAAGAGCTATGGCATGTATTAGGTAACGATTCTACGGTTTGCGATGCTCAATGGCCCGTTTGTAACGAAGCTTATCTGGTAGAAAATACGGCTACTTACGTGGTTTCGTTTAACGGAAAAGCTCGTTTCAACATCGAACTGCCGGCTGATATGCCTGCCGGCGAAGTGGAAAAGATGGCTCTTGCCCATGAAAGCGCAGCCAAATGGGTGGAAGGTAAAACTCCCAAAAAAGTCATCGTGGTTCCAAAGAAGATTGTTAATATTGTAATCTGATAATAAAACAACCGTTTCAGGGCTATGGAATATATCCCTGAAACGGTTTACTTAATTTGATATAAAATACATATGGGAAAGAAAAGAAAACAAATTACGCAATTATATTATTCCATTAACGATTACCTTCTGATTACCCTGGGATTGGTTTTATACGCTTTCGGTTGGACTGCTTTTATATTGTCCAACGAAATTGTTACCGGTGGGGTAACCGGTATCTGCGCCCTTATCTTCTTTTCTACGGGATTGCCGGTTTCAGTCTCCTATATCGTTATAAATATTGTTTTACTGATCTTTGCCTTTAAGATACTTGGCGCCAAATTCCTGATCAAAACTGTTTTTGGAGTTGTAGGTCTCTCGGTTCTGCTTACTTTGTTTCAATCCGTTTTTACCGAACCAATTCTGAAAGGCGAACCGGCCATGGCCATTGTTATTGGTGGTATTTTATGCGGTGCAGGTCTGGGTCTGATTTTTTCGGGTAACGGTAGTTCGGGTGGAACCGATATCATTGCTTCCGTTGTAAACAAGTACAGAAATATATCCATAGGAAGGGCTTTGATTTTTTGCGATTTCATTATTATCGGTTCCTCCTATTTTCTATTTCACAGTGTTGATAAGATTGTTTTTTCCTTTGTCGAAATGCTGGTGTGCAACTATGTGCTCGACATGGTGCTGAACGGGAATCGCCAATCTGTTCAGTTTTTCATCTTTTCGCCCAAGTACGACGAAATATGTGAACGGATTATATCGGATATAGGCCGTGGTTGTACCATTCTGGACGGTACCGGCGGCTATTCGCACAAATCTGTAAAGGTGGTGGTGGTACTTGCAAAGAAGTCCGAATCCGTGGCCATATTCCGACTCGTAAAGCAGATAGATAATAAGGCGTTTATCTCCCAAAGTACTGTCAGGGGAGTTTACGGAGAGGGTTTCGACCCAATCAAGACTTAAAAGTCCCGGTTAGCTTACCTGAAGATACTTAACGTATAATCTTTATATTGAGAATCGATTCCTCCAGCATCCAGCAAGCTGTGAAAAAGGAAATCGGTTCTCATTTTTTTATCACGTTTTTGCATAGCCTTCTCGTATTTTTGAGGGTAATCGGCTTTATAGGATGCCGACATCCATACCATGCCTGCCGTTTGCTGCGTGGCGGGCGATTGTGATGCATGAAGCCAGATTCCGTCTTCACCCAAAGCTTCACCGTGATCCGACAAGTACACGAGTATCGCTCTTTCATTTCTCAACTTTCCGATAAGGCTATGAATGAAATAATCGGTATACAAAACAGTATTGTCGTACGAATTTATCATTTCTTCTTTTGTGCAGGAGGATATAATTTTGCTTTTGGTTACCGGTTGATAACGGGCAAAAGAATCGGTGTAATGGGAATTATACCACCAATGGGATCCGATTGTGTGAAGAATGATCAGCTTCTTATCGGCGGCCGACTTCAACGCTGAATCAAATAATGGAAAAAGAGATTCGTCTACCCACTTATCGAACACGTATGAAGATTTCTCTATATTGGCGTAAAACAAAGAATCGCATTCGTGCATAAAGTATGCATAACTTTTGGCCGACTCCTGATTGGCCAGCCAGACTGTATAGTAGTTGCACGAATTGAACATACTTACGAAAGATTCTTCGGTAAAGGCTCTGTCCGGATTAAGACTGTCTGCCCTGGTGAGTATATGCGGCAGGCTTCGGTTGGTGTAGGTATATTCCGTGTGTATGTTTTTAAAGGAAATAATATCTTCTTTGCTTAGCAAAGGGGTGGTATTTCGCTGGTATCCGTTCAGTCCTAAATGATCGGGACGCAAAGACTCACCCAATACGAACACCACCGTAAGGGGTTTATCGTCTGTGCATTTACTTTGCTCTGTTAAGCTGATCCGCTGTTGCTTTATGCTTTGTTTTTCTTCGTTGTATTTGCTTACGGTATAATAAATATTGAATGGTATACGTTCTGATATAGGTCTTTGAAAGGCGCTTACGTTTGTTAAGAAAAACATACCTGCCACTCCTGTAAGCAGGAGACCCGGTTTATATTGGACAATGCCTAGTTTAAAACGCAGATAAATAAGGCCTGCCGACAAAAGCAGGGCAGCCAATAGAAACAGTACAAGTCCGCCGCTTACCAGTTGCGCAGAGGTTCCCAGGTCGTTATCCAGCGCCGCATCCAGCAACATGGGAGTCAAAGTGGCATTGATGGTGTACCTGAAATAGGCCAGCACTGCCGATACCAAGGTTAGCAACGGCATAAGGAACAGGAAAATATAACGGTTTACCGATAAAATAAGCATTGCAAAAAAGAGACTGAGGGTTACAACGATCCATTGCATAAATAGAATGCAAACGTCTTTAAATGAATTTACAGGAATGGTAAGAAAGTCGGTCGACGTAAACATGAGTGCTATAAACAGGGTGCTGAGACATACAAAAAGGTAGTATCTTTTATGGATGTTTAGTAAGCCGGAAAGCCTATTTAAAGGTGATTTTATGCTTTTCATTGTAGTATAGATGCTATTTTTGTACAAAAATAGAAATATAAGCTAAATAACGAATGAAGAAAATTGTATTTGCAACAAATAATCAGCATAAGCTGGATGAAGTAAAAAAGATTACAGAAGGATTAATAGAGATTGTGAGTCTTTCTGACATCAATTGTACCGATGATATTGAGGAAACAGCCGACACTCTGGAGGGTAATGCTTTGCTGAAAGCAAGGTATATTAAAGAGAAGTTCGGTTTTGATTGTTTTGCCGATGATACGGGCCTTGAAGTGGAGGTGCTGAACAATGCTCCGGGTGTTTATTCGGCTCGTTATGCAGGAGTGGCACACGATTCTGAAGCCAACATGCAAAAGCTTCTTGATAATATGAAAGGTACCGATAACCGCCATGCCCGTTTCAGAACGGTTATCGCTCTTATATTGAATGGTAAGGAATATTTGTTTGAAGGTATTGTAAAGGGTACAATTAACGAAGAGAAAAGAGGCGATCAGGGCTTTGGATACGATCCTGTTTTCGTTCCCGAAGGATATGATCAGACCTTTGCTCAGTTGGGCAGCTCTGTAAAGAATTCCATCAGCCACCGTGCCAGAGCGGTAATAAAGCTGCACGATTTTTTGCTGACCTATTCCGATAAATGAAACAAGCCGTAAATTAATACTCATATGAAAAAAAGAACTGGTTGTTTGCTTTGGTTACTAATGGTGGTTGTACAATCCGTATGCGGACAAGCCATTGGAACCTGGAAATCGTATCTTGCCTATACGAATACTACAGAATGTGCCGAGGCAAACAACCTGGTTTATGCCATTGCCGACGGCTCCATGTTCAGTTACAATAAAACAGATAAGGAGATTGTTTACTACTCCAAGGAAAACGGACTGAGCGATAATGAGATTGGGCACATCGGCTTCAACGAATCTATCAACACTTTGTTGATAACCTATGCCAATGGGAATCTGGACCTGCTCAATGAACAGGGTATTTATAATATTCCTTTCCTTAAATCGTCTGTAAGTATTCAGGATAAAACCATCAATTCCATCTATTTCCACAACGAGTTTGCCTACCTGTCCACGGAATTCGGCATCATGGTGGTAAATATGAAGAAACGGGAAATTAAGGATACTTATAAATTTGATAAGGCTGTATTGCATGTGGGTATCGTTGGAAACAAAATATATGCTGCCACGTCAGGTGGTTTGTTTACAGCCGACACTTCCTCCAATCTGCTGGATCATAACAACTGGCAGAAAGTTGTTTTGGATGCATCGCAACTTAATGAAAAAGAAATTAAAAAGCTTGCCTATTTCAGCGGGGTATTATGCTTCATCGTTCCCGGAAACGGCGTTTTTTACCTCAACAGCAGCGGTGCTACTGTCCGCCTGCTGGCAGATAACACATTGAAAGACATGGTGCATCAAAATGGATTGCTTATCCCCTACTCTGCAACTTCGCTTACCATTTATACTTCGCTTACAGATAAAGAAAAAGTAAATGCCGGTATAGTAAATCATGTATCGTCTCTTAAAGATAATACGGTTCTCTGGATCGCTGCCGCCGATGAGGGGTTGAAAGCCATTAAGAAGAGCAATACAGGAAGCTACGAATCAATTGTATCGGGTATTACATCCAACAGCATCAAAAGAAACCTGACGGCTTATATGACCTTCAGTAATTCTAAATTATTGGTTACAGGTGGCGAAAGGTGGGCCGACAGAGGATTCAAGCCAGGCACATTGATGGTATACGATGGAATAAACTGGTATAATTTTGATGAAAATAAAATTGCTCAGCAGAGTGGAATCAAGTTTTCGGATATCACATCCGTTGTTGTCGATCCCAAAGATCCTGCTCACTATTATGCCTCCTCGTGGGGAGAAGGGGTGTTCGAATTCCGTAACAATGAATTTGTGAATCTCTATTCGTTGGGGAACAGTTCATTGGAATCAGCTTTACCGGGTAGCTCGGAAAGAAATTATGTTCGTGTAGACGGACTCTGTTACGATTCAAAAGGAAATTTATGGATGACAAGCAGCGGAGTAAAAGATGGTATAAATGTGCTGAAAGCAGATGGTTCGTGGTCGAAGCTATATTATGAAGTATTGAACAGTAAAAGCTTAATTGATAAAATTCTGATTACCAAAAAAGGATATAAGTGGGTGAACATACCCAGGGAAACACCCGGTATATTTGTTTTTGATGATAAAGGAACCCTGGATGATGTGAGTGACGATGTTTCCAACTTCTATAACCTATTTACAGACTCCAATGGTAAGACGATTGAGGTTAGCAGCTATTATTGCATGACAGAGGATAAAAACGGTACAATTTGGATGGGAACGGACAAAGGTCCGGTTATTTGTCCCGTTCCGGACAGAGCCATCGAAAATCCGGGAAATCTGTATTGCAGTAATATTATCCGCCCCCTCGAGGATGGTTCTTCCAATGGGTACCGTTTGCTTGAAAACGAACGGATAAATGCCATTGCAGTGGATGGAGGTAACAGAAAGTGGATCGGTACCCAGTCGTCTGGTATCTTACTGGTAAGTGAAGATGGGATGGAGACGATTGCTCACTTCACCACAGACAACTCCCCTATCCTATCTAATAATATTAAGTGTTTAGCGATAAACAGTGCCACCGGCGAAGTGTTTATTGGAACCGACAAGGGTTTGGTTTCTTATATGGGTGATGCAGTTGAAGGTAAAGATGATTATTCGGAAATAAGGGCTTTCCCTAATCCGGTTAGACCCGAATCGGACGATAGGGTTACCATTACCGGTTTGATGGAACGGTCTAATGTAAAGATAACCGACCTGAACGGACATATTATTTACCAGGGAACATCGGTTGGCGGTCAGCTTACCTGGAATTGCAGGAACCGAAAAGGAGAACGGGTGGCTTCGGGTATTTACCTTGTATTGGCAGCCACGCCAGACGCTGGCGAAAGTGTAGTTACCAAAATTATGATTATCAAATAACAATAAAGGCGGTATTAACCGCCTTTATTGTTATTTACATTGTTATAAACCAAGCTTTTCTGAAAGTTCCAACATACGTTGAATGGGTAAAACTGCTTTTTTCTGTACAGATTCGTCCACATGTATTTCAGGAAGTTCAAATTTAAGGCAGTTATATAATTTCTGCATGGTATTAAGACGCATAAAATTACATTCGTTGCAGGCACAGGTGCTGTCGTTGGGAGGAGCGGGAATAAATTCCTTATCCGGACTCTTTTTCCTCATTTCATGGATCACACCCGATTCTGTTGCCACAATAAACTGTCTCTTGTCTGACTGAATGGTATGTTTAAGCAATGCAGCCGTTGAACCTATAAAATCGGATACTGTAAGCACCACTTTCTTGCATTCCGGGTGAGCTATCACTTCTGCTTCCGGATATTGCTTTTTAAGCAATAGAATCTTTTCCAACGAAAACTGTTCGTGTACATGACAAGCTCCGTCCCATAACAACATGTTACGTCCGGTAATGCTGTTGATATAATTACCCAGGTTACGATCCGGACCAAATATTATCTTCTCGTCGGCAGGAAAACTTTCAACAATCTGTTTAGCATTGGTGGATGTTACCACTACATCGGTCAATGCCTTAACGGCAGCCGTTGTGTTTACATACGATATTACCGTATGATCCGGATGGGCTTTTACAAACTTTTCAAATTCGGTAGCCGGACAGCTATCCGCCAGTGAACAGCCTGCATTCAGATCCGGAACCAGTACCTTCTTATCTGGACATAATATCTTGGCGGTTTCACCCATAAAATGTACACCGCACAAAACAATCACATCCGCCTTCGTTTTAGCAGCCCATTGCGCCAACGCCAGACTGTCTCCTACAAAATCGGCAATGTCTTGTATATCCCCTGTCTGATAATAGTGAGCCAGTATAACAGCATTCTTTTCTTTTCGAAGCTGATCAATGGCTTTGGCTAAATCAATATTTTCGGGAACCGGCACATTCATATATCCTATCGATTGGTTTGTCAACATACCTTTTATATATTTTATTATTAGTTTTAATAAAGAAATAAATAATGATGATAATAGCCTGTTGATAGTGTTGATAAATAAACCTCTTTATGGAGGTCCAAATTTCCTTAACCGGTTATCAACATCTATATTAAACTTTTAACTACTGATTATCTGTAAATTATATTAGTTATTAACATACTGTTTATAAGTTACAAAGTTATAAACTTTCTTTCTTACTTTCAATTAAAACTGTGTGAAACAAGCTCAAAAGAAATGAATAATAGCCGCATAGTTTATTTTGTGAGATAAATGAACGCTCTGTATATACAGAAATATCATTTATCCAATAAAAAATTATCCTTTCTTTTTTACAGGTTATAAACAGGTTATCAATAGTGTTTAAACAAAAAAGATACGGTACTCTTGGAGTACCGTATCTCTGTTATTTCAAGTAATATACCTGTTGTTATTATTCTTCGATTTCCATTATTACGGATTCGGCTTTTACAAACGATCCTTCTTTTACAAATATACGTTTTACAGTACCATTGTATTCGGATGCGATATTATTCTCCATCTTCATCGCTTCAAGAATAAGGACAGAATCACCTCTCTTAACAGTATCACCTTCTTTTACAAGTACTTTCCAAATAGTACCGGGCATAGGGCTTTCTATCACTTTTCCGGTGATAACCACTTCCGGTTCTTTTACAACTTCTTCCTGTTTCTTTTGTTCGGCAATTTGTTGGTTAAGCTCGTTGTATTCTTTTTCTCTCACCCCTTTCAGGTAATTAAGAGCTACCGTAGGGAATAGTTCCAGCAAAAGCTGTTCTTTTTCATCCTTTGCCAACAATACATCACCAAACTCAGTTAAAACCGGATTGGGTTGAAGTTGATAATTGGAAGTATCATACGGAATTTCTTCACGTGTTCCAGCAATTTTTAAACGGAAATCAGGATCTACCGGTACAGGTGTTTTACCGTATTCGCCCTTCACCAATGAAATAAACTGGTTGGAAACGTTCGAGTATTTTTCGCGATTAGCTTTTGCCGCTAATGCCGAGTTAACAGCCTGAGAACCTATAATCTGACTGGTTGGTGTAACCAATGGAGGCAGACCTGCATCCAGTCTTACACTTGGAATCAGAGCCATGGCGTCTTCGATGATATCCAATGAATTGAATTGCTTCAACTGAGCTACCATGTTTGTATACATACCGCCAGGTATTTCGGCCTTTTTTACAAGTTCGTTGGGAGCCGGGAAATTAAAATAAGCTTCAATAGCATGACAAGCTCTTAATAAGCCCTCTTCGTCGTTGTTCTTAGCTGCTGCAATAGCATTGTCGAACTCTTTATCAACAGATGCAGGTAGTGTATCTGTTAATGGATTGAATGGCTTTGGAAACTGCTTAACAGCATCGAAAGCTTCCAATTCTTTTCGGATGAAATACAATTCGTTGTTGATTTTTGCAACAGCTTCCATATTTACATCCATCTGAATACCTAATTTTTTACAAAAAACATAGATAAGTTCAATGGCAGGTGCAGCTGGTCCGCCTGCAAAGTTCCATATATTTGTATCAACGATATCTACTCCATGAATGATGGCAGACAAAACAGATCCTAAACCATATCCGGGTGTACAATGCGTATGGAAGTCGATAGGAACGTTCAGGTGCTTCTTAAATAAATCAATGAGTCTGGCTACCCTTAATGGAGGAATAAGGCCGCTCATGTCCTTAATTGTGATCATATCGGCGCCCAACGCAACCATTTCCTTGGCTTTGTTCAAAAAATAGCTGTCTGTGAACACCTCCTTAGGAAGCGGTTTACCCTTTAACCGGGCTTTGATTCTTTCCATGGTAGTGAAATGCGGGTCAACCGTATAACAAACAGCGCAATCGGCCATACCGTTATATTTCTTGATGCTTTTTACACTTGATTTGATGTTCTCAACATCGTTAAGCGCATCAAATATTCGCATGATATCCAGACCTGAAGAAACAGCATTCTTAAAAAAACCGTCGATGATCTCGTCTGTGTATGGTGCATATCCATACAAATTACGACCACGGGAAAGAGCTGTTAATTTAGAGACGTTTCCTACTCCTTCCTTAATTTTTTCGAGTCTGTCCCAGGGATTCTCACCCAGGTATCGCATTACTGAGTCGGGAACTGCTCCTCCCCACACTTCCATTGCATAAAAACCTGCGTCCTTATAATAATCAAGTACACGATCAACCTGAGCTTGATTCATGCGGGTAGCAAAAGCAGACTGCTGCCCATCTCTGAGAGTTAGATCTCTGATTAGTAGCTTTGTAGACATACGTTTAAAATTTAATTTTTCCTTTTTCAATTTGTAAGCAAAAGTAGTCGAAATATGAGTTCAAATATACTAATTTTTCTTATAATAATTAGTAAATTGTAATTTTTAATATCACTATGTCAAATCAAAATTTATACCCCGTAAATACTTATAATCCAGTATTATATTTCTCTATTTATTTTCATTCTTTAAACAAAAAGGGCAATATCATTTTGCTTAAATTTCATCACACCATTTATCCCCTCATATCCACTTATCAACACTTTATATATTATATTCTTTTATTCTTTAATTTTTTAAAAAAAAAGTATGAATATGATGTCCTGTTGATATGGTTTAAAGATTTTATCAAAAAGATTTGGTTAGTATTTTATCAAATGACGAGTGAGACTTTTGTAAAGGTTATAAACAGATAATAAACAACATTGTATTCAGTCAATCAGTTACTTAAGTGATTATTTGTAAAATTGTTGATAACCTGGTATGTAGATAAGTTTATTTGAAAAAACACTGTTTAAATGTGTAAAACCCTTGTTGAAAGAACATCATAAATAGATTGTATTATTTCTTGCTTTGTTGGTTTGTGTCGTGCTTAATCAACTTTATGAGATTATCAAGGATTATTTATCATTTTCTATACACACTTTATCAATACCATTTCAACAGTTATCCCATAGTATTTCAACATTCTTTATTTACTTTTGTATTCAAATAGAATGGTATGCGCAAATTAAAAATTACAGAAATGAACCGCCTCACACCGGAGGCATTCAGAGAAAGTAAAAAAATTCCTTTAATCGTTGTATTAGACCATGTTAGGAGTTTGAATAACGTTGGTTCCGTTTTCCGTACATCTGATGCTTTTAGAGTGGAAGCTATTTACTTGTGTGGAATTACTGCCAGACCTCCTCATCCGGAAATTCATAAAACGGCTTTGGGTGCAGAAGAATCTGTTGACTGGATCTATTTTGAAGATACACACCTGGCTGTTGATAAGTTGAAGAATGAAGGGTATGAAGTATGTGCCATTGAACAGGCTCATGGCAGCATTATGTTAGATAAGTTGCTGTTGGACAATACAAAAAAATATGCTGTTGTGTTGGGAAACGAGGTAAAAGGAGTTCAACAATCGGTTGTTGATAACTGTAATTATTGTATTGAAATACCTCAATACGGTACCAAGCATTCGTTAAACGTTTCGGTAACGGCAGGAATTGTTATCTGGGATTTTTTCAAACAATTGTCAGAGTAATCCGTTTTCAACCAATACCACCACCCTTTCCGTTACTTTGTCTTTTCCTTTCGGATCGTACTGGGACTTCAGGCTGGCACCGAACATGCTTGCGAAGAAGTTCCAGAATCCTGCTCTGAATGATCCCAGGTAAGCTTTCAATAGGTTGTAACTCGATTGATTACATTCTCTGTCGATCAGTTTGATAAGTAATTTGCCCTGAGAATAAGATAGTCTCCTTAACTGAGGTTTATATTCCTTAAACATCTCTTTTTCCATCCTTTTGAGATGTTGTTGTTTAGCTTTTTCATTAGGCAGGGTTTCCATATACTCGTATGTTTCTATAAGGGTTGAATAGACCATCTTGGCATAGGGTAAAGTGCGCTTTACATCGCGTATAAGCTTGTAATAATTATCCTGCTCTTTTTTATTTTTGAATTTCATTTCCGGAAAGATATAAACACCGGGCAGGTTTACAATGGCAAAAGTATCTTCGCCAACCACATACGCAGGCTGAAAACCGGCGGGAGCGGAATTCATGGAAACATTCTGTGCAAATGTACTTGCAGAACTTAGAATAATTCCCAGCAAAAGTCCAACTAAATATCTTCTGTTCATGACATTGCAAATGTATATCAATTGTTGGTTTCTTGTACCTCTTTTAATTTATTTTCAGGAATGGATCTGAATTTACTTTGAATGCATTATTAATATAGTTATTTTTGTGAAATATATACCAAAGCCTTTATAATAATAGTATGAAAACCACCTCTTTTCTGTTTTTAATATTTCTGATATTTCCTTGTCAGGCTTCCGAATTTTTACGTGTTGGAGATACCCGGTCTCTTGGATTGGGTGGGGCAGGAGTTACCCATACATTTACCTTTAATCCGGCTCTTCTGGTTTTATCAACAAATAAGCAGGCAGGTGTTGATATCTTTAATCGATTTAATGTAAGTGGTTTGCAGACGCTTCAGGCATCATTTATCTACTCTAACGATTTATTGCCGGCGGGTATTAACATTTCTTCCTTTGGTAACGATGCCTACAGAGAAACCTGTTTTTTGCTTGCTGTTGGAAAGCAAATTAGTGAAATGGTTACTTTAGGAATTGCTTCAACCTATTTATTTATTCAGAGTGAAGGTGTGGATAAGAATCCGAGTCGCCTTGCTATCGATGCCGGTGTTGTTATTAAAACTGTTGATAAGCTGTTGATTGGAATTTCAATTCTTAATTTCCCTTCTGTAAATCTGACAGTTAGAAATGAACAGTTTAAACAAACACCTGTTTATAACCTACGCACTGGTTTTAATTGGAACATTATAGAATCATGTATGCTGACGTCGGAATTGATTTGTTCAGAAGAGAGTCCCCTGACTGTTAATATGGGTGTTGAATACTATCCCTACTCTTCTTTTTCGTTACGTGCCGGCCTGCAGGATAATTTTAGAATGCCTACCTTTGGTATAGGATATGTTTTTTCAAGGTTTTCTTTTCAATTGGCTACGCAGTTTCATCCTTTGTTGGGTACTTGTACAGGATTGGGGTTAAAAGCTCTTTTTTAATACAATCGGATGCTATGGAAAGGTTGTTTATAATTGTGTTGATATCCTTGTTGATTACAAGTTATGATGCTAAATCACAGATTAATACATCTGTTGATAACTGGATGGATTATGTGGAATCGATGGCTGGAGATACGGATGATCAGGAACGGATTGAGACTTTGTTTGCCGAACTGTCTTATTTGGCTGAACATCCGTTTGATATAAATAAAGTAACTGCGGAGGAGTTGGGACGATTACCTTTTTTATCCGATCAACAGATAGATGAAATAGTTTCGTATCGTGAAAAATACGGACTATTTGTAAGTCTGTACGAACTTAAGCAGCTTGTTTCGCTGGATTTTTCATTAATCGGACTTCTGCTTCCTTTTGTTTATGTTGAAGAAGCAAAGGCGCCTTCCTACAACGGAAAAAGAATGAGAACGTATGGAAAGAATGAGTTGTATCTTCGTTATGATAGAAGTTTTCAACAGAAAAAGGGATATGGTGAGTACTCGGATTCCTTGTTGAATGTAAATCCTAATAAAAAGTATTTGGGTGAACCTTTTGCCCACTCGCTCCGCTATTCATATTCTAAAGGATCGAATATACAGTTGGGTATAGTGGGAGAGAAGGATGCGGGCGAATCGTTTCTTTCCGGAAAGAAGAAAGGGTATGATTACTATTCGGCGCATCTGATAATTAAAGAGATGGGTGTTTTAAAGTGTCTGGCTTTGGGAGATTATAAAGTATCATTTGGACAAGGTTTGGTGATCAGCAACGACTTTTCTCCATCCCGTAGTTCGATGGTTCTGCAGACAAAACGAAGGAATAACGGATTCCGTCGTCATTTTTCAACCAATGAAACCGACTTTTTTAGGGGAATTGGATCTACGGTGACTTTAGGTAAGCTGGATATGAGTTTGTTTTATTCGTTTAGAAAACTTGATGCCACAGCAGACAGCCTGTTGATAACTTCGTTTAAAACCGATGGACTGCATCGTATACAAAGGGAATTGGATAAGAAAGGGGTGGTATCCACCCATACCGGTGGTGGAAATATACGGTATGCATCGCCTCTTCTTTCGGCCGGTTTTACCGTTATCGGATATTCTTTTGGAAACAGACGGGTTGAACCAGAGTTTAAGCCTTATACGGCACATGCATTTAGAGGTAGTTTCAATATGAATATGAGTCTGGATTACGAATTAAAATTCAGAAAAATGACTCTGTATGGTGAAACAGCATTTAGTAGGAATGGTGCATTGGCTACTTTAAATTGTTTACAGGTAACTCCGGCATCTTTTATATCCTGGCTTATTACACATCGCTATTATGATAGACGGTACCATGCTTTTTATGGTAATGCTTTTGGACAGAATAGTAATGTACAGAATGAACAGGGTGTTTATATCGGATTGCAGTTATTTCCAGCTTCAGACTGGAAATTATCAATGTACGCCGATCTTTTTTCTTCTCCTTGGTTGAAGTATGGAATGAATACGCCTTCCTCGGGAAAAGAATATATGGCCGAAGCCACCTATGCTCCCCGAAATGAATGGTCGGTTTCCTTTCGTTATCAGCATAAAGAAAAAGAGGCTGAATCGGTTTCCAAACAACATCGGATGCGTTTACAAGCAATAGTTTTGCCATCGGAAACAATTTCCTTACGAACAACGTTGAATGGTATATTGTCTGATCCGTTGAATAAGAGAAGTTACGGTTGGATGGTTTCCCAAAGTGCAGGATATAAACCGGCTTCATTACCTATACAAATGGATGGTTATTTTTCATACTTTGATACGGATGATTATGCCACCAGGATTACTTCCTATGAAAAAAATCTGTTGTATGCTTTTTCGATGCCTTCTTTTTACGGACAAGGCATCCGATGTGCTTTTTCTTTTAAAGCGTCTGTTTTGGATAATCTGTATTTATCTGCAAAATTGGGTTGGGTACATTACTTTGACCGGAATGAAATAGGAACTGATATGGAGCTGATAGAAGGTTCTGATAAAACAGATTTGAATGTTTTGGTGGGATGGAAGTTTTAGTTTAGGAGGCTTTAGGGTGTAAGCAAGCGGATTATTGCTACTTTTGTAGCCCATAAAATCAAGTGTAATTATCATGTCTACCATACTTTTTGATAAGATCGTATTCGGACCAGTCCATAGCAGAAGATTAGGTGTTTCACTGGGTATTAATTTGCTGCCGGTGGACGGTAAAGTTTGTTCTTTCGACTGTATCTACTGTGAGTGCGGACTTAACAGGGATGGTCGTACGGGTAGCAAGCTACCTACCCGCGAATGTGTAAAAAAGGAATTGGAGGAGACTCTTCTTTCGATGCTCGCAACTGGTAAAGCTCCCGATGTAATAACTTTTGCGGGAAACGGAGAGCCTACATTACATCCCGACTTTGGAGGTATCATTGACGATACGATTTTTTTAAGAAACAAGTTTTTTCCGAAAGCTAAAATTGCTGTTTTATCAAATGCGACCATGCTTCATAAACGTGAGGTTTTTAATGCATTGTTACAGGTGGATGATGCCATATTGAAGCTTGATTCGATTAGTGACAGAAGGATACGTCAGATCAATTCTCCTAATTCTCCTTCTTTCTGCAGTAAAGAATTGGTTGAACAATTATCCCGATTTAACGGAAAGGCGATTATACAGACCATGTTTTTAAAAGGGAATCTGCAGGGTGAATCGGTAGACAATACCACAGATGAAGAGATCAAGGGTTGGATTGATGCACTCAAAGTCATACAACCAAGACAGGTGATGATTTATACTATTGACAGGGAAACACCCGTGAAAAATCTCCAAAAAGTAACAAAAGAAGAATTGGAGGTAATTGCGGAGTATGCAAGGATACAGGGTTTTGAAGTTTCAGTCTCCGCCTGATTAGCTTCGATTTAAAATGAGAAACAAAGAGGCTCGATCAAACTTCATTTATACTTTGCGATAAAGTTGCTTAAAGGATTTTCCTGCCATTATAGGGTAGGTATATAGTATTGTTTAGCAAATCTTATCATACAAAGTATTTTGACTATACAAAAAAGAACCCTGAAAGCTTTTAGCATAGCTTCCAGGGTTCTTTAAATATATCATGCTTTTTAGTATAAATACCGGATAGTTTGTGTTATTATATGGTATTCTTAATTTCAATTACAGTTTAATGTAGATCTGTTTTTTATACAGATAGTAGCCGGGTATCCAGTTTAGAATTACATAAAATAATGCCCAGGCCAGAGATCCTGCATACGCTCCAAAAATAGGACTGAACACATCGTTGTACATGAATCCTTTAAAAGTGGTTGTACCCTCTGCGGCAGGGAACCAGTTGCAGAAACCTATTATTGAAGAAAGTAAAGCGGCCTGTACATACAGATACAACGGATTGATACCGAATGATTCGAAAAACAGGCTCCATTTCTTTTTACCGTTTATATCGATAATCCAGATTAATAATCCAAGGAATAATGAACCTAATCCGCAAGTAGTAAGAGCGAATGTACTGCTCCATATTTTTTTGTTGATGGGACAACCGTATTGAAGAAGCAGTCCGGAAAACAGTAAAATGGTTCCGAAAATAAACAGACGTCGTATAATAAGTTCGTTGTCTTTTTTACTGTCCAGAATCAGTTTCCCGGCATAAAATCCCAATAAAACATGGCCGATACTTCCTAATACACTCAGCAGACCTTCCGGATCAAAAGGAATTCGAGTTCCATCGGCTAATGTATCCTTATACATTCTGTCAGCACCAAAAAGTGCTTTATCGACAACTGCTATGATATTATTCTCCGAAAGCTCCATGCTGTTGGTAAAGCCAAGCAATGCCCAGTAGAATACAAGGACAGAAGCTACCAATGGTAGAATATATTTATGTTTAATGGATAGCCCTATCAACGAACCTATACCATAGGCAAGTGCCAGACGCTGCATAACGCCCAAAATACGTACATTTTCAAAATGGGTGAAACCGCGCCCGATACTTTCAAGCAAAGGTACACCGTCTGCCTGCAGCGATTTCATATACCCCATACTATGTCCGAACCAGTTTAAACCGTAACCCACCAGAAAGATAAGTAATGTACGTTTCAGAATTTTACTTACACTCTCTTTGCTAAGAGTGAAATTATATTTCCTGAGTGAAAGAAACATGGAAACACCCATGATGAACATAAAAAATGGAAATACAAGGTCCGTGGGGGTTAATCCGTCCCACGAAGCATGTTTTAAAGGTGCAAATACAAATTCCCAGCTGCCCGGGTTATTAACCATAATCATTCCTGCGATTGTTATTCCTCGCATTACATCCAAAGAAAGGAGTCTTCCTGTTTGTGCCATAGTATTTCAATGTGATTTAAAGATTTAAGCAGCTCCAAAAGTAGTGCAAAGAATATTAAATCACAAAAATATGGTTTACTTTTTAGCTCAGAAAGGCTATTATACCAACTCTTTTACTTTTTAAAGAGAGAAACTGCCCAGAGTAGAACGATAGCACCGGCTGTTGAGGTTATCAAACTTCCAATAATGCTGTTATCATTTACACCGATTCCCAATATACTGAATAGCCAGCCTCCAAGTACACCTCCGATAATACCGAGTACCAGATTAACCACTAATCCGAAACCTCCTCCTCTCATAATCTTACCGGCGGCAAAACCGGCAACTATTCCGATAATGATATACCAAAGAAATCCCATAATTCTATAATTTAAATGTGATAAATAGATTTACTAATCTCTTTATTATTAACCTACAGAGCTTCGTTTTTGTTGTTATCGCTTTTTGATTCTTTGTTTTTTATCTCAAGGGCTTTAATCACAGCCTGCAGATCATCGGCACTTAGCATAGATCTTTTTCCATCCGGAGCCAACATGGGAAGTTCCTTTATTCCTTTAAAGAATAATTCCTGATGGAAGGATTGCAAGAGATTGGTAAGGTAACGCAACTGTCCGGTGTTTGGTCCGTTTTTCAACATTTCCGATGCATAGTAATAATGGATAAATAGTCCCCTCTGCTTTTCTTCTTCAGTACGGTAGCTTTCATTATTTTTAGCTGAATACATAAATGCAATCTGAGCCAGGTAATCAATTTGTTTTTTATTTCTCTGGTAGGCTTGATAGTATAGCCTGGATGATTCCTCGAAATTCCGTGCTTTCATATGTATATCTGCACGGAACAACAGTAATTGATTCACAAGAAGTTCGCTTGGTTGCATGGCTTTCTCGGCTTTGTCGAAAAAGACAAAAGCTCTTTCCCTGTCGTACGTTTTTCCCAGTGATGATCCGAGTAAAAGACAAATTTCGGCACTGGTCGTATCCATTTGATAAGCAAGCTCCAGAGGTTCGATAGATGCAAGAAACAATCCGGCGTTATATCTTGACACTCCGGTGTAAGAAACGGTTGTATAGGAAGAATCTCCTTCGGCCATCAATGCGGTATAAACTGAATCTGCCGCTGCATATTGTTTATTTGTATACAGAGCCATTCCTTTACTCTGGCGTAGCTGTATGTTTCCCGGATTGTAGAACAAAGCCGTATCGCATATAGCTAATGCATCTGCAGCATCCTTACCTCCCAGCCGAAGCAACGTATTTATAAGTGTATTGGCCAGACTACCATTTTCGCGGTTTAGCGAATAGGCTTTAAAATACGATAGGGCAGCGATTTCATTTTGTCTGGTACGCGTATAACAATCGCCCAAGCTTCTCCACAGGGCACTGTTATCCTGATCTTTATCAAGCAACCTGGAGTAAATTTGCATGGCATCCTTCAATTCGTCCAATTGATAATGGAGTCGGGCCAGCTGGTAGCTGGCATAAAAGTTGGTACTATCCATGGCCAGAATCTTTCCATAGCTACTCTTTGCCTCCGAAACTTTACCCAGATTTGTAGCTGTACGTGCCATGGCATACAGGAAATCCCTGTTTAATGAATCCAGCGCATAGCAAATTTTATAAGTACGAAAGGCATCTTTATATTTGAGCAGCCCTTCATAAGCTTCACCTATGGAATACATGGTTTCTGCATGTGTTGAATCGGATGAGGTTAACAGTTTGGTCTGCGACAGAACCTCTTCAAATTGTTTCCTGTTGATTAGTTCACGTAAGGAGTTTTTTTGAGCGTTGGCTGTAAATGCAATGCAACAGAGAAGCCAAATAAGTTTGTTCATGGTGGGCTGTATTACGGTTTAAAGACAAATCTACGAAACGAATAGTTATTTACATTGTAAATACAATTAAATTGTGTTAATTATTTATACAAATAAACCTTGTTGTTATATAGTATTTCTATCTGGATAACAAATGTATAGCTTAGGATAACAAACCAGCTGCTTTCATGTGTACAAGCTCCTTTTCTTTTTTTTATACCGAATACTTGTTGTATCTTCGTTTACTATAAATTATAAAGCTAACTAACTAAGTAAAATTATGAAAAACCTACCTTTAGAGTTGGAGATTCAAAACCTGGCAGATGCGAAGGCGAAATCACTTATTTACACTAGACCATTGAGAGCAACTTCTTATCAACTGATTTGGGTATCCGAAGGTGAAGCTATTTTTGATATAGATTTTAATGAAGTTACAATTAAAGCCGGTGAACTTCTTGTTATTTATATAGGTCAGGTTTACAGAATGAACACTAATGTATCTTTTAACGGCAAGAAAATACTGTTTTCGGATGCATTTTTTAAGCAAACGGAACTTGATGATAGTTTTCAACAAGTTGCCGAACTGTTGAATCCGGATAGTCCGAACCAGAAAGTGAAGCTGGACATAGAAAAAGTAGAAAAGATCTTTTCTCTTGCTGAAGCAGAGTTGAAAAACGAGGCAGATAATTTTCAGACACAGATTGTATATGGATACCTACGTACCTTGCTATTTGAAGCCGAACGTATCCTCGAAGCAGGTCAGCCTGCAGTTCGTTATAGCCTAAGTGATAATCTGACCCGTCGTTTCTGTAATGCGGTTGAAAAGAATTTCCACACGTTGAAGCACACAGAGTTTTATATGCATATGTTAAATGTCTGTGAGAAGACTTTGACAAGGCAATTGAAGAACGACATCGAAATAACTCCCAAAAAATACCTGATCAAAAGAGTGGTGCTGGAAGCCAAAAGAATGTTGGCAAGCAGCGATGCTTCCGTAAGAGAGATCAGTATTGATCTGGGATTTGACGAAGTGACAAATTTCAACAAGTATTTTATACTTCATACCAGTTTTACTCCGGGGGCCTTTAGGGATAATCATCGTTTCAATTCCTGATTGTAGTGTAGTATTATTATTATCTAATTCTTATTTGACAACGGATATTTATTTTTACTTTTGCATCAATCAATAAAATAAGAATTGTAACTATGCATGATCTTTGTTGCGTTGGCCACATCACTTTGGATAAAGTTGTGACACCGAAGAATACCGTCCACATGCCTGGAGGTACCTCTTTTTATTTCTCACATGCCATAAGAAATCTCAAGGATATAAATTATACATTGGTAACAGCCATAGCCGAATCGGAAATGGCTGTTGCTAATGATTTACAGTCGAAAGGTATCGATGTAAAGGTAATGCCCAGTAAGCATTCGGTTTATTTTGAAAATATATACGGAGAAAATCAGGATAACCGTACACAACGGGTTTTAGCTAAAGCTGATCCCTTCACGGTGGATTATCTGGAGGATATAGATGCCCGTATTTATCATTTAGGTAGCTTGTTGGCAGACGACTTCTCACTGGATGTTATCCGGTTTTTATCTCAAAAAGGACTAGTTTCGGTCGACTCACAAGGTTATCTGAGGGAGGTTAGGGAGCAGAACGTGTATGCAGTAGATTGGACCGAAAAGAAGGAGGCGCTTAAATACATTCATTTTCTGAAGGCTAATGAACACGAAATGGAGGTGCTTACCGGTTACGATGATGTGGCGATGGCCGCAAAACAACTTTATGATTGGGGTGTTAAAGAGGTGTTGATCACCCTTGGTAGCATGGGGTCTGTAATTTATGATGGTACCACTTTCCATAAGATTCCGGCCTATAAACCCAAAGAGGTGGTGGATGCTACCGGATGCGGAGATACCTATATGACCGGCTATTTGTATAAACGAGCCAAAGGGGCAGGAATTGAAGAAGCCGGACGTTTTGCTGCAGCCATGTCGACGCTTAAGATAGAATGTCTGGGACCGTTTAAAGGAACTAAAGAAGATATCGAACACTGCCTTGAAACAGCAGAACAAAAAATGCCTGAACTTTAATAGTTCAGGCATTCCTTATTTTCAACCAAAGTATATTATTTTGTAGATTCTTCAACCTTGAATGCCTTGCTGAAGCTGGTCATCAGTAAGATACAAAGCCCCAATAATCCAACCACCATATAGGCATATTTCATATTGAATGCCTGCGAGATAGCCCCGATAAGCAGCGGAGCAACCAACGATCCGATAAAACTGATACTTGAAAGAATGGTAAGAGCAATGCTTACTGGTGTTTTTGATTTAGCTCCAACCAGACTGTAAATGGTAGGTACCATGCACGAAATACCCAGACCTACCAGCATAAATCCAAGCGAATTAACCACAACTGTTACAATCATCGATTCGAAGAGTCCACCAAACAGGGCCGAAACCATGAAACCGGCAAAGATAAGTGCTCCAGCTACTTGCAATACACGCTGTTTTCCCAACACACTATAAGCATAGTTGGTAAGGAATCTTCCTACCGTCATCATCACCATAAATACAAGGAATCCAATTTGGAGGGATTTCGGAACTTTCAATACCGACTCAAAATATAGTCCGCTCCAGTCGAACATGGCACTTTCTACAATTAATGCAAATAAGCCCACAATACCCAACTGAATAAGCAGTTTTTCGGGTTTTCGTATAAAGCTCATCTTATCGGCCACCGGTTCTTTAGTATCTTTTACTTCTGCTTCCACGTCATCCTGTAAATATTTCCGGCTGATCAAAACAATGCATGTAATGATAGCGGTGACGATGGTAAAATGCCAGAAAGGGGCAACTTCCCACACAATCATGATAAAACCAATCAAGGCCCCTAAACAGGCAGCAAGACTCCATCCTCCATGAAAGGAGGCCATGATTGTTCTTCCATACAGTTTCTCAATACCGATACCTTGTGTATTAAGTGAAATATCGCATAAGTTCCAGCAAACACCGAAACAGAATAAGAAGAGGCCGAGCAGATATACATTGGATACAGATCCGATGGCAAAAAGAGAAAGTGCATATCCAAGTATACTTATCTGTACCATAATACGGCTTCCAAGATTTGTAACCAGATAGCCGGCCAAAGGAATAGCGGTAAATTTTCCAACAGGAATCAGAAACAAAATCAGTCCCCAGTAAAAGGCATAGTCGACTGCAAATAAATCCTTGATATCCGGAATACGGCTTGCCCAACTAGAGAAGCACAGCCCCTGGGCAAGATAAAAAGAAAGCACGGCATATCGTATAAGCCCCTTGGGGTATACTGCCTTAGTTGAAGTATTTTCCATGATATAATTTAAAAACGTTAAACGAAAAACATGCGAAACTACATCTTTTATTTCTTTTATTGTCAACTATCAGCCTTTAATTTCCCAAAATTACCACCGGCCATGTCCTTGTCCGCCTCTGTCGAATCTTCTTTCACGCATGCCATCTCTCATACCTTCGGGTCTCTCGCCCGGCATGTTTCCTCCTTTTCCTCCAAAAAGGTTGAATCGGTAGGTGAACGACGCAAGGAAGTAGCTTGTAAGGCTGTTGTTGATAGATTCTGTGATGGCCGTTTCTGACACAGAACGGCTTATGTTTTGTCTTTGTTGGAGGATATCGTAGATACGGAAGGCAATCATTCCGGCATTTTTCAATACTGATTTCTGTATATTGGCATTCCATATTGTCTGATTCTGACTGTATCCGGCGGAATATCCAGAACTGGTTTGATAACCTATATCACTTGAAAGAGAAATACTGAGCGGCAGAAACAAAGTAACATTGCCGTTTACACGGTAGGTAAATACATCCTGGTTGCTGCTGGTCTTGGCTGTACTTCGAACACCGTTGTACCCGATAGAGCCGTTGGTTGCCAGTTCGATTACCGGTGTAATAAACCGTATACCCAGATTCTGATTCAATATGGAATTCTTTGTGATATTCTTGGTCGGGATTGTAGCCAACCGGTCGGATGTGTAGCCCACGTGGTTGTTAAAGCTGAATCTGGTAAATGAATTAAACCGGAATTTGGTTGAAAAAGGAAGGTTGGTCATCAGAAAAGCCGATGTATTCCAAACCCCGTTCACATTGTCGTAAGTAGTCTCTCTTTTACCAGAGCCATCCTCGGCATAAATTACTTTCGAAACAATGCTGTTGTTTGTGGTGCTACCTTCCAGACTTGCCATGATTGACCGCTGCGACTTGCGTTCCATCAACTGTAAGCGAACTTCCAGCGACTGACTGAAACTGGGTTTCAGTCCGGCATTTCCATACCGGATGTTGCTGGGATTTGAATCATCTATGGTTTCGTCAAGCTGACTGAGGTCTGGTTGAGAGGTATTGGTCCGGTAGTTTATACGCAGATTCTTTTCTCTGGAGAAATTATACTGAAACCTTGCAGTGGGAGCCCAGTTTGTAACCGATCGGCTTAATACCTTATTTTCCGATTCAACAAGATATGAACGCCTGCTGGTTGATTTCTGAGGTTCGATATTCACGCCAAGCTGGTATTCGTATTTATCTCTTACGGTACGGAAGCTTGCCTGAATCTGCTGACGGATATTGTCGTTTTCAAAGTTGTTGGTCAGACTGATGCTTTCATCCAATTCACCGATCAGATCCTCTTCCGATTTACGAGCATAGGTTTTTTTATCGCTTTCTCTGTTGTTAAACCTATAAGAGTAAGATAACTGCAGAAACCGGTTGGTAAACACCGGCTCTACGTACGAGGCATACACCCGGTAATTATAAGACGATGTGATATTTTCAACCCTGCGGATAAGGTCTGTATTATTCGCATCCGGATTGATGGTGTATATGGCGGTAGAGCGTGAAAACGATTCCGATTCATTTTCACCCACCGTTCCGCTTACACTCAGGTTAAACCTTCTGCCGGGCTTGTTTTTAAAAGAATGGCTATAGTCCACGTCCATTCCTCCACTTTGTGAAGATGATTCTGAAGACGATTTAGAATTACTTTTATTCAGGAAATCTTCCGGATTTCCTGCTTCCGTATAGGTGTTGTTATCGCTTTGCGAAAAGGAATTCGATTTGGAATAGCCTGCTCTGGGCTTGAAGCGGAATGTATTATATTCGTCGGGTTTCCATTCCAGACGAAACTCTGTATTGAAATCGTCTGTTTCAGAAAGGTTGAATGAATTTCTGTCGGAGAACTGAGATGAATTACTCAGAAATGTTTCGGTGTAACTTTTGGATTCGGCGTCTGTATTCCGGAACGAATACTGTCCGCTTCCCTCAATCTTAAGCTTGGGACTGGTTTCTGTACCTACAGAGAAATTGAGAGATCCGGCTTCGGTATTACCATTTCCTCCACCGTAACTACGGTTTCCACCTCGTCCGGAATTGGTATTGCCCACATTACCGATAACCGAATAGACGTTATTACCTACAAACCGGTTGAACATACCGTTTCCTTCGTATCGGTCTTTATTTCCAACACCGGCACCGAAGTTACCCAACCATCCTTTTTTTCGTTCAGGTTTAATCTGCAGATTGATAATCGTTTCCTCTTCACCATCGCTTATTCCTGTAAGCCGTTCCATCTCCGATTTACGTTCCACAACCTGAAGTTTATCAATCATGTCTGCCGTAAGATTTTTGGTAGCCATGGTTGGATCATCAGCAAAAAACTCTTTACCGTCTACTAGGATTTTCTTTACCTGTTTTCCTCCGGCGGTTATCTTTCCATCGCTTGCTACTTCAACACCCGGCAATTTTTTTAATAAATCTTCAACCACGGCATTCTCTTGTGTTTTGAAAGCCTCCGGATTATATTCTACCGTATCATTCCTGATCACCATTTCGGCAGCCTTTCCTACCACAGTTACACCATCCAGTAAAACATTGTCGGTCGACAGTTTTATAACCCCCAACGTATGTTTGTTATTTTGAGATGTTATACGGATGTTTTTTGTGTTTGCAACATATCCGATATAGGATGATTTGACTACGTAATTACCATTTTTTATCTGATTGATGCTGAAGTTTCCATTGGAAGAAGTAACGGCACCTTTTGCCATCGAACTATCAGGAAGATTTAACACAACGACTGTAGCGTGTTCTATGGGCTTGTTGAATTCATCTACAACTTGTCCGGAAATTGTACCCGAAGATTGAGCAAAAGACACTGAACTGAAAGCAGACAAAAGCAAAATAAGAAATGACTTTTTCAAAATAAGTAGAATTAAAACCTGTGAATAATCAATTATCTTTAAACTAAGATAGAAACAAAACGAAAAGGTTTAATCGGAAGAAAAAACTTTTGTTAATACGATTACCGAAATTGGATATATTGCTTTTAAACAAAAACAATAAAAAACTGTCCTAACAAATTTTTGCTACTGTATTTTTTATTAACAGAAGCAGATATTTTCTTATACGCATTGGCAATATGGGCTTCAACAGTTTTTTCTGAAATATCTAATAAAGCTGCAATTTGTTTGTGCGTAAGTTTGTCTGATAAAATCAATCGAAATACCTCTTTACATTTTGGAGGCAAAGAATTAATAGCTTCCTGAATTAGTGTTTGACATTCATCGCTAAGAAGTTGTACTTCTGGATTGGTTTCATCAGCAATATATTCTATAGAGTAAAGATCTGTGTTGTCTTCTTTATAAATGTTTCTCTTTAGGTATTGAAGTGCCTGGTTTTTGACAGAAGTATATAAATAGTTTGAAAGATCTTCAATTTCACCTAATCTTTCTTTCCTCTTCCAAATGATAAAAAATACATCAGCAACCACTTCTTCAGCCGATTGTCTGTTTTTCATAAAATAAAGAGCTACATGAAATAGCCTTTGATAATACATATCAAATAATCTTCTGAAAGCATCTTCATCTCCTTCAATAATTTTCTTCAAGAGCTCCATATGGTTTTATTCAGATAGAAATGAATAATATATTAACAAAGTCGTTTCGGAGACAAATATGCGTATAAAATATGAACAAAAAAAATAATAAAAAATGAAAGGTTGACATAGGGTTTTCTATGTATAGTGTCATCTTTATATGTAAATGGCGAAAAAATGGATATAAACAAGTGTTTTGATAAAATACATTTTAAATCAGTAGAGACAGATTCGGAAGCTCTTTTCATGAAAGTACAACAACGTATTTTGCAGGATAATATATCGTACATAAAAACAGGAGTTTCGCGTTTTTGGAAATATTGGGCAGTTGCAGCGTCTGTTGCATTATTTGCTTCATTTGCTATGTATTTTATATCAGAAAAGAAGGATGAAACGATTCCTATTCTGGAGGTAATGGCTATTTCTGGAAGTAAAACTAAAGTTATACTTCCAGATAGTACAATAGTTTGGCTAAATAGTAATTCAACTATTAGATATCCGCAGAAGTTTATTTCTATGACAAGGGAGGTTGATATTGTTGGAGAAGTATTATTTGATGTGAAACGAGATGTCCATAAACCGTTTGTTGTTAAATCAAACGGTTTAAAAATACAAGTTCTGGGTACAAAGTTTAATGTGTTTTCCGATTATTGCTCCGGTGTAATTGAAACAACTTTACTTAGTGGGTCCGTTTCTATCTATAAAGAAAATAATGATTCGTACAAATCGGACTTAATTCTGAAGCCTGATCAGCAAGCAATATATCGTAAATATGATAATCATATAGAAGTCAAAAATGTGCACGCTGATTCATATCAATCGTGGGTTAGTGGAATATTTATATTTGAAGAAAATACTGTTGAAGAAATTATGTGTTCCCTTGAACGAGCATTTAATGTTAAGATTCATCTTGAAAATAACAAATTGAAACAGGTACGGCTTACCGCTCAATTTAAAGAAAGAGAAACATTAGATGAAATATTATCGATTCTTCAGATATCCGCACACTATTCTTACACAAAAAAGAAAGGAGAAATTTATATAAAATAATATTGTTCAACCTTAAATCTCATTAAACAATGAATTCGTCTTAATAAAAAAAGAATTGGGAATGCTACCAACATTCCCAATCAGAACTAATGCAAAAGTCATTTAATTTAACGGTAGCTACCAACTACCAAAGTAAACAACCTATTAGAAATACAAAAATATGAAAAATCATTGGACCAATGCACTTTATTGTAATCAAAAGTGCTTGGTGGAGAAACTATTATCTCCTCAATCAATAAAAAGAATATTGATACGCATGCGAATAATATTAGTACTTCTGCTTTTGTGTACAGGAAGTATATTTGGTACTTCGGAAGGACAAAACTTAGCCTCGGTTAGTCTTTCAATTCAGAACGGCACAATACAAAATGCATTGCAGCAGATAGAAAAGCAATCTGGATACTCATTTGTATACAATGTAAACGAATTAGATGTAAACAAATCTGTAAATATAAACCTAAGTAATAAATCTCTTGCTTCTGTTTTAGAAGCTTTATTTATAGACCAGTCTATTGGATATAAAATAGCTGGAAAACACATTGCACTTTATCTGTTAGATGAAAATGAAATAAACCAACAAAGTAGAAAACGGATTACCGGTGTTGTTAAGGATGATAATGGAGATCCGATTATCGGTGCTAATGTTGTTGAAAAAGGAACAACCAATGGAACTATTACCGATTTGGATGGAAACTTTACTCTTCAGGTTCAAGCGAAATCAACGCTTGTATTTTCTTATATTGGTTTTCAGGATAAGGAGATTGTAGTTGGAGATAACACTACATACCAGGTTCAATTAACTGAAGATGCAAAAGCTCTGGAAGAAATTGTAGTTGTTGGTTATGGAACCCAGAAAAAAGCAAACCTTACGGGTTCAGTAGCTTCTGTTTCAACAGAAGAGATGGGAAAAAGACAGGTAGGGCAGACTTCTCTCGCCCTTCAAGGTCTTGTTCCGGGTGTGTCAATAACTCAAAGAAGTGGTCAGCCCGGAGCCGACGGTGGAACAATCAGTATCCGGGGTAAAACAACACTCGGAAATAATGATGCCCTGATACTGGTCGATGGAGTTGAAATGGGAATTAATAATATTGATGCTTCCCTTATTGAATCTGTATCTGTATTGAAAGATGCAGCATCTTCAGCAATATACGGATCTCGTGCAGCAAACGGTGTAATACTGATAACTACTAAACGTGCTGAGGCAGATAAATTTTCAGTATCTTATAGTGGTTATGCCGGTTTCCAGAGTGCCATAGATCTACCAGATATGGTTGGGGCATTGGATCATATGAAGATGACTAATCAAGCTTATACAAATATAGGTAAATCACCACTTTATTCGGATGCCTACTTACAGGAGTATGCAGAAAATATGAGTATTAATCCCGATAGATACCCTGATACGGACTGGATAAATGAGACTTTAACAAACAACGGTTTGATTCAAAATCATTTTGTAACTTTAAGCGGAGGATCAAAACGAATAAGAACTTCTGCCAATATAGGTTATTTGGATCAAAACGGAATAATTGAAAATTCTAATTTTAAGCGTTATACTTTTCGTATGAATACTGACATGGACATATCCAAACAGTTTTCTGCCCGAATAGATGCGCATGTAGCGATGACGAAAAGAACAGCTCCTTCCAGAGGAGATGCTTTTCACTGGATGAGCAGAATTCCGGCAATTCAAGCCGGCCGGTTGTCAACAGGTCAGTGGGGAGAAGGTTGGAACGGAGACAACCCGATTGCTTTCACTAATGATGGAGGATTACAAAAAGTTAATAGTCCATCCGCAGTCCTTAATTTTTCATTAGATTATAAACCAACAGATTGGCTTACAATTCATGGGAATTATTCTCCTAATTACTATGAAACCCATAATACATCTTTTAGTAAAATGGTGCAAACATATAAATATGATGGTACACCATACTATAGGGCTCCTCAAAAAAGTTCATTAACTGATGAAACTAACAGATCGTTAAGAAATCTGCTTACTGCTTCGGTGACTTTCGATAAAACCTATGGTAATCATGGCTTAAAGGTAATGTTGGGTTATCAACAGGACGATTTTAGAAATGACGGACATAGCGGATATAGAGAAAACTTTGCATTTCCAGATTACCCAGTATTAAGCGCAGGAGGAGAAGATAATCAGAAAGCGTATGGCTGGGCTTCGGAATGGGCATTGCAGTCATTGTTCGGACGCATAAACTACGACTATAAAGAAAGGTATCTTTTTGAAGCAAATATGCGATACGACGGATCTTCTAAATTTGCAGATGGTCAAAAGTGGGGTATTTTCCCTTCGTTCTCAGCCGGATGGAGAATTTCTGAAGAGGCTTTTTGGGAACCACTAAAGAATGTTGTCGATAATTTCAAAATCCGAGGATCATGGGGGCAGTTAGGTAACCAAAATATCGGAGATAATTATCCATTTTCTTCCGATGTTGATCTTAATCTTAAATATGTTTTTAACAAAAGTGTTACTTCTGGGGCAGGAATAACCAGTCTGGCCAACTCTCTTATAACCTGGGAAACAACAACTGTTACAGACCTTGGACTGGATCTGACTTTGTTAGGAAAGTTGAACTTTACAGCCGATTATTTTTATAAAGTAACGGACGATATACTTTTAAAGTTAAATGTTCCTCTTACCATCGGGATGAGTGCGCCACAACAAAATGCTGGTAAGGTAGAAAACCGCGGATGGGATCTTGGCATTAATTATGCTAATAGTATCGGTGATTTTAACTATAAATTAGCTTTTAATTTATCCGATGTTAAAAATAAAATTCTTGATTTGAAGGGTATTAATGAGACCGGGCTCACTGTAAGTCGCGAAGGTGAGGAGATGTTTTCTCTTTTCGGACTGGAAGCTGAGGGGTATATTGTTCCTGAAGATTACGATGCAAACGGAAAATATCTGTATGCCACACAGTACGGAAACTTTGGTCCTGGAGATATAAAATACAAAGATCAACTAACGATAGACACAGATGGAGATGGAATAGCAGATAAAGCTGATGGTGTTATCAATACATCAGACCGTGTAATTATTGGAGGAACTATTCCCAGATTCACATTTGGCTTGTCAATGTACGGTGATTATAAGGGGGTTGATCTAAGTCTTCTATTCCAAGGTGTAGGTAAAGCTAACGGGTATCTATACGGACAAGGAATTCAGACTTTTGTAGAAGGAGGTTCAGTTCAGGAACAGCATAAAGACAACTGGAGAGAAGACAATCGGAATGCAAAATTCCCAAGATTGGCTTTTAATGAAACCAACAACATGCAGAATTCTTCTTTTTGGATGAAAAATGCTGCTTATGTACGTTTGAAGAATATACAATTGGGTTACACAGTTCCCCAAAAGCTAGCCAATAAGGCTTTTATATCTCATTTGCGCTTTTATATCAGTGCAGATAACCTTCTTACTCTGGATAATTTCTGGGATGGTTTTGATGTTGAGGCTCCGGTTGGTAATGGTGGATATTATCCACAAATGAAAACTATAAGTTTTGGATTAGACGTTAGATTTTAAATGTTCATCTGATAAAATTGAATACAATGAAAAGATTACTTATATATCTTACTGCAATCATGTTTGGTTTATCTTCATGTGAAGGTTACCTTGATAAATTGCCGCTAAACACTCCTTCGGATCAAACGTTTCTAGCAACAGAAACTGAAATGCAGATGGCTCTTGCCGGATGCTATTCTGCACTATGGCTTAACCATGAATCTATGACCTTCTTTTTGGCTCTGGATGAGGCTTCGGATATCGGGTATGATAGAAACACCAATGCATTACAGTCATTAGGACAAGGTTCTGCCGATGCTACTAACGGGATTGCGTTGAGTTACTGGACCGGTTTTTATAGTGGTATTGCAAAATGTAACTATTTACTGCAAAATATGAATCGGGGAGAAGCCAATGTAGATCCAGCGACATTTGCCCAGATTAAGGCCGAGGCACGCTTTTTAAGAGCATTGTTTTATTCATACCTCATCGAATTGTATGGAGATGTTCCATTAATAACACAAGTACAGTCGCTCGCAGATTCAAATCAGCCCCGTACATCCAAATCTCAGGTTGCAGACTTTATCATTAAAGAACTGACGGAGGCGGCAGCTGTTCTTCCTGCTACCAATAATCCAACATCGGGAAGGGCATCAAAGGGTGCTGCTTTGGCCATTAAGGCAAGAACAGCCCTATATAATGAGCGTTGGACAGATGCTATTTCAGCCTCATCGGAGGTAATGGCTATGGAGGGTTCATTATATAAGCTGGAGGATAATTATGCCACGTTGTTCCGTAATGAAGGTCAGAACTCCAAAGAGGTTATATTCTCTGTTCAGTATCTAGTTGGTACAAATGTTCATGCTTTATACCGATTGTTCGGATCCCGTAATGCTTTGGCACATACAAACAAGAAACCAGCCTATCAATTGGCCGATTCTTGGGAGTGTACAGATGGATTGCCAATTGATAAATCACCTCTTTTTAATCCGAAAGATCCATATAAAAACAGAGATCCCCGACTAGGATATACATTGGCTGTTCCCGGATCGGTCTTTTTAGGATATCAGTTTGAAACACATGGCGACAGTTTAAAGTGTTGGAATTATCTTACCAACACACGTGTTAACAATTTGGAAGCAACGCATGCTTATGCAACTTTTACAGGGTTATGTTGGCGGAAATATGCAAATGTAGAAGATCGCCTTGCAATAAATGATTGCGAGATGAATACGATTCTTATAAGATATGCAGAGGTATTGCTTACTTATGCGGAAGCTAAAATTAAGGCCGGACAGATCGATGCATCTGTTCTGGAAGCGATTAACAAGGTTCGTAACCGCCCATCTGTAAAGATGCCGCCTGTAACGACTACAGATCCAACACAATTGTTCTATGCTGTATGTAAAGAGCGAAAATATGAATTGTCCGGAGAGGGACTTCGGTTATTTGACATACGCAGATGGAAAATCGCTGAAGTGGTTATGAATCAACCTTTATTAGGAAGAATGAAAAAGTCATATCCGGACAGAGCCCCTCGAATCGATGCTTACGGTAATGCTTTTTATGAAAATATTCCAGTAGCAAATCAAGGAGAATCAGCCGATTTTAAAATGCGTGTGGTTGATAAAAGAACATTTAATCCGGCAAGAGATTATGTCTGGCCTATTCCATATATAGAGAGACAGACAAATCCTTCGTTAACACAGAATCCGAATTACGAATAATGTTTATAAATAAGGGAAGAGTCGGAATCTCTTCCCTTATTTGCTAATTAATATTGACAATCTATGAAAAAATATATATTATTAATTCTGTCATTTCTTATTGTAATCCAAATTAACGGACAAGAAATGCAAAACCTAAAAGAGGTAGATATTTGTATATATGGAGGAACTGCTTCGGGTGTAATTGCTGCTTATTCTGCCAAAAAGATGGGTAAATCGGTTGTTTTGATCGAACCCGGTAAATATTTGGGTGGGATGACTACGGGTGGACTAGGCTCTACAGATATTGGCAATAAATATGCAGTAACTGGGTTATCCCGACTTTTCTACCGTCGTATCGGAACTCATTATAATAAGTTTGAACAATGGACTTTTCCTCCCAGTGTAGCTATGCAGGAGATAACAAGGTTTGTAAATGATGCCAATCTGGATGTTCTTTACCTAAAGCGTATTGTAAATGCAAAAGTTGAGGAAAGAAGAATCCAGTCAATTACGTTGGAAGACTCTAAAGATCCTAAAGGTAAACCGTTAATGCAAATACGTGCAAAACAGTTTATCGATTGTACGTATGAAGGTGATCTCATGGCTAAAGCCAATGTATCATATTTTGTTGGAAGAGAATCAAATGAAGAATTTGATGAAACATTAAATGGAGTACAAATGTCTTATTGGCATCAATTTCCTGATGGTGTGGATCCTTATGTAAATGAAGGAGATCCCGGTAGCGGATACTGTTGGGGGATAAGCAATAACCTATTAAAAGAAACCGGAAGTGGAGATAAATTGATACAAGCTTACAATTTTAGATTATGTCTCACTAATAACAAAGAGAATCAACGACCTTTCGAAAAACCGGATAATTACGATCCTGCCAAGTATGAACTGTTGGCAAGGGCTGTTAAAAAGATGGATTTACACATTGATAATTATTTGTTGATTAACTGGGGTACTATGCCAGAAAACAAATATGATGTAAATAATCGTGGACCGTTATCGACCGACATGATCGGAATGAATTACGAATATCCGGAGGGTGATTATACTGTACGAGAAAAAATTTGGAAGGAACATGTGGATTATACGAAAGGTTTGCTTTATTTCCTTACACATGATCCTAAAATACCTGAGAAATTAAAGCAACAGGTGCAAGAGTTTGGATGGGCTAAAGACGAATTTGTTGATAATGATAATTTCCCTACACAACTGTATGTACGCGAAGCCAGACGTTTAAATGGAGAATATGTTATGACGCAGAGTAACTGTCAGGGAGAAGAAACGGTTGGAGATGGTATTGGTATGGCTGCATATGGTATGGACTCACATAATTGCCAGCGCATTGTTGTAAATGGTATGGTTAAAAATGAAGGAGACGTACAGTATCATGGGTTTTCGCCCTATCCTATTTCATACAAAAGCATAACACCCAAGAAAACAGAGTGTGTCAATTTACTGGTTCCAGTTTGTGTATCTTCAACACATATAGCATTCGGATCAATCCGTATGGAGCCAGTCTTCATGGTTTTGGGGCAGTCGGCTGCAGTTGCCGCAGCAATGGCCATAGATCAACAATCTGCTGTACAAGATGTAAATGTTACCAAGCTACGTAAAATATTAAAAGATAATCCTTATCTTGATGGAACTTTACCCGAATTACTGATTGATGAGAATGATATCGATAAAATAAGTAAGAGTGGAAGTTGGCGTAAAAGCTATGGTGCTCATTATAAAAACAGCTACTTGTATTCTGAAAATCTTAAAAGCGCAGATTCTTTTACCTTCAAGCCAATAATAAAAGAGAAAGGAAGTTATGAAGTCATGATGTACTGTACTTCGCTTGGAGATGATTTACTGGCTGATGAAATGGGGGTTGATATTGTTCACGCAAACGGAAACAGCACAGTCTTTGTCAAACCAAAGACAACAAAAGGAGCGTGGGCTAGTCTGGGTACATATTCATTCGAGAAAGGATCCGGAACATCGGTGGTAATAAACGGAAAAAAGACAAACGGACCGTTATTTGCCGATGCTATATTACTAATACCTAAGAAATAATACGAATTGAAATGATAACACGAAGAGATTTTATTAAGGTAGCGGCAGCTGGCGGGGCTTTGGCTACGTTGGGAGATATGCCGGAAGCAAAGGCAGCAGTGAAGACTATTGTGCCCGATCCGGCTTATTGTTATGAATCAGAAAAGAAAATACCTGTTATAGCCGAGGTCGATCTGGTTGTGGTTGGTGGAAGCTCGGCTGCAGTGGCTGCGGCGACTGCTGCAGCCAAAGCGGGAAGAAAGGTTTTCCTTTTTACCCCGCTTTCGTATCTGGGTGACGATATTTGCGGTTCGTTTCAATACCATCTTAAGAAGGACGAAAAACCGGTGACGGCTCTTTCTCAAAAAATCTTTGTGCAAAAGAAGGAGCCAACGCCGTTGCATGTTAAACAAATCCTCGAAAACGAACTGATAGACAATGATGTTGTCTTTCTATATAATTGCTTCTTAACCAATGTGCTTCAGGATAACAACCATGCAGCAGCCGGTGTGGTCTTTGCCAATCGATCCGGACGGCAGGCGGTTGCCTGCAAAGGAGTGATCGACGCAACTTTAACGGCTGTAGTTGCACGTATGTTCGGGCTGCAATTCTCTCCGTTTGTTACGGGCAAACAACGTTTTGAATTTACTGTTGTGGGTAACTCAATCAAAAAAGCTCCCGAACTTCTGTCGGCCGAACTTTTACCATATAAGATGAAAGCCAAGGGGAAGGAGTTTCCGGTTGTAAACTATGCGTTTGAACTTGAACTGAAAAGTGACACTTATGCATCGCTTATGGAGGTTGAGCAGAAGATCCGGGATATCACCTGGGACGCAGATCAGGGAGATAGTTCCGATCTGCTGTGGTATGTGCCGCAACAGAAAATCAATGGTCAGCAATCCTATACTAACACATTTACATCTGTACGGGATATTCCGTTGCAAGCCTTTACCCCTCAAAACAAGAAAAATATCTGGATTCTGGGACCTTCGCTGGATGCCGATCGTAAGATTGCCGAGGTACTGATGCGACCGGTTAACGCATTGCTGCTGGGAGATATTATGGGTGAATTGGTTGCGGCCCGGTTAGCAGATACTTCAATGCCATCAGAACTGCACACGGTACAAAGTAATGCCATGGCATCGGATTATGGTCTGGTGGGCGAATTGCTTAATCCGCTTCGGCCTTCCATGCGTTTTGGATTTGCCCAATCGGAAAGGGGGGCATTGCCTGTATTGGGTACTTACGATGTTGTTATCTTAGGCGGAGGAACCGTGGGTGCTCCTGCTGGGATTGCTGCATCCCGTCAGGGTGCCAGAACATTGGTTATTGAACAACTACACGGGTTAGGAGGTATGGGAACACTTGGACTGATAGGCCGCTATTGGGATGGATACCGGGATGGATTCTCTTCCGAAATAGATTTGGGGGTAAAGAACATGGCGCCAGAGGATCATCCCCGTCAGCAAAAGAACTGGAAAAACGATTACAACTCCGATTGGAAGCAGGAGTGGTATCGCCGGGAAATACGCCGTGCCGGAGGCGAAATCTGGTTCGGTGCCATTGGATGTGGCGCAGTGATAAAGAACAATGTGATTACCGGAGTGGTGGTAGCTACCCCTTGGGGCAGAGGTGTTATCTTGTGCCGTACGGTTATCGACAGTACAGGAAGTGCTGATATTGCCATTGCTGCAGGGGCACCATTCGAATATACTGGAAAAAAAAGTATTGCCGTACAGGGTGCGGGATTGTCTCATATCTCTCCGACCGACTATTACAATAACAACGACTGGGCTTTTATTGATGATTCGGATATGCTTGACGTAACTCGTATGTTTGTACAGGCCAAGGTTAAGAACGAGGGAGCATACGATATTGTAAAACTTCCTCAAACCAGAGAGCGCCGACGTGTTATTGGCGACCATATCGTATCTGTTTACGATGTGCTTAATCATCGTCGTTATCCGGATACCATTTCATATCATAAAAGTTCCTTCGATACCCATGGGATGATTGTTGACCCCTTTTTTATTTTAAGTCCGCCTTTGGCCCGTCATACCATTTACGAAGCAGATGTTCCGTTGCGTAGTCTGCTTCCGTCAGGGTTGGACGGCATTCTTACTACCGGATTAGGTGCCAGCGCACATCGGGATGCCATGCCAGTGATCCGTATGCAATCGTGCCTGCAGAATCAGGGGTATGCCGTAGGTTATCTGGCCGCATTGGCCGCAAAAGAGAATAAGACGGTCCGGAAAGTCGACTTCAAGAAAGTGCAACGTCATCTGGTCGGTATAGGTAATTTACCCCAAAGGGTATTAACCGACAAGGAGTTCAAAGGTTTTTCCAATAAGGAGATGGAGCTTGCAGCACAAAGTATTCCCGAAGATTTTAAAGGATTGGAAAAGCTGCTTACCGATCACAAACGATGTATCCTATTGGTAAACAAACAGCTTTCACTATGCTCCGATGCCGAGACTAAGGTGAAATATGCAAGCATACTTTGTATCTTAGGCGAAAGCAGTCATGTTACCTTGTTGGAAGATAAAATCAAGTCTTACCCGCAATGGGATAAAGGATGGCATTATACGGGTATGGGGCAGTTTGGAATGAGTATGAGCACCCTCGATGCCCTTATCATCGCCTTGGGAAAAGCGAAACAGACCTCATCACTTCCTGTTATTCTGGAAAAGGCCCGATTGCTGGAGCCGGATGACTATTTCTCTCACTTTAGGGCTATTGCTTTGGCTACTGAATCGATCCGCTCCGGAGAGGCAGTCGCTGTATTGGCCGAATTGCTTTCCAGACCGGGTATCAGGTACCATCATATAGCCAACTTAAAAGATGCCCGGAACCGGGTAGTTCCGGGATCGGACGATGTAAGTACCCGTAACAGGGCGCTCAAGGAGCTGCATCTTGCCCGGGCATTGTATGGTTGTGGCGATCAAGATGGAATGGGAGAGAAGATACTGAAAAAATATGCCGAAGGTTTACAGGGACATTATGCCCGCTATGCGAATGAGATTTTAAACAGTTAATTTAATCCGGATTGATATGAAACAGATAGTATATTTCTTACTAATTTTTTTATTCAGTTTTAATCTGTCGGCACAAAACAAATACGACCTGGTTATTGTGGGTGGTAATCCGGGAGGAATTACGGCAGCTATCGCCGCAGCCAGAATGGGCAAAAGTTCTGTTATTCTGGAAAGGACCGCCTACATAGGAGGACTTCCGGCCAATGGGCTGGGCGCGACAGATATTGCGACGCGAATGGCTACAACCGGATTATTCCTTGAGTTTGTAAACCGGATTAAAGATCATTATGTACAAACCTATGGAAAAGATTCGCAACAAGTAAAGGATTGCAGTGACGGATATCACTTTGAACCATCTGTAGCGACTAAGGTCTTTAATGAGATGTTGGACGAATACAAAAGTAAGATAACGGTTCTTACGATGCGTCAGTTTGATTCTGATCCGGTAAATCTGGATATGTATAATGACCGGATTCAATGTATCAGAGTATTGAACAGGCTGACCAACGTTGTTGAGGAGTATAGTGCTTCTGTATTTCTGGATGCCACTTACGAAGGCGATTTAGGGGCTGCTGCCAACGTTCCGTTTCGGATTGGCAGAGAAGGAAAAAATGAGTTTAATGAACCTGGTGCAGGTAAGATCTATAAATTCTGGGGTGGTCCCGAAGCACAGGGTACTACTTTTCAGCCTGATAATGCCGTGCAGGCTTATAATTACCGGTTATGTCTGACCAATAATCCGTCAAATAAAACTACCGTACAGAAGCCGGCAAACTATAACAGAAGCGAATATGTATCACTTATTGAGGATGTGTTTACAGGACGAAATACGCAGGTAGACATGATGCAGGTAACATCGGAAATGATGGATAAAAACCGGATGTTAATCCTCAAGGGGCAACCAACCCAATTACCGGGCGATGTTTGGGGTATCCATAAAATAACAAACATGGTATCGGTACCAAATAGTAAAACGGATGCGAATAATCAACACCGGGCCTTTATTTCTACAGATCTTCCGGAAGAGAACTGGCCATGGCCTACAGCAAACTGGGAGTGGAGAGACCGTTATGCACAGCGTTTGAAGGAATATACCCTTGGTCTGATTTGGTTTGCACAGAATGATGCAGAGTTGCCTTCTCATTTTAGAAAGGAGGCTTTAAAATGGGGATTGGCTAAAGACGAATATGCTGATAACGGAAATTTTCCAAGACAGGTATATGTGCGTGAAGGCAGACGGTTTGACGGTCTTCATTTTTTTACAGCAAAGGATGCTGTTCCGGTTAGTGCCGGAAGTCGTCCTCCCGTCTATACCAATAGCATAACAGCAAGTCATTACGCGTTGGATTCCCACGCCGTACTGAAAAGAGAGAAGGGGAGAATTCATTTGGATGGTTTTTTAAGTTATCCAACGGCGGTTTATACGGTACCCTACGGTGTTATAGTTCCCAAAAGTGTTGATAACCTTCTGTTACCTGTACCAGTTTCCGGATCTCATATCGGTTTTTCTACGCTTCGCATGGAGCCTTGTTGGATGGCAATGGGACAGGCTGCAGGTATTGCCGCCTCTGTGGCAATAGATAAGGATGTTAAAGTAAGAAATGTAGACATCAATCTGCTTCAAACAGAGTTACTCCAGCAGCATGCAACGTTGATTTATTACAAGGACGTGTTACCGGACAATCCTCACTTTACATTAGTCCAGGCTATGGGATTACGCGGTTATTTACCCGATTGGGAAGCCCGCCTGAATGATCCTGTGGATGCCGAAACCATCAAGCAATGGAGTTTACTGGCAGGACGGAAATTATCTGTCGGTGCAGGGGAAACAACCAGAGTTAAACTTCTTACCGAAATATTTGAAATGTTGAAGCATTAACTTCCATACGGTATGATTTTCTCGAATTTGATCTGTCATCTATCATTTTTAGGGTTAAATTCTTGTATGACAGGGTGATGTTTAATGACAGATGGGGGTGATAGATGCAATTTGATCTGTCATCTGTCAGCCTTGAAAAATGTAGGCAAACGGCTGTTATGTAATGCTTATGGCTTATGTAACAGCCGTTTGTGTGCCATCTGTGTCTTGTTTTGTTACAGAGACTTGTTTAGGTACTGGGTGGCGTTTTTGGATCCTATCTTAGTGATTTTATCTTCTTGGACCAGGCTTTTCAGCTCTTTCAGGGCTTTTTGCCTGCTGCAATAGGTAAGATTCATATACTCTGTGGTAGTGAGATTTAGCTTTTGTTCGAAATGCTTTTTTAGCCGCAACTCCTTTTCAGTCTGACTCAGATTGGGTACTGTTACGGATTGGGCGCGGGTAACCTCCATGGTTGAGAGCTTATCTTTTAATTCTTGCGCACACCTGAAATTCACGTGACTAAAGTGTACGGATTCACTCCGTATTTCGTTTTTCTCCATTACCGGCCTCGACTTAAGGGATACACTGAAATAGCCAATGTTATTCAGATTTACATTGTAACCTTCTCTCAGTGTTTCCTGCAAAAGATCTGAAATAACCAGTAAGGCGCTTTTGATGGTGGCAGGCGACAAGCTGCTTCGGCCTTGTGCACGGTCGGCCAACTGCTCGATGCTAAGCGTTCCAAGTGATTTGATTCGGGGATGTAATGGTTTTAGTTCGTCGCTATTAGCTGGGTCTGGGTTACGTACTAACTTATAATTTGCGGCCATACAGTTGTTTTTTATTGGTTTTAAGGTGAACAATTCTTTCTGATACTTGCATAAGCTGGTCATACTTCAGCTGATAAACAGTCATTCCACAGTTGAGGTATTATCATACACCAATTGTGGAATGATCATACTACAGCCGCAGTATAACAAAAGTATGCTTTGTAAAGATACAATTAATTATTGTATCTGCCTTACTTATACATATAGAAATGGCTAATAAACAGAAGCATTTGTTAAAAGGGTGCTTTCGCTTGCAGACAGAGCTCTTGTCCGGTTACCGGATGCCTGAATGAAAGACTCTCGGCATGAAGATAGAGTCGGCCGCCCCCTTTCCCATATAGGAAATCGCCCACAATGGGAGCATTCAACCCGGAAGGGTGCGCCGCATGAACACGTAACTGGTGAGTACGGCCCGTCTGGGGATATAAAGCCACCCGGGTACCATGTGTTTCATGCTGAACAACCTCGTATCGGGTAATGGCCGGTTTGCCATGCTGGAAATTAACGGTTTGCCGGGGCCGGTCGTCCGGATCCAGACAAAGGGGAAGCTCTATCGTTCCCTGTGTACAATCCAAATCTCCATCCACGATGGCGATGTAACGCTTCTCCATCTTGCGATTTTTGAACATAGCTTGGAGTTGTTTGTGAATCGTTTTGGATTTAGCCAGCAACAGGAGTCCCGATGTAGCCATATCCAACCGGTGAACGATAAGCGGACCATCGGCATCGGGGTAGCTGCTTTTCATCCAGTCGTACACCGAATAAACGGCTTGCTTTCCGGGAACGGACAACATGCCGGCCGGTTTGTTTACCGCTACCATCCAAGCATCTTCATACACAACCTCGGGCGATGAATGGCGGTGCTTGTCGCACGTCAGCGGATTCTCTTCCACCGTGAGCCCCTGCAACATGAAATTAAGAATAGGTCCGCATTTGCCGCTGCAGGCAGGATAATAATTCCCATGGCGGCGAATCTCCGTCTTTGGCGAGTCACCCCACCAGAATTCGGCCATGGCAATCGGTTTCAACGAATGTATATAGGCAAACTGTAACAATTTTGGTGCGGCACATTCGCCTGCTCCGGCAGGAGGTATCTTTCCGGTAGCATCTTCAAATACGGTTCGCAAGGCCCTCCTCTCTCCGTTGGCATTCATCAATACAAAACAGTCAAATAATTGCTGTTGCAGCGCTGCCGAACGCGTCTTCCTTTCCGAACATAGAGATTCGATCTCCTGAACAAACAAACCCACTTCCTGCTGCAGAAGTGCAATCTTCTCTTGCCAGAAACGCTCCAAACGTTTAAATTCGGCTTTGGCAAACTGACTTTCGCGGATTAATTGATGGTTTTCCCATTCATCCAACCCCTCTTTTCTACGTTTATCCCTTGCCTCCTTCCCGGCTTTCAGCTCTTTTTTAGCATCAGCCAGTTTGTTGCCAGCCTCATCGATGGCTTCTTGAAGTTGTGTTTTGAGCTGCAGGAACTTCGGATCATTCTCCAATGTTTCGATACGGCTGTTAAGCGCTGATATATTTCTCTCTTCCACCCTGAAAAAACCATCCGGATCTGTAAAATCGCAGATAGGAGGAACAAACCACGGGTGACGGCTTTTTCCGTCCAGGTTGCCCGAAAAGGCCGCCAGGTATCCCAACGTATTTTCCGGAGTCTGTACCACCAGCACCCCGAACATCTTTCCCTGCAGCAGCTCATCGGTCCACGCTTTCTGCTCCTTCAGGTAAGCTTGTACCTCGTTGGCCGCCGAAATACACAGCGGATGCGGTTCATAATGGAACGGGAAGGTGAACTTTTCCGGTAAGGGAAAGGTTTCAACCGATCGGGGAAATGAATGTATCATTGCATGGAACATTATGCTGTGTATGATAAAAAAGTCCGGCAAAGATACGAATTTAAAAAAGGAAGATCATCCGGCTGCATTATTTGTAAAATATATTCTTTATCAGAAGGTTCTTAAATAATTTATTGTATATTTGCTGCTGACCCGTAAACGGAACCGGGATTTTGTATTATTTTATTAACCTTAAAAAAGAAAAACATGGGTAATATTAGTGTTGCTATGATTTTTATCCCTTTGTTTACCTTCTTGATTATGCTTGGAGCAGTGTATCTGGCTCTTCGTTCATTAATCCGCTTTGCCATTAAAGAATACAGGAAAAAAGAGGAATAAAGTATTTGTTTAGGATTAAAATGGATTTGTACTTATTGTTTTGAATGTATTATTTTACCATAGGAACGAATACTACACTGAAGACGGGAATTTCATGAACCAGTCCGTCGGCATCTTTAGTAACCAGATAAAGAATCTGGAAGTCTGTGCCAACAGGAATTACCATTTGTCCACCCGGAGCAAGCTGATCGATAAGGCTTTGCGGAATGGATGGCGGGGCGGCTGTTACGATAATGGCATGATATGGAGCGGCATCGGGGTAACCGTTGTAGCCATTTCCATACAGATAATGAATGTTTGAATAATGAAACGGGCTTAAGTTCTCGCGGGCTAGGTCGTGAAGTTCTTTGATGCGTTCCATTGTATAAACCTCGCCGGCCAGTTCGGCAAGTATAGCCGTCTGATACCCTGTGCCAGTACCTATTTCCAGTACTCGGTGGTTGGGTTCGAGGGAAAGCATCTCGGTCATCTTTGCAACAATAAATGGTTGCGAGATGGTCTGTCCGCAATAGGTAAGCAGGGCGTGATCCGTATAGGCCAGATGGCGTATATCCGCAGGAACAAACAGATGCCTTGGCACTTTAGCCAATGCATCCAGAACCATTCTGCTGCGTATCCCCCTGCATTCCAGCTGTTCTCTTACCATACGCTGTCTTTCCAAATCTTCCGACGAGCTATTCATAAGCCTTTCTTTCAAATTATTCTCAAAAACAGTACCCGGTACCGGAATCTTGTCCGTTTTCATCCGGTATGTTTATTTTAAAACAATTCAGAAAGCAATATCGCTCATTTAAAGGAAATAATAAGTGTCAATGCCCTCCAAATGAGTCCAAAACAGACTCAATAGTGTTGCTATTACGATTTTATTAGCCTCATTTCATGAAATAAAACTTTATGAGAAGTATAATAGAAAGGATTTTACTGAAAATAAGTATCTTCGTTTTTGTTATAAGGTTATGGATAACGATCCGCATTTGCATAGTATCGGATGAATAAATCGTCTGGTTTTAAGAATAATAGAATGTAAAAGATATAAAACAATCATTATATGGCTGAATTTTGGGAATCAAGTTTTATAGAAAAGCAGACCATGTGGGGCTTTGATCCTGCAGATGCTGCTATTACTACTGCAGAAATGTTTAAAAGAAACGGCCTGAGCAAAGTCCTGATACCGGGATTTGGTTATGGACGAAACGCAAAGATATTTATTGATAATGACTTGGATGTAACAGGAATAGAAATTTCATCAACGGCCATTGAGCTGGCAAGAAAGCACTATGGTGATAATCTGAATGTTTTCCATGGATCAGTAGGAGACATGCCATTTAATCAGGAATTATACGATGGGATTTTTTGTTATGCTTTGATTCATTTGTTGAATAAAAGGGAACGTACAAAATTCATAAAAGACTGCTATAACCAACTTTCTACTGATGGATACATGGTTATTATTGCTGTTTCCAAGGGATCACCCATGTACGGAAAAGGCATAGAATTAAGTAAAGACCGATTTAAGACAGCTCATGGCGTAAATCTGTTTTTTTACGATGAGGAATCGATCGAAAAGGAGTTTGGCAGATACGGATTGATGGAAGCAAAGGAAATATCCGAACCTGCAATCCCTATAGGTGACAGACCATCACAAAAGTTCTGGCAAATAACCTGTATCAAAAGATAAAGATTGCTGTAATCTGATTAATTCTCTATTTTCAAAATAGTTGTGCCGGGGTCTTTGGATACTAGTTTTATCGGGGCTTTGCCGGAATGTGTGGTTACTGACTGTGTTTTGTCGGTGTGCCATACGGAGTAGACGTGGTTAGTGTACCCGGCAGGTAAGTCAAACACGGAGCTCACAGCTTTTTTGGTCTGAATGAAAAGGTAGTTGCCGCCATTATACTTCATTTCGTAGCACAACAGCCGGTCATTATCGATGAGAGGAGTAAACCAGGTATAACAACCGCTCCACTTATTGATTGTGCCTTTTTTTGCTACCTGACCGTTAATCAACCGGTGGTATACTTTAGTGCCACTGGTAAAGGCCATGTTGTCGTCTTCGGTTATCAACGCTCTTTTCCCCAGTTCATAAGATGGATTCATCCAACACGCTTCGTACCAGCTTCCGGCACTGTCTCGCTGAATCCATGAGCTTAATTCGGGATAAGCGGATTTGGGGTTGTTGATGCCAGCCTGTTTTTTTACAAAATCTGGCGTGCTTCCTCCCGGAAAGTATATTTCGTCTCCTTTCGCCATGGACTGCATGCCATAATAGGTTGTGACCTTTACGGGGTCCCTCTGAACATATGTGTGCTCCGTATTTACAGAGATACTTCCTCCTGCTACTCTATACTCCACCTTTTCCAGACATAAAACCGAGTCGAGCGAAATAACAGTCTTCCCATCTGCACCATAGGTGGGTAAAAGCGGATTGTAGATGGTATTTACGACGTTTATTTGTATTTCTTTGCAAGCAATCAGCCGATTATTATCCAATGGTTTTCCGTCTGCTGTAAAAGAGAACCAATCGCATGTGGCTGTTTTGATCTTTTTGGTGTAATCTTCTTTGTAGCAATGATTGGCCCCGCAGAAGTTACCTTCTATACTGATCGGACCTATATTGTCGCTATAGGCAAGATTGATTACCTTATCGGGATTTCTGCCTACATCTGTAAGTGGGCTGTCGGTTGTATTTGCTGCTATACCCACCTGATAGAAGCCCATCAGGTTATTGTTGAGGCATTTCCTGAAACAAATTAGAAGATCGGATTTTTCATCGAACTTTGTACCGATGTAAATTGTATCGCCTAAGCGCTTTACATCTTATCGGGATGGAGTCTTGTATTTCCGTAAGATAGGCTTGTCAGCAAGAGGTAAATCAATAATAAAGTGACCTTTTTCATAGAATCTGAGTTGAGTTTTTATGGATCACCGACAAAAGTTGGGTCTAAAATTAAAATGATTTATCTTTGTGTTCCTA
>VSSQ01000299.1_pt1 | contig 45908 bp, 34 predicted proteins | sample 4763081 | NCBI WGS metagenome assembly VSSQ01 (sample SAMN12137344, study PRJNA551015) | bioreactor metagenome | isolation source: SDC9 anaerobic chlorinated ethene degrading culture | place: USA: Knoxville, Tennesee | collected 2015-01-01
GAATCCGGAATGACGTATGTAATTAAAGACAAAGAAATCATTCTAAAACCGGTTCCTGTAACTCAAAATGTACAACAGAAACAGATAACTGTAACGGGTGTTGTAGTAGATGCGGAGACAAAGGAGGCCATTATTGGAGCCAATGTTTACGTGAAGGGAACCAATGTAGGTGTTGCAACCGATATAGATGGAAATTATTCTCTAACCGTAACGGGTACAAATCCGGTTATTGTTGCATCTTATCTTGGCTATAAAACCAAGGAAATTACGTATGATAACAAAAGAATAATCAATTTTGAACTGGCTCCCGATAGCGAGGTTCTTGAAGAAGTAGTTGTTACTGCATTCGGTAGCGGGCAGAAAAAAGCAAGTCTAGTTGGATCTATACAAACTGTTAAACCATCTGAATTGAAGGTTCCGTCGGCCAATTTATCTACGAGTTTTGCCGGGCGTTTGGCTGGTGTAGTTGCTGTACAACGCTCCGGAGAACCCGGTGCAGATGGCGCCAACTTCTGGATTCGTGGTATTTCAACCATCAGCGGTGCTACGTCTCCTTTAATTATATTGGATGGAGTTCAAGTATCGTCTGGCGACTTAAATGCATTAGATCCTGAAGTAATTGAAGGATTTTCAATATTGAAAGATGCAACAGCAACTGCCTTGTATGGTAGCCGTGGAGCAAATGGTGTAATGGTAGTTACAACCAAATCTGGAGCTAATCTGGATAAGCCAATCATAAATTTCAGAATGGAAGCATCGATTGCTCAGCCAACAAAAATACCAGAATTTGCTGATGGAGTAACTTACATGCGACTCTACAATGAAGCTATCGGAAACCTTGCAACCGGCCAGGCTCCTTATAGCCAGGACAAAATAGACGGAACATTAAACGGATTGAATAAATACGTTTATCCGAATGTAAACTGGTATGATGAAATATTTAAAAATACGTCCGTTAACGAGAATTTCAACTTCAATATCCGTGGAGGTGGATCCAAAGTAGATTACTTTACAAGCATTTCTGTAAATCACGAAACAGGTATGTTGAAAAACAGAAGTAAGGAATTCTTCTCGTTCGATAACAATATAAATCTGATGCGTTATGCTTTTCAGAATAACATTAATGCCAAATTAAGCAAAACTTCAAAACTTTCTCTTCGCCTTAATGCACAAATGGTTGACAAGAGAGGTCCTAATTTTGACGATATCAACAGTATATTCGCTGGTACAATCAGTGCCAATCCGGTTGATTTTCCAATTTTCTTCGAACCAGACGGTATAACTGAACATGTTAAGTGGGGGGCTTACGGAGGGGCAGCTAATGCATTCAATCCGATGGCTTCGTTAGTCAGTGGTTACCGCGATACTTTCCAAAGTACCGTTATTGCAAACCTTGATTACGAGCAGAAACTTGACTTCCTGACAGAAGGTCTTACGTTCAAAGCTATGGTGTCATTTAAAAACTGGTCTAATTCGAATACATATCGTATTGCTCCATATAACTCTTATAATTTATCTTCGTACGAGAAAAAGGAGGATGGAACTTACGACTATTCATTAATACAAAATGGCTCTGATCAAACTGTTACATTGGCCACCACCGGAGGAACCAGCGGAGACAGACGTATCTATCTGCAAGGGATGATGGAGTACAACCGTACATTTGGGAATCATGATGTAAACGGAATGTTTGTTTACAATCAGGAAGAAACTGCCGTAAATAATCCAACCAATTTATATACTTCTTTACCAAACAGAAAACAGGGTATTGCAGCACGTTTATCTTATGCTTATGCAAACAAGTATATGATTGAAGCTAACTTCGGTTATAATGGTTCAGAAAACTTTGCCAAAGGCCATCGATATGGATTTTTCCCCTCAATTGCTTTAGGTTATAACATTTCACAAGAAGATTACTTCTCTTCACTTACTGATGTGATTTCAAATTTAAAGATCAGAGGGTCTTACGGTTTAGTAGGAAACGATCAGATTGGAAGCGACCGTTTCGTCTATCTATCTGATATCAGTCTAAACGGTGCTGGATATACAACAGGCATTAACCAAAGCTATACACAAAGCGGACCAACTTACAATCGCTATGCCAACAACAACCTGACTTGGGAAGTTGGTAAAAAATTAAATATGGGGATGGATTTGCAATTGTTCAACTCTTTGAATATCAATCTGGATGGATTCCAGGAAATAAGATCGGATATCTTCCAACAACGTGGTACTATTCCAAACTACCTTGGTACAGCATCGACGAAAGTATATGGCAACCTTGCCAAAGTTAAGAACTGGGGTTTTGATGCTTCTGCTGATTACGGACGTCAGATTAATAAAGATTGGACGGTTACCTTTAAAGGGACATTTACTTTTGCAAGAAATAAAATATTGGAATACGACGAACCTTCGTTCATGCTTTATGACAATATGTCTCATGTTGGTCAAAGTCTTAATAAGTACCTGGTTTATGTATCCGACGGTTTATTTATAGATCAAGATCACATCAACAACAGCCCCACTCAATTAATCAGCGGAAATGTTGGAGCCGGAGACATTAAATATGTAGATCAACCTAACTATTTAGGCGAGTATGACGGACAGATTGATGGAAACGACAAACGTTGGGTAGGTAATCCAACAGTACCCGAAATTGTATATGGCTTTGGTCCGTCTATCAAATGGAAGAGTTTTGATTTTTCATTATTTTTCCAAGGCGTGACAAATACATCCTTAATGGTATCGGGTATCCATCCATTCGGAACTCAAAACAACCGGAATGTCTTAAAGTTTATTGCAGACAATCACTGGAGTCCGACTAATCAGAATATCAATGCAACTTATCCCCGTCTAACAAAACTTGACCACGCCAACAACACAGTAGAATCTACTTATTGGATGCGAGATGGATCATTCCTGAAGCTTAAGAATGCAGAGGTAGGGTATACTTATAAGGGCATGCGTTTGTATGTAACAGGGTCGAATCTGTTAACATTCTCTGATTTTGATCTGTGGGATCCGGAACAGGGAAGTGGTAGCGGCTTAAAATATCCGACTCAGCGAGTTATTAACATTGGTTTCCAAATGACTATCAAATAAATAAATCAGTATGAAAACACTGTTTAAAATATTATTTTTCTTTATCGCCATTTCGATAACATCTTGTGACTATCTGGATATTGTTCCGGATGAACGTCCTACTGAAAACGATGCTTTTAAAGATGTAAAAGCGGCAGAACGTTATCTGTACTCTTGCTATTCATATCTTCCTAATCCTCGTAATGGGACATCATCGCTTGATTTAATGACGGGAGATGAAGTGGTAACTGCTTTCGAACACGAAACATTTGCAAACTTTCCTAAAGGTAATTTTACGGCTACGAATCCGATTATATCTTACTGGAATACATTGTTTCAGGGAATCCGCCAATGTTACATTTTCAGAAATAATGTAGCAAAAGTTCCCGGCATTTCAACTAGTACAGTTACAGATTATATCGCTCAGGCTGATTTTTTGATTGCATACTATCACTTTCTGCTAATTCGTAGCTATGGCCCGGTTATCTTAGTGAAAGAAGAACCTCTGATAGACACAGCTCCATCAAATTATCTACCTCGCTCACCATACGATGAATGCGTTCAATATGTATGTGATCTTTTGGACGAATCTGCCAAAAATTTGCCCGCCAGTCGTTCTGGGAACGAATACGGACTAGCAACAAGCCTTGCGGCTAAATCAATCAAAGCCCGCTTATTGTTATACGCAGCCTCACCCTTGTTCAATGGCAACTCAGAGTTTTATGCAGATTTCAAAAACAACGATGGCAGCCAACTTATGCCTCTTACTTACGATCCGCAGAAATGGGTAAAAGCTGCCAATGCAGCGAAAGAAGCTATCACATTGGCCGAAAGTGCAGGTTATCGCTTGTATCAGGGCACAGACGCTGCTGGATTGTCTAACAATATGCCCGAGCCAAAAGATCTTACTCAACGGGCACTTCGTTTTGCAATTACCGATCGCGATAGCAAAGAAATTCTTTGGGCAGATACCCGAAGAGAAGGAACATACGGTCTCGGTCGTAAATCAATGCCCTTTATGGTAGGCACATGGAATGGTATTGCTCCTACTCTTAACATGCTTGAAAGATTTTACACAAAGAATGGTCTGCCAATTGATGAAGATCCTCAATATCCTTACGACAGAAGATATGAAGCAACAACTTTTGCTCCGGCAGATAGTGGATTGTACGGTGAAGGAGAAACCCAGGTGCTGAATGTGAATAGAGAACCGAGATACTACTCATGGATTTCTTTCCATAACGGCTACTATGAGGTACAAGGAACAACTGACAATACGACAGCAGACCAACAAGCCAATTATGCTTATTTGCCAAAGTATAAAAGAGGAGACTTCAAAGTTATTACCAAATTCCTTAAAAACGACAACTGTGGTAGAATGGACAGGAACAATAACTTCTCGCAGACAGGATTCCTGAATAAAAAGGGTGTTCGTCCGGACAATGTTGCCTCTAAAGACTTTAGAGATGCTGTTGATTATCCATGGCCAGTTGTTCGATTAGCAGAGTTATATCTTAATTATGCTGAAGCTTGTGCCGAATCAGGACAACTAGATGAAGCAAAAACTTATCTGAACAAAGTAAGAACACGTGCAGGAATTCCTACAGTAGAAGAATCTTGGGCGATTGCAGGAGTAGCCCTTAATCAACAGAAATTAATCCAAATTGTACGACAAGAACGCCAAATTGAATTCTATCTAGAAAATCAAAACTTCTGGGATCTGCGTCGTTGGAAAATTGCTGAACAGTATTTTGGAGAAAAACCAAAAGGAATGGGTGTTACTACAAATACGTTCTCTTCATTTATCAAGCCTGTTGATGTTAATGTGACCCGTAGTTTCAACTCACCTCAGCAATACCTGATGCCTATTCCGTTGGAAGAGACAAACAAAAATGTTAACCTAGTTCAAAATCCTAATTATTGATTACAAAATGAAACTAAAAAAAACATACTTATTCGGAATCATTGCAGCTGCATCTTTTATGTTTAGCTGTGAAAAAGACGACGAGGTAAAAATTACACCCTCATCCATATCCAACCTTTCAACATTCGAGTTACCCGGTCAGATTGGTCTGACCTGGGAGGTTCCTGCAGATTCAAACTATCACTATCTTAAAGTGAGTTATTTTGATCACTTATTGCAGAAAGATGTTGTAAGACTTGCCAGTGTGTATTCGGACACTTTGATTGTTCCTGACACAAGAGCTAAATTTGGTGAATATTCTTTCTCTGTTCAACCCTATAGTATTACCAATACTCCGGGCACAATTCAGTCAATAAAAGGGACATCGGGTGCTGCTCCAATGGTTAAAACAATTACGGGAAAAGCTGTACTTACAACTACAATTGATCAGATTTCTACCAATTCGCAGGAACCATCGGAAGGACCTATCAAGAATCTCTTGGATAAAACACCTTCCACTTATTTCCACACAATTTGGAGTTTAGGAAATAAACCTTGGCCCGCGTGGATACAGGTTGACTTAGGAAAAGAGGTGGATGGATTTTCATTTGACTATACAAACAGACAGAATTCAAATGGGAAACCATCTGTTATAGAAGTTTATGCCAGCACAGATGGTGAAACTTGGAAATTAATAGAAACCATTTCATCTGGACTACCAAGTACCTCGGGATCTACTTATGCCTCAGCATCGATAGTCCCTGCAGACGATATGAAGATACGCTATGTACGTATCACAGTAACCAAAACACATGATAACGGAGGATTCTTCAATATGGCAGATCTATCCCTAAATGAGGTTTTTGTTACTATTGTGGATCCTGAAGCCGAATAACATACCTACTATTAAATAAATACCCGAAAGGAGTATTACTTTTGCAAACGGACCAGTGGTCCATTTAAACTTTCATCGAGGAATCTTCCCATAATTGGGAATCTTCCTCGATGATACTTAAAAGCTAAATCTAATTACGTAAACACATTGTATGAAAAAGTTCTTACCATTTATCGCCTTTCTGCTCATTTTAATAGGATGCAGCGATGATTCTCCCGAGGGCATCCAATCTTTTGAAATTACTGATAAGTCGGTCGACTTCTCTGCCGAAGCCCAGGGAAAGGAAATTCAGATTACAACTAACCTATCGGAATGGGAAACTTACATTGACGGTGCCGGCGAAGCATGGTGTTCAGTCAGCCCTGTGGTAAATGGCACGAAAAGGGCTCTGATTGTTCAGGTAGAAGAAAACAAGGAATGGGATGTACGATCCACCACCATTCAAGTAAAGGGTGCGGGTATTACACACTCCATTAAAATAAGTCAATTAGGTGTAAAGCCAACGATATTGGTGTCGCCTGATAAATTTACACCAGGTTTTATCGGACAAGAAATCGAGCTGAAAATTACAGCAAACGTATCTTTCGATCTGATAGATTCTCTTGATTGGGTAAATCCGGCTCCTATGCTACGATCTGTCGAAATGAGTACAACCACCGCAAAGTATGTGGTTTCACGAAATGCCAGCAAGGAATCTCGTACCGGGATTATTTACATCCGGAATAAAGAGAATAAGGCCAGTGCACAGGTAAGCATCACCCAGGCCGGTGAGGGGGATTATCAACCTTCAGTGGAAAGTGGAATTAAAGATGATATAAAATTAGTCGTAGCTTCGGCTGAGGCTTCATCCTTTCAGAGTGGTTCCGGATTGGATAAATCCATTGATAACGACAAATCTACAATCTATCACTCAAATTGGACCAACACGGCCAGTAATTACTTTCCTATTACGCTAACCTATAATCTGAGGGAGGTTTCCGATTTAGATTACCTTATCTACTACCCTCGTACCACTGGCTCCAACGGTCACTTTAAGGAGGTAGAAATTCAAGTTAGAAAGAACGGACAAAATACATTCGAGAAATTGCTGGATTACGACTTTAAAGGAAGTGGTTCAGCCACCCGGATTGGTTTTGATCAGCCTGTAAAAGGGATTGCTTCCATTCGCTTTATTGTAAAATCGGGTGCAGGCGACGGACAGGGATTTGCGGCTTGTGCCGAGATGGAGTTCTACAGAAAAAATCCGGACAACTTCGATCCGTCCGTCCTTTTTACCGATGCAAGCTGTTCCGAATTAAGAGCCGGAATTACAGAAAGTGATATAGAAGCTGTTTCTAATCCATTTTTCAAGAACATGGCTTATTATATGCTGAAAGGGTCCTATCCTCGTGAATTTAGAATTCAACAATACAAGGCCTATCCGCATCCTAATACGCTGGCTGCGTCTAACAAGACAAATCCATACAGTTTACTCGATAATCCTACCGGAATAAGTGTGGCAGCTTACGACACATTGATTGTGTGTGTTGGCGAAACCAACAATCAGTCCCTTAGTCTGAAGGTTCAGAATTTAAATAAACCGGGCGGCGACGGATACAACGATGGTTCATCTTCTTATCCGCTGGTAAAGGGTATTAACAAAATTGTTCCGACCAACAGAGGTCTTATTTACGTAATGTATCATACAAATGAATATAAAACGGCATCACCCATTACCATTCATTTCGCTTCGGGGAAAGTGAACGGGTATTTCGATGTAAAGAAACATACGGCCACTCAATGGAACACGCTGTTAAACAATGCTGTGGACGATTACTTTGATGTACTGGGTGAATACGCCCATCTTACGTTTCCGGTCTATCAGTTCAAGAACAACACACCCGATGGTAAAGCCCTCATTGATGTGTATGATGAGATTACACGTCTGGAACAGGAATTTATGGGTTTGGATAAATACGACCGGATGAATCCGAACCGGATGTATCTGCATGTTATATACACATCGTATATGTATGCCACAAACAACCGGACGGCCTATAACAATACCACACTGGGTGAACTTACAAATGCAGCTAAAGTGAGAAGTTCTTCCGTATGGGGACCGGCACACGAGATTGGTCATGTAAACCAAACCAGACCAGGCCTTAAATGGCATGGCATGACTGAAGTGAGTAATAATATTTATTCGCTGTATATTCAAACCAGCTTTGGAAACACGTCTCGCCTTCAGGGTGAAAATCTAAGTGGAGATGGGTATACCAACCGTTACGAAAAAGCAATGAGTAATATGATTGTAAAGAAGATTGCACATGCACGTGAATCGGATGTATTCTGCAAGCTGGTTCCCTTCTGGCAATTACAACTTTATTTGAGGAATGTACTTGGTAAAACCGATTTTTATAAGGATGTACACGAAGCGATCCGCACTACCTCTAATCAGTCTACCGATGGTTTAAGTCAGCTTGAATTCACAAAGATTTGTTGCGATGTGGCAAAGCTGGATCTAACAGATTTCTTTATGAAATGGGGATTGCTTTCGGCTGTCGACTATACATTCGATGATTATGGTGAAAAGCGTTTCGTCATCACCGAAGCTCAGGCTCAGCAGACCATTGATGCTATCAAGGCAAAGAATTACCCAAAGCCGGCTCATGCTGTTGAATATATAACAGACCTCTCGGTACCCGTTTACAAGATGAACGCTTCCATTCAAAAAGGCAACGTTGCCAGAAGTGGTCAGCAGCTCAGCTTTACAAATTGGAAAAATGTGGTGGCTTTCGAGGTCTATAACGATACGGAATTGGTCTTTATATCTCCTTCTACCTCATTTGCAAGCAAAAGCTCGTTCAATCAGGTATATGCCGTAGCGGCCAATGGAACTAAGGTAAAAGTAGATTTATAATTTTCATAGAGTAACATGAGGTAATAGATTGTTTTTTGATTTTAATTAATAGTGAATGAGGCCGGGACGTAATGTCCCGGTTTTTTTATCTGACATTTTTACGGCATCTTTTACAATTAAACAGCCAACTAATTTGTTATATAGATATAGGCTGTATAAATATCCGCGCCTTTAGAAAACCGCAAATAATCCACTGTATGGAATCGCAAACCGTCATAACACTTCATTCTATTATAAAACGTTTTCCGGAAGGGGAAGGTTTCTTCACGGCGCTGAACAACATCAGCCTTACTATATGTAGTGGTGAATTCGTAGGGTTGGTTGGCCCCAGTGGATCAGGGAAAACCACCCTGCTCAACATTATCGGATCACTCGATATTCCTTCCGAAGGGGATGCGGTGGTTATGGGGCAGTCTATTTCGAGACTGAATGCCAAAGAATCGGCTCACTTAAGGAACAAACATATTGGTTTTATCTTTCAAAGTTATAACCTTTTACCTGTTTATTCCGTATTCGAAAATATTGAGTTTGCTCTGTTATTACAGAAAATTCCAGCTAATGAACGTCGCAAAGCCGTTATGGAGGCTCTCGAATGGGTAGGACTTACCAACAAGGCGAAGTCAAGGCCAGCCCAGCTTTCCGGAGGGGAATGTCAGCGGGTTGCCATTGCCCGGGCTATGGTTAAACGTCCTTCAGTTGTTCTGGCGGACGAACCTTCCGCCAATCTGGATGCTGCAAACTCCCACAATATACTGCAGACCATGCAGAAACTGAATCAGGAATTGAATACTACTTTCCTGTTTGCCACGCACGATGAAAAGGTGATGCAGTATATGAAACGGATTATATATCTGAAAGATGGCGTAGTGGAAAAAGATGTTTCACTCTTATAAAACAATAAAGAATGCTTCTCATCAGACCGGCAATCAAAAATATTCTTGGTGGAGGGATGCGTACCTGGCTCAACATGGCGGTACTCTCCTTCACCTTCGTATTGATTGTTTTATACAACGGTATAACCGATGGATGGGTACAGGAGTCGCGACGGGAAACCATTCAATGGGAAACAGGACAGGGTCAGCTTTGGCATTCCGATTACGACCGATTTGATATATTCTCCATTCAAGAGGCTCACGGCGTAATTCCGGAAAAACTACAACCCGCCATTGCTGCACACACTTACACCCCCATACTTGTCTCTCTGGGGGTAATTTACCCTCAGGGCCGGTTGCAGAATGTGATGCTAAAAGGTATTGATCCGGAGCAATCCATTCTGAACATCCCTTCCAAACAATTAAAATCCAGCGGCGACGAAATTGTTACGCTCATTGGGAAACGCATGGCTCAGGCGGCTAAATTAAAGAAAGGTGATCGGGTTATGGTACGCTGGCGCGACAGAAACGGAACCTTCGATGCCCGTGAAGTTCTTATTTCGGATGTATTCGATACGAAGGTGGCCAGTGTAGATGAGGGGCAACTGTGGTTTAACCTGGAAGATCTGAGAAAGCTGACTTCTTTACCTGATGAGGCGACTTATCTGATTCGGTCGGCCAACGGACCGGTTGTTTCGGATGTGGAAGGATGGCACTACAAAGACCTGAAGTTTTTGTTGGCCGACCTGGATATGATGCTGAAGGGGGAAAGGATAGAGATGGCTATTATATTCACCGTTCTTTTGTCCATCGGGTTATTGGCTCTTTTCGATACACAGGTTCTTTCTATTTTCAGAAGACAAAAAGAAATTGGAACCTATATTGCTTTGGGAATGACACCCCGGCGTGTTGCGGGTCTGTTTACACTCGAAGGCACCTCTTACAGCATTTTGGGAATCTTGTTCGGCGCCCTTTGGGGAACTCCCATCCTTGTTTGGTTTGCGCGTGCAGGAATCAGTATGCCGGAGATGGATAATATGGGTATTGCCATCGGGAATGCGCTTTACCCTGTTTACGAACCTTCATCCGTTCTGTTGAATATCTTTATTATTGTAAGTCTTTCGGCATTGATCAGCTACCTGCCGGCCCGTAAAATTGCTAAACAGAATGTAGTATATGCTTTAAAAGGAAAAATATCATGATGACGCAGTTCTTATGGAAAGGAATAATCCGCGATAAAAGGCGCAGCTTGCTTCCCTGTATAGTGGTTGCCATCGGGGTGTTTTTTCTGGTCTTCCTCCACGGATTGATCGGAGGAATGGAGAATAATATGATAAGCATGACTGCCAATTTTGAAACCGGGCATGTGAAGATTATGACGCGCGCCTATAGCGAAAACGTGGAGCAGAAGCCTCTTGATCTGGCCTTGTTGAATATAGATATGCTTTTGTCTGACTTGGAAAAAGAGTATCCGGAAGTTGACTGGAACCCTCGTATCTCTTTTGGGGGATTACTGGATATTCCGGATAGCACAGGCGAAACAATGGCGCAAGGTCCGGTATCGGGGATGGCCTACCATCTGTTAACTGCCGAAATCAACGAAGCACAACGGATGGGATTGGAAAAGGCGCTCGTAACCGGACGACTAATTCGTCGTCCGTTGGAAGTTTTGATCAGCGCGGATTTTGCCGAACGTTTTAACGTTCAACCGGAAGATACGCTTACCTTCTTCGGATCAACCATGTACGGTTCGATGACCTTCACCAACTTATCTGTGGCAGGAATTGTACGTTTCGGGACAACAGCGTTAGACAGGGGAGCAATCATTCTGGATCTTGGAGATGCACAACAGATATTGGATATGGAGAATGCCGCAAGTGAAGTGCTGGGTTTTCTTCCAAAAGAGTTATATGATGATAAACAGGCAGAAAGCATAAAAACTTCGTTCAACAACCGGTATAAAGATTCAGTGGATGAATATACGCCGGTTATGTTACAGCTGTCCGATCAGAATTTCATGGGAGATATGCTTGAATACATGGGTTCGGTCACTACCATTATGATATTTCTACTCATTCTGGTATTATCGATTGTTCTTTGGAATACAGGAATACTGGGTGGTATCCGCCGATATAATGAGTTTGGTGTCCGTCTTGCGTTGGGTGAAGAAAAAAAACACATTTACCGCTCGCTGCTCACAGAATCATTATTTATTGGCATAACGGGCTCTTGCTTTGGCACTTTGCTCGGACTTTGTCTTTCCTTTTATATCAGCAGATATGGTATAGACTACGGTCCGATGATGAAAAATGTGTCCATGATGATTGATCCGGTAATCCGTTCGCAGATTACTCCGGCCATGTATGTAATTGGTTTTATTCCGGGTGTTTTGTCTATGTTGACAGGAACTGCATTGGCGGGAATTGGAATCTACAAACGGAAAACGGCCACCTTGTTTAAAGAATTAGAGGGATAACCAATCTTCAAGATAAATAGAAAATTCTATGAAAAAGTCGGCATTCATATTGCTTTCCTTCGTGTATATCCTGAACGCATACGCGCAGGATCCTGTAAAGATTCTGGATGAAGTGGACAAGAATCTGTCGGCAGACTCCCGTATTCTGGATTCAAAGATGGTAGTCTACGGAAAACGGAACGACCGTACCATGACCGCACATAGTATAACCATGGGGGATAAAAAATCTTTTACAGAATACCTTTCTCCGGCCAGAGACAAAGGAACAAAAATGCTTAAACTGGATAAGGAGCTTTGGATGTACTCTCCTTCGACCGATCGAACCATCATGATTTCAGGACACATGCTGCGTCAGTCATTGATGGGCTCCGACTTATCCTATGAGGATATGATGGAAGACCGTAAGCTGAACGTGCTTTACAAGGCTGTTATTTCCGGGGAAGAGACGTTGGACAACAGGACTTGTTATGTGATGCAGCTTACAGCAAAGGTGACCGATGTGGCCTACTATTCTATGAAATTGTGGGTGGACAAGGAACGTTTGATTCCACTCAGACAGGAGCTGTTTGGGAAAAGCGGACAATTACTCAAGCATATCATATTCAGTGATGTGAAAAAAATAGACAAACGTTGGTTCCCCATGAAAATGAATTATAAAGATGTGCTGAAAGACGGGAAAGGTACCGACTGGATTATCCTTAGCATACAGTTTGACCAACCTATCCCGAATCATGTATTCAGTAAAGCGAGTTTAAAACAATAAAAATACAAAGGCATCATGAACTGGCGTAAAGCGCTGATCTTTTTGTCACTATACGGTAGTCTCCATTCCGGAATCAGTGCACAGGTAGAGGAACAAACACCCTCCGACAGTCTCCGGTTCAGCGGACAGTTGTCGGGATGGGCTCAATATGCGCCTGATATCCAACCAGAAGGATGGCTGGGAGTCAGATATATCCCTCAGCTTAATTTCGAATTTCCTTTCAATAAAAGTAGTCAGTTCGACTTTGAAGTATCAGCCAATATTTACGGTGAAGCGGGTTTTAGTCCGTTTGACAGTTTGTATAGCAATGGAAAAATCAAGCCCTATCGAGCCTGGGTAAGGTATTCCGGTAGTAGAATGGAGTTGAGAGCCGGACTTCAAAAGATAAATTTTGGCTCGGCATTGCTGTTTCGTCCGTTAATGTGGTTCGACAGCCTAAATCCGCGCGATCCGTTACAGCTGACTGATGGAGTGTGGGGATTGTTATTCAGATACTATTTTCAGAATAATACCAACCTTTGGTTTTGGTCGTTGTACGGCAATAAAAACAGTAAAGGATTGGAAGTCAGCCGTACCCATTGGCGTACGCCCGAAGTTGGAGGACGTATCCAGCTGCCTGTTCCCCGTGGAGAAGCAGCTGTTTCGTATCACTACCGCAAAGCCGATGTCACCAGGCCCGGCGGTGAATTGCCGATTCAGCAGAACGGCATAGGAGAAAACAGGATAGGTCTGGATATCCGTCTGGATGTTACTGTCGGTTTATGGGCTGAAGCTTCGTGGACCCATCTGAATAAGAACATGGGAGTTTTCACGAACCAGGAAATGCTTACGGTAGGAACCGACTATACGTTTGCTATTGGAAACGGATTGTCTCTCACATTCGAACAATTCATTTACACATCAGATCAGAAAGCATTCGCTATGGATAACACACTTTCCTTATCCGGATTAAGTCTGTCGTATCCCCTCACCCTTTTTGATAATCTGCGGACAGTTGTATACTACGACTGGGACAATACAGAGGGTTACTATTTCGCCGACTGGCAACGACAACTGAACCACTTTACCTTTCACGTAATGGCCTACTGGAATCCTGATAAAGTCCAGATGATAACCCAAAGTCTCAGCTCCAACCGCTTTGCGGGAAAAGGCATCCAACTATTGGTGGTCTGGAATCATTAAAGGGCAAGCTACAAGTTAGAAATCTTTCTTCTGTTGATCACGGAATTTCTTACGCCGGATTTGTACATAGCGGAGTAGCAGAATTGCAGCCACAGAAATACCCATAATCAGAAAATAAGACTTGTAATCCGGGTTCGGCTTGTTTCCAGGCCATCCCATAACACTCATCACAATCAGATAGACCAGAAGAAGTAGAGAGGTAATGTTTATCTTTTTCATTTGAATAAAATTTTAAAAGGGATACTTGGAACACGCTTCTTACACATTAATTGCCTTTAAAAACTAATATACTAAGTTACACGATTGATTGTTTTATTACATTCGTTTTTCACAAGCAAATATACAATAAGTTTTACAAATCCTATTGGGCTATAATAAACAACTGTTGTTCCAAAATCCGACCAAAACCTACCTGAAGTATATATGTACCCTTATTTAATGTTAAATCAGTCCGACTGCTTCCTGCAGGAAGGACTTGATTCCAGATTGTTTGTCCCGTTAAAAGCATTATCCGGGCTGTTCCTTTCACTGGCACATTTGTTGCAACAAGCGTTTTTCCTTCTATACCAAATTTCGCTGGAGTAGCGTCTTCTATTTCAGTCAACAACGTTTTTTGCATAATAAGTTCAAAACGATCGGAGTCATCTGCAGTTCCTGAAACAAATGAGTAGCTCTTATTTCCTGCTACGTCCGTAACCTTTCCGGTCTGCTTATCGGCCAACTGAACAGTATACTGGTCGGAATCAAAAGAATCGGCATTGAAGTTAAGCGTATAACTGTCTAAAGAAGGAATTCGCAAATGGATAGGTATCACAATTTTATCTCCTTCCAATGGTTGTGCATTCACTGCCAGAAGATTGGATCTGCACTCAGTTGCTATTTGTGGAGATTCATTTAACAAACTTGTGAGCTTATATGCATCATACGCCTGATCGATATGGGTGGTTGCTTCGGGGATAAAGCGGACTTCTGTACGGTCGTTATATTTTGCCCCCTGCAACGTAATTCCAATGAATGAATTTGAAGAAGAAAACGCCTCTCCTTTCACCACCGGAAGATCCCTAGTTTTTAGGCTGACATCGGTTTGTGCCGTAGTTTTAAAGAAGAACGCACCATAGGCAGGAATCACACCACTACCTCCTGCATCAAAGACCTCATAAGTTGAGCCATTATACCAATATATAAAATTCCCCAGGGAAGTCCCCGCCGGCAGTTGGCTGACTGACATAGGTGATGGGAACGGATTTCCGGATAAATACCAACCGCTGTGCGGAGAGCCTGCATTTTCCTGATAGCTGTAATGAGGTACGGATAGTTGAACCTCCTTGCCAAAGGCAGACGGAATAGCCCCGGATTGGGACGTAAAGGTGAGCAACGTATCGGTTGAAGCCTCGTCGATAGCAATCAGATAGCCTTTATTTTTTTGAAAGACCAATTGATCTCCAGTCCCCAATGACGCAGGCACGGGTTTCCAGTTAGAAGATTCGGTACCTGTTTCAGCCCGCTTGCTGGCATCATATATTTGTGCATAAAGATAGTTTCCGTTCGTTGTCGTTTGATCATCTTTCAAAATAAACCGGGGATCTATACCATTTGCATACACATCGAAAGGGAATGAAATAAAACGCCATACCCCCTTCTGAGGGAAAGAGGTTACCAATTGAACTTTATCTTTTGCCACCAACGTTCCCTTATTAATAAACTCCGATTTGTGTTGTGCTGTATGATACAAGACAAGCGTACTGTCTATTGTAAGTCGAGCACCTTCATCCACTTTGACAGACCCCTGTCCTATTTTCAATCCGCTTACCTGCTGATTATTCGTCACCGTTACATTTCCTGCAACCAGCGCCTTCCTAAGCCGTGCCGGCGGAAGATGGCTCCACCGGATTGAATCGTTCCAGTTTCCGGTACCGGTAAACAGTGAGTTTCCGGCAATTTTCCCGTGACTGAATACATTATCTACATAAAACCCTCCCTGCGGAGGAGTCGCCTCATCAACATAGATATGTATTAAGTTTACTTTAGAAAATACCGCTAGTTTAAAAGAACCATCCGTATTCGGGTCCTGAAATTGATTAGACTTTGGAATGTTATCCTGAATGGAAGAGTATAAAAGTTTTTGAGATACGGCCAGATCTTTGCCAACATAGTTAATCCGGGTACGGACACTGTCATAACCCGCTACATTAAGCGGTGCAAAAACAATACCACTTCCCGCAGGCAACCAAACGGAATAGTTTCCATTCTGACCGGTTATACCATTAAGTGAGGCATTTGCTAAAGAGGCTCCTTTCCCTGTTAAGGTGTATTCCCATGTATCAATGGCTGATGATTCAAAATTCTGAATCCTGAAAGTGTCTGCAACAGCTAAATTCTTTAAGGTATCGTTAATCCAGCTGCTCCATTGATCGGGGTGAACGGTTTGAGCACTGGTAATCAACGCAAAAGAGGTAAAAAACAGGGTAAAAATAAAGCACACGGCGGTCTTTTTCATAGCTAAGGCAATTATATGGTTACAAAATTAGATACAAATATAAACAAATCTTTGAATTTACTATCTTTGTGGCATGAAAGAATTTATCATATCAGAGGCACAAACAGAGAAAGCGGTATTGGTGGGGTTAATTACTCCAAATCAAAACGAACAGAAAATCAAGGAATACCTGGATGAGCTGGCGTTTTTGGCTGATACAGCGGGGGTGGAGCCGGTAAAGATGTTTTACCAGCGACTGGATTATGCCAATCCGGTAACCTTTGTGGGGACAGGTAAGTTGCAGGAAATCAAAGAATATGTGGTTGAAAATGAAATAGGGGTTGTAATATTTGATGACGAGTTATCTCCAAAGCAATTACGAAATATTGAGAAAGAATTGAAGGTTATGATTCTGGATCGCACAAGCCTTATTCTCGATATATTTGCTAAACGGGCGCAGACTGCCCATGCAAAGACGCAGGTGGAGCTGGCTCAGTACAAGTATATGTTACCCCGACTTACCCGTCTGTGGACTCACCTCGAGCGTCAACGGGGGGGGGTTGGTATGCGTGGACCGGGAGAGACTCAGCTCGAAACCGACAAACGTATCATCCTCGACAAAATATCATTGCTTAAAAAGGAGCTGGTAAGCATAGACAAGACCAAATCCATCCAACGCAAAAACCGTGGAAAGATGGTTCGTGTGGCCTTGGTTGGTTATACCAATGTGGGTAAATCAACCCTTATGAACCTGTTAAGCAAAAGTGAAGTATTTGCCGAAAACAAGTTGTTTGCAACCCTGGACACCACTGTAAGAAAGGTAATTATCGACAATTTACCGTTTCTTCTGTCCGATACCGTTGGGTTTATCCGTAAACTTCCTACAGAACTGGTGGAATCATTCAAATCCACACTGGATGAAGTGCGTGAAGCCGATTTGTTGGTACATATAGTCGATGTCTCGCACCCTCAGTTTGAAGAACAGATCGAGGTCGTGAACAAAACGCTTGCCGACATTCACAAAGAGGAGAAACCAATGATTATTGTATTCAATAAGATAGATGCATTCTCGTTTGTTCCGAAAGAGGAAGACGATCTGACCCCGCGTACCCGCGAGAATGTAAGTCTGGACGAATTAAAAAATACATGGATGAACCGTCTGCAAGACAATTGTATTTTTATTTCGGCCAAAGACAAAACCAATGTAGATGAACTAAAAACAAAATTGTATTCGCGCGTAAGAGAAATTCACACCACGCGTTTCCCGTATAATGATTTCCTGTACCAACAATATGATGATGTTGACGATGGAAGTCTGGATGAATAAAATCATGTTATCCTAAATTCGTAAACGTATGAGTAAAAAGCGTAACCTGCGGCCGGAAGAAATTGCCATGCTGCAGGCCAATGCATGTATGGCGGACAACTGGAGTTCCGTTTTTGTGCCCGAGAACTTTGACATTAAGTATGTAAGCCACACTCGTTTTTCAGGCGAGGTAACCCTGGGGGCTTTCAACAAAGAATTTATTTTGCCCGGCGGACTTAAAAAGCATGCCGGTCTGCGCCACGTGACCCTGCACAATTGCAGATTAGGCGACAACTGTTTAATTGAAAATGTGCAAAATTACATTGCCAACTATGATATCGGCGAGAATTGTATCATCCAGCATGTCAATGTAATTTTAGTGGATGGAGTCAGCTCCTTTGGCAATGGCACACTGGTGTCGGTGTTGAATGAAACCGGTGGACGAGAAGTCCCGATATACGACTGGCTGCCGGCACCTCTTGCCTATGTGATTACCCTGTATCGTCATCGACCGCAGTTAATCAGCAGAATAAGCAACCTCATCGAATCCTATTCAAAAGAAATTTCCAGCTCACGAGGCTCGATCGGCAACAATTCGCGTATTACAAATACCGGAACCATACGGAATGTACGCATCGGGAGCTATGCAACCATCGAGAATTGCACCCGTCTGGAAAACGGATCCGTAAACAGCCGAGAAGAAGAGCCTGTGTATGTAGGCGACAGTGTGATTGCTCAGGATTTTATCCTTTCGGCAGGTGTAATATTATCCGATGCAGCCAAGATTGTACGTTGTTTTGTTGGACAGGCCTGCCACATCACTCACAATTTCTCGGCTCACGACTCCTTGTTATTCAGCAACTGCGCCTTCGAAAACGGAGAAGCCTGTGCCATCTTTGCTGGTCCCTTTACCGTTTCCATGCACAAAAGCAGCCTGCTTATCGCAGGAATGTATTCTTTTCTCAATGCCGGAAGCGGATCCAACCAAAGCAACCATATGTATAAACTGGGACCTATTCATCAGGGAATTGTAGAAAGAGGCTCCAAAACGACAAGCGACTCTTATATACTTTGGCCGGCCCGTGTAGGGGCATTCTCTCTGGTGATGGGAAGGCATTATCACCACTGCGACACATCCGATATGCCTTTCTCCTATCTTATTGAGAAAGACGATGAAACCTATCTGGTCCCGGGTGTGAACCTGCGTAGTGTGGGAACAATCCGCGATGCACAGAAATGGCCCAAACGAGACAAGCGCAAGGCTGGTTTGCAGTTAGATCCGATCAATTACAATTTACTTAGTCCCTATACTATCAGTAAAATGCGGAAGGCCGTGGAAGTGCTCAAAAACCTCCAGGCCCTTGTGGGTGAGACTTCCGAGATTTACTACTACCAGAACACACGTATCAAAGGGTCTTCGTTACGAAACGGACTCGCACTATACGGAAAGGCAATCAACAAGTTTCTGGGAAACTCGCTTATCAAACGTCTGGAAGGGACTGCCTTCTCCAGCATAGAGGAGGTTTGGACCCAATTACAACCTACCGAATCCAGGGGAAAGGGAGAATGGATCGATCTGTCGGGGATGATTGCCCCTCAGGAAGTAATCGAGAATCTGCTGCGTAGCATCGAAGCGGGCGAAATAACATCGTTAGAAGAAATCTCCGCAATCATTCTCGACATCCAGAAGCATTATTATGAAATGGAGTGGACCTGGGCGTACGACATGATAGAGTCGGTTTACGGAGTCAACCTGCAAACAATCACTGCAAGGGAATTGATTGCACTCACTGAAATATGGAAAGAGTCGGTCGTATCCCTCGACGAGCTATTGTATGCCGATGCAAAGAAAGAGTTTTCACTTACGTCCAAGATCGGATTCGGAGTAGACGGATCGGCAACCGAGAAGATGAAAGACTTTGAAGGCGTACGGGGCGACTTCGAGAACAATCCATTTGTATTGGCTGTAAAAGATCATATCGTAAAAAAAGAGGCCCTCGGAAACGAACTGATTGAAAGACTTAAGGTCGTATTGTAAAATAAACTATCTGCAGGTTATACGTCACTTAAGTTCTTTTAGGTATTAGGGCTGTAATCTGTATGGATTTATTCTGTACATTTGTGGGATAATATCGAAACATCATTATATTAAAAATAGTATAGATATGGCAACACCTCCTTTTAAGTATCAAGAGCCTTTTCCCATGGGAAAAGACAAAACGGAGTATTATCTGCTTACAAAAGAACATGTTTCTGTAAGTGAATTTGAGGGAAAGGAAATCCTTAAAGTAGAAGCCGAAGGACTTACCAAATTAGCGAACGCAGCTTTTCGTGATGCATCTTTCCTTCTCCGCACTGAACACCAGGAACAGGTCGCTAAGATTTTATCGGATCCTGAAGCCAGCGAGAACGACAAGTTTGTTGCGCTAACCTTCCTTCGCAACTCGGAAGTTTCGGCTAAAGGTCAGCTTCCTACCTGTCAGGATACAGGTACAGCTATCATCATGGGTAAAAAAGGTCAGCAGGTCTGGACCGATGGCTGCGACGAAGAGGCCCTGTCCTTAGGAGTATATAAAACCTACACAGAAGAAAACCTTCGTTATTCGCAGAACGTAGCGCTGGATATGTATAAAGAAATCAACACAGGCTGCAACCTTCCTGCTCAGATCGACCTTTATTCAGTACAGGGTAACGAATACAAATTCCTTTGTATAGCAAAGGGAGGTGGTTCTGCCAACAAAACCTACCTGTATCAGGAAACCAAAGCGTTGTTGAATCCAACATCCCTGGTTAAATTCCTGGTTGAGAAGATGAAGACATTAGGTACAGCTGCCTGCCCTCCATATCACATTGCATTTGTTATCGGAGGTACTTCGGCAGAGGTAAACCTGAAAACAGTTAAATTGGCTTCTGCTAAATATTACGACAACCTTCCTACTTCAGGAAACGAAGGTGGTCAGGCATTCCGCGACATCGAACTTGAAAAAGAGGTTTTGCTGGAGTCTCAGAAGATGGGTCTAGGCGCTCAGTTCGGCGGCAAGTATTTTGCTCACGACGTCCGCATCATCCGTCTGCCCAGACACGGAGCTTCTTGTCCGGTTGGTATGGGTGTTTCTTGTTCTGCCGACCGTAACATTAAGGCTAAAATCAACAAAGACGGTATCTGGATTGAAAAGATGGAAACAAATCCGGCCCGTTTCATTCCGGAAGAATTACGTCGTGCCGGCGAAGGAGAAGCCGTTCAGATCAACTTGAATCAACCGATGGCCGATATTCTGAAAGAACTTAGCAAATATCCTGTTTCGACCCGTTTGTCATTGAACGGTACAATCGTAGTAGGCCGCGATATCGCACATGCTAAACTTAAAGAGAGAATCGATGCCGGTCTGGGATTACCTCAGTATATCAAAGATCACCCCATCTATTATGCTGGTCCGGCTAAAACACCTACCGGTATGGCATCTGGCTCCTTCGGCCCCACAACTGCCGGCCGTATGGACTCTTATGTAGATCTGTTCCAGTCGCAGGGTGGCAGCATGATCATGATCGCCAAAGGTAACCGCAGTCAGCAGGTAACCGATGCTTGTCACAAGTACGGAGGATTCTATCTGGGAAGCATCGGCGGACCGGCAGCTATCCTTGCTCAGGAAAGCATCAAGAAGGTTGAATGCCTTGAATATCCGGAACTAGGTATGGAAGCCATCTGGAAAATTGAAGTAGAAAACTTCCCCGCATTCATTCTTGTGGATGATAAAGGAAACGACTTCTTCAAACAATTGAAACCGATGTGCATCCTAAGTAAATAAGCATACCTTATTTAAATATACAGACAGGTACTCCATCCAACGGAGTACCTGTTTTTTTTATCTTTTACAAAAAAGCCCCGGCAGCAGATACTGTCGGGGCTTATTATATTAATGTAATAAATTACTTAATCACGGTTACCACGCTCTGGACGAGGACCTCTTTCCGGACGTGGACCACGTTCTGCACGGGGAGCACGCTCTTCCATACCTTCAGGGCGGGGAAGCAATACCTTGCGTGAAAGTTTGAATTTACCGGTTTTCTGATCGATATCTACCAACTTCACTTCAATTGTGTCACCCTCTTTCAAACCAGCTTCTTCTACAGTTTCCAACCGTTTCCAGTCTATCTCCGAAATATGAAGCAATCCATCTTTTCCCGGAAGGAATTCAACGAATGCACCGTAAGGCATGATTGAAGAAATCTTACCCTGATAAACTTCGTTTACTTCCGGAACGGAAACAATACCCTTGATGGTAGCAATTGCAGCATCGATACAAGCTTTGTTTGTTCCTGAGATCTCAATACGGCCAGCACCGTCAACCTCTTCGATAGCGATTGTAGCACCGGTCTTCTCCTGAATTCCCTGAATAATCTTACCACCCGGGCCAATTACGGCACCGATAAATTCTTTGGCAATGATCATGGTCTCAATACGAGGAGCATGCGGCTTCAGGTCTTCACGAGGTTCAGACATTGTCTCTTCAATCTTACCTAAAATATGCAGACGGCCGGCTTTAGCCTGAGCCAATGCATTTTCAAGAATTTCAAAAGAAAGTCCGTCAACCTTGATATCCATCTGAGTGGCAGTAATACCATCGCGGGTACCAGTCACCTTGAAGTCCATATCACCTAAATGATCTTCGTCGCCCAGGATATCAGAAAGAATTGCATAATTCTGACCTTTATTTTCTGAGATAAGACCCATAGCGATACCCGAAACCGGCTTTTTGATCTTCACACCGGCATCCATCAATGCAAGCGTACCTGCACAAACAGTAGCCATGGAAGAAGATCCGTTTGATTCCAGAATATCAGAAATAACACGTACTACATAAGGATAATCGGCAGGCAACATACCCTTCAGGGCACGGTGAGCCAGGTTACCATGTCCTACTTCACGACGTCCTACACCGCGGCTTGCTCTGGCCTCACCGGTAGAGAACGGAGGGAAGTTATAATGTAAAAGGAATCTCTCTTTTCCATGATTCAACACGTCGTCAATCATTTTCTCGTCAGATTTTGTACCCAACGTAACTGTTGTAAGCGACTGAGTTTCTCCACGGGTGAATACGGCCGAACCGTGAGGGCCAGGAAGACAATCCACCTCCGACCAGATTGGACGGATTTCGGTAGTCTTACGACCGTCAAGACGCTTGCCTTCGTCCAAAATAGCACGACGCATAGCCTCTTTTTCAACATCATGATAATAACGGCCTATCATTTCTGCCTTAGCAGCTAAATCTTCTTCAGAAAGAGAAGCTTTGTATTCTTCAACGATCGCGTCGAAAGCCTCAGCACGCTGGTGCTTGTCGGTACCCGATGTAGCTACGGCATAAGCCTTGGCATAACACTTGTCGTGAATATCTTTACGAAGTTCTTCATCATTCACTTCATGGCAATAGGCTCTTTTTTCCAATTTACCCACAGCAGCAGAAAGATCGAGCTGAGCCTGACAATGTACCTTGATTGCATCGTGTGCAACGCGGATTGCTTCAAGCATTTCAGACTCCTGAACCTCTTTCATCTCGCCTTCCACCATCATGATATTATCCAGGGTGGCAGCCACCATGATATCAATATCAGCTTTTTCGAGTTGTGCAAAAGTAGGATTTACAATAAATTCGCCGTTCACTCTGGCAACACGTACTTCCGAAATCGGACCGTTGAAAGGAATATCGGAAACCGCCAGAGCAGCAGAAGCGGCCAGACCGGCCAATGCATCCGGCATATCTTCACCGTCAGCAGAAAACAATATTATATTTACAAAAACTTCAGCATGATAATCATCCGGAAATAGAGGACGAAGCGCACGGTCAACTAAACGTGAGGTCAGGATTTCGTAATCCGAAGCCTTTCCTTCTCTTTTTGTAAAACCTCCTGGAAATCTGCCGAATGCAGAGAACTTTTCTTTGTATTCAACCTGCAAAGGCATAAAGTCAACCCCGGGATTTGCGTCTTTGGCAGCACAAACAGTTGCAAGCAATACGGTATTGCCCATACGGACAGTAACCGAACCATCCGCCTGTTTCGCCAATTTCCCGGTCTCGATGGTAATGGTTCTTCCATCACCTAATTCGATCGTCTTGTTAATTGGATTAAGCATAATCTTCTTTCTTTTTTTTCTAATCTCTTAAATTGGGGCAAAGGTAATGAAAGTTTACCTCTAATTATGTGAAAATGAAAAGAAATAACGGGCAAAATAACCATTTTAAAGAAAAAAAAAGGAAGAAAGAAGGTTTTTTAGTACATCAATTGCAAATTAATGTATATTTGCAGCAAAATTAAAATGACAGTAAGAATATAATGAAAAAAATATCCACACAGCTGCTTTCGGCATTTACCCTGTTGCTCGTACTTTTAGCAGGTTGCAGCAAGTCGAATGAATTCACCGTCAAGGGGATTGTATCAGGTGCAGACGGAGAGACCATCTACTTCGAGAATGTAGGTATCTCGGCGGTTGCAACACTTGATTCGGCAAAACTTTCTGCAGACGGAAAATTCAAATTCCAGCGAAAGGCCACCCCTTATCCGGAGTTCTATCGCCTACGGTTGAACAAACAGTTTATAAACGTAGCCATCGACTCGACCGAAACTGTCAAATTAATTGCAGACGCCGGTACGTTTGCCACCTCTTACACGGTGGAAGGTTCCGAAAGCTGTAAAGCTATCAAAGACATCACCCTTGCCCAGCTGGATGCCAACATGGAAATCAGCAAACTTCGCAAGGCCTATGGAGCCAAAGAGATTGCAGACTCCACATACAGAACCAAAGTACTTGAAGCTGCAGAAGCCTATAAGACCGTTGCTAAAAAGTATATCTTCTCTGCCCCCATGTCGGCCGCAGCCTATTTCGCTCTTTTCCAGCAGATAGACGGATTACTGTTCTTCGACCTGTACGACAAGGCAGACTCGAGAGCTTACGGAGCAGTAGCTACAAGCTACGACCACTACTATCCGGAAAGCCCCAGATCAAAGCATTTACACAACCTGGCATTGCAATCCATCAAAGTATTGCGTGGTCAGCGTCCTATCAACTTCGACAACATCAAGACAGAAGAGGTAAGCTTCCTCGATATCGAATTACCCACTATCACTGGAGAGATGTCGAAACTGTCTGATCTGGCCAAAGGCAAAGTGGTATTGGTAAACTTTACCGCCTACCAGGCAGAATGGTCGCCCGCTTTGAACATGGAATTAGGTAAGATCTATACCAACCACCACAGCAGCGGATTGGAAATCTATCAGATCTCACTCGACTCCGATACCCACTTCTGGAAAAACGCAGCATCAAACCTGCCGTGGATGTGTGTACGCGATCCGCAATCCGTTTATTCACAGGCGGCAGCACTATACAACGTAAAACAATTACCGGCCCTGTTCATTCTGGACAAAAACGGCAATCTGGTTAAACGTGTGGAGAATATCGGCACGTTGGAAGCATCGATAAAAGGCCTTCTGTAAGACTTTTTATCCTCTGTTTCAGAAATTTATGTTTTAAAGCACATCTTTAAATTTGCTTCTTCAAAAAAGAAGACCTACCTTTGTAGGGTAAAAATAAGACAATGAGTTCCGGCCATACCGTTGGTCGGGATTCTTTTTTTATGTAGCATTCAATATTTATATAATAAGAAAAAATTAGGAGGATTTAGTATGGCTGTTAGTTATATGACAGAGGAAGGTTACAACAAGATTTTAGCAGAAATAAATCTGTTGGAAACCGTTAAGCGTCCGGAAATATCCCATCAAATTGCCGAAGCAAGAGACAAGGGAGACCTTTCCGAAAATGCAGAATACGATGCCGCCAAAGAGGCTCAGGGAATTCTGGAAGCTAAAATTGCGCAATTGAAAGGGCTTATTGCCAATGCTCGACTGATAGACGAGTCGCAATTAAGAAGCGACGTGGTACAAATCATGAGTAAGGTAAAAATCAAAAACGTAAAGAATAACATGGTTATGAGCTATACGTTGGTATCCGACTCTGAAGCGAATCTGCGCGAAAACAAAATTGCGGTAAGCACTCCCATTGCCAAAGGCTTGATGGGTAAAAAGGTGGGCGATGTAGTAGACATCAAGGTACCATCCGGTATTGTTAGTTATCAGGTTGAAGAAATCTCTATTTAACTTTATAAATCATGGCAACAATATTCAGCAAGATTGTGGCAGGAGAAATCCCATGTCATAAAGTGGCGGAAGACGACAACTTCTTTGCCTTTCTGGACATCAACCCGCTGGTTCATGGACACACGCTGGTAATCCCCAAAAAAGAGGTGGATTACATATTCGACCTGAACGATAACGAACTTGGCGCCATGATTCTATTTGCCAAGAGAGTAGCCAAAGCCATCGAGCAGGCTATCGAATGTAAAAGAGTGGGACTTAGTATCATCGGGCTTGAAGTACCGCATGCACACATCCACCTGGTTCCTATAAACAAGGAATCTGACATCTATTTTGGAAAAACGAAACTGACCGTAACTTCTGATGAGCTGGCCGCTGTTGCCGAAAAGATCAGAAAAGAATTTATTTGACCCATCTCAGATTATGGATGGCTCTATATAACCGGGCCAGATTCATAATCAATGTAAATGCCAATGAAAAGTGTACACTTTCATTGGCATTTATTCTTCCCAACGGCCCGTTACGGGCACAAATCCATTCAATATCAACTTTTTGAAGACTAACTTAGTTTAAGTTTCGGGTTTTACTGTGCTTAATAACAAAGAATGTTTATATTTGTCACTTGTTCGGAAAACGTATATAAAAAATATGCACCGAACAATTTATTTTTAATTCATTAGTGGTTTTTACTCATTAATTTGTTAACCTTACAAGAAAGGCCCCTCTGAGACAGAGCGGCCTTCTTTTTTAAACACACATACATTAAAAACTATTACCAAAGAGAAATACTTACAGAATTCCAGTTAACTGGCCAGTTCGTCAGCTGATAGAAATCAGGCCAGCCAAAAGTCCATCCTATTGAAATAAAGCCTATTGCTGCAATAATCCAGAGGATTAAGAACGTCCATTTAAGTACGGCAGGCATCGGTTTGAATTTAAACACCGCACTGCACAATGCGTACAGAAGTGAAACAACAGGAATGGCAATCAAAACAAACATTGCAACGCTCGCGCCGATCAGTGCAGATTCCGGATAGGCCTGGATAGTACCCCAGTCGGCCATCGGCATCAGGTGATACAAGATACCGAACCCACCTCCAAAAATCAAAGCAAAAGCAACAACAACAAAAATAAACAGAGCCAGCAACAGCGGCGGTATGACAATAATTGCCAGTAAGATCAGCGCAACCTTCACCAAAGCACCTACAACCGTAACGAAAGCATCCGCAAGTTTTTGCAGGGTTGTCCGTGGCTTTCCGGAGTTCACGTAATCATTTACATTGTTAGACACCTTCTCGAACCCATCGGTTACAGTCTTTCCAATATTTTCGATCGTCACCCTTTCGCCTCTCATTTCAAGTTTCTCGGCTGCTGTGCGTGCCTGCGGAATAATCAGCCAAAGAATAAAGTAAATCGGAATCATAACCCCCCAGAAAAAGCAGAGAACAAACAAACCGATACGTACAGCGCTGGGATCCCAATCCATGTAGGCAGCAAAACCACCGGCAACACCACCCAATATCTTATCATCCGGGTCGCGGTAAAAACGCTTTCTACCTGTAGATGTAGTATGAGTTTTTCCCTCTTCCGATGCAAATTCCTTTTCTCCTTCAGTATCAAAAATCTCCTCCGGTTTTCCCATGCGTTTGATCACCTCTTCCACATGTTCTATCGTAATCACTTCGAAGCCCAACTTAACGCGTTCACCAAGCAATTCGGAGATTCTCATTTCAAAATCATTCATAATTTCGTCAGAACCCTCCTCCTTCTTAAAATGGACGCGGAGGTTAGACAAATATTTTTCTAAAAGCTGGTAGGCATCTTCGTCTATATGAAATACGGTTCCTCCCAGATTAACGGTAAGCGTTTTCTTCATTTTGGTAATTATTAATTGTTTCTAATGTGGTTTATTGTATTATTCAGCTCCTCCCATGCATTTTCCAGTTCACCTAAAAAAAGTTGTCCCTTTTCCGTCAACTGATAATATTTTCGTGGCGGGCCTTGCGTTGATTCAATCCATTGATAACCTAGCAGCTCACTATTTTTCAGCCGGGTAAGCAACGGATACAAAGTGCCTTCAACAACAATCAATCTTGCCTCCTGTAATTTCTGAATAATATCAGAAGTATAAGCAGGCTCCTTGCTGAGGAGAAGGAGTATACAATACTCCAAAGTACCCTTCCTCATTTGTGATTTTACGTTTTCTGCATTCATTGTTTTCTGTTTTATGCCACAAATATATGCATTGCTATTGTACTATGCAATACATACTACCATATATTTTCAAATAATTTTATTTTTTACAATATATTTCACATTTATTCACATAAAAGAGTCGAATATTACCGGTAAAAAGCCAAATTTAACAGCATTATTGCACATAAACGTCCTTTTTGTGTAAAATAATAGTATCTACCTACTCATTATCCAATGAAAAGCTTACTTTTGTATATTCAATTCAAAATAAAGGATTATGTCTTACTATCATTTTGCCGAAGTAGTACACCGTCAGGCCGACAAGTACGGGTCACGCATTGCATTAAAGTACAGAAATAACGAAACCGGGAAATGGCTCAAGATATCCTGGAGGGAGTTTGCTGACAAAGTTATGCTAACCGCCGAAGCCATGGCGGAATTCGGCATAGGCGTTCAAGAAAACATCGGCGTATATTCGCAGAACATGCAACAATGCCTGTATACTGATTACGGAGCCTACGCAAACCGGGCAGTCCCCATCCCGCTCTACGCAACCAGTTCGCCGGCTCAGATAGACTACATTGTGAACGACGCCCAAATCCACACATTGTTTGTTGGCGAACAGTTACAATACAACAACGCCTTCAAAGTACAACAAAAATCGGCTGTTCTTACCCGGTTGGTCGTGTTCGACTCCGGCGTAAAGCTAAATCCGGAAGATAAAACATCGGTATACTTCGACGACTTTCTGCGTTTGGGCAACAACACCCATGCGGAATCGACTGTGAAGGTACGTATGAAGGAGGCATCGGAAGACGATCTGGCTACCATTGTATATACCTCCGGTACCACCGGCGAGCCCAAAGGCGTTATGCTGCACCACTCCAACTTCATGAAGGCCATGCATATCCACACCCTGCGCCTGCCCGAAGTAAACGACAAAGACACCTCCATGTGCTTCCTGCCGCTCACCCACATCTTCGAAAAAGCATGGGTAGCCTTCTGTATTCACAAGGGAGTGAAGATCGCCATCAACAACGATCCGAAGATGATTCAAAAAACACTTCCCGAGATACACCCTACCCTGATGTGCAACGTACCCCGGTTCTGGGAAAAGGTATACGTAGGTGTGCAGGATAAGATAAACAATTCGCCTTCGGCCCTCAAAAAGATTTTCCTGGATGCCATCGAAACAGGCAGACTCTATAACCTAGAATACAAAAACAAAGGGATCAAAGCCCCATTCATGCTTGAAACCAAGTTCAGGTTCTATCAGAAAACCATCTACGCCATGCTCAAGCGCGTATTGGGACTAGAACGCGGCAAGCTGTTCCCCGTAGCCGGCGCCCCGTTGTCGGACGAAGTGAACATCTTCCTTCAGTCGGTAGACATCCACATCCGTTACGGATACGGACTCAGCGAAACCACTGCAACCGTATGTTTCTATCCTGAAACAGGCTTTATCATGGGCTCCATCGGAACCATCATGCCCGATGTGGAAGTAAAGATCGATCCATCCAACAACGAAATACTCGTGAAGGGCAAGACCGTTACGGCCGGATACTATAATAAGCCCGAAGCCAACGAAAAATCCTTCACGCCCGACGGATGGTTCCGCACCGGCGATGCCGGCCGTCTGGAAGGCGACGTACTCTATTTTACCGAACGTATCAAAGACCTGTACAAAACATCCAACGGTAAATACATCGCTCCTCAGGCCATCGAGATGCTTCTCAGCAGCGACAAATACATCGAACAAATAGCCGTGATCGGCGACGAGCGGAAATTCGTGAGCGCGCTTATCATCCCCAATTTCCCCATGGTGGAAGCATATGCCAATCAAAAAGGCATCGGTTTCGAAAGCAGGGAAGAGCTGGTAGACAATCCGGAGATCATCCGATTGATCGAATCACGTGTGGAAGAACACCAGCGCAACCTGGCCTCCTACGAAAAGATCAAGAAATTCACCCTGTTGGCCGAACCCTTCACGATGGAAGGAAAGGAACTTACCGACACGCTGAAACTACGCAGACGCGTAATCGGCGAAAAGTATGCCGCTCAAATCGAGGCAATGTATCAGGAGTAATCGTCTTTTTTCGTACCTTTGCACCCAAATATTAATTAGAACAGATAAACATGATTACATCAGACCAACTACACAACGTGTTGGAGCGCGATCTGGCGCTGAGGGGGTATCTTTGACATTGATTCCAAGACCATTCAACTAGAAGAAGAAGAACTTCGTACGCAAGATCCCGGATTCTGGGAAGACGCCAAACGGGCGGAAGAACAGATGAAGAAGGTAAAAGAGATTAAAAAATGGATAGAGCTGTATAACGAGATGCACACCGCATGCGAAGAACTCCAGCTCACCTACGATTTTTATAAGGAAGAACTGTCAACCGAACAAGAGGTAGACCAGGCCTATGCCACCTCCCTCGAGCTGGTTGAGAACCTGGAACTTAAAAACATGCTTCGCCTGGAAGAAGACCGCTTGGGAGCGGTACTTAAAATCAATGCAGGCGCAGGCGGAACCGAAAGTCAGGACTGGGCTTCCATGCTATGCCGTATGTACCAACGCTGGTGCGAAAGCAAAGGCTACAAGGTAACCATCACCAACTGGCAGGATGGCGACGAGGCCGGCATCAAGACCGTAACCATGCAGGTGGAAGGCGAGATGGCCTACGGCTATCTGAAAAGCGAGAACGGCGTACACCGTCTGGTCCGCGTATCCCCTTACAATGCACAGGGAAAGAGAATGACCTCCTTCTCGTCCGTATTTATCACCCCGCTGGTAGACGACACCATCGAGATTCAGGTAAACCCGGGAGACATATCATGGGATACATTCCGTTCAGGAGGCGCCGGAGGACAGAACGTAAATAAAGTAGAAACGGGAGTCCGCCTACGCTACAACTACCGCGATCCGGACACCGGCGAAACGCGCGAGATCCTGATCGAAAACACCGAGAGCCGTTCGCAGCTGGGCAACCGCGAGAACGCCATGCGACTCCTTAAATCGCAGCTCTACGAACTCGCATTGGAAAAACGCCGTGCAGAGATCGCCAAGGTGGAGGGAGCCAAAAAGAAAATTGAGTGGGGATCGCAGATACGCAGTTACGTGTTTGACGACCGTCGCATAAAAGACCACCGTACCGATTACCAGACCAGCAATGTTGGCGCAGTGATGGACGGCGATCTGGATGGGTTTATCAAAGCCTATCTCATGGAATTTGCGGGCACACCCAAGGAAGAATAAAACAACTTTTTACTAAAAAACTTGTATATTCCGATTAAAACCCGTAATATTGCACCCGATTTCAGACCCAGTGTCTGAACCGGTCCTATAGCTCAGTTGGTTAGAGCACCTGACTCATAATCAGGGAGTCCTTGGTTCAAGCCCAAGTGGGACCACATATTAAAAAGAGAGTTACAAGAAATTGTAGCTCTCTTTTGTTTTTTTATGTGCAGAAATGTACTATATTCGCATTGTAATACCCTGTTGTCCCTGTTAACAATAACATACTGCAGGGTTTTTGCTTTTATAGGAGTCACGATTCTTCAAAAACATTTCATTTCCCTTTGAAAAAATACAAAATCAGCGTAATTTTGAAGAAAACAACCAGATAGGCAGTCGATCATGGAAAAAGGCATTTGGCAGGAAATAGAGCAACTATACCAACAGTTTCAGAAACTAGGTATCAGTGAAGCGGTGGACTACGAAAAGTACCACCTCTATTCCCTCATTACCAACTCCACGGCAATTGAGGGATCCACGCTAACCGAGATCGACACCCAGCTACTATTCGACGAAGGAGTTACGGCCAAAGGGAAACCTTTGGTATATCATCTGATGAATGAAGATTTAAAGAAATCATACGAACTTGCCAAAGAAGAAGTCCGGCACAACACCCCCATCACCGCAGCAATCTTGCAGAAATTGAACGCAGTATTAATGCATACCACCGGAAGTGCGTACAACGTAATGGGCGGCTCTTTCGATTCATCCAAAGGTGAATACCGTTTATGCGGGGTTACTGCAGGAAGCGGTGGACGTTCCTATATGAGTTATCAGAAAGTGCCTGCCAAAGTAGAAGAACTATGCTCAATATTGCAAGTGAAACAAAAGACAGCAGGAACACTCCGGGAACAATACGAGCTGAGTTTTAACGCCCACCTTAATTTGGTGACTATCCATCCATGGGTGGACGGAAATGGAAGAACCGCACGTCTGCTGATGAATTACATTCAGTACTGCAACAACCTCTTTCCCACAAAGGTATTTAAGGAAGACAGAGGCGATTACATCCTATCATTGCAACAATCACAAGACGCAGAAACCAATCAACCATTTTTGGAATTCATGGCAACACAGTTAAAAAAATCCCTTCTCCAGGAAATAGAAACCTTCAACACCTCCCGTAAAAAAGGCTTTAGTTTTATGTTTTAATACATCTGATGCGTTTATTTGCATCCTTATTTATCTATTCATGTTAGTGAAGCTGCTGACAACAGTTTTACTTTTACCAGTCATTTTGTAAAAAAGCTCAAAACAGGAATCATTGTGATTTTTTATAAATAACAAACATCTTATCTTACAATATTAATCATATATTTGTGCGAAAAGGCGCAAACTCTCAAACGCATCGATCAGTTTAAGAAATGGGCAGTTGCATGTAACAATTGAAAAATATACCAGCTTCCTGTTGAAAGTATTTGTAATTTGCATGACCATTAATTCTTAATAATAAATATTTTATGATAGCTCGATTCACAGCTTTAATCTGTTTGACTATTATGGTTTTAACCTCATGTCAAAAATCGTCATCCGAATTGTTTGTACTTGAAGGGCAGGTGGAAAATCTGAAAGATTCAACCACCATTGAACTTGCTTATTACTCAATGATAAACAACAAGAGGCAAAGAACTATCGATTCTGCAATTGTAATTGATGGAAAATTTCGTTTTGAAGGGAAAATAAAGGAGCTGACTGCCGCTCAATTATACTTTCCCGATAATGCTGCTGCCAGAATCTATATGGAACCGACTAATATGGAATTATGGATTGACAGAAATGCGCCATACGCATACAAATTATCTGGAACAAAAGTTGAGGTAGAAAATAGGGATCTTCGGAAATACACGGGCCCCCTTGATAAAAACATTTTTCAAAATCTAACGAGTACACTCAATGAAATCAAACAGTATAATTTATTAAAAGAGAATGCTCCGGATCGAGATAGTTTGAAAAATGTAATTAACAACCACCTTGCTGAAATTAATATTTATAGAGGAGCAAAGGATAGTGTACTTTATAATTTTATTTCTCAACATCCATCCTACCAAATAGCGCCGGATTTATTGTATCTGCTTTTGGAACAGGGGACTTTTGATGTTGATACGATTAAAACCCTTTACAATACTCTTCCGGAACAAATAAAGAATAGTTTAACAGGGAAATTTACCGCCGATAAAATTAAAGAGGAAGAAAACAAAAAGAATAGCTCTGTAGGAGGTATTGCTCCTGACTTTACAAGGGAAAGCTCGTCCGGAAAGTCTATTCGGTTATCGGATTTCAGAAATAAGAATTATGTGCTATTGGATTTTTGGGCAAGCTGGTGTATTCCTTGTCTGAAGGAAATTCCAAACGTAAAAAAATTATACGGCAAATATCAGAGTAAAGGGTTGGAAGTTATCGGGGTATCTTTAGATGACGATAAAAGCAGTTGGCTCGAGGCTGTCAATAAACAGAACCTCAATGAATGGCCGCAGATATTGAGTAAAGAACAACAGGATAAATCTGTATTTGAAAAAGATGATTTATCTGAAATTTATAATTTTGATGGGATTCCATTTTATATTCTGATAGATAAAAACGGCAAAGTAATTGAGCGATGGGAGCATATTGGAGAGGAACAACAGCTTAAATTAAGCAATATATTTAAATAATAAACACTTTCTCAATTGCTTCCAAACAGACACTATGTAACTCTTAATTATAAACTTACGTGAAAGATGCCTTATTCCTCGTAAATCAAGATACTGACAGACTATTAATAAACTGATACAAGAAACCAAAAGATTGATTGAATTGTTATATATGAAGGTGTATAAACTCACCACAGAAAACAGTGAATAGATGTCTGAGGCAAGTCAACGGGAAAGAAGCCATCCCATTAGTCAGCTATCTTTACAGGCCCGGACATCCAAAACTTAACATATACTATTAGGCCGAAAATGAAACTGAATTCCAGGAGATCCAAAGAACCTCACTTCTAACAAAGAATTTAAAACATCAACAACTCACAACTCAGGTACATAGATAATATGAGATCTGAAATAATTCAGCATGCGAAATGAAGAAATCAAATTTAATTAAAATAGTATTGGGTTTAACACTCAGCTTACTGGTATTTGGAGGTTGCAATCAGAAGAAAGACGTAGTTGATTTTAAGCTATTTGGAGATAAAATGGCCACATTATACAATGCCCATGATGCCACTGGACTGGCTAATTTATATACCGAAGATGCAATCTTGTTTGATACTCAAGGAAAAGCAATGGTACAGGGTAAAGCAGAAATAGAAAAATACTATGCAAGTTACTTTCGTGCATTTCCTGATGTTAAAATAGAAATTCTGCAAACAATAGGATCCGAAAACAAGGTCTGCTTTGAAATGATGACGAGTGGCACTTTTACAGGAGTCCTCTCCAGTCCAGGAAGCGAGGTACAGCCAACCGGACTAAGAAGCACACTTCAGGGAGCATTCATTGCCATACTGAACCCCGATGGACTAATTGCAGAAGATCGTACGTACTATGATCAATATATGTGGATGAAACAACTCGGGTTACTAAACACGGCTGAAGAACCTAAGTAAGAACACTCTTTAAGAAAACGCTCCGAGAGTATACACAAACCATACTTATAAACTATAAGCCGGCATTGGCTATCGTACAATATGTGCAGGTGAGTGGTCAGGAGAGGATAATCGGGAACGGTTATCCTCTCCTCCACGCAATTTAGATGTTTATTTTGGAAGTTTAAATTTGACCGGCAATACGTATCTCGTTGCAACTATTTCCCCGTTGTGTTCGCCCGGAATCCAATTGGGCATCAATTTTACGATTCGTTCCGCTTCTTTTGCCAAAACTAAAGAGGTAGAAGGACATTTTTCATTAAACCGGCAACGGACTACACCGAATACATCCGAAATTTGTCCCGTTGGCGATACAATAAACTGCACCATCACATTCCCTTCTTCTTTGTATTCTATTGCTTCGGCAGGATATTGCATATTTTCCGAGATAAATTTATTCATAGCACCAAATCCGCCGGGGAATTGTGGCATCTTATCAGCAACAGTGCAAACTTCTCCCTGGTATTTTTCTGGTTCCCGCTCAGGCAATGGATATAATTTTATTTTGCCATTTTCAGACTTGTAAACACCACCAAATAAAAAAGTAGTTCTTACTATTTCTCCGTTTGCCCGTTTACCGGGTTTCCATTTTTTCATTGTTTTTGCAACGCGCAGTACTTCGGCATCTAAAGCGGGATAACTTCCTGCAAAAAGACTAAATGTATTCAGGGAACCATCTTTTTCTACTACAAAATGCACAATAACACTATTATCACTCCTTACTAATTCTGCGTCTGCCGGAAAATGCACATTGTCATTCATATATTTCCATACATCACCTGCAGAATATGTGGGTAATGTTCCACCCTCTCTTGCAAGATGAACATCCTTGACCACTTTTTCATCTGAACTATCAGCTGTACTATTCTTCACTTTACTCTGTCTAGAGGGATCAGCATTTCCCGTTGCATTTAATGCAGTGACAGCAAATAAGAAACTAAGTAAAAAGATAATCTGTTTCTTCATAATTACATATATTTTAGTGAAACAATGCAGAATATCAGCTTAACAATTAGACAAATAAGACAAATTACTTCTCAGTAAAGATACGCAAATATTTAATCAATTCATTTATAAACTAAAAAATCAAAATTTATACTCTGCCATGAGTTGAGGCTAGTTTTTCTTTCTCACTATTTTTACAATTTTATTATACATTATCTCAGACATATTCCAATTGTACCCTTCAAAGTTAACGGTGTTTGTAAACTGTATAACGACAGCATCTATATCTTTATGATATTTTGCAATCGTTTGATATCCCGGTATCAACCCAGTGTGTTCATACTTATATATGGAGGTATAGATTTCCTGTTCCTTTTTGTCTCTAAAAACAGAACCATCATTTAAGGCCCGGATGAATATGCTTAAATCTTCTGCAGTGGCCAGTATTGAGCCAATATTATCTGTTTTTAAATCAACATCATAGCCTACATAATAACCACTCATTACATCATCTATGTTTACTTCATGTATCGATCCAAAAGTGTGTTTTAAATTCAGCGGGTTTAATATCTCATTTTGAATGTATTGAAATTTATCATAGCCAAGAACCCGGGTCATTATCCTGCCAAGTAACAGATAATTGGTATTGGAATATTCATAGTCTTCACCGGGTTTAAAGTTTGCAGGTTTATCCAGAATCAAAGCAAGTTGCTCATCCTCTGTTTCTTTTGGAGCAGCCCAATACATATAGGTGTCGGTAAAGTTTGGAATACCACTTCGATGCATAACCAACATTCTCAAAGTGATTTTATCAGCATATTCAATTCTGCCTTTTAATTCGGGTAAATAGTCCGAAAGAGTTTTGTCTAATGATAATTTGTCCTCTCGCACCAATTTTGCAACTGCTACGGCATCATATAATTTGCCTACGCTCGCTATTTTAAAAAACGAATTAGGATCGGCAGGAATCTTGTTTTCTCTGTTTTTGTAGCCCGAAGTATAAAACTCGCATTTATTACCACTTTTGTTTACACATACAACAATCCCATCAAAACCGTAATCCGCAGCTTTATCAACCTGTTCCTGAATGTTGTTTGGAAGTGGCTTTATCCAAGCAAATACAATAGGCCACGGAACAAAATACAAGGATATTACTGTCCCCAAGAACAATAAAATTCTAATTACCAGTTTTAATTTACTTTTCATCATAATTATCCTATACGGTGGTTTAGACAAATACAGAAGTGGTCTTCACATTACTATATTTTAGTGAAAGAATGCAGAATATCAGCTTAACAATTGGACAAATAAGACATACTCCTTTCTAGTAAAGATACGTAAATATTTCATTAATCCATTTATTCTCAAATAAATTGCAAATTGCAGCTCTCTTTTATTTTTATGTGCAGAAATGTACTATATTCGCATTGTAATACCCTGTTGTCCCTGTTAACAATAACATACTGCAGGGTTTTTGCTTTTATAGGAGTCACGATTCTTCAAAAACATTTCATTTCCCTTTGAAAAAATACAAAATCAGCGTAATTTTGAAGAAAACAACCAGATAGGCAGTCGATCATGGAAAAAGGCATTTGGCAGGAAATAGAGCAACTATACCAACAGTTTCAGAAACTAGGTATCAGTGAAGCGGTGGACTACGAAAAGTACCACCTCTATTCCCTCATTACCAACTCCACGGCAATTGAGGGATCCACGCTAACCGAGATCGACACCCAGCTACTATTCGACGAAGGAGTTACGGCCAAAGGGAAACCTCTGGTATATCATCTGATGAATGAAGATTTAAAGAAAGCATACGAACTTGCCAAAGAAGAAGCCCGGCACAACACTCCCATCACCGCAACCTTATTGCAGAAATTGAACGCAGTATTAATGCATACCACCGGAAGTGCGTATAACGTAATGGGCGGCTCTTTCGATTCATCCAAAGGCGAATACCGTTTATGTGGGGTTACCGCAGGAAGCGGTGGACGTTCCTATATGAGTTATCAGAAAGTACCTGCCAAAGTAGAAGAACTGTGCTCAATATTGCAAGAGAAACAAAAGACAGCAGGAACACTCCGGGAACAATACGAGCTGAGTTTTAATGCCCACCTTAATTTGGTGACCATCCATCCATGGGTGGACGGAAATGGAAGAACCGCACGTCTGCTGATGAATTACATTCAGTACTGCAACAACCTCTTTCCCACAAAGGTATTTAAGGAAGACAGAGGCGATTACATCCTATCATTGCAACAATCACAAGACGCAGAAACCAATCAACCATTTTTGGAATTCATGGCAACACAGTTAAAAAAATCCCTTTCCCAGGAAATAGAAACCTTCAACACCTCTCGTAAAAAAGGCTTTAGTTTTATGTTTTAAAAGAGTTGGAAATTGCATAGTAGAGGATGAGTAAGTTTTTTTAATTAAATCAACAGACTGAATAAATCGTAACAGGAATTATTTAAAGCATTTATCAATCAAAATATTATCTAAACAATACCACAACATCTACACAGTACATACCCTATCCATCATTATTCAAGATATTATTTATTTTATAAAAATAATTAATAAAAGAGCTGATATATGAATTATTTATGTACATTTGTATAACAAACTTAAAACAATATTATATGGGAAAATACAATTTTGATCACTTAGAGCAGAGAATTAATCATAAAACAGAAGAAATTGAATATTATGATGAAATCGAAGATGATTGGGTAGAAAGAGATGAGCTTATTGAGCGAATTGAAGAAAGAGAAATCTGGGATGATTATGCTAACAACATAAATCAGCAACACGGAGGATTGGATTGGTAACAACTAAAAACTTTATATTATGTCGATTAAACATACATGTAGGTGGTGCGGATATTGGTCTATTAATGCCAATCACCTTAGACTAAGAAAATGTCCAGAAAGACCATGGTGGGCTTTTTGGGGTGACTGCTGTGAAGAATAATCTTTAAATCACATTTAATTACAGTTTCTTTTTTGAAAATTTCACATTGCTATTAATAAAAAACAAAGTGGTTAAATATGACTACTTTGTTTTTTATAAAAGGAATAGGCTTTGACCACCGTTTAAAAACAAGAATTTAGGTTTATTTTATTAAAGTATACAGGCGGCAATCGAGGGATCCACGCTTACCGAGATCGACACCCTGCTACTATTCGACGAAGGAGTTACTGCCAAAGGGAAACCCCTGGTATATCATCTGATGAATGAAGACTTAAAGAAAGCATACGAACTTGCCAAAGAAGAAGCCCGACACAACACCCCCGTCACCGCAGCAATCTTGCAAAAATTGAACGCAGTATTAATGCATACCACCGGAAGTGCGTATAACGTAATGGGCGGCTCTTTCGATTTATCTAAAGGAGAATACCGTTTATGTGGGGTTACTGCAACCTCAAAAATAAGAGTTTCCTATTGAGATAATCGCTATGAGTCAAAATCAGATCTGCTTTAAATCCTTTATATACAATCTCTTCTTTACAAGTATTATAATATTCTTTAAGATTAAAGGATTTCAATACACAAACAGCTTTACCTTTTCCAGCTATTTACCAATCGATTTCTTCACTTTCTTTTATGGTAAATGTTTCTGTAAAATAACATTCAAGAATTTTCCCAAGATATTTCGTGAAACCGTAAACAGATTTATACTTACAGTCTTTATTTAAACCATACCATTCCAAAGATAAAATAGAATTACTCAATTTTGAATGGAAACGTACTTCAGAAACAGTTACTCGGTATTTACCTTCTTTAATCTCTATATTGAATTTGTAGCTTATGGGATCTGCAGCAAAATCTTTATAACTACATTTTGTGCCAATGAGTGAAGCATTGTCAGTCTGCCCAATTAAAATACTATCGTTTAAAATAGTAAGATTTGAGATGTTTTTGCTTAATAACATAGACTGAATTGTTTCTGAATCGAAATCTATGTGAAATACTTTTATCCATTGTATTTTACAATCATTGATTTGAAAATTGTCTAGTGTTAATTCATTCAACTCTTCTTTCGAGATTTTTTGGGAATAAACATTAGTCGTAAAAATTAGAACAAATACCAAGAGTAAATACTTCATACTTTTTTAATTTTAAATTTACTTATAATCCTCATATAGAATATATTATACCATAAATTAGGGAATTCTATTCTTTATTTTACAAGTCAAGGCATAACTATATTGTATTTTACTTTATACCTTTCATCAATGTTTATCATTATTTCAAATACATTATTAAAATAATCAAGAGCTTCGCGATTTGAAAATGCATGCTGGTATTCCTGAACAAGTGTAAGTGGATCAATCAATACTTCCTGAATTGGAATTGGTTTGCTATCTGTTAAACATTTAAGACTTTCTTCTATATTGCAAATGTGACCTACCCGGGAACTATTGATCTGTTGTTCTGGTATTAATTTACTTACATTAGCATGAGAAAATGGGTTCCTATATTTATCTTTAAATTTCAGTAACATATTATATTCCTCATTAATAATTATATTGTTTTCATAAGCAGAAGATAACGTTTTCCACAATAGCATATCATCATATTTTTTATATGCTGATATTTGTTTTTCCTTAAAAATAGGATCACTAATGTTAAGGCCTTCCAGCTCGTATTTAATTAATGATAATTTCAAAACTCTCTCTAGAAGATGATTCGTTAAACAAAAACTTGCCTGATTTAAATCAAACATAATACAATGGGTGATTTCGCATAAGAGTATTCTTAATTCAGAAAACAAGTAAAAATTGTGATCTTGAAATGGGAGTATTTTCTCAGAATTATCAATTATTTTCTTACTAAAAAAAAGGATTTTATCTTCTACAATTTTTGACATAGTAATATTTATTTTTTCCAAATTTAATAAATAAATCAACACCTCATACAGTTAATTATCAAACATTTAAATAAGTCTCTATTTTTAGCACCTCACTTTGGAGCGGTTTAGTTGAGTGTGTTGATGGACCTGGTCGATGTAGAGATGGATGCGGTCGGAGTCGGGACCTGATCCGTATACATTTGTTTGGGTATGCGATACTCTTCCTCAATTCTTTCAAACGCCTAATTTTCTTCACTTCTATACCACTATACATAGATTTCAGTTGTAAAGGGTAGCTCATGAAATATCATACTCTCGGACTATCTGATCTGCAACAACCCCGCTTTCTTATTACTGAATAGCTATTCCGGTGATATGCACCCACCCAAAAAGCAGATATGCCTCTATTTTATGACTTAACTAACATTTCTAAATCTGCCAAATTTACAGTTTTTTTCTTAAACTCTCTCCTTTTAGTTCAAAACGATGCGATGTGTGTACAATTCTGTCTAAAATTGCATCGGCAATCGTCTCTTCTCCAATAATGTCAAACCAGCTTGCCACAGGGAACTGGCTTGCTATAATCGTAGCCTTTCTGTTATGACGGTCCTCGATGATTTCCATAAGATCAAGTTGTTGTTGTCTTTCGAGGGTAGTGAGTCCAAAATCGTCAATAATGAGCAGATCGGTTGCTGCAAGCTTTTCAAACTACCGGGTTATGAGAGAGAATGGCTGTTGGCTTGCGGGCAGATTCCAATTGGGAGAGATGATAACAGAACTGAGAGAACTGTAACCATCAAAACGACTTTGTCGGTATTCCTGCCAAAGCAAATGTCTGGTTACATGTTTTCGCTTTAACTCACTTTCTATATAGGGTAAAAGCGTTTTCAGATCATCGAAGCGGTCCTGGCAATAAGCCGGAGAACCGGCATGCAGACGTCTTTCCAGCACAGGATCGTCTAAGGTAAGCAGATCCTGACAACTTAACGGATCCAGACTCAATGTCCGGATGTATTTGTTTACCGTATTTTTATAAATACCTAGCTGCTTTGCAATCTGTCGGTTGGATACGCCCGCCAGGTGCAGCTGAATCAATTGTTTAATTGTGCTCATTCGTTTTACTTTTCCTGACATATCTATGCGTGATTGATTTCTTTATCACGCAAAACACTCGAAAAGTCACAAATAATAAAGTAAAATCGGGTGGGTGCATATGCTCCGGAAAAAAGAGCGAAAAAGCAAACTTTGCCACCTATTTGATGCCTCCAGAACAAAAGTGGGTGCATATGCTCCGGAATTAGGCGCAACGCATCGCTGCTTCCTCTTATGATTCAATAAAAATGAACTGAATTCCCGATTTTTCTCTAAAAATGGGTGCATATCTGCCGGAATGGCTATTTAAATCAAATCTTTTTGATCCAATTCTACTTTTCTTTTCCTACTGGACTGGGTGCATATGCTCCGGATTATCTAGAATACTCCATTGGATATATTTTTTTCGACTTAATTCATTTTGCCCTTCTGTATTATTTTTCTTAAATAATTCTACTAATATTTTACCTGAACTATGAAATTTATCAAACCTATAATTAAGCTCTTGTTGGGTAAGATAATCACTCCGATAAATTGTCGGGTAAAACGTTGATTTATTTACTTTATTTTTATAGTCATTTGCTTGCCCTCTAAAAAAAGTAAATAGTCTTTATTCAGGTAAGATAGTTTAGCGACTTGCTCAACTAATTCTCGATAATTAGGGATACAATATCCATTATCTTTCGCTACTTCTTTCGATGAAGTATGTTTATCTAACTCTTCAGTCAGCCTTACTCCTGAGATTTGTCTCATATAATTTATTTTTTATCTATAATAACAACAAGACTAGATAGATTATCCAAGACACACTATCCCAACCTGATTATCTGTCTATTCAGTTGTATACTAATATATTTATTTTTGTTGTTTACGTAATGACTCAACTGCTAGTAGAATACCTTTTTCTTTATTTGGAACATTCCATTCATCCCAAAAATTTATTGTTGCACTATCTGGCTTAATAGTTGGCTTATCTATAATTACACGACTTGGCAATAATGAAGCATCTCCCACAATTAACGCTTCTCCAGTATCTAATATAGGAAGCATTTCAGAAAAATCACCTAGATTATCAGGAAAGAGTCGTTTAATTACATTTTGGTCTTCTGGATTTGTAAGACGCATTGCTACAAAGTTGCTACACTGACTTAAAACTGTTTTATTCACATCAGAAGGTCGCTGGCTTATAACCACTAAAGAGATACCATATTTTCGTCCTTCTTTTGCAATTCGTTCAAAATTTTGCAATCCTCTTTCATCAATTCCTCCTTTAATATATGTAGGAATATATAAGTGTGCTTCATCACAAAATAAAGCAATTGGATGTCGTTTGCTTGGTTCCATCCATTGCTGAATAGAGAATATTAATCTACCAACTAAACCTGTAATCAAAGGTAATATATCTGAAGGAACTTCCGAAAAATCAACTATTTTCAAGCCTTTACCATTACCAAAATCAAGTAAATTATTTGCAAGTTCAGAAAACCAATCATAATGAAGAAGTTTTTCCTCTGAATTAAATAGAAAATTTAATCTTTTATCCGCCTCTTTGCTTTTTAATCGTTGGATAAATCTAGTTAATTTCCCATGCAAAGGCCCCTGTTTATCAGAGCCTGCTTTACTACCTTGTACCATTTCAGTATCCAACTTTTCCAATGAATTTAAGACATCTGATATTTTATAAGGGATTGGACTTTCAATAGTAAAATTATTTAATATATCTTGTTTGTTTTCTTTCTTCAATATTTCTTTTTTATAATTGATTATTAAATCAAATAATACTCTAGATTGGTTAGGAGCATTGGAATCACTTCTGTCCAAAAGTAGTGATTCTATTTCTTCGTAAGACAATAGCCAATACGGCAAAAAAATAACATTTTTATCACTTGAATTATCAGCTGGTCCAGCAATTTTTAACAAAGTTGTATTCTTTAATTTGCCTAGAGGTTTATATTCTCCATGTAAATCAAAAACAACAGAATTAATTGAGCACAATTTTGTAGCTTTTTCTAGAATATTAGCTACAGTCCAAGATTTTCCAGATCCTGTACCACCTACAATTATAGCATGTCTTTGAAAGAATTTATTCCCATCCAAATTAGCATTTGATTCTTCCGAAATAGTATATTTGCCAATTGTTAAAGGATTTTCACTATTAGATGAAAGGGTATTCATAAATATTGATAATTCATTCCCTTGTAATAGGAAGCAATCAGCGTTAATACTTGGAACCGTGTTTAATGTCCTTTTGAAAATGTATTTTTCAGTTCCACTTTTTTCGATTAATGTTCCTACAAGATTGATGCGGATTACATTTTCAACAATATAGTCAGGATCATTTTTTTCATCGATCTTTTCTGCTACGGCTTTTCTCATTATTTTTGAAACTAAGCCTATTATTTTCTCACCTGTTTTTGTTGAACGAATTTGAACAATCTGATTAATTTGAACGCTGTTCAATGACTCTTCATTATCAACTTTTACTGATACATTTCCTGTATCGACACTTTGCACTTTTCCAATTAAAGATTCCATATTCATGCTATAATATTTCGATAAAGTTATTCAATTGCCAAAAATTTCCATTTAAAGTAACATCCATCTTTTTATTAATATTGTTGTTTTTATACATGATTCTAGTAACACCAACTTCTTTTTTCTCGAAAAGGATGTACTTTTCAGCCTTTTCTATTTCTTTGTATGTGCTATCTGTTATACTCTTTGTAATTAATACTACAGGAGCACCTTTTTTTATTTGTGTTATTATTCGAGGGGTTAAGTGTTCATCATTGAATCCAAATCCAATAATCAGAAAACTAGAAGCATTTTTTATTATTGTGTCAGCTTTTTGAATAAGCTCTCTATACGGATTATTATAAGCTTCTTGAAATTTGTTTCTACCTGGAGCAATTATTTTAGGGGAGTGTTGAGCGTAACAATTATTCATAAATCTTAGTTCTCCTGAAACGTCAAACCAATTTAAAGAACCATGAACTTTGATTAAATTTACCATATCTTTATTTTGAAATAAATTTTCATCAAAACAGGAGAGAGTTTTACCTGTAAAACCATCTGTAAAATTGATACTATAATAGGCCATAACATACTCTAAGACTCTATCATAATTAGTGGTTACGATATTCAATACTTTTGGGTGTACATCAATGAATTTATCAATTAAAAGTTTGATTCCTTTGAAACTATCAATCTCATTTGATGTGATTTTTTCCAAAACAGCTATGTCAGCCCCATTTATTTCATTCCAAATTACATTCTTTATTTCTGGCATTTGGTTTTTATATTTTTCATTTCCTAATTCCAATTCTAAATTGGTATTAGTTGTGTCAAAACCAATGATTTCTTCCTTTAGTTTTTCATTTAATTTAAACATACTTGGTAAGCCGAAAGGCACAGTGGCACCGGAACCCCAAACAATTAATGGTGGAGTTTTTAGAAAAGTTTGTGTTATTCTAAAAACTTGTTCTCTTATATTATCAGATTCTTTTGTCATTATTTTATTACATTATTTACTACGATAAATGTTAATATTTTCACAATTAAAATAAGTGAGATATATAGAAAATATAATAAACAACAAAAGAGATTTTCTATGTTGCATACAAATTTAGTAAATATTTGAGAAAATAGTTATAATTGTACAATAAATAAATTAATTGAGGTGTTTTTATTTTAATTATTGTTTTTTGCTTTTAAAGGGTATTATTTTATTAAGTTTTACATGTTTATAATCTCAGCCAAATATTAATCCTCGTCATCTCCAATGGTATTCGTTAGGGACAGAGGGGGAGCACATAATAAACTAATGATTTATCTGGTTTTTAGAGGATGGATAAGTAATTAGTTGCGGAATTGGAATATTTGGGCCATCTTTGTGTAGT
>VSSQ01000300.1_pt1 | contig 45713 bp, 43 predicted proteins | sample 4763081 | NCBI WGS metagenome assembly VSSQ01 (sample SAMN12137344, study PRJNA551015) | bioreactor metagenome | isolation source: SDC9 anaerobic chlorinated ethene degrading culture | place: USA: Knoxville, Tennesee | collected 2015-01-01
TACTATTGTTGGGCTTTTTTGGATAAAATACCGCGTTTTTGGGTGATATATTATGTTATGTTATGTTATGACATATCACAATATAATATGGTATATTACGGAGTGCGGGGAGAGGCGGGGAGCAGGGAAGAGTGGTTTTGGACGTGTTTATCCACGGGATCTCCTCATTGATTTTTATTCATGATCTAGCTGGAATCACCGCCCCGCCCGTCGCCATACCAAGGCGGCGTCAGAGCCGGCGAGACCACGAATTCTGCGAAAAAAGGGGGACAGGGGCGGAGGAATGGAAATCTTCTTTTCTTGATTCGGGGGGCGGGGGAGTGACTGCGGGCTATTCCGAAGGAGCGGCCAAAGCTTGAGCAAGTCCCATAGCGAAGCGAAAGGGACTTGCGATCCGGCGCGAAGGCGGATCGACGGCATAGCCGGCGATCTTAGCTGAGGCGGGTGGGCGGCGAAGTCGACAAACTCAGCCGAGGCGGAGTGAGCCGATAGGCTCGCCCTTAGCTGAGCAAGTCGATAGACTTGCGAGTCGGCCCGCGGCGGGAATATTCTATTTGCAGAGGTCCTGATCTCTATTTAGATAGTTCACCCGCAGAGGAAGAATATCGCAGGTAATCCGGCGCTTCTTTCAATCCACGTGCCCGCGGGGGGCACGACACCGGGTTGTAATACCGCCCCCTCCACTGCAGATTTCAATCCACGTGCCCGCGAGGGGCACGACTTTGTAACCACATCAACACGCTGTTATCATTCGTCGATATTTCAATCCACGTGCCCGCGAGGGGCACGACGTTTTTGACTGAGATTCAGCGATAGATTTTGAATTTCAATCCACGTGCCCGCGAGGGGCACGACCCAATGCAACCACTGGGGATATCGAGACCCTCGCATTTCAATCCACGTGCCCGCGAGGGGCACGACTATTGCCCATTGTTGGACGTTCACACATGCGGGATTTCAATCCACGTGCCCGCGAGGGGCACGACTTGACCGGTCAGCCGAACGTCGGGAACAGGTTATTTCAATCCACGTGCCCGCGAGGGGCACGACCATAACTCAGAAGCAGAGACACAGCGCCAGCACTAATTTCAATCCACGTGCCCGCGAGGGGCACGACGTCAGCTTTTTCCGCGTCGGTATGGCCGGCAAATTTCAATCCACGTGCCCGCGAGGGGCACGACCGACCTGATAGGTGACCTGTTCGATGACAATGCATTTCAATCCACGTGCCCGCGAGGGGCACGACCCGCAGTGGTAAATGGTATAGTAAACCCATATGGATTTCAATCCACGTGCCCGCGAGGGGCACGACTATCTGTCATCAGCAAGATCAAGGCACGGGCGATTTCAATCCACGTGCCCGCGAGGGGCACGACCCCATTGTCACGGGCAAATGGGTGTACATCATCGAATTTCAATCCACGTGCCCGCGAGGGGCACGACGCGCGCGATAAAAGAGATTTTGAAAGATGGAGATTTCAATCCACGTGCCCGCGAGGGGCACGACCCTACGGACATATCGCAAAGATAGTGCGATAGATTTCAATCCACGTGCCCGCGAGGGGCACGACCCAAACCAGCAACCAGCGCGGGTCTCCCGTGGATTTCAATCCACGTGCCCGCGAGGGGCACGACTTTCCGTCCCGTCGTCGGTAAGCGTCGGAGTATATTTCAATCCACGTGCCCGCGAGGGGCACGATCGACTACACAGAGGATATGCATTTCCCTCCATATTTTACGGAATGCTCCTCTTTTGCCTATTATCAGTCTGAAATAATTTATCCGAACATTAATCATATTCAACTTGAGATGTATTTCATATGAGTGAGATCGAGACGCAATATCATGGCAGAAGCATTGACGGCCACGCTCCATTCCAGACATTATTGGAACATTTGACTGAAACATCAAAATTAATGTCCGAATATTGTTCCAAGTTTACGTGTCCGGAGATCGGAAAAATCTGCGGCTTGCTCCACGACATAGGCAAATACTCAGATGAGTTCCAGCGCAGAGTTCATGGTGAGCATATCCGGGTGGATCACTCAACAGCGGGTGCGAAAACAATTCACGATCTTGCAGATAAGGAGCATTCCACTTTTTCAAAAATAGCCTATTCTCTTATGGCTTATGTGATCGCAGGACATCATGCAGGTCTTCCAAATATGGGAGATGAAAACAGCAGCAGGTCTGATTTGTTTCCACGAATAGGAAGCTGCAAGCCCGAATTATATTCTGCATGGCAAACTGAGGTGCACCTTCCTGACATAAATATTGAATCTGCGATATCCCGTCTCTCTTATTCAAATAGAGAAGAGATTAGCTTCGCATTATTTTTGTATACTCATTTCATAATGTCTGCATTAGTGGATGCTGATAGAACAAATGCACAATCATTCACGAAAATTACCTCCATTAAGGATGAAAAAGCATCGCAGTATCTCTCAATTACTGATCTAAAAGAGAAATTAGATGATCACATGGCTAAATTTTCCAAGGATAAATGTGGAAAACTCAACAATATTCGGCAGAATATTTTAGAATATTGTACTAATGCAAGTGAGGAGGGGAAGGGTTTGTTCACATTAACGGTTCCAACCGGCGGAGGAAAAACTCTCTCATCCATGATGTTTGCGCTTCACCACGCTGAAAAACATCATCTGGAACGGGTAATCTACACAATTCCCTTTACTTCAATTATTGAACAAAATGCTGGAGTTTATAAAAAAATATTTGGGGAAATGAACGTCCTTGAACATCATTCAAACTTTGTCCTTCCACATTCAAAAGCAGATATAGACAAGGACTTAGAGGATGAAAACGAAAAACTTGCCAATTCCATTACTAATTGGGATGCCCCGCTGATATTAACTACAAACGTGCAGTTTTTCGAATCACTGTTTACTGCAAATCCTTCCCGCTCACGAAAGGTACACAACATTGCCAACAGTGTTATTGTTCTTGATGAGGTTCAGGCTCTTCCAATTGATTTGTTAATCCCTTGTTTATATGCTTTATCGGAGTTGGTAAGGAACTATAATTGTTCTGTGGTTCTCTGTACTGCAACACAACCTAATTTCGTAGAGAATGGGCTTATCCCATCCAAAAGTCAGTATGAGATCATCCCAAAAGAAACATATGCAAAAATGGCACATGAGATGAAACGGACTGAATCGCTGTATCTTGGCAATAAGACAAATGAAGAAATCTCGTATCTTCTTCTCCAAGAAAAGCAGGCTCTCTGTATTGTAAATACCAAAAAGCATGCATCTGATTTGTACTCTTTGCTACAAAATATCAGTCCTGACAGTTGTTATCATCTCAGTACAAATATGTATCCCGCACACCGTCGAAAAGTTATTGCAACGATCAATGGCCGGCTGTTTATGGGATTGCCGTGTCATGTTGTATCTACTCAGTTGATCGAGGCAGGTGTTGATATTGATTTTCCAGTCGTTTTCCGCTCACTCGCGGGAGTCGATTCAATTATTCAGGCGGCTGGGAGATGCAATCGAGAGGGAAAACAGGCAGTTGGAACGGTGTATGTGTTTCAACCAAAAGATGTATACAATCTTCCCAAATACCTTCGTCAAACAGCACAACTTGCAGCGAGATATACGTCTGATTTCCTATCTAAAGAAAATTCAGATGCGTATTTCCGGGAATTATTCTTTAACAAAAAAGCGGATTTGGATGAACATCATATTATTGACAAATGCATGGATGCCCTGAGCTCATCAAATCCATCTTATCCTTTCCGAGACATATCTGAGGATTTTAAACTTATTTCAGATGACGGTTGTGCTGTTGTGATCCCCCTTGATGACGAGTGTAAAAAATTGTTATCATCGCTGGATGAGATGAGACTTGGCGAGGTTCAAAGAAAAATCACTCCTTACTGCGTTAACGTCAGAAAATATATTTTGGAAAAATTTGATGCTGGCGGGATGCTGAAATTCTATAGTGATAGTATTGTTGTGCTTTTAGATGTGAAAAGCTATGATGAAAATCTTGGTCTTATTGTTCCTCTGCTGACTGAGGAGAGAGAGGGGTATATCTACTGAGTAAAAATACAATATCTTATTACCTCTCAGGTTCACATAAGAATTATTCCTCACATTATGTGTGCTTTACTTTCGTTTGCAGTTAAATTGTGGGGATAGGTGTCTCTAAATGTATGGTATTACCTTACGAGTATGGGGCGATTCTGCATGCTTTACCCGACCTGAAATGAAGGCCGAGCGGGTAACATATGATGTTATCACCCCGTCTGCAGCTCGCGGGATTCTGGAAGCTATTCACTGGAAACCCGCTATCAGGTGGGTTATCGATACGATCTGGGTGATCAAACCAATTGCTTATTCCAATATTCGCAGAAATGAAGTGAGCGATGTTGTTTCCTTTACTGACGTAAAGTCATGTATGAAGTCTGTTTCCGAATCAGGCTCAGCTTCCCCGCTCTATCTCGATTCTCAGGAGAAGCGTCAGCAGAGGGCCACGCTCTATCTTAAAGATGTTGAGTATCTGATCCAGGCACATTTTCTTATGACAGAAAATGCGGGAGCTGACGATACAGCAGAAAAGCATTATAATATTTTCCTCAGACGCGCACGGAGGGGACAGTGTTATCATAAACCGTATTTTGGATGCCGTGAGTTTCCTGTAAATTTTGAGTTGGTGGAAGATATATCCATATTCACTCCTATTCCAGAGAGTAGGGATCTAGGCTGGATGTTATATGATATCGATTTCAAGAAAGATAAGGAGCCGCGGTTTTTCCGGGCACAGATGCATGAGGGTATCGTTCAGATCCCAACCGTTTTGCATGCTGAGGTAAATGTATGATTCTTCAGGCTTTGTGCGAGTTATATGATGTGCTGGCCGCCGATAAGAATGTGGAAATACCTCTATCAAACTATTCAGCTGTTGAGTGCTCGTACCGTATCACTCTATCTCCTGACGGCTCTGTCGTAGGATGCGTTGAACTTGGAAATGAGAATAAGAAGACTGAAAAGCATACCGTTCCGGAACATGAAAAACGGTCTTCGATCAAACCTTACTTCCTTTGCGATACGCCAAAGTATCTGCTTGGGTATGAGGTCGAGACCGATAAGACAACAAAACAGATCGAGTTCATACCAAGGCAGGATTGGATCCGGGCTTCTTTAGCTTATCACCGTGAACTGATCGGGGATTCTTCGGATGAGGGACTCCAGGCATTTCTATTGTTTTTGGAAAAGCAGGTTTCCCGTCCGGGCAATGCATTTCCAAAGGATATGTATACGGGGAAAAATCTTATTTTTCAACTCGATGGTGATCAAAACGATATACGCGATCGACCGGCTGCAAAAACCATCTGGGAGAAATTCCGGCAGCAACCATCTCCAGATGAGCTTTGCGAACAGTGTCTTATTACAGGAGAGCCGAATGTCCCTATTGCCAAGACACACAATTCCGTACCGATTCTCGGCGGGCATTTGTCTGGATGCTCTCTTGTGAGTTTTAAACCAGATTCGTTTAAATCTTACGGAAAAGAGCAGAGTTATAATGCACCTGTTTCGAAAAATGCGGAGTTTAAGTATATAACTGCGCTTAAGTATTTGCTCTCCAATCCAAAGATGCATTCACTGGTTGGTGAAACGACGGTAGTATTTTGGGCAACGAAAACCGGGATCGAACAGGATATCATGTCAGTTTTCTTTCCCTCCAATGATATGAATAAACGAGATCCTCAGACGATAGATAAAATCCAAAATATCATCTCGGCGATCCGTGCGGGTAAGAGCTTTCGGGATATTGCCGATCCTTCTGTAGAGACGTATGTTCTTGGTCTGTCTCCAAATGCGGCTCGGCTGTCAGTCCGATTCTGGTATACATCAACGTTTGGGAAGTTTATGAGGAATATGACCAGTCATCAGGATGCAATTGGTCTTCTTAATTGGCATGGCGAGGTGAAATCTGTGGGCATTTCCCAGATTCTGCGGAAAACAGTTCCATCTGCTGTAACCACGGATTGGTGGGAGAAATGTCCGAATTCATTCGAACGGGGTTTATTTAATGCCATTCTTACCGGCGGCACTTACCCGATCGCACTTTATATGACTATGCTTATGCGTATCCGTTCTGAGGCAGGGATGGTGCCGAAAAAGGCCGCCTCTGATAAAAAGGAGACGCAGGGAAAAAAGAAGGGAGAGAAGACTGAGTCGTCAGAAACTGATGGAATCGATTTTGTCCGTGTTGGATATATCAAGGCAGTTCTCTGCCGAAATTTTAAGAGAGATGATGTTACAATGAGTTTAAATCTGAAATCCACAAACAAGGCCTATACTATTGGCAGGATTTTTGCTGTACTTGAAAAGTTACAGTATGAGGCCAATAATGATTCGACTATTCGGTCGAGGTATTTTGCATCGGCATCCACGAATCCAAAACTGGTTTTTCCAAGTTTGCTGAATCTGGCGCAACATCATATTGCAAAAGTTGATTCAGAGAAGGATGGTTATGCATCGAAGTATTATGATGCTGATATTTCCAAACTTCTTTGGAATCTGGACAATGAATTCCCCGCTACTTTGAATCTTGAGGAGCAGGGATTATTTATTCTCGGGTATTATCATCAGCGTGAGTATTACTACATGAAGAAAGAAGATAAAGAAAAATTGAAACTGGAGGCTTAAGTTATGGCAATTGAAAACCGCTATGAATTTGTAATGTTGTTTGATGTTGAAAACGGAAATCCGAATGGTGATCCGGATGCGGGAAATATGCCGCGTGTTGATCCGGAAACCGGTTTTGGTCTGGTTACGGATGTATGCATCAAGCGGAAAATCCGCAATTATGTTTCTTTGGTGAAGCAGAATGTGCCCGGGTTTAAGATTTATGTTCGTGATGGTGCTGTTCTCAATGATGAGCATGAGTGGGCCTATAAAGAGTGTAATATTGAGATGGTCAAAGAGAACACAGAAAACAAAAAGAACAAAAAGCAGCCTAAAGAGGATGTTTTCAAAGCGCGTGCATTCATGTGCGAGAATTATTATGATATTCGCACATTTGGCGCAGTTATGTCAACTGGCGATGCTGTCTGCGGTCAGGTTCGCGGACCAGTGCAGCTGAATTTTGCACGCAGTATCGATCCAATTGCTGCACGTGAGTTGTCTATCACCCGTTGTGCAGTGACAAAAAAGGAAGACGAACTGAAGGAGCGAACAATTGGAAAGAAGCATATTGTTCCCTATGCATTGTATCGCGTCGAGGGATATATTTCGGCGAATCTTGCCCAGAAGAAGGAGGGTAACGGATTAGACGGAACAGGTTTTGATGAGGAGGATTTGAATCTGCTGTGGGATGCTCTGATAAATTTATTTGAGGATGATCATTCTGCAGCAAGGGGCAAGATGGCGACCCGCAAGTTGTTTGTGTTCAAGCACGATTCCATCTTTGGATGTTCACCATCGCATTTATTGTTTGATAGAATTTCTGTTAAAAAAACCGTTGACGGGCCGGCACGATCTTTTGCAGATTATTCGGTGAAATCCGATTGTGCACAGCTTCCCGCTGGAGTTACGTGTATTGAAAAACTTTGAAGAGAGAGATAGTGAAGATTATCTGCTGTTGAGCGGCCTTCTTCACTTTGCTTTTTGTAAGAGACGATGGGCGCTCATTCATATCGAACAACAGTGGAATGAGAATTCCCTGACATTTTCAGGACGTTTGATGCATAAAAATGCTGACAATCCTCATCTTACTGAATGCCGGGGAGATATTATCATTACTCACGCCATGCCTTTAGTGTCTCATTTTCTTAAGGTATACGGTGTTGCGGATGTTGTTGAATTTCAACGTAGTGATACAGGAGTGGAACTTGAAAAATTCAGCGGGTTCTGGAATGTGATCCCTGTTGAGTATAAATCGGGAAAAAAGAATTCATTTGGAAGTGATGAAGTACAACTCTGTTGTCAGGCAATGTGTCTTGAGGAAATGTTTGAGACAACTATTCAGCATGGTTTCCTGTATTATGGAAAAACGCGGCGTCGGTTTGAGGTTAAATTTGATGATGATCTCCGTAATCGTGTGACATCTCTTGTTGCTGAAATGTATCACCTGTTTGAAGAGGGGATCACCCCTCCGGCTGTTTATCAGAAACACTGTGATAATTGTTCTCTCGTGGATATATGCCTGCCTCAGTTGTCATCGAAAAAACATGCTGTAGATTCATACCTTGAATCAGCTATTTTGAGGTAATTATGCGAAAACTGCGTAATGTTCTGTATGTGACAAATCCAAAATCCTATCTTTCAAAAGACGGGGAAAGTATCGTTGTCTCTGTTGAAAATCAGGAACTTGCCAGAGTCCCGATCCATAACCTGGAGGGGGTCGTATGTTTTGGTTTTATGGGAGCAAGTCCCGGGATGATGGCGCTGTGTAATGAAAATGATGTGGGACTGTGTTTTGTTTCACCCTATGGAAAATTTATGGCACGGGTCGGCGGCAAGGTTTCAGGAAATGTGCTCCTCCGGAAACGTCAGTATGCCGTCTCGGATGATGAGGACGCATCGAAAAAGGTCGCAGCATACTGTATTCTTGGAAAACTGATGAACTGCCGGACAGTTCTCCAGAGGTTTTCCCGAGATTATCCTGATATGGTGTCAGGCGAATTCGAGCGGAATTTCAAACGGTTGTCTGAGGGTATTGTACAAATAAAAGCAGGAACGTGTGGTTCTCTGAATGAGCTGAGAGGGTTCGAGGGTGTTTTGTCGAAGTATTATTTTGATAGTTTCAATGATCTGATCTTGTCAACGGAGCCTGAGTTTTCTTTTGAAAATCGGTCCAGACGGCCGCCTCTGGATCGGGTGAATGCTTTGCTTTCTTTTGCCTATACATTGATCGCTGCAGATTGTGCGTCTGCTTTGGAGTCGGTGGGTCTTGATCCGCAGGTGGGATTTCTGCACCGGGTCCGTCCGGGAAGACCGAGTCTGGCTCTCGATTTGATGGAGGAGTTTCGTCCGTATCTGGGAGACCGGTTTGTGCTGAGTCTCGTGAATAATCGGGTGGTGACGGCAGGTGATTTCGTGGTGAAGGAGAATGGAGCTGTTTTGCTGACCGATGATGCCCGAAAGACCGTTTTGCAGGCATGGCAGAAGCGAAAGAAGGAGGAGGTGATGCACGGGTATCTGGAGGAAAAGATGCCTGTGGGTCTTTTGCCGTACGCTCAGGCGATGCTTCTTGCACGATTCCTCCGGGGAGATATTGACGGGTATCCGCCGTTTGTGGTGAGGTGAGAGATGTTTGTTTTGGTTACGTATGATGTGAATACGGAGACGCCGGAGGGGAGACGCCGGCTTCGGCTGGTCGCAAAGATTTGTAAAAATTTCGGTGTCCGTGTGCAGAATTCGGTGTTTGAGTGTGTGGTGGATTCGGTTCAGCTTATGGATATGAAGTTCAGGATAGGAGAGGTTATTAATCCTGAGACGGATAGTGTTAGATATTATAATTTAGGAAAGCAGGGAAGGGAGCATGTTGAACATGTCGGAGCAAAGCCTGGTTTGAATGTGGATGATGCGCTGATTTTTTAGATAATTTTTTTCGCGAAGGGGTTGTGCCCAGGATTTTCCCAGGAGGTTCGCGATGTCTGCGGTTTTTGGTTTGTTTTTGGGTCTGGTGAATTTGCTGCATATTTCCAATAGACACCGTGTTTTCGCAGATGGAACTTGACGTTGATGAGAGAGGGAGAGGATTATATGCGTGTAGTTATAGTATATTAGAGTTAGAGTCGTGCCCCTCGTGGGCACGTGGATTGAAATTGCGCTTACCGCACAGATTGAAACTCTGAAAGTCGTGCCCCTCGTGGGCACGTGGATTGAAATGCGTTCGAGCCATTCAGTTGACATTTCCTGCAGGTCGTGCCCCTCGTGGGCACGTGGATTGAAATTGATTTGATCGACGTTCATATTATCACCCCTGGTCGTGCCCCTCGTGGGCACGTGGATTGAAATACGAACGGATATGCTTCCGCAGTGCTGCATGACGTCGTGCCCCTCGTGGGCACGTGGATTGAAATTTTTATTTCGCCTTGCCCGCAGGTCGTAAGCACGTCGTGCCCCTCGTGGGCACGTGGATTGAAATATTAGGAGCAGAACGCTCTCATCTGTTGGTAAGTCGTGCCCCTCGTGGGCACGTGGATTGAAATAAGATACCGCGGACGGCAAAGTAACAACGTTCTATCAGGTCGTGCCCCTCGTGGGCACGTGGATTGAAATTGCAATCCCTGGCAAAGGACTTCACGCCGGGTCGTCGTGCCCCTCGTGGGCACGTGGATTGAAATAATGTCCGAAGTGTACACGCTTCTCCCTGGAGTCGTGCCCCTCGTGGGCACGTGGATTGAAATAGCTCTGCGCCGATCCGCTTTCTTCTCAGGCAAGTCGTGCCCCTCGTGGGCACGTGGATTGAAATACATTTGAGCAGGAGATTGATTAAAATGGGCTAGTCGTGCCCCTCGTGGGCACGTGGATTGAAATATCGTACACAGGTTCTATGAGATCCGGCCGCCGGTCGTGCCCCTCGTGGGCACGTGGATTGAAATGACAACAAAGTATTTGCCGGGACCATGCGGATGGTCGTGCCCCTCGTGGGCACGTGGATTGAAATTGAACTTTCGTATGCTGCACTTGAGGAGGCATACGTCGTGCCCCTCGTGGGCACGTGGATTGAAATAACCGCTTTGTAGACAAACTTCCCACCGGTAAAGATGTCGTGCCCCTCGTGGGCACGTGGATTGAAATACAGCAAGTAAACGGGCTTAAAAATCACGTGGTCGTGCCCCTCGTGGGCACGTGGATTGAAATTGAACTTTCGTATGCTGCACTTGAGGAGGCATACGTCGTGCCCCTCGTGGGCACGTGGATTGAAATTTGCCGTCGAAAACACTACTATATACAGTGCGCTGGTCGTGCCCCTCGTGGGCACGTGGATTGAAATTCAACGACGTAGCAAACGCGCTTATCACGCTCGCAGTCGTGCCCCTCGTGGGCACGTGGATTGAAATTCGTGCATGCAATGCAGCCAATTGTTCATCCAAGTCGTGCCCCTCGTGGGCACGTGGATTGAAATAGATACGACCGCCTCATGTGCAGCAGACACGCCGTCGTGCCCCTCGTGGGCACGTGGATTGAAATTTGGATTCTTGCAGGATCAGATCGACGCTATCGGGTCGTGCCCCTCGTGGGCACGTGGATTGAAATATATTTCTCACGATTTTCTTTGATTTCCTTACGTCGTGCCCCTCGTGGGCACGTGGATTGAAATAATGGGGGGATGGGTACGGTTCAACGACTGAAGTCGTGCCCCTCGTGGGCACGTGGATTGAAATATTTTCACTATGCAATTCACAAATGCGGCTGAGTCGTGCCCCTCGTGGGCACGTGGATTGAAATTGGGGAGCTGCAGGACGGTCTCGAGGACACAAGGTCGTGCCCCTCGTGGGCACGTGGATTGAAATTTTTTTCAGCGAATTGTTGAAACAATAATACGTCGTGCCCCTCGTGGGCACGTGGATTGAAATGTTATAGAATGCTTCGTCTCCGATCCGGTTAGTCGTGCCCCTCGTGGGCACGTGGATTGAAATACATTCAACGGTTACTGCAAATATTGTACTGCAAGTCGTGCCCCTCGTGGGCACGTGGATTGAAATTTCTATTTATATAATTATAATTAAAGATAGTTACGTCGTGCCCCTCGTGGGCACGTGGATTGAAATTTCTTGTCGGTGCAACCGTAATGACCGTTTGGAGTCGTGCCCCTCGTGGGCACGTGGATTGAAATATCGACGACGCAGGAACCTGGGCCGACGGGATGTCGTGCCCCTCGTGGGCACGTGGATTGAAATGTCTTGGGCGACAGGAACTCAACGGAGAACTCCTGTCGTGCCCCTCGTGGGCACGTGGATTGAAATACCTGATGGAGATATGTCTGAGATTATGTGTGTCGTGCCCCTCGTGGGCACGTGGATTGAAATATTTTTTTGATGATTTTAACCGCGAAACGCACGTCGTGCCCCTCGTGGGCACGTGGATTGAAATGATCCAATCTTGCGCTGCTTGGGTCGGCTGAGAGTCGTGCCCCTCGTGGGCACGTGGATTGAAATAAATCCGAGATTAAAGCAACTGATGACCTCCAGTCGTGCCCCTCGTGGGCACGTGGATTGAAATATTCGTGTTTCCATTTTTGCGACCCGTCGAATCGTCGTGCCCCTCGTGGGCACGTGGATTGAAATCATCTCATTGGTCATGGTGTGGGGGCATATCGCGTCGTGCCCCTCGTGGGCACGTGGATTGAAATGATCTGAGCGATGAGTTCTGCGAGATCTTCGTGTCGTGCCCCTCGTGGGCACGTGGATTGAAATGAACTCTCTCGTTTTGAGTACGTGGTGGCAAGTCGTGCCCCTCGTGGGCACGTGGATTGAAATAGAAATTCATTATTAGCGCTTGGTGCCGCATTCGTCGTGCCCCTCGTGGGCACGTGGATTGAAATATCTCAAGCAAAACAGGCCTTATATCAACCGCCGTCGTGCCCCTCGTGGGCACGTGGATTGAAATGGGCCAGAGCGGCTCTCCTGGGGCGCGCCCGAGTCGTGCCCCTCGTGGGCACGTGGATTGAAATCCGCCAGGCGACAAGGATCTAAGTAGTATCGAGTCGTGCCCCTCGTGGGCACGTGGATTGAAATCAAGATTCGCATCAGAAAATACAAACTCGTCGCGTCGTGCCCCTCGTGGGCACGTGGATTGAAATCTTTGTGACGGTCTGCGTGATCAAGTGCGGCCGCGTCGTGCCCCTCGTGGGCACGTGGATTGAAATTGATGGAGCTCGGTACAATATCAGACTGCATCGGTCGTGCCCCTCGTGGGCACGTGGATTGAAATATAATACCTCCTCAGCTGGGCCACGTAATCCAGTCGTGCCCCTCGTGGGCACGTGGATTGAAATACCACTTAGTCCAGCAACCGCGGCTGTCTGAGGTCGTGCCCCTCGTGGGCACGTGGATTGAAATACAGAGGGACACAGAAACTTAAAGACGAAACTACGTCGTGCCCCTCGTGGGCACGTGGATTGAAATACCCTTTGCTTCCGGGATGGGGCGGAGGGTTTCGTCGTGCCCCTCGTGGGCACGTGGATTGAAATAGCAGCACGACTCAGGATCAAAGCCGCCCTCGGTCGTGCCCCTCGTGGGCACGTGGATTGAAATAAAATAACCGTTACTCTTGACCCAACCGAACCGGGTCGTGCCCCTCGTGGGCACGTGGATTGAAATACCACATACAAACCCCTCGGGGAATACTCCGAGTCGTGCCCCTCGTGGGCACGTGGATTGAAATACATCTGATCGTTCTGACCTTCATCCGGGGAAGTCGTGCCCCTCGTGGGCACGTGGATTGAAATAAATCTCGGGCATATATGAAGGTGATTTCGCGTCGTGCCCCTCGTGGGCACGTGGATTGAAATCGCCCAAGATCCCCGCCACAAAAAAGTATCATGTCGTGCCCCTCGTGGGCACGTGGATTGAAATAAAACCCAGCAGACAGGGCAATTTACCATATCGTCGTGCCCCTCGTGGGCACGTGGATTGAAATCTTGAACCATTTCTGATAAAGATCATCATCACGTCGTGCCCCTCGTGGGCACGTGGATTGAAATCTACGGGGGTATTGACGTGTCTCGTGCCGCGGGTCGTGCCCCTCGTGGGCACGTGGATTGAAATAAACACCCCTTTTTACGTTTTTGACCGTGACGTCGTGCCCCTCGTGGGCACGTGGATTGAAATTGACTATCGGAAGATGCTTTATGCTAAATTTTCGTCGTGCCCCTCGTGGGCACGTGGATTGAAATACCGACCGCAATGCAGAACATATCCACTTCACCGTCGTGCCCCTCGTGGGCACGTGGATTGAAATCTACAACTCGCATCGATCGCAGGAGAATGGTTCGTCGTGCCCCTCGTGGGCACGTGGATTGAAATAGATAACTTATGTCGCTGACAAGGTCGCCGATCGGTCGTGCCCCTCGTGGGCACGTGGATTGAAATAATTATTCCGGCTCTTTGAAGCTCCGCTTAAGTCGTGCCCCTCGTGGGCACGTGGATTGAAATTTCTCGATTTAGTTTTTCTTGTATCGCTTTTCGGTCGTGCCCCTCGTGGGCACGTGGATTGAAATTACAAAGGAGGCAAACCATGACACCGACAACAACGTCGTGCCCCTCGTGGGCACGTGGATTGAAATATCTCGGCCCCGCCTGCCGCCAGCCAGAAGCAGTCGTGCCCCTCGTGGGCACGTGGATTGAAATTTTTTAGGAGGTTTTAGCTAATGTCCCTTTTTGTCGTGCCCCTCGTGGGCACGTGGATTGAAATATCATCAACCACCTGAAGGAAGAGCGCAAGGAAAGTCGTGCCCCTCGTGGGCACGTGGATTGAAATCCAAAAAGCCCTCCCCGAAATCGAATGGATCGGTCGTGCCCCTCGTGGGCACGTGGATTGAAATATGAAACTCATCATCACCACCCCCGCCGACATGGTCGTGCCCCTCGTGGGCACGTGGATTGAAATGTTGATTTGATTCGACGGGTCGCAAAAATGGGTCGTGCCCCACGCGGGCACACCGCTCCATCCGCCCCTGTCCCACCTTTTCGTGAATTTAGTTGGCGGGTTGGCGACGAAGTCGACGACCTCAGCCGAGCAAATCTCTGATTTGCGTTTGTTTTCGTGAATTTCGTGTGATGCCCGCCTCGGCTAAGGCTAAGACCTCCCCTTTGGGGCAGCCCGCCCAGTCGCAAATCAAAGTCCGCCTCAACTAAGGGATCTAAAGGTCCTCGCCTCCGTATCTTCCTCCCGCCGCGAGCGATCCGCGAGAATACGTTGCTGTCATTCACCGATACATCAGAACAGCGTTACAGACGGCTGAGGATCTCTGGAACAAACAGACGGAGTTCTGCCGTTATTATCTTGGAACCGATGTCCTGGACGGCGGACCATCCGATTCATGCGCTCGGCATTCTGCTCCCGGGGACATAACAGCGTCCGTGAATCTGGAAAAATATCTCGAACGGAATGCAAAAGAGCTCCGTCGCCAAACTGCAGAGTTCGAAGCTTCGATCCGATCGGAAAATGCAGAAAAAACCATCGGCTGGATGAAAATCTTTTCGGGCGACAACAGCCTGCCGGGATCATTTGAGAAGTATGCGGGTTTGTATTTTGAACGGAAAAACGCGATCCTTGCAGGCATCGAAGAAGTTCATATTTTTCTTGCGGAGCTGCGGGAGGTCACAGACCGGTTTGACGACGGAAAATACAAAGACGTCAAAGAATTCTGTAAACTTGCCGATGAAAAAGATATACGCCGAAATGACGGTTCACTCGATCCTTTCAGGTATGTATAGCAGGGTTTGCGCACAATCCCTCCGCCCCTCACAATTGAACTGCCTGTTGGAGAAAAACTATTATGTCACACCCCCATTATTTTGTATCATGCAGGCAGTTGAACGGCAGAAAAAAACGAAAACGGTGACCGTTTCGGCTGATGTTCACCGGAAAATCGTATCTCTGCGGCGAGGGGACCAGACATACGGGGACGTGATCGCGGAATCAATCAAGGCACTGGAAGAGAAAGAGCAGCGGGAAGCGATCCCGCTTATTGATGATATGTCTGATGAAGAGTTAGATCAGCTGTTCCGCGAGGCACGGGAACACCCGGAAAAATGTTCCACTCTCGAAGAGAGTATGAAGGAATATGAAGAAATGCACCGGAAAAAATGACGTTTAACGTCATTCTCTCCCCCCGGGCAAAAATGGCGCTGTTTGCCTTGGACCGGGAGGATTATCTCCGCTGTACGGCGGCCTTGAATCTGCTTGGAATAAATCCCTATCCGGGGTTTGGCGGGGATAAGGAGGAGCTGAAAGGATACAAGAACCGGTATCGGCTGCATATCGGGCGAACCTATACCGCGATCTACGAAACATATCCCGACGATCAGCTGGTTATCGTCGCACTCTTTGGAACGATCGGGGATATGCACAAACGCTATTAATCCAGTCTTTTTTACCTGACAACGTCGTGTTTCTCCTGTCGAAGACGGGAGAACAATATAGAAAAAATAGAAAATCCGCAGGGAGAGGTGTTTCAACTCTGCCCAGCGGTAAAACTCGCAACCCTGCTCGCAAGGCAAAGCCTTGCTCCGCTAAGGGCGAGCCTGTTCGCAAACCTTCGGTTTGCTCTCCGACTCGGGTCTTTGACCCTCGCTTGTCGGCTCACCCCGCCTCAGCTGAGGCCGCCCCTTCGTCGCCAACACGCACAGTCGCAAGTTTCCTTCAACTTGATCGCAAATCAAAGATTTGGTCGCAAGTCTATCGACTTGCTCAGCTAAGGGACCTAAAGGTCCCCGCTCCCTTATTCGCCGCACTCCCCTCAAAGCCCCCTGCACTTGGCAAGCTCCTCAGAAAGCCTCGCCGCATTCTCCGGCTTCATCAGAAAACCAGCCGCTGCCGCCTTCAGCTCCCGGGGGATCGCCGGCTTTCCAAACAGCTCCCTCATCCCCGGCGTATCAGGTATCCCGGCAAGCCTCAGACTCTGCCCCCATGCATCCGCATAACTCACATTCTCCAGAAAACCTGCACCTATCCGCATCCCTTCGGGCGACTCGATCCGGACGGCCCCCTCCGAATACTCCGCCCCTGCCGCAAAAAATCCATGCTGACCCGTCGAAACGATCGGGATCATCACAAACCGTCTGCACTCCTCCGGGACCTCTGCCGTTTCCACAATCACCTCCACCCGGTTCGGATACCAGGCGCGGGTAGTCAGATACAGCCCGTCCGTCACCGAACTCTGCACCCAGTCCGTGACCTTCAGCATCGCTTTGATCGGGAAATACTCCCCACTCTCCAGAATAAACGACCCGACCGCAGGAGCGGTCATGACACCCGGCGGTGTTGGGCCCGTCTGCATCACAAAATCCTTCTGCTCTTTTGTATGGATCGACGAAAGAGCCAGCTCGGTATCATTATCGAACTGCACCTCCATCCAGTCCCAGCCGACCCACGGCTTATCCTCCAGAAGCCCCGCAGCACGCAGGATCTCGCTTCGGGGACTCCCCGAAGGCATGAATCCCGTCCCCCACTGATGATCATACCAGAACTTCCCGCCCGAAAGCCCGACCTCCTCGCCGCCAATCGAAAGCCGGCTCTTTTCCGGATCAACCCGGAGGTTTGGAACCGAATAATACAGGGTCCCGACCCCCCCGCAGCTTGGAAGCATCCCCTCATCCCCGTTCAGGACATAACCTTTGGTCTGCAAAACGGTGATATCGACCGATATCTCCGCAGGAACATCCTCGTGATTATCGATCCCCCATGCCTGAAGTCTGAGCGGAAAAAGAGAATCAGCCGACTCAGACGAGATCATCTGGTTCCCAACCGAATACCGATACGGTCCGGTCGAAAAATCGATGAGACCCGTTGTCCCCGCAATGATCACCGGCCGGATACGGTAATGCCTCTTTCCGGCAGAACTCACCGCCAGATGCACCTCCACGACCTGATTCTCGATATCGCTCAGCCCCGCCTCTTTGGCCATCTTCGGCGGGAGAAGAGAATACCGCCAAAACATCAGCTGGACCCCGTACTCCCTGCCCTTTGTATCAAAGACGTTCCCGACGAAAAAGTGCCAGCCCACCTGATACTCAAACTGCGGCCGGTCATCGTCGGAAAAACTGAATTTTTTATCGTTGGGGAGCTCCTGATATCCCCGGGCGCTGTCAAGACCAAAAAGATTGGTCATCGCATACGCCTGATGGGCGGTAAGATCCCCGGCATATCTGCAAAGCTCGGCATAGCGTTTTGTGTAATCCGGCGTGAAACTCTCGGGCGTTGCCGACAGGTCCGCAAGCCTCATCCGCATGCGTTTCCCGAAAGCTGAGCTGAGATTTTTTTCGCTTGCGATCCTCTGCAGAACATCCTTCGGCAGTGCCCCGGGCGTAAATCTGCTCATCCGCAGTGCACGGGCAATGTTTTCCCCGGTCTCCCAGTCCGGTCCGTTCAAAACGGCGTCCCCAGTCGTCATATCAGGATAAACGGCAGATGAAGATAAATAAATATTCCCGGCGGACCCTGCGATAATTTTATATATCTGCGAACCCCTTTTACCCCGTGCGTATCATGTCTCTTCCCAAACAGTATTCCCTGATGTATGCACCGATCCTAAACTTCCTCTCAGACGGTGCACCCCACAAACGAAAAGAGATCAAAGACAGTCTCATCGCTGTGTTCAGCCTGACCCTGGAAGAACAGATCATGCAGAGCGGCGGAAGAGGAAAGGGGATCTTCGACACAAAAGTGAACGATGCACTGTTTTACCTCATAAAAACCGGCATGATCGAACACAACGACACGACAATCTTCAAAATAACCGACATCGGGATGAACGTCTGGAACATGAAACTCAAAGTCATCGACGACGAGATCCTCACCAGACACGGAAACGGATTTCGGATCCTGAACAAACAGCAGGACCTGGGAAAACGCCCCGAACCCGTCATGCAGAAAACCGTCCATGAAAAGATCTTCCTGCCGTCCAGACCAAACGCCGCTCCGCAAAAATCCCCGGCGGCAGTTCCCGTAAAAAAAGATCTGGACTTTCGAAAGGTCATCAACACTTCACGTCAGGGACCCTGGCGTCAGAGAGTAGAGAGATTCACCGCGGCATACGCGGCCCGGATGACGCCTGAGGAATCGGACGCGATCAAGCGGGTAACCAAAAATAAAGATAAAAATCTCCCGCTCGGATCCGAAGATGTGAAACTGCTGTATCTCCTGTTCGAAAAACTGCATGCACAAGATCCGCAGAGTCTCCTCTCCGTCCTTTTCATCGATGAACAAGGACACGACATCGTGCCGGATGGAAACGGTCCGGCCCTCAGCTGACCCTCCCCCCTTTTTTTAAACGCAGTATTTTCCGGATCTCGATCCAGTAGGTCGCGGCAAACGAAAGAAGAAGGATCCCGGCGACCGGCAGGATGCTGACCTGGGACAACTTCAGATATTCGATTAAGAAGGGAACGTTCAGTGCGGCGATCAGGAAAACCGCCACGCCGATCATCCAGATGTTCATAGCTTTGCTGGAGAAATAGCCCACACGGGAGAGCGGGATACGGCTCGTGCGCATATTCATCGCTAAAAAGATATGCGAAAGCAGCCATGCGGCAAAGGCATAGGTCTGCGCAGCCGCCAGATCGCCGGTCATGATCCAGCTGTAGAAGTAGACGAACAGCACGACCGCGGTAAGCGTCAGACTGCCGGTGAAGATCCCGGAGATCATCTTTTTGTTCATGAACTTCTCGTTTGGGTCACGCGGTTTCTGCTTCAGCAGATCGGATTCCGCCGGTTCGACGACAAAGGATGTGGACGCGGAAAGATCCATAAAAAGCTCCATGATGATGATCTGGATCGGAGCAAACGGAAGCGGGAGGTCCAGCAGGATCGGAAGAAGCAGCATGAAGACCAGACCGATCTTGCTTGCAAGAGTGTACATGATGCACTTGAACATGTTTTCATACAGACGCCGGCCTTCTTTGATCGCATCCACGAGGGAGGTGAAATCATCGTTCGCCAGGATCATGTCGGACGCCTCTTTGGCAACATCCGTCCCCGAGATCCCGAATGATATCCCTATATCGGCTGATTTGAGCGCCGGAGCGTCGTTGATACCGTCACCGGTCACGGCCACCACCTGACCGTTTGCATGCAGGGCGGCAACGATCCGGAGTTTTTCTTCCGGCGTGATCCTGGCAAACACATTACAGGTCATAACCATTTCGTTGAGGACGGCATCGGAGATGCCCCGTATATCTTCACCGGTCAGAACAGTGCCTGCTGATATGCCTGCCTCCTCTGCGACCCGGGCGGCGGTTCCGGCATGGTCGCCGGTGATCATGATGACCCGGACACCAGCACTGGAAAACTCCCGGATCGCCGGTTTTACGGCTTCACGGATCGGATCATCGAAACTGATCAGGCCGGCGAGTGTGTAATTCTCTTCAGAAGAGGATCTCCAGCCGGCGGCGATCGTCCGGTATCCGGCAGAGATCGATTCGTTCAGCCGGGCAGTCATTTCAGGGTCCGGGCGTGAGAGGGCAAACACGCTTTCCGGGGCCCCTTTGATGAGTTCGCATTCTTTTCCCTGACGGATATACCGCATCTGAAATATTTTTCTGATATCATCAAATCCGGAATCATGCAGAAGTCGGTATTCCTGCTGGAGAACGCTTCGTTCGATCCCCAGCTGGCCGGCTTTCTGCACAACTGCCTTGTCCATCGGATCTCCCAGAAAATTTCCGTCCTCGTCAAGGGAGACATCGGCCATAAGAACGCCGATGGTGAACAGCTGCTTTTCGTTTTCCGCGGTCCATGACTCGATGCTCATCTTATTTTCCGTCAGCGTCCCGGTCTTATCCGTAGCGATCACCGTGACACTGCCGAGTGTTTCGGCCGCTTTCGTCCGGCGGATGAGGACATGTTTTCCCGCGAGCTGGATCGCGCCGAACCCAAGCAGCATCGTCATGATGATGGGGAGTTCTTCGGGGATGGTTGCAAGAGCAAGGGAAAGGCCGGTCAGGATCATGTCCGAAAGGGGCAGACCGCGGAAAAATCCGAGGATGGGGATCGCGATGCTGAAGATCACCGCGAGCCCGATCAGATTTTTGGTCAGATGGAGCGTGGATCTCTGCATAGGGGTCTTCGGGTCGGCCGCCTCCTGGGTCAGGCCGGCGATCCGTCCGAGTTCGGTGTTCATTCCGGTCTGGACCGCGATACCGGCCCCTTTTCCTTTCAAAATCACGCTGCCCATATGGATCATGTTGACCCGGTCGCTGAGTCCTGCGGTTTTTTCTATCGGATCAGCGCTTTTTTCGACACCCATGGATTCTCCCGTGAGCTGTGATTCATCGACCTCGAGACCCCGGGCGGTCAGGATCCGGATATCTGCACTTACCCGAACGCCGCTTTTGAGGATCAGGATGTCTCCGGGCACAACCGCGGCGGCGGGGATCTCAGCGGGTTTTCCATCCCTGATGACCCAGGTCGTGGGTGCCGCCAGTTTTTTCAGGGCATCCATACTTTTCTTTGCTTTGAACTCGGTATAGACCTCGACGACCGTGACGAATAAAATGAGGATGAGGATCGTGATGGTGTCGCCGATCTGCCCCCATATGCTGTAGACGATCCCTATCAGGAGCGTGATGATGATGAGCGGTTCCTTGAGTTCATACAGTAATATCCTGAAAAATGAGATCCTGTTGTATTCGATTATGGTATTTGTTCCGGATTCCCTGAGGCGTTTTTCCGCTTCGGCGGAAGAGAGCCCTTTGCTGAGATCGACGGAAAATGCTTTCTGCAGTTCTTCGGCATCTATGGCCCAGGGAGATTCGGGCTGTTTCATTCTTTTTACTCACCGCTGACACGGCCGGCGTGACATACTTCAAATGGGTCACCGTATCTTATATAACTGACCCGGGGTTTTACCGCCGGAATATCCGGTCTTTCAGGCCGCGGTAAATACATGATAACGTGTGACATGCTAGACATTGTCAGAATTTAAATATTCAGACGGTCAATACAAGAGGTGTAAAATATCTGTGAGCCGGGACGCATCGGGGGTCTGTCCTGTATCACAGACACACGGGTCCCGGCTCCGATGGAGGCTCACTATATGATTGATACCGGATCTGTTGCCTGGGTACTTGCTTCAACTGCCCTGGTACTTTTAATGACGCCCGCCCTGGGTCTTTTCTACGGCGGGATGGTTCGCAAAAAGAACTTTATTTCGGTTCTGATGCTCGTATTCGCATCGCTCATGATCGTGATCATCCAGTGGTTCCTCATCGGCTATTCGCTGGTGTTTGGAACGGATATGCTGGTGATCGGCGGCCTTGAACATCTCGGGTTTGCCGGCGTGGAGTTTGGGACGACGCTTGGTCTGCAGATCCCTGATCTGCTGTTTGCGGCGTTTCAGATGACGTTTGCCGGACTCACGCTCGCGATCATCGTTTCGGGTGTTGCCGAACGCGTGAAGTTCGGAGCGTTCCTGCTTTTCGGCGTGCTCTGGACGACCCTGGTGTATGATCCGATCGCCCACTGGTTATGGGGCGGCGGCTGGCTCCAGCAGCTCGGCGCACTGGACTTTGCCGGAGGAACGGTCGTGCATATCAGTGCAGGATTCGGCGCACTCGCTCTCGCGATCTATATCGGAAAAAGATCAGGGTTCGGTTCGTACAACTTCCATCCCCAGAACATTCCCCTTACATTCTTTGCCGGCGGAGTGCTCCTTTTCGGCTGGATGGGGTTCAACGGAGGCAGCGCACTTGCCGCAAACGACGTCGCGATCCATGCGGTCATGGTGACCCTGCTTTCAGCGGCCGCCGGAACGATCTCCTGGATGATCGCAAACTGGCGTCACGGAAAACCCAGTTCGCTTGGATTCATCTCGGGAACGATCGCCGGCCTTGGGGCGATCACGCCTGCCGCAGGCTTCGTGAATATGTGGGCCGCCCTTTTGATCGGGACGGTCGCCGGGATCCTTTGTTACTACGCGCTTATCTGGCGTGTGAAGAAAGGATTCGATGAGAGTCTGGATGCCTGGTCCATCCATGGTGTCGGCGGATTCTGGGGGACGATCGCCTGCGGGATCTTCGCGACCGCAGCAGTAGGCGGGGCATCCGGGCTTATCGAAGGAAATGCATATCTGCTCGGCATCCAGATCCTCGACGCATGCATTACCGCGGCGTTTGCGTTTGGGATGACCTACTTCCTTGCCTGGGTCGTGGACAAAACGGTCGGTCTGCGTGTCTCAGAGGATGAGGAGTATATCGGTCTGGACCTCACGCTCCACGGGGAAATGGTCAGATAAGGTTGTTTGTCTGTTTGATCAGACGCTGACAGGATGATGAACATTCAGAAAATATCTGCTATCCCTCTTTTTTACCTGACTTTGACAGGTAGCTGAAAATATCCAAAATATCCAACCGCGAATCGGCGCGAACCGCAAAACTTCGCTTTGCTCTCCGCTTCGGGTTTTCAGCCCTCTCTTGAATCCGCCCTTCGGGCGAGAAAAATCGGATTTGCGGCTGGTTTTATCTCATGTGTCTACACCCAGTAATACCATTCCCAAATTGGATTGAGGATAACACCGCGTAACTTCTATTGAAATAAAATATCCTGTTTCAAACCGATATCTTTCAATAATGTACCTCGTCAGCCGGATAATTACCTATTTTCCCGTCGATACTCTTATTATACGCCATACCAATATACCAGATATTGAGGAATTGCATGGATTTCGAGGTTGAGATATGGAAAATGCAGTAGAATCAGAAACTGAACTTGTTGAAATAGTAAAAAAATTACCAGATCTCGATCCGGACAAACACGACGGCAGCTATGAACTTGTTCGTGAGATCGTGCGAACATACAAAAACAGCGATACAGCCAGAAAACACGGATATGATGCAAATGATCTGAATGCCATATGGTTCATGTGTACCGGTGCCGGCGAGACGTCCATTAATTTTAGAAAAAATCGGATTAATAATGCAAATCTTTCAGATGAAGAGAAAAATACCATGGTCACTCTTCTGGAGAGTATTTGGGATAAAGCACAAAGGGGAGAATATAGTAACACTCCCAAAGGTCAGACTGGCAGAGTTGGTATGTTTACTTCCGGATTTAGCACGTTCAAGATGAAGGAAGTGGACCAAGAAAGAGCTTCGAGGGAGTTTGTCCAGATGGTCATCGAAATATCAGATGAACAGGATGAAGAACATATACTTTCCATTGCCGAAAAATACCTCAAAAATCCATGGAAAGGATTTCAAGCAGCAACCCTCTCAGTATTTCTTCATTGTCTCAAACCGACCGTATTTCCTGTCATCAATGGTAATGAAGGATCAGGACGTGCTTTGTATGAATCACTTGGTATAAAGCTAACAAATTATACCAAAGCCAGCTCCTATATTGCAAATTCCCGAATAATACGTGATTTTCGTGATGAAAATTTCTCCTTTAAAAATTATCGGGTACTCGATTTGGCATCAGTAATATTGGATGAGGAACTGAGGGGAGGGAGGGAAAGTATAGTATTTGAAAAGACCGGATCTGACGAATATAACTTGAACCTGGAACAAGAAGTGTATAAAAAGCGATACTCCAATTGGCATAAAGTATCTGAAACATGCATAACGAAAGATTGTGATAGAGCGATTAAACAAGCTTTTGTAAGTGCCCTTCCACAGTTCGGGTATCCGTTTTTCGGAGTTGAGGGACTAAAAGAAGGTGAAAATAAATTTATCTCTATCATGTATGAAAGGGAGATGTATAGTTGTGAGATAACTTCTACCCATCCAAATGAGAAAACAAAACCCAGGATCCGCCTATGGTTGCGTCCGATAAAACCACTTGCTGCTTATCTGAAAAATGTACGCGAAAAAGAACTGCTAACAAAGAAACTGGTTTTTGAAAAGACGGGACCTGACGAATATAACCTGACCTTGGTTGATAAAGAAATAACGCCAAATCCAACGACGACCGATGATCGGTCAGAGAATGACAACATTCATCTGGGCTGGTACGTTAATGCTTTTTCCGGGGATATCGAAGAAACAGATCGTTTCATAAACGAAGGGATATGGCAGAATGATGCTGATGAAAAATATTCTGATGTGATCAAAACAATTTCTGCCGGCGACAAAATAGCAATTAAATCAACCTCTGTACAGTCTAAAAATATCCCGTTCGATGTTGGAAATAAACCCGTCTCCGTAATGTCGATCAAGGCAGTCGGGACCGTTACCAAAAATTATGGTGACGGGAAAAAGCTGGATGTCGCATGGGAAAAACTTGACCCGCCAAAGTACTGGTATTTTTTTACCTTCATTGCCAGGGTATGGAAAGTTGAGAGTCAACCTGACGACTGGAAGTATCAGGCCTTACTTGACTTTACCTTTGCTGACAAACCTCAGGATTATAAACGATTTGTGAACAGTCCGTTCTGGAGAGATAGATACACACTAAATGACGAGTCTGAAATTTCCATAGTAGAAGAACCGCCTGCCGAAAATTATCCGCCATACACCCCGCAGGATTTCCTTCATGACGTCTACCTATCGGAAGAAAACTACAATACTGTGAAAAATCTCCTAACTCGCAAGAAGAACATCATCCTATGCGGCCCTCCCGGAGTTGGAAAAACCTACATGGCACAACGTCTTGCCTACTCGATCATCGGCTCAAAAAATAAGGACCGCATCAAAACAGTTCAATTCCATCAGAATTACAGTTATGAAGACTTCATTCTGGGTTATCGTCCAAGTGAAAATGGATTTGTCATCAAACCCGGCCCCTTCTATGACTTCTGCAGGAAAGCAGAAAGCGACCCGGCACAACCATATTTCTTCATCATCGATGAGATCAACAGAGGCAATCTCAGCAAAATATTCGGTGAACTCCTGATGCTGATCGAAGCCGACAAGCGAGGCCAAGAGGTCGAGATTCTCTATTCAGACACTCCCTTTTCTGTCCCGGAAAATCTCTACATCATCGGTATGATGAATACGTCCGACAGGAGTCTCGCAATGATGGATTATGCCCTTCGCCGACGTTTTTCTTTCTTTGAACTGCATCCTGCGTTCGATGAAGGATCCTTCGTTAAGCGGCAAGAGGAAATCAAGAATCCGGATTACGACAACCTTGTTGATGCCGTAAAAAAAGTCAACGAGATGATCATGGAGGATCCGTCTCTCGAAGGAGGGTGTGCAATTGGTCATAGTTATCTTTGCCTCCAGTCAAAAGACGTAGCTCTCGAAACTCTTCAGTCGATCGTAAAATATGAATTGATACCTCTTATCAAAGAATACTGGTTCGATAATAAAACCAATTTTGAAGCAGGAAGCACCATATTGCGCAAAGCCGTATCCCTCGAATGATAGCTAAACCAAAAAATATCTACTTCATGCTGACCTATGCCTATCAGGTCTTACGTGAAGGGACGTTTCGATCTATTGAGGGAGAAGAATTTGACAATATTCACAATCTTTTTGCAGAGATCATTGCCCTTGGGGTGTCCTATCAAATCAAACGCGGGCTCGCTCGGGAGTATCAGGAAAACACTGAACGAATTGGAACGATCCGAGGGAAAATTGAACTGACAAATTCAATTCCGGAATTTGCCAAACACAGTAACAAACTGGTATGCACGTTTGATGAATACACGGTAGATTCCCCCATGAATCGTGTTCTGAAAACAACGATGGATCTCCTAGTTCATTCATCAGATGTGAAGAGGGAGAAGAAAGACAAACTCAAAATCCTTATGCGGTATTTTTTGGATGTCGAGACAATCGACCCTCATACGATCGCCTGGAGTTCTTTCCCCTATCACCGAAATAATGCAACATATAAAATGCTGATGAATCTCTGTTATCTGGTGACAATGGGGATGCTTTTGTCAGAAAAGGATGGAACAATAAAACTTGCAGAATATCTTGATGATCAGAAAATGCATGCTTTGTATGAGAGATTCATTCTGGAGTATTTCATAAAAGAACATCCGGAACTCAAAGCATCACGTGATAAAGTAGCCTGGAACTTGGATGAATCAAGTAAAGGTCTCATTGATTTTCTTCCAGAGATGCAGACCGATATCACCATACGGTATAAGGAAAAAACGCTTATCATCGATGCGAAGTATTACTGTCAGATATTGAAGAAAGGTCAATATGGGGGCAATGGAAAGATCCTCTCCGGCAATATGTATCAGATCTATGCGTATGTGAAAAATATGGATAAAAACCATACGGGAAATGTTGAAGGAATGCTGCTTTATGCAGGAACAGATGAACCTGTCAAAGAGGTGCGGGGACAATTGATCGATGGAAATAAATTCCATGTACGAACATTGGATCTGTCCGGTGAGTGGGCGGATATCAAAAATACGCTGGATGAGATCGCGAATGATTTCAAATATCCGAAAGATTCAGCTTGAATTAAGGGTGGAGGGTGAGGTGACGCTGAGAGCGGCTGACCTGGCCTCAGAGGATAAAGACTTTGCCTTGCGAGCAAATCTGCGATTTGCGGTTCGCGGTTCCTGTTCTCGTCCACCCGCACTCAGCCGTATCCCTCCCGAATTGAGTTTACACTAACTCCGCGTAAGTCCTATTAGCTCTCACACCAAACTACTGAATAAGCCTCCCCGTAGAGAGGGAGATAAACACTTCTCAGGAACGACCATGGACCCGGAAGAAAAAGAATACGATACCGGCGGTATGACCGGAAAGCTGCCTGCAGTTCTCTGGAACAACGGAAACATCACGAAGATCAGCGACACGGCAGCGCGGGAAGAAGAGATCGTCCTGCATCTCAACGGCCGCGAGTATTTACACATCGTGGCAAGCCGTGATATGCTTACAGAATTCGGCGCAGGATTCTTTATCGCGGCCGGTATCGCCAAAAAGATCATTTCGGTACAGGTTTCCAATCAAGACGTGTTTGTAGAGGCGGAAGTTTTTCCCGGCACCGGACCGCGGGAAGGGTTTGCTCCTGCGGAAAAAAAGGGCCATGTCGAATCAAAACTGCTCCTCGCTCCCGCGGAGATCTTCGCCGTTCGCGATGCCCTGGATGTGGACGTCTGGCGGCAGACCGGAGGGCTCCACTGCGCCGCATTATGGCAGGATCACAAGATCATCGCCGTTTCAAGCGATATCGGACGGCACAATGCCGTTGACAAACTGATCGGCGTCATGACCCTGCAGAAAATTCCGGCCGGAGAATGCGTTCTCGGGTGCACCGGGAGAGTCCCCAAAGGCATGGTCATGAAGGCAGTGAATGCCGGCATTCCGATCATCATCGGACGGACCGCGGTGACGTATCCCGGAGCGATGCTCGCAAAAGAGGAAGGCGTGACGCTCATCGGCTTCACCCGGCAGAACCGGTTCACCGTGTACACCCATCCGGAAAGGATCGGCGGATTTCCCGCAGAAGAACCGGAACCGGCTGCGGAAAGCGAAGACGGGATCCGGCTTTCCGGCTGGCAGTATGATAACAGCACAGTGATGCGATCAGTCGATCCTGTCGTCTCCGAAGATATGGTCACCCTGTATCTGAACGGCGCAAAATATCTGGACAATACGGCAACGCCCGAGTTCCTTGCTGAACTTGGCGCAGGGTTTTTTATCGCGGCAGGGATCACCGATATGATCCGGTCGGTCGAGGTCAGAGGAAGGGACATCTTTGTCGAAGCGGAAAAGATCGCCGAGGTCTGCGGAAAAATGGAGTCTGCGGGCGGCTTTTGTCCACGCGAATCCGAGATCAAAGTAGAAGGCGGCATCCGGATAACGCCGGATGAGATATTTGCCGTTCGTGAAACGATCAACACCGAGCAGTGGGATAAAACCGGAGCCCTGCACTGCGCAGTTCTGTATTACCAGAAACACGTGATATTCACCGCAAACGACATCGGCAGACACAACGCGGTCGACAAAGTTATCGGCTATATGGCGCAAAATCAGCTGCCGCCGTCTGAATGCGTTCTCGGCTGTACCGGCAGGATGCCGCGGGGTATGGTCGCCAAAGCGGCAAATGCCAAAATCCCGGTCATCATCTCTAGAGCAGCGGCGACGATCGCCGGAGCAGATCTGGCAGAAAGATCAGGTATCACGCTCATCTGTTTCACCAGGCCGCCCAGGTTCACCGTCTACTCGCACCCGGAACGGATCGCCGGACTTGTGCAGGAAAAAACTCCCTGACCCTCCTTTTTCCGATCTTTCCGGACATCTCTTTTCATCCGGTCCCAAGCACCGGCGTACACAATCAGATGCTATTTATTCCCTCACGGAAAACAAATACATCATGACCCTTACACCAAAAGATGCACTTTTGCGCTATCATCTCGCCGAGCGGCTCAAACTCGACATCATGATGATCGCCCACCAGTTCGTGACGATCCCCTCTCTGAAAAAAGAGGAGAAAGCCGGGGCGAAAACAATTCTGATCGCCCTGACCGATATTCTCGCAGGCGACTCTGAAGCCGCGGCAAAACAGACCGGAGCGGAAGAGTTCAATCAGGCAGCTGCCGTTTTGCTCGCCGTCATCGGCCTTGCCGAATCGAACCAGTTCGGTCTTGCATCCGACAAAGCAGGCGAGGCAATGACCCCGATAACAACCGTTGCCGTCGGCGCATACGCGGTTTTGCACGAACATGGACTTATCTGAATTCCAGAATTTTCTTGCGACCCGCTACTCGGTACGCGAGTACGAACCGGGCTGCCTGACCGAAGAGGAGAAGGACTACCTCCTCCAGGCCGCAGCATCTGCCCCGTCTGCCGGAAACCTGGAGGCATGGGACATCGTCGTCGTGACCGACCCAAGCCAGCTCGAACTTCTCGGAGACGCTGCCGGAAACCAGCATCAGATCCCGGACGCAGGATCGGCACTCGTCGTCTGCGCAAATTACGTCAGATCGATGTCCCGATATGGTGACAGAGGGATCCTCTTCGCCGTCCAGGATGCAACGATCGCGGCGACCTACATGATGCTCGCCGCCCACGCTCTTCGTCTGCATACCTGCTGGATCGGCGCATTCGACGAAGAGGAAGTCAAAGGGGCCCTGGATCTGCCGCCGCATATCAGACCGGTCGCGATCCTTTCGATCGGCAGAGGGATGCCGCCCGAATCACATCCGGAACGTATGGACCAGGAAGGCCACGTCCATTACGACATCTGGTAAGACACCCCTTCTTTTTTTATTCTGCAGATCATCATCAGCTATTCTTTCCAAATCCAACACGCTCATGTATCTTCACAGCCAATAGCTAAACAATAATGAAGTATGGAGTATCCGTTCAAAACATGATGAGTCTGATGGCATCACGCATCGATGCCATCGCTCAGAAAATCTCTTCAGATCAGGTGGATGCATTTCTCGATGCGGTCCTCACTGCAGAACGTATCTATGTGATGGGAGCAGGAAGATCGGGGCTGGTTGCCAAATCCTTTGCGATGCGTCTGATGCACACCGGATTCACTGCCTATGTCGTGGGCGAGACGATCACCCCGGCGATCGGGGAAGATGATCTGATCGTTGCCTTTTCCGGATCGGGAAACACAAAAACCATCGGGGATATCGCAGAGACCGCAAAAGGTCTTGGCGCAAAGGTCGCTTTGATCTCATCCAATCCGCAGTCGCGCATCGGCCGTATCGCAGACTATGTGATCGAGATCGAGACCCAGCGCGATCCGGTCACCTGCGATGCCCATGAGTATGAGATCCGTCAGATGCTTGGCGAACACCGGTCCTTTGCCCCGCTTGGGACCATCTTCGAGACCTCGTCGCTGATGTTCGGGGACGCCGTCATCTCGACACTGATGGATATGAAGAAGATCGAAGAGGCCGACCTGAAACGCCGGCACACCAATATCGAGTAGTATGACAGAGTTTGCATCACGCGTAAAAGCCATCGATATCTCCGGCATCAGAAAGATGTTCGAGTCAGCAGCCCCGGGTTCCATCAATATGGGTCTGGGTCAGCCTGACTTCGACACGCCGGAAAATATCAAAAATGCCGCGGTCAGGGCAATAGCCGAAGGCAAAACCGGATATACGAACAATGCAGGAATCGATGAACTCCGTGCCGCAGTCGCCGCAAAACTTCGGACCGAAAACGGTCTCTCCTATGAAGCAGGCGATATCCTCATCACTGCAGGCGGCTCGGGGGCACTCCACGCTGCGATTTTTTCGCTGATCGAAAACGGGCAGAAGGTCGTGTTCAATAACCCGGGATTTGTCTCCTACGGTTCGCTTGCAAAGCTCGCCGGCGGGATCCCCGACCCGGTCGAACTCAGACCCGATCTCCATCTGGATGTCGAGGCGCTGAAAGAGCACTTCTCTGACAAAAATACCAAAGTCATGGTATTGAACAGTCCGGCAAATCCTACCGGAGCAGTCGAGACGAAAGAGACGATCAAAGCGGTCGTCGAGTCTGCGGCGGATTACGGGGTCACTGTCCTCTCCGACGAAGTCTACGAGAAGTTCTGTTACGGCGATGCGGAGTTTGTGAGCGCGGGAACGTTCGGCGACAATGTCGTCACGATCAACGCGGTAAGCAAGACCTATGCAATGACAGGCTGGCGGATCGGATTTATGGCAGCTTCGCGGGAGATCATCGATCAGGCGGTCAAGATCCAGCAGTACTCGCTTGCCTGCCCCACATCGATCGCCCAGTATGCGGCGCTCGAGGCATACACCGGCGATCAGTCGTCGATTGGCGTAATGAAGAAGGAATACGAGGCACGCAGAAATCTCCTTATCGAAGGACTTCGGGAGATGGGGATCACGGTCGATATGCCGGAAGGAGCGTTTTATGCGTTCCCGAAGCTTGAACCCGAGACCGTCATGAAGATCGTGGCCGCCGGCGTAATCATCACGCCGGGAGCAGCGTTCGGCTCGAAAGGTGTCGGATATGCACGCATGAGCTATGCAGCGTCCCAGGAAAATATCAGAATCGCTCTTGACAGAATACGAACGGTCGTGACGTAAATGGAACTTACCCAAATCAATACATTACTCGAAAAACTCTCGAATGCACACGGCATTTCGAGCCGTGAAACAGCAGTTGCAAAGATCATCCGCGCTGAGATCGAAGATTATGTGGATGAGATCAGAACCGATAAGATGGGGAACCTGATCGCAGTGAAAAAAGGCGGCGACTTCAAGATCATGCTCGCCGCTCACATGGATGAGATCGGTCTGATGGTCCAGTTCGTGGACGATCACGGATTCATCAGATTCGTCGCGGTCGGCGGCTGGTATAATCCGGTGATGGTCGGACAGAGAGTTATCCTGCACGGAGAGAAAGGACCGGTCTACGGCGTTCTCGGGAACAAACCGCCGCATGTGATGACTGAGGAGGACAAGAAGAAACCGATCGATATGGCCGATCTGTTCATAGATGTCGGCGCAAAATCGCCCGAAGAGGTCGAGGCTCTCGGCATCACGGTTGGAACTGCGGTCACGATGGACCGTGAGTATGTCAGGCTTGCCGGGACCGTGGTCTCGGGTAAGGCGATGGACAATCGTGCAGGATGCGCGATGCTGATCGGCGCTCTGAAAGAGATGAAGACACAGCACACCATCTATGCAGTTTTCACCGTGCAGGAAGAGGTCGGGCTGAAGGGAGCAAAGACGAGTTCCTACACGCTGGATCCTGACGTGGCCATCGCTACGGATGTGACGATCCCCGGAGACTCGCCGGGAGTCGAGCGTCGCAAGGCACCGGTGTATATGGGCAAAGGACCGGTCATTGGCATGGCATCGGCGAGCGGCCGGGGTCATCTGGCTGATCCGCGGATCGTCGACTGGCTTGTCAAAACCGGAAAGAAGTTCGATATCCCCTGTCAGATCGAGGTCGGAGACGGCGGCAACACGGATGCATCCGCGATCAACTTTGAACGCGGCGGGATCCCGAGCGTTCCAATGTCGGTTCCGGCACGTTATATCCACTCCCCGGTCGAGGTCATCGACTTAAAAGATCTCGAGGCGGCAATTCACCTGCTCGCAAAAGCGGTGGAAACAAAACCAAAATTCTAAATTTTTCCCGTCTTCTTTTTTTGTTTTTGATAGTTCTGTCAACATATTTTTTAGATAAGAAGAGTTGTTGTGTGTTCCAGGTGTGGAAACCTGAGAAAAAAACAACCGCGAATAAGCCCAAATGGGAAAAGCCCATTTGAGGCGGCACGCAAGCCTTTGGCTTGCACGCCTCCGCGAATTATCGCGTTCGCAAAGCTTCGCTTGTTCGCAAACCTTCGGTTTGCTCTCCGCTTTGGGTCTTTGACCCTCGCTTGCGTGCGGGTTTTTCTTATCTTGTATGTCTTTTTTTCTGCAAAAAATAGATGAACAATCCCTTTTCTTGATCTGGGGGTGCGGGGCCGCGACTCCGGCGCGAAGGCGGATCGACGGCATAGCCGGCGATCTCAGCTGAGCAAGTCGTTAGACTTGCGAGTCGGCCCGCGGCGGGATATCCTATTTGCTGAGGGGCCAATACGATTCCCGGTAGTTCATCTGGAGGGAAGTATTCAGATGGGAAATATGTAACGATTGTTGAGGATACAATTCGTGGAGTATATCGCTGGGTGTGGAAGCATGAGAAAGCACACCGCGTAACTCCTATTCAGAAAAACAGGAACGGTAAAAAAAATAGGCTGGCGGCATAAGCCGCGGGTATGACCGGTTTAGAAGTCGGTCATGATACGGAACTGATCGATCTCTTCTGAGTCGAGTTCCTCAAGGAAGCTTTCTGCTGCATTCTTGATATCCTTGCTTGCGGTGATCGCTCTGCCGACGACAACGATATCTGCTCCTGCCGCGAGTGCTTTCTTCACGACCGGCTGACGGATACCGCCTGCAGTTGCGACAAGGATCTTTGCATTGTAGTTCTTTGCAACTTCCTTGATCTTCCTGATATCTCCCCAGCTGTAATCGCCGGTTGCTTCCTTATCGATAGCACGGTGCATCTCGACATACTGCGGGAGAAGTGCTGCGCCGCCCATCTGACCGAGGGACTCGATAAGTTTTGCAGGCTCTTCGACATTCAGCATATCGATGATCGCGTAGATTCCGCACTTCTTTGCCTCTTTGATGAAAGCTGCGATGGTCTCTACCGGAGCAAGACCGGAAACGACTGCGGCATCTCCGCCTGCGTTCGAGACCATGCGTGCCTCAAGGTTGCCTGTATCCAGGGTCTTCAAGTCGGCTACGATGAAACAGTTCGGGCGGATCTTTCTGATCTCGCCGATAACGCTAAGACCGAACTGTTTGATCAGCGGGGTGCCTGCCTCGAAGATGACGTGATCGTTCTGCGGGACGCCGGTCAAAACACGCTCGACCTGCTTCATATCGACAAGATCCATGGCGACCTGGAGATACGGCGGGTTCCACAGGCGCTGGACCTTGAATCCCATAACACCGTGGGCTGCTCTGTCCTTCTCTTTCAGGACCGTGGCTACATCCGGGAACTTATCGAGCGCGCGGGAGAGTGCGAGGCGCGTTGCTCCGTAGTTGAAACGGTAGAGTTTATTGAAGTCTTTTGCCGAGGGGTCGATGAAAACACTTGCAACAATGACGTTTTCCTCAACATCCATACCCTCAAAGACGCCGTCTTCCAATGCATCTGCTATTGCTTTGGAAACCGCGGCCTGTGCGGGACCAAAGATCTGGGTGACCTGCTCGGTGTGTTTGAGCGTTACTTTCGGAACGATCAGAACTGCCGGTTTTGGCAGGAGGTTGGGGCGGATAACGCCGAGAAGTGGAGTGTGACCGGCAGAAAGCTGCGTCAGACCGTTTGCGAATGACATGCCGACCGGTCCGTTTTTATCTCCGATCATAAGGTCGATGTGAGCGAGTTCCGCTCCATCGCCAACGAGTGCTTCACCAATTAAGAACATAGGTATAATCTCTGCAGTAGTGTTTGCGCCGGGAGGGTATAAAGACTTCATTCAACAGCCAATAGGGGATATAGCTTTCCTATATTTCATATATGATAACCTTGATGTAAGATGCCAAACGAATGTATGGGTAATCAGGGGTAACTGATGGGTCTAAAAAGCATAATCGTACCGCAGGACAAGATTTTTTTTGAACTGTTTGAAGAACAGGCATCCGTTGTCTGCACCGCGGCTGAGCTGCTGGTCGATATATTTGCCGACTATACGAATATCGAAGAAAAATACCGGAAGATGAAGGAGATCGAGCATCAGGGAGATGCGATCGCCCACAGAGCCTATGATGAACTGAACCGGACGTTCATCACTCCTTTTGAACCCGAAGAGATCTCCCGGCTTGTTACCGCGCTGGATGATGTGATCGACTACATCGATGACGGGGCACGCATGCTTCTAATCTATGAAGTGAAAAAGACCGATCAGTTCATGATCGAGTTTGCAAAATGCATCAGGCAGGCGGCAGATGAGATCAAAACCGGAATAAGCGGTCTTCGCACGCTCAAAGATACGGAGACGATCAAAGGCTGCTGTATCGAGATCAACCGGCTTGAGAACGTGGCGGATGAGATCCTTTCCAATGCGATCAGAAATCTGTTCAAATCCAATGATCCCGTCGACATCATCAAACTCAAGGATATCTATGAACACCTGGAGATCGCAACCGACAAATGCGAAGATGTTTCCGATGTATTTTCCGCGATCCTGATTCGTCACACGTGAGTGAAGTATGGATACCGTCACGTTTATTGTTGTTATTCTCGGGATCATCATCGCGCTCGCATTCAACTTTTCGAACGGGCGAAACGATGCGTCCAATGTTGTTGCGACCGTAGTTGCGACTAGGGCGCTTTCACCGAGATATGCGATCCTTCTCGCTTCTGTCTGCTGTTTTGCAGGCCCGTTCATTTTCTCGACCGCAGTTGCCAAAACTATTGGGAAAGGGATCGTAAATCCGGAGATCTTCACCCCCATTCTTCTTTTGATCGGCCTTTGCGGAGCTGTTTTCTGGGTGAACTTCTGTTCGAACTACGGTATCCCGGTCTCATCTTCGCATTCTCTTGTGGGCGGTCTGATGGGAGCTGGCATGGCGGCAGGCGGTCTTTCAGTCGTGAACTGGCCGACTGCGGAAATGGCGATCGGGATGGTCTATTATCTGATCATTGGAGCGATCGTTGGAGGTGGCCTGATGACGGTGATCGCACTGATCTTTAAGGATTCGGTAAAACTGTTTCTGATGATCGGTGCGGGCGTCGGAGCTATAATCGCAGTTCCGATTGCGATGATGCTGGGAATTTTTGTTTTTTCGGGGCTGATTGCGATCCTTTTGTTCATCTGTGTATCACCGATCCTCGGGCTGCTCGTATCGTATGCATTCACAACGATCTTAACACGGATCACGGCGAAGCGTTCCTCGCACCCTATGCTGCTGAACAAATGGTTTCAGCGGGCGCAGGTTCTGGCGTCCGGGTTCCAGGCGGCAAGTCTTGGAGGTAACGATGCCCAGAATGCAATGGGTATCATTCTCGCTATTTTGATCTCGACGGGTCTTGTTGCGTCGAACGGCGAGCTCCCCCTCTGGGTGATCCTTCTTTCGGGTTTTGCGATCGCCGCAGGGATCATGTCAGGGGGCTGGCGTGTCATTAAAAAGATGGGATCGGGGATCACGAGGATCCTGCCTTATCAGGGTTTTTCCGCGGCAGTTTCGGGAGGAGCCGTTTTGTCTTTTATGACATCGTTTGGAGTTCCTGTCTCGACGACGCATGTGGCGAGCGGAACGATCATGGGTACCGGGATGACCCGCGGTATCGGAGCGGTGAACTGGGGCACTGTTCGTCAGATGGTGACGGCCTGGATCATCACGATCCCGTGTGCCGCGGCGGTTTCATTCCTGGCATATATTATTTTGTCACTGGTGTTCGGGTTCTGAACATCAGGACTTTTTTTCCAGGTTTTTTGAAAGATCCGCTCCTGTACGGAACTTGAAAAATAGAGGAGGGGGGGTTTCAGTAGTTGGTTTTTCTGATCTCGAAGTATGCCTGCGGGTGTTTGCAGACCGGACACTCCTCAGGAGCTTTTTCACCGGTGTGGATATGACCGCAGTTTGCACAGTGCCACTGCTGTTTCTCCGGGCGGGCGAATACTTTGCCGAGCTCGATGTTGGCAAGAAGTTTTCTGTACCGTTCTTCATGGGATTTTTCGATTATGGCGACCCCGGCGAACAGTTTTGCAAGTTCCGGGAAGCCTTCCTGCGCGGCATCTTTGGCAAATCCTGCATACATGTCGGACCATTCATACTTTTCACCGTCTGCCGCATCTTTGAGATTTGCGATCGTGTCGGGGACTTCGCCGCCGTGGAGGAGTTTGAACCAGAGTTTTGCGTGCTCTTTTTCGTTGTTGGCGGTCTCGTCAAAGATGTCGGCGATCTGATTATAGCCTTCTTTTCTGGCCTGGGAGGCATAATAGTTGTACTTGTTTCGTGCCTGGGACTCTCCGGCAAACGCGGTCTGGAGGTTTGCTTCGGTTTTGGTACCTTTTACGTTACACATACTTTGTATTTAGGCAGAAAAGGTAAAAAGGGTTTCCGTCAGGGGCTTTTTGGAAAAAAAAGGAGCGGAAGGATCTAAATAGATCTGCGGACAGGGAAGCTGACAAATCTTATTTTCTCTCTGCTTCCAGAAGCTTACGAATCGCCGTGACCTCGGCGAGAAGCGCCTGCATATCCGCAGGAGCAGAACGTCTGCCGAAATCGACACCGGTCGCCGCAGGGCTCGGGGCATTGCCGCGGACAAAATCCATGATCATGGCACGCAGCGGCTCGGGATCGGCGATGCCTTCGAGCTGGATCTCGGCCGAACTCTTCCCTGCGTTTCCGCCGGCGGTCTCGATCTTTAAATTCGAGATCCCGAACATCCGCATCACGGGGCCCTGAACGATATCCACGTTCGTGATGCGGTTGTAGGGAACGATCCCGGTTTTTCTAAACCAGACACCGCGTTTCCAGGTCATCTCCGTATCATTCAGATGATATACGACCGAAGCGTAATACAGACGCGACCAGATCAGAACGAAAATCAGGATCGCTGCGAGAACGCCGAGAGATATCTGACCGATCAGAACGAAAACCGGCTCGCCCAATGCTACGAAATAGACCCATCCGACACAGCATGCCCAGATAAGAACCACTGCCGCTACGCTTGCAAGCGCCAGATACGAAGTGTACTTCGCCTCCGGCTTAAAATTTTCACCGAGTTTAACCATCAAAATCAGATAGACCAGCAGATACAATAAGGTTTGTGAGAGACAATTACATAATCGTGAACGAGAAGCTGGAACCTGAGCCGGATTTCACCGAAGAAGAGCGTGCCGAGTTCGAACAGCTCGAAAGGGAACATCCTTACAAAGAGATCGACGAGGAGATCATCCGCGTGCCTGTTCAGCAGAAAGCGGCTGCCGACACAAAACACGATCTCCTCTACCTTCTGATCTTCATAATCATAATGGCTGTTTTCCTCGTCATCATCTTCATCACCCAAATCTAAGGCTCCGATCAGGAAACACAACGCTTAAATCAGTATACGCTGAATTTGTATAAGAAAGCTGGCGGGGTCGTGGCCTAGTCCGGAATGGCGACGGGCTCCAGCGGTCTTAGCGTATGATGAACTATCGGGTCTACTGATTTGATGATGACCCGCTGGAGCACTGATCTAACTCACTGCTCCCGAACATGTTCGCTTGTCGGAGAGACCCGTCGATCGTGAGTTCAAATCTCACCGACCCCACGTTTTTCGAAACTCTTTTCCCTGCACTTGTCATAAAATAGCGCATGCGACCACTCCTTCTGCTGATCATCGGCCTTATTGTATTCACCGCAGTCATCTCCGCAGGCTGTGTCGATACAAAAGACACATCACAGGAAAAAGCCGTTTCAGAAGCATTATCCCTGACAAACCATTCGCTGAGCGAAAACGCAGCATACATGATCCAGGCGGCCGGAGAGATCGCCGCCGGCAAAACCGGTGCGGACACCTCAAAACAGGTGCTTGCCGATCTGTATCAGAGATCCCCGCTCGCCCAGACGATCCTGTACACAGACGAGAATATGATCGTCGTCTCCGTTTATCCCGATATCATCCTCTCGTCTGTCGGTTCAGATCAGAGTTCCTACGGAACAGACGAAGCTTACTTTAGCGGAAAAACGATCGCCCTTACTGAATATGTCCATCTGGACGACGGAACAAACTCCTCGGTCCTCTCAGCACCGGTCTGCGCCGATGGAAAATGGAAAGGCTACATCTCCATGTCGTTTGACAGCTCGAAACTTTTTGGCGGCATCGAACGGCATATCTTCGAGACATACGGCTATCATCTCTGCGTCCTGCAGACCGACGGCCTTCAGGTATATGATTATGATCTGGGCGAACGAGGCAAAAATATCCTGACCGACCCGTCATACCCAATTGATGTAAAAACCGCGGTTGAGCACATCATAGCAGAACCCTCCGGGACAACGGGATATACCTATCATAAGACCGGATCGGATGAACTGGTCCAAAAGACCGTCGTCTGGGACACCCTCGAGTTCGGCGGACAGACCTGGCGCGTTCTGATCCTCTCGGAGTGATACTCCCGGTATATTTTTTTACGAGAATCAAAATTTCTCCCGCCCGCTGCCCCTTCAGGCCCTTTGAACACACACTACATATATGTCGGGAAGGAACACATAACTAGGACAATTTATGACGAGGGTTGTTATTTCTGTAGGAGGATCGGTCCTAGTACCGTCACTTGACGCACACCGCCTGAAAGAATGGGCTGAATCATTGATAAACCTCACCAAAGCCGGCATCCAGATCTTTGCCGTTGTCGGCGGAGGAGGAGAAGCCCGAAGATACATCGATGCCTGCAGGGATATCGGGCTGGACGAAGCCTCATCAGACGAGATCGGGATCCTGGTCACCCGGATCAATGCAGCGCTTCTTATCGGCGCTCTCAAAGAATATGCATATCCGGTCGTTGCCGAGTCCTACCGCGAAGCAAAGACCGCGGCCGTGTCCGGAAAGATCGTGATCATGGGCGGCGTTACGCCTGGTCAGACCACCGACGCCGTCGCTGCAGTACTTGCAGAGGAGATCGGGGCCTCCATGATGATCAATATGACCGCGATCGACGGAATATATACCGCGGACCCGAAGAAGGATAAAACAGCAAAGAAGCATGATCTCCTCAGCCCCCAGGGACTTATCGATCTGATCATGAAAGAAAAGATGTGCGCCGGATCGAATATGGTCATCGACCTCGTGGCTGCAAAGATCACCGAACGAAGCTGCATCCCTCTTGTTGTGATCGACGGACGCGAGCCCATACTTATCGAAAAAGCCCTCCTCAAAGGCGAGTTTGCCGGGACCATCGTCGGCCAGACGATGATCCGCTTCCCGATTGTATAAATACAATCATATCCGGATCGGCGAAGCACCATACACATCACTTTTTAAGGAAGAACACTAATAGTATTGGGCAACAGGGGGGTGGTAGGGTAGCCTGGTCCATCCTAGAGCGTTTGGGACGCTTTGACCCCAGTTCGAATCTGGGCCACCCCATTTTTTTATGAATCAACGAACTGCAGAATCCATTCTCGAAGAGTTAAACCGTCAGTATCCCTGTAATCAGGATGATATGAACTTTCTGAAATTCAGAAACCCTTTTGAACTGCTTATCATGACGATCCTCTCGGCACAGACGACCGATCTCATCATCAACGGTCTGCGCGATGAGCTTTTTTCCGCATATCCGAATGCAGCTGCCCTCGCATGTGCGGATCCCGCAGATGTAGAGCGGATCATCCACTCGGCCGGCTTTTACCGGGCGAAAACGAAAAACATCATCGGCGCGGCAAAGATGCTGGAAGAAAAATTCGGGGGGGTCGTTCCGAAGACGATCCCGGAACTTATCACCCTTCCCGGCGTCGGGAGAAAAACCGCCAACATCGTCACCAATCACGGGTTTCATGACGCCTGCGGTATCGCTGTTGACACGCATGTCAGACGGCTCTCAAAAAAGATCGGATTTACCTGCAGCACCGACCCTGACAAAATCGAGACCGATCTTATGACCCTGTTTTCAAAAAAGTGGTGGAGTAAGATCAACTTTCTTCTGATAAGCCATGGAAGAGCGGTCTGCACGGCAAAAAAGCCCGACTGTATGAAATGCATAATCAGGCATGACTGCCAATCATATATCAGCAGAGGTGAAGAGTGACAGAAATGGGTATACAGGAACGAAGAATGATCCTCTTCGCAACATCTATGGGGTCCTTCCTCAACCCGATGATCGCAACGATGGTCATCCTTGCCCTTCCGACGATCGGGCTTGAGTTTGGCGTATCGGCACGCGATCTAGGGTGGATGAGCACAGCATTTATTCTGGCAACAGCTATTCTTCTGGTCCCGGCATCCCGTCTTGTTGACCGGATCGGATACAAAAAATCCTATATCATCGGGGGGATCATCGTTTCGGTCTCCTGTTTCTTCTCGATATTCGCACCGGATTACGCGGCCCTGATCCTGCTGCGGATCGTCGCCGGCATAGGTTCGGCATTTGTGATGATAACCAGCCTTGCGATCCTGACACGGGTCTATCCGCCAAATAAGCGCGGCATGGCGATCGGCGTCAATACAGCAATGGTCTATGTCGGGGCATCCCTCGGCCCTATCATCGGCGGATTTTTGACCGAGTATGCCGGATGGCGCAGTCTCTTCCTGCTGATGATCCCGCTTCTGCTGATATCAGCACTCCTCATGGCGGCATTTCTCAGACAGGAGTTCAAAAACCCCTGGAAATCCTTCGATATCAAAGGAACGATATTATACGCAGCAGCAATATTCTGCACGATGTACGGGCTTTCCACCATCACAGACCCAGGATCCCTTTTCCTTGCGCTGGCAGGAGTGGGACTGATCGTCATCTTCATGGTGTATGAACGCAAAGTTGCCGAGCCTGTCCTTCATGTGGATCTGTTCTTCAAAAACAAACGGTTCGCACGCTCATCCTATACGGCACTTCTGAACTACGGCTGCACGTACGGTTCGGTCTATATGGTGAGTCTGTATCTTCAGTCGGTCGGCGCGCTGAGTGCGGTCGAAGCAGGATTCATCATCTTTTTCCAGCCGCTCATTCAGGCGATCATGACGCCGATAGCAGGAAAACTTTCCGACCGTTTCGACCCGAGATATCTTGTCACGTTCGGCATGGCGCTCTCGGCGATCGGGGTCATACTTCTTGCAGGACTCGGGCTCACCTCAGCCGTTTCCTATATAGCGATCACGCAGGTGTTCATAGGACTTGGATCTGCGCTCTTCTCGGCACCGAACACCAATGCGATCATGAGCGCTGTTCCGCAAAAAGAATACAGCTCGGCTTCCAGTATCGTCGCGGTGATGAGGCAGCTTGGGATGATCCTTTCGATGGCAGTCTGCATGGCAGCGATCTCCGTTTTTGTCGGCGGTCTGGATATGCTCGGTCCTGACATGTATCCCGAGTTCGTCCAGGCCCTGCAGATCTCGATGATCGTCTGTTCCGGACTTGCCGTGATCGGGATCCTGTTCTCGTGGTTCCGCGGGAATGCACCGGCGGAGGCAGCCGTATGAAAGTGATGGTAGGGGGAACATTCGATCCCCTTCACATTGGGCATCAGCATCTGCTGACACGGGCGTTTATGACAGCAGGGCCCGGAGGTCATGTGGTGATCGGTCTCTCCTCAGACCCCTTTGCTTCCCGAAAACAGCATCCGGTAAGGAGCTATGAAGTCCGGTTCGCGGAGCTGACCAACTGGATCGCGTCGAAAACATTTGAAGCGACGTATGAGATCGAGCCGCTTTTCGATCAGTTTGGAAGCGCCCTGACTCAGGACTTCGATGCGCTGGTGGTAAGTCAGGAGACGTTCCCGGTCGGAAATCTCATCAATGCGAAACGCAAGGAGATGGGGAAAAATATGGTTGACCTGTATCAGATCCAGTGCGTTATGGCCAAAGACGGGAAGGTGGTCTCCTCTACGAGAATTTATCGGGGAGAGATCAACAGATACGGTGAACCTGTCTGTGAAGAGCAGTTTGTTAGGACGGAATCATGCAGAAAAGAATGAAGGATCATCAGTTGTCGCAGGAAGAGATCGCATTCCTTCTTGAAAATGCGGCCAGCGGCGTTCTTGGAACTTCTGATGCGGACGGATATCCGTATTGTGTCCCTGTGCATTTTGTGTATTTGAACAACAAGATCTACATCCATGGGCTGAGTGCCGGGGAGAAGATCGGAAATATCCGCAGGGATCAGCGGGCAGGGTTTACGGTGTACAGGATGGGAGAACTCCTTTACAGTGCTGACGCGAAATCACCGTGCAGTGTGAACACCGGCTATCAGAGCGTTGTGGTGAAAGGCACTGCGGTTCTTGTGGAGGAGATTCAGAGGAAGCGTGATGTCCTGCAGGCGATCGTGGAAAAATATACCCCGGATCTTGCGGCTCTTTCGATTCCGGAGAGCGCGGTGATGCAGACTGCAGTTATCGAGATTACGCCTGAAATCTGCACAGGCAAATACTACCAATAAAAAAATTAGAAGAGGCCGGATATATATCCGTCATTGTTCACATCGATCGAGCAGGCCGCAGGCACTGCAGGCAGTCCCGGAAGTGTCATGATGTCGCCGGTCTCAACGACGATGAAGCCGGCACCATTGCAAAGGCGTATAGATGCAGCGTTGATTTTAAAGTTCTTCGGACGGCCGAGTTTGTTTGGGTCGTCGGAGAGCGAGTACTGGGTCTTTGCCATGCAGATCGGGAGGGCGCTTCTGCCGAGAGTTTCGATATCTTTGATGGCGGTCTCAGCTGCCGGCGAGTAGACGACACCGTCTGCTCCGTAGATCCGGGTGGCAAGAATATCGACCTTCTCTTTTATCGGCAGATCGAGATCATAGAGATACTGGAACTTCAGAGGCTTTTCGCAGGAAGCTGCGACCTTTTTCGCGAGCTCGATACCCCCTTCCCCGCCTTTTGCGAAGACTTCGGAGATCGCAAACTCAGCACCCTGTGATGTGCAGAACTCTTTGAGAACAGAAAGTTCTTCATCCGTATCGGTTGAGAAACGGTTTATCGCCACGACGACCGGGACACCGAACTTCTGCAGGTTCTGGATGTGCGCTTCGAGGTTGATCATGCCTGCTTTGAGAGCGGCAACGTTCGGGATCGTGGTATCCTCTTTCTTCACGCCGCCGTTGTATTTAAGAGCGCGAACGGTGGCCACCAGAACGACCGTATTGGGAGTTAAGCCGGCGTATCTGCATTTGATGTCAAAGAACTTTTCAGCACCAAGGTCGGAACCGAAGCCTGCTTCAGTGATGACATAGTCTGCCATTTTGAGCGAAAGTTTGGTCGCACGAACCGAATTGCAGCCGTGGGCGATGTTTGCAAACGGTCCGCCGTGGATGAAACACGGCGTGTTTTCCAATGTCTGGACAAGGTTTGGTTTGATGGCGTCCTTGAGAAGTGCGGCCATTGCGCCGACAGCTTTCAGGTCGCGGGCATATAAGGGAACGCCTTTCTTGCTGTAGCCAAAGATAATACGGCCCAGACGTTCTTTGAGATCATCTATGTCATCTGCAAGACAGAGGATCGCCATTACTTCACTGGCAACCGTGATCATGAAGTGATCTTCACGCGGGACGCCGTTGGTCTGACCGCCGAGTCCGATGATGATGTTTCGCAGAGCCCGATCGTTCATATCCAGACAGCGTTTGAAGATGATGCGGCGTGTGTCGATGTCCAGGGCATTGCCCTGCTGGATATGGTTGTCGATCATGGCGCACAGGAGATTGTTTGCGCTGGTGATCGCATGGAAGTCTCCGGTGAAGTGGAGGTTGATGTCTTCCATCGGCACGACCTGTGAGTATCCTCCGCCGGCAGCTCCGCCTTTGACGCCGAAGACGGGACCTAAAGAGGGTTCACGTAAAGCAATGACGGCTTTTTTTCCGATTTTCGGCATTGCCTGACCGAGACCGACGGTAGTTGTGGTTTTCCCTTCGCCTGCCGGCGTCGGGTTTATCGCGGTTACCAGGATCAGTTTGCCGTTGGGTCTGGATGCCAGACGTTTCTCGAGCGAGTCGGCGAGTTTGGCTTTGTACGGGCCGTAGAATTCGAGCTCGTCAGGCAAAATATCCAGAGATGCGGCGATCTCAGTGATCTTTCTCATTTTGCACTGCTGTGCAATTTCTATATCAGATAGCAAGTATAGTTCACCCCGGGGAGTCATAGGTGATTGCCGAAGCGTTGTCACCCAATGTTGATAACTACTCTTAAACTTATTTCTTATAAAGGCATCTAAGCAGTAATGCAGGAACGGGTTTATTTTTTGCGCGCAGAAGAGGTGAGACAAAATCGTGGAAGCTGCAGGCAATTTCAAATAAGGAGGGAAAGGAGGGAAGTGTGATGGATAATTTGGCTGGTTGAAGAAGAGAGATGAGCGGCGGATATGATGGTGTTTGGAATGTGACGGATCAGTAAAATAATGATTATGAAGCCTCAGGCGAGATTTGAACTCGCGACCTGCTGATTACAAATCAGCCGCTATGCCGGGCTAGGCCACTGAGGCACGAAAAGTGCTTTTACTTATTGGCGACGGGAGTTATAATAGTTTACGAAAAGAGACGGGGAGATGGTCATCCCCGGAGTTTTTCGATCTCTTCTTCGACTTCGTCAGCGCCTTCCTGATAAAAGTCGGATTCTTTTGGATCGAGTTCATAGAGAAGTCTGAGGAACTCGCCTGCGTGAACTTTTTCTTCATCGGCAATGTCTTCGAGGACTTCGATTGCAAGTTTGTTGTCTATTGACTCAGCGAGCTGCTGATAAAGCTGGATTGCTTCGTATTCAGCTGCGATCATGAAGCGGATAGCACGGACCAGTTCGTCGTGCGTGAGTTTCCGGTCTTCTTTTAATCCGGCAAATGGGTTTCCAAAGTCTGGCATGCAATAATGTATCGTTTCATACCAGATAAAGATATGAGATGTGCTAATAATTCGTTGTTATATAATGTTGTCAGAGTTTTCCCCTGTTCTTTCGCGTTGTATGCAGGATACCTGCGGGTAGCCGGATAGAAG
>VSSQ01000304.1_pt1 | contig 44597 bp, 35 predicted proteins | sample 4763081 | NCBI WGS metagenome assembly VSSQ01 (sample SAMN12137344, study PRJNA551015) | bioreactor metagenome | isolation source: SDC9 anaerobic chlorinated ethene degrading culture | place: USA: Knoxville, Tennesee | collected 2015-01-01
TCTGCGCCTTCGGCGCATTCACCCCCGAGGTATTTCCACCAGGAAGAAAGCCATGCAGGGGGAACGCCACGGGGCAAGGTCGGGTCGTGTCAGATCTGGACGGTTCCGTCCGGCGCGCGATCCACAGGCCGGAGCACCGGGGCTATGCATTCGATTTCGATGGCGAAGTCCGGCCATGTATTGATCGCGACGCAGGTGCGCGCGGGGAAGCCGTCGGGGAAGTAATCCCTGTAGACCGCGTTCATCGCCGCTGCGAAGGCGTTGTCTGCGAGATAGACCGTGGCCTTCACCGTTTGCGACAGCGACGAGCCGCCGAAGTCGAGCGCGAAGGCGAGGGCCTCCAGGGCGGCCCGCGCCTGCGTGGTGATGTCGCCGCGCACGATTTCGCCGCTGTTCAGGTCGATCGGCGGCATGCCGCAGGTGTAGAGCATGCCTCCGGACCGGACGAGCGCCGAAACCGGGGCTCCGATACGCCTCAGACCGGCAGAAATCACCGGCACGTCAATGATGGTCCTGTCCATGCGTGTTCCTCATCTTTTCCGCCAAGCTTATCGCCCTCCGCGACGCCATGCATCCTGCTTCCCTCGGAAGGCCTGATCGCAGCTATTATGCGAAACGATCGGGGCAGCAGCTCTGCCGGGGCGCCTATCGCGGCGGGGACGGCCGGGTGGCGGTCGGCGCGGTCTGGGTCTCCGGCTCCTGCGACGACGGCCGCGCGGCCACCATCCCGCCCTGCTGGAGCGCCCAGTAGCCGCCCTTCAGCGCCATCAACGCCTCATGCGTGCCGGTCTCGCGCACGGTGCCTGCCTCGAGGTAGACGATCAGGTCGGCGTCGCGGATGGTCGACAGCCGGTGCGCGATGACGAAGCTCGTCCGGCCCCGGCGCAGTTCCGTCATCGCCTGCTGGATCAGCATCTCGGTGCGGGTATCGACCGAGCTCGTGGCTTCGTCGAGGATCAGGATCGGCGTGTCCAGAAGGAAGGCGCGGGCAATGGTCATCAGCTGGCGCTGCCCCTGCGACAGCGTGGCGCCGGCATTTTCCAGCACGCTGTCATAGCCCGCCGGCAAGGTGCGCACGAAATCGTCGACATGGCAGCGCCGCGCGGCCGCGATCACCGCCTCGCGGCTGCTTTCGGGGCGGCCATAGGCGATGTTGTCGTGGATCGTGCCGGTGAACAGCCAGGTATCTTGCAGCACCATGGCGATCGCCCCGCGCAGTTCCGTGCGGGAGAGGCGGCGGATGTCGATCCCGTCGAGACGGATCGCGCCGCGGTCGATCTCGTAAAAGCGCATCAGCAGGTTGACGAGCGTGGTCTTGCCCGCCCCCGTCGGGCCGACGATGGCCAGCGTCTGGCCGGGCCGCGCCTCGAGGCTGACATCTTCGAACAGGGGCTGGTCGGGCCGGTAGCGGAAGCCCACGCGCTCGAAGCACACATGCCCGCTGACCGGCTGCGGCAGATGCTCGGCAGCGGCATCGTCGGGCTCGATTTCCGGCGCATCCAGCAGCGCGAACACCCGCTCGGCCGAGGCCAGCGCGGATTGCACCTGTGCGGCCATGCTGCCGAGCTGGGAGACCGGCTGGCCGATCTGCCGGATATACTGGATGAAAGCCTGCAGCTCGCCGAGGCTCAGCGTCCCGGCCAGCACCCGCAACGCCCCGGCGACCACCACCGCGACATAGGCAAGGTTGGTGACGAACATCGTCGACGGCTGGATCAGGCTGGCAAAGATCTGGGCGGCCATGCTGCTTCTGGTCAGCGCCCTGTTCTGGTCCGCGAACCGCGCTTCGATCCGCGACCGCGCGCCGAACACCCGCACCAGGGCCTGGCCGGTGAAGCTTTCTTCCACCGTGGCGTTCAGATTTCCCGTCTCGCGCCACTGGGTGGCGAACTGCGGGCGCGCGGCACCGGTGAGGAGCCGGCTGAGCCAGGTGGACAATCCGATCGCCGCTGCGGCGATGGCGGCAAGCGGCAGCGACAGGAAGGTCATCATCGCCAGTACGCCGACGACCGTCAGCAGCATCAGCATGATCTGGCTGGCGACCTGCTGCAGGTTCTGGATCACGTTGTCGATGTCATTGGTGAACCGCGACAGGATCTCGCCGCGGGGCTGCGCGTCGAACCAGTTGAGCGGCACGCGCGAGAGCTTTTCCTGCGCCCGGTGGCGCAGGTCGCGGCCGAGCACCTGCACCACCTCGTTGATCAGCCGGGCCTGAGCCAGATTGAAGGCGGAAGCGGTGAGATAGATCGCCGCCACCAGCAAAAGCTGGTGGACCAGCGCGGCCCGGCTGTACTCCGGGCTGACCAGAAGGTCGGTCGCCTTGCCAAGCTGCCACGGTCCCACCGTGCTGGCCGTCACGCTGCCGATGCTGAGGAGGACGGAGGCAAGCAGGAACCAGCGGCCGCGGCCGAAGGCCTGCCAGATCCGCCGGGCCGCGCCCGCCGCGTTCTTCGGCTTCTCGCCGCCAAGTGCCGCTCCCGTGCCGCGCATGCCGGGAGTGCCACGCTGCGCGGCGGCCGGGCGCAGATCGCCGTCCCCGCTCATGCCGCGTCCTCCGCCAGGCCCTGTTGCGTGTGCACGATGTCGGCATAGATCGGGCAATCCGCCAGCAGCGCTGCATGCGCGCCAAGCCCGACGATCCGGCCGAGGTCAAGCACCAGGATCCGGTCTGCGTCCCGGATCGAGGCGACCCGCTGGCTGACGATGACCGTGGCAGCATGGCCGGTCGCCTGCCGCAGCGCCGTCCGCAGCCGGGCATCCGTGGCCTGGTCGAGCGCGGAGAAGCTGTCGTCGAAGAGATAGAGGTCGGCATCGCAGGCAAGCGCCCGCGCGATGGCCAGCCGCTGCCGCTGACCGCCGGAAAAATTCGTGCCGCCCTGTGCGACGGGCGCTTGCAGCCGGTCGGGCAGGGCCCGGACGAAATCGGCGGCCTGCGCGATTTCGAGGGCCCGCCACAGCGCGGCCTCATCCGCATCCGGATTGCCGAAGCGCAGGCTCTCGGCGACGGTGCCGGAAAAGAGGTAGGATTTCTGCGGGACGTAGCCGATCCGGCCGGCGAGCGTCTCGGGCGCGATGGCCCGCAGGTCGATCCCGCCCAGCCGGACCCGCCCGATCGTCGGATCGTCCAGCCGGGCGATCAGGTTGATGATCGTGGACTTGCCCGAACCGGTGGCGCCGATGATGCCCAGAACCTCCCCGGGCCCGACCTCGAAGGCGATGTCTTCGAGAACCATGGCTTCGGCGCCGGGATAGCCGAAGCTGACGCCCTCGAAGCGCAGGGGCAGGCCGCTGCCCCGCGCCGGCAGCGGTTCGGGATGGGCGGGCGGGGCGACGGTGATTGCGGTTTCAAGCAGGGTCGTGATCCGCCGCGCGCTGACGAGCGCGCGCGGCAACATCACGATCAGCATCCCCATCATCATCACGGAGATCAGGATCAGCGAGACATAGGACAGGAAGGCGATCAGCGCGCCGATCTGCAGGCCGCCCGCGGTCACCCGGTCTGCGCCCACCCAGATCAGCGCCACCGAGGCGAGCTGCATCACCGCGGTGACCGCGGGCATGATCGTCACCATCAGCCGTCCCGCCCGAAGGGCGGTGTCCGTCAGTCCGGCATTGGCGGTCGCGAAGCGCCGCGCCTCGCGGCCCTGTTGCATGAAGGCGCGGATCACCCGGATGCCCTCGATCTGTTCGCGCAAGATCGCATTCACCCCGTCGATCTGACCTTGCATCCGCTGGAACAGCGGTGTCGCGCGCAGGGTCAGAAACCCGATGATGAGCGCGAGGATCGGCACCACGACCAGCAGCAGACCCGACAGCTGCACGTCCTGGCGCGCGGCCATGAAGGCGCCGCCGATCCCCATGATCGGCGCGATCACGATCATCGTCAGCGACATGATCAGCATGGTCTGCACCTGCAGCACATCATTGGTGCAGCGGGTGATGAGCGAGCCGATGCCGAAGCTCTGGACCTGCGCAAGGGCAAGGCGGTGGACCTTGTCGAAGATCTCGGAGCGGAGGGCCTGACCGACCCGGAAGGAGATCCGGGCGCCCAGCACGACCGCCGTGACGCTGAGCAGCAGCTGTGTCAGGGCGGCACCCCCCATCAGCCCGCCGTAGCGCAGGATCACGTCAGGCGCCTTGGCAAGAATGCCCCGGTCGATGACATCGGCGCTGAAGCCGGGCAGCAGCAGCGACGCTGAAACCTGTCCGAGCTGGCACAGCAGCAGCGCCAGCAGCGGCCCGCGGTGCGATGCGAGCCGGGCTGTCCAGCGCTTCGCCGTGCCTGCCGGCGCTGCGATGGGGGCGGGGGACGTGTTTGCGGTCATGGTCGGCCTGTTCGCATGCAACCGACGTCGTCCGGTATCGGACGGGGCGGCTTTCCAATCTATGTACCGGATTTCGCAGAATTGGAAACGCTGTCGGTGCGTCGGTCGCGTTGTCCGGGGCGCGGCTTGCCCGTCGCCGGCCTGCGCCCCGGATGCCCGGTCCGGTCGCGCGCGCGCCTCGGCGTCGGGCGGCGCCGGGGCATGCCGGCCGCCGCGGACCATGGGATTTGACAGAAATGAAAATGAATCATACATTTTCATAAATCAGAAAAATACAGATCCGGTTTCCGATTCTCCGCCGAGATCTTTCCGACAAGGGATGGGAGAGACGATGCGACGACTGGCAAACGGGGCCGGGTTCCTGTGTGCGATGTCACTGCCGGGGGCGCTGGTCACCTTCGGGCTGGTGATCTTCGCGCTCGCGCTCGTGCTGGGGCTCGGGTTCCGGGTGAATGACCAGGGGCTTCTCCTCGGGCCGCTGACGCTGGGCAATTTCGCGCAGATCCTGGCCGATCCGCTCTATGCTCGGGTGATATTGCGCTCGCTGTGGATCTCGGGGCTGGTGACGCTCGCCACCGTCGTCACCGCCTATCCGGTCGCCTGGTATCTGGCCTTCCGCGCCGGGCGGCATCGCGGCCTGCTGCTGTTCCTCGTCACCTTGCCGTTCTGGACGAGCTACCTGCTGCGCGTCTTCGCCTGGAAGATCGTCCTTGCCTATAACGGCGTGCTGAACTCGGCGATGATCGAGCTGGGCCTATGGGACAAGCCCTCGATGATGTTCCTGAACAACCCGGCGGCGGTGGTGCTGACGCTGGCCCATGCCTATGCGCCCTTCGCGATCCTGCCGATCTATGTCGCGCTGCAGACGATCCCGCGCTCGCTGCTCGAGGCGGGGGCGGATCTTGGTGCCACCAAGGCACAGCTGTTTCGCCGCGTGGTGCTGCCGATCTCGATGCCCGGGGTGCTGGGCGGCGCGCTCGTCGTCTTCGTGCCGACGCTGGGCGACTATGTCACGCCGGCGATGGTCGGCGGCCCGGCCAGCACGATGATCGGCACCCTGATCCAGGCACAGTTCGGCAAGGCCAACGACTGGCCCTTTGGCGCGGCACTCGCCACCGCCACCATGCTCGTCATCCTGATCGCCGTCGCGCTGGTGCGGCAGGCCGATCGCCGCTGGGGGAGCCGGACATGAAACAGGGCCGCCTGCTGCCGATCTACATCGGCGCCTATATCGTCTTTCTCTACCTGCCCGTCGCGCTGATCCCGCTGTTTTCGTTCAACGATTCGATCCAGGCGGCGTTCCCGATGAAGGGGTTGACGCTCGAGTGGTATCGCACGCTGTTGCAAACCCCGGCGATCGGGCAGGCGCTGAAGAACAGCCTGGTCATCGCGTTCGCCGCGGCCAGCATCGCGACGCTCTGCGCCACCACGATCACCTATCTCGAGGTCTTCCCGCGTCCCGTGCTGTCGCGGCTGATCGGCGTGCTCGCGCGGCTGCCGATCCTGATCCCGGGCGTGATCGTCGGCATCGCGCTGCTGATCCTCGTCAACCTGGCCGGGCTGGGGCCGTCGCGGATCGCGATCGTGCTGGGCCATGTTCTGGTCTGCCTGCCCGCCGCGGTCACCGTGCTGCGCGCGCGTTTCGCCGCGATCCCGCGCTCGATCGCCGAGGCGGCGGCCGATCTTGGCGCCTCGGATTTCACCGTGTTCCGCCGCGCCGTGCTGCCGCTGGCCTGGTCGGCGATTGGCTCGGCTTTCACGCTGTCCTTCCTCACCTCGTTCGACGAGTTCATCGTCGCCTATTTCCTCGCCGGCACGGAGCCCACGCTGCCGCTTTATATCTGGAGCCAGCTGCGCTTCCCGAAATCGCTGCCGGTGGTGATGGCGCTCGGCGCGCTGATCCTGCTGGTCTCGGCCCTGCTTGCCGGTCTCGCGGAGCTGCTGCGTCGGCGCAGCCGGGTCTGAGCCGGCCCGGAAAGACAAGAAAACCAAGACGAACAACAACAGGAGGTCACACCAATGAAGAAGACGCTGCTCACCCTGACGCTTGCGGCCGGGGTCGCCACGCCCGCCTTGGCCGAGGACAAGCTCAGCTATTTCACCTGGTCGGGCTATGAGCTGCCCGAGTTCAGCCAGAGCTTCCTGAAGGCGCATCCCGACGCGCTCGAGACCTCGGTCTTCGGCGATGACGACGACGCCTTCACCAAGGTCAAGGCGGGCTTCCACCCCGATGTCGCCCATCCCTGCTATGACAAGATCGCGCGCTGGAACAAGGAAGGCCTGCTGCAGCCGATCGACACCACGCGGATCAAGAACTGGAACAATATCTTCCCGGTGCTGCGCAACCTGCCCGATATCCAGGCGGGCGATGGCAAGGTCTGGATGGTGCCGTGGGACTGGGGCAATACCTCGGTTCTCTACCGCACCGACATGGTCGCGCCCGACGCCGAGCAGAGCTGGAACATGCTCTGGGATCCGCAATATGCGGGCCGCCTTGCCACCATCGACGCGGTGCATGACACGCCGGTCGTCGCCGCGCTTCTGGCGGGGGTGAGCCCCTTCGACATGGACGCCGACGGCCTGAAGAAGGTCGAGGAGAAGCTGCGCGAACAGCGTCCGGTGCTGTCGAGCTATACCACCGACATGACCTCGGTCGAGCAGTCGCTGGCCTCGGGCGAGCTGGTGGCGGCAATGACCTGGAACGCCTCGGCGGTGGCGCTGAAGAAGCAGGGTGTGCCGGTCGAGTTCATGAACCCGAAGGAAGGCATGCTGACCTGGACCTGCGGCTTCGTGCTGCTGAAGGACGCCAGGAACGTCGATCTCGCCTATGAGCTGATCAACAGCCGGCTCGAGCCCGACTCGGGCAAGGCGCTGATCGGGAACTACGGCTATGGCGCCTCGACCGCGACTGCCTTCGCCGAGGTGCCGCAGCAGGAGCTCGACGCGCTGAAACTGCCCGCCGATCCGCAGACGATGCTGTCGACGACGGTCTTCACCGGGCCGATGAAGCAAAACGACGAGCTCGCGAAGATGTTCGAGCGGATCAAGGCCGGCGGCTGAGCGCGGCAATGAACGGGGCGGGGGCCGCCGGCCCCCGTCCGCAGCCGGACAGTGAAAAGAAAGAGATGATGGGTCAGGACATTTCCACCGACGCCGCCGATGCCGCGCGCGACGAGAACAACGCCGACGTCATGGTCGGGCGGCGCCTGCGCGCGCTTCGGCTCGAGGCGGGGCTGTCGCTGACCGAACTTGCCGGGCAGGCGGGGATCTCGGTCGGCGCGCTCAGCCAGATCGAGCGCGGCGTTTCCTCGCTCCGGGTGCGCACGCTCTGGCCGCTCGCCACCGCGCTCGGCGTCGATGCCGCGCGGCTGCTCGAGGACAGCGCGGAGAGCAACGACATCTACTGCGTGCGGGCGGGCAACCGGCGCGACATCCCGGTGCATTCCGAGGGGGTGCGCAAGCAGCTGCTGTCGCCGCCCGGTGCCGCGCTCACCGGCATGCTGGTCGAGATCGAACCGGGCGGCGGCACCGCCGAGGCCTATTCGCATCAGGGCCACGAGTTCGGCTTTGTGATGCAGGGCACGGCGCAGCTGGGGATCGACGGCACCACCTATCATCTGCGCACCGGCGACAGCTTCGCCTTCCGTTCGCTGCTGCTACATTCCTTCCGCAACGACGGAGAGGAGCGCTGCATCATCATCTGGATCAATGCCACCAAGAAATCGGAGGTGCGCGATGACGAATGACCCGCTCCTGAGCCTGCGCAAGGTCAGCAAGATCTTCGGCAACGGGCATTACGGCCTGAAGGACATCGACCTTGATATCGCTGCCGGCGAATTCGTCAGCCTGCTCGGCCCCTCGGGCTGCGGCAAGACGACGACGCTGCGGGTGGTCGCGGGGTTCGAGGCGGCAAGCGCGGGGCAGATCCTGCTGGGCGGCGCCGAGATCGGCCATCTGCCGCCGAACCGCCGGCCGGTGAACACGGTGTTTCAGGATTACGCCGTCTTCCCGCACATGGACGTGGCCGAGAACGTGGCCTTCGGGCTTTCGGTGCGCGGCACGCCGCGGGCCGAGATCCGCCGCAAGGTCGGCGAGGCGCTCGATCTCGTGGGCCTTGCCGACAAGGCGAAACGCCCGGTTGCGGCGCTGTCGGGCGGGCAGCGCCAGCGTGTGGCCCTGGCCCGCGCGATCGTCTGCGAGCCGCAGCTTCTGCTGCTGGACGAGCCGCTCTCGGCGCTCGACGCGAGCCTGCGCGAGCAGATGCAGATCGAGTTGAAGAACCTGCAGGCGCGGCTGGGCACCACCTTCGTGATGGTCACCCATGACCAGACCGAGGCGCTGTCGATTTCGGACCGGATCGCGGTGATGCAGGGCGGCGAGATCGAGCAGATCGCCTCGCCGGCCGAGCTTTACGACCGCCCCGCCACCCGTTTCGTCGCGGGCTTCATCGGCACAATGAACCTGCTGCCGGGCAGGGTCGCGGCCGATGGCCGGCTCGAGGTGCCGGGATCGAGCCTGCCGATGCCGGCCGAGGCGCATGGCTTTGGCGCGGGCAGCGCCGTGGTTCTGGGCCTGCGCCCCGAGGATCTCGAGCTTTCGACCGCCGGTGCCGGCATCCCGATCCGGGTCGAGAACGTGGTCTTCCACGGCCGCAGCCTGCGGGTGATCGGCCGGATTGCCAGCGGCGAGGAGATGATCCTCGACGTGCCGCGTTCGGCCGCGGCCGAGCTTCCGGCCGAGGGGGCGAGTGCGGTGCTGCGCCTGCGCGCGGGCGCGGTGCCGGTCGTGCTGCCGGCCTGAGCCCGGTCCGATCTTTGCGGGTGGCGCGCCTCAGACGGCGCGCCGCTGCGGCGCCGCGTTGCGCAGGAAACCCACCACGGTGAACAGCAGCCACGCCCCCTGCGACACGAACGCGCCCAGATTCCACTGCCAGAACAGCGACGTCAGCAGCGCCAGCGCGCCGAGAACGTTCAGCAGCGCATAGCACCCGTCGCGGACGGAGAGCCGCCCCATCTGCAACAGCGCATAGGCGCCAAGGTAGGCTCCGGCCCCGACAAGGCCGATCAGGTCAGGCAGGCTCATGCCCGTCACTCCGAGAATGCCGGCATGGGGCCGGCAAGATGTCTTGCGCGGACCGCGAATGCGCCGCTGCGTGGCGCCGTTTTATCCCTGGCGGCGGAAAACGGAACGGGGGGCTTGCGTATAGGGGCATGATAAATTTTCATGGCATGGCGCGGACAGGTTTCGTGCCATTTCAGACCCCAGCCCCCAATCGAGGACCGCATGACGACCGGCCAGCGCATTCCCCCGCTCAACGCCCTGATCGCCTTCCAGACGGTGGCGCGCTGCGGCTCGATCTCGGCCGCCGCGCAGATGCTGGGGCTGACGCAAAGCGGGGTCAGCCGGCAGATCTCGCGGCTCGAGGACCACGTCGGCGCGGTGCTGTTCGAGCGCACCGCTTCGGGCGTCGTGCTGAACGCGCTCGGCCAGGAATATGCGCTGCAGGTCGGGCAGGCGATGGATGCGCTCTCGGTGCTGGGCGAGGGGATGCAGGGCGCGCGCGACAGTCACCGTGTGGTGCTGGCCTGTTCGCAGGGTGTGGCCGATCTGTGGATCATGCCGCGGCTTGCCGCGCTGCGCCGCGATCTGCCCTGGCTCGAGTTGAAGCTGCGGGTGGACGAGAACATCTCGCAGCTGCGGCCCGACGAATACGATCTGGGGATCTATCACCGCCCGGTGCGGATGGCCGATTTCGTCATGCAGCCGCTTGGCCCCGAGCGGATGGTGCCGGTCTGTGCGCCCGGTCAGCCGCCGCTGCTCGAGATGGAGGCGCCGCTGTTGCTGACCATGGAGGAGACCTTCAAGGAATGGACGGACTGGGGCAATTGGCTGTTCAGTGCCGATGTGGCGCTGCCGCCCGACACGATGCGCTGGAAGATGGGCAGCTACCGGCTGGCGATCGAGGCCGCGATGCAGGGCATCGGCGTCGCCATGGGCTGGACCTGGCTGGTGCAGGACCTGATCGACGCCGGCCGGCTGGTCGAGGCGCATCCGCATCGCCTGACCGGGCAGGGGCAGTATTACCTGATGCGGTCGAGCCAGCGCCACCTGCGCCAGTCGGCCCGGCGTCTGGCTGACTGGCTGGTCGCCGGCAACCGCCACGGCACCGGCGCGCCCGCGCCGCCGGGCGACTGACCGCCCGTCACGGGGGTATGACGGAAATTCATTTGCCCGCCGGGGCGGTTTCCCTAGGTTCGAGTGAACAACGAAGTGACCCCGGTCAGGGGCAGCACCAGGGAGACGCCGCGAAAGCGTGCGGGGCAAGATGACGACACGAGGACAGGGATTTCAGATCGGGCGCCGCGGCTTGCTGGCCGGCGCCGCGGGGCTTTCGGCGCTGTCGCTGCTGCCCGGGCAGCTGCGCGCCGAGGATGCGCCGAAGCGCGGCGGGCTGCTGCGCATGGGCATCGGCGGCGGCTCGACCACCGACGATTTCGACCTGCGCAAGCTGAACGACTGGGTGCCGGTGAACCAGGCCTACATGGTGATGAACGGCCTCGTCGAGATCGACGCCGACAACATCGCCCGGCCCGAGCTGTTCGAAAGCTGGGAAGCAGGCGCGGGGGCGCTGGAATGGGTGTTCAAGGTGCGCCAGGGCGTGACCTTCCACAACGGCAAGACGCTCACCGCCGATGACGTGGTCTATTCGCTGAACCTGCACCGCGGCGACAGCTCCTCGGCGGCGCGCTCGGTCGCGGCGGCCTTTGCCGATGTGCAGAAGCTCTCGGAGCACGAGGTGAAGATCACCCTCGCCTCGGGCAATGCCGACCTGCCCTATGTGCTGTCGGATTATCACTTCCTGGTGGTGCCCGCGGGCTTCACCGACTGGGCGAACCCGATCGGCACCGGCCCCTTCATCCCGGAAAGCATCGAGCCCGGCGTGCGTGCCCGCTTCACCCGCAACCCGAACTACTGGAAGCCGGGCTGCGCCAATGTCGATGCGGTCGAGGTGATCGTCATCAACGACATCGCGGCGCGGACCAATGCGCTGATGTCGGGGCAGGTGCAGGCGATCAACAGCCTCGACTTCAAGACCGTCGACCTGCTCGCCCGCAACAAGAATCTGCAGATCGTGCGCTCGAAGGGCGGGCAGCACTACACCTTCCTGATGGATTGCACGCAGGCGCCCTTCACCGACGTGAACGTGCGTCAGGCGGTGAAATACGCGGTCAACCGCGAACAGCTGCTGCAGACTGCGCTGCTCGGCTATGGCACGCTTGGCAATGACCACCCGATCCCGGTCACCGACCGCTTCTTCAACACCGAGCTGGCGCAGCGCGCCTATGACCCGGAGAAGGCGAAGTTCTTCCTGAAACAGGCGGGCATGGACGGGCTGAAGCTGACGCTGCAAAGCTCGGATGCGGCCTTCCCGGGGGCGGTCGACGCGGCGGCGATCTATCGCACGGCGGCGGCGCCCGCAGGCATCGAGGTGTCGATCCAGCGCGAGCCGGCCGATGGCTATTGGGACAATGTCTGGATGAAGGCGCCGTTCTGCATGTCCTACTGGGGCGGGCGGCCGACGGCGGACCAGATGCTGACCATCGCCTATTCCTCGGCCTCGGCGCAGAATGACACGCATTGGGCCAATGCCGATTTCGACCGGCTTCTGGGCGAGGCGAGGGCGCTGCTCGACGACGAAAAGCGGCGCGAGATCTATTGGGAGCTGCAGCGCATGATCCATGACGAGGGTGGCGCGATGATCCCGATGTTCGGCGACTATCTCGACGGCGTGTCGAAGAAGGTGAAGGGCGTGACCCCGCACCCGATGTTCAACCTGATGGGCGCCCGGCTCGCCGAAAAGGTCTGGCTGGACAGCTGATGGGCAAGCTGATCGTGCAACGTCTGGGGCTGGGGGGCGTGACCCTCGCCCTGGTGTCCGTGCTGGTCTTCGCCGGCACGGAACTCCTGCCCGGCGATGTCGCCGCGGCGATCCTGGGACAGAATGCGACGCCCGAGTCGCTGGCCGCGCTGCGAGAGCAGCTGGGCCTGAACGCCGGGCCGGTGGCGCGCTATCTCGGCTGGGCCGCGGGCATCGTGCAGGGCGATCTGGGCCTGTCGCTGGCGAACCGGCAGCCGGTGGGCGAGCTGCTCTGGCCGCGGTTCTGGAACACGATGGCGCTCGCGGGCTATGCCGCGGTGATCGCGGTGCCGCTGGCCGTCGGGCTGGGCATCGCCTCGGCGGCGTTTCGCGGCTCGCTCTTCGACCGGGTGGCGACTGTGGTGGCGCTGGCCACCGTGTCGCTGCCGGAATATTTCCTCGGCCTGCTGCTGATCCTCTCCGTCTCGGTGCAATACGGGCTGCTGCCCAGCCTTGCCGACACCTGGTCGGGGATGGGGCTTGCCGCCTGGCTCGAGGCCACCACCCTGCCGATGCTGGTTCTGGTTCTGGTCACCGTGGCGCAGATCATGCGGATGACGCGCACCACCGTGCTTGCGGTGATGGACCAGCCCTATATCGAGACCGCCTATCTAAAGGGCATGAAGAACGGCCGCGTCGTGCTGCGCCATGCCGCGCCGAATGCGCTGGCGCCGATCGTTAACGTGGTCGCCTTCAACCTGACCTATCTGATCGCCGGTGTCGTGCTGGTCGAGTCGATCTTCAACTACAACGGGCTGGGCCGGTTCATGGTCGATGCAGTGTCGAAACGCGACCTGCCGATGGTGCAGGCGGCGGCGATGGTCTTTGCCGCGGTCTATGTCGTGCTGAATCTCGTGGCCGATGTCGCCGCGATCGCGCTGAACCCGCGCCTGCGCCATCCGCGCGCGAAGGAGGTCTGAGATGACCCTTCCGGTTTTCGGGCGGCTGCCGCTCTCGGCCCTGCTTGGGCTGCTGATCGTCACCGCCACCGCGGCGCTGTTCCTGTTCGGGCCGATGCTCGCCCCCTTCGGGCAGGAAGAGGTGCTGGGCACGCCCTTCGCCGACCCTTCGGCGGGCCATCTGCTCGGCCTCGACCAGAACGGGCGCGACATGCTCTCGCGGCTGCTCTACGGCGCGCGGATGTCGGTCGGCGTGTCGCTGGCTGCGGTGCTGATCTCGTTCTGCATCGGTGTGCCGCTCGGCTTTCTGGCCGCGCTGAACGGCGGCTGGCCCGATCTGCTGGGGGCGCGGCTGATCGACGTCATCATGTCGATCCCGGTGCTGATCTCGGCCCTCGTGGTGCTGCAGGCGCTGGGCTCCAGCCTGCCGGTGCTGATCGGCACCATCGCGCTTTTGGACAGCACCCGGGTGTTCCGGCTGTCGCGCGTGGTGGCCCAGGGCATCGTGGTGATGGAATATGCCGAGGTCGCCCGGCTGCGCGGCGAGGGCCTGTGGTGGATGCTGCGCCGCGAGATCATGCCCAATGCGCTGCCGCCGCTGCTGGCCGAATTCGGCATGCGGTTCTGCTTCACCTTCCTGTTCGTCGCCGGCCTGTCCTATCTGGGCCTTGGCGTCCAGCCGCCCTTCGCCGACTGGGGCGGGATGGTGCGCGACAACCAGCAGGGCATCCTTTACGGCCTCTATGCGCCGCTGTTCCCGGCCGGGGCGATCGCGCTGGTCACCATCGGCGTCAACCTCGTCGTCGACTGGGCGCTGGCCGGCCGCACCACCGTGCAGGGGGAAAACCGATGAGCCATGTGCTTGAAATCCGCGACCTGCGGGTCGAGGCGCCGAATGGCGCGGTGCTGCTGCACGGCGTGTCGCTCGATCTGAACCCGGGCGAGGTTCTGGGACTGATCGGCGAATCCGGTGCCGGCAAGTCGACGATCGGTCTGGCCTCGATGGGCTATGGCCGCGGCGGCTGCCGGATCACCGGCGGCGAGATCCGCCTTGTCGGCACCGAGATGCGCGAGGCCTCGCGCCCCACCCGCGAGGCCCTGCGCGGCACCCGCATCGCCTATGTGGCGCAAAGCGCGGCGGCCGCCTTCAACCCGGCGATGCGGCTTGATACCCAGATCCTCGAGGTGCCGCTGCTGCACGGGCTGATGCCCGAGGCCGAGGCCCGCGCCTGGATGCTCGAGCTGTTCCGGGCGTTGCAACTGCCCGACCCCGAGCATTTCGGCGCGCGCTATCCGCATCAGGTCTCGGGCGGTCAGCTGCAGCGCGCGATGATCGCGATGGCGATGGCGGGCAAGCCCGACATCCTGGTGCTCGACGAGCCCACCACCGCGCTTGACGTGACGACGCAGATCGAGGTGCTGGCGCTTCTGCGCGCAGTGATCCGGCGCTATGGCACCGCGGCGCTCTACATCACCCATGACCTGGCGGTGATCGCGCAGATCGCCGACCGGCTGATGGTGCTGCGCCATGGCCGCGAGGTGGAAACCGGCCCCACCGCCGCGCTGCTCGAGGCGCCGCAGCAGGACTATACCCGCGCGCTGGTGTCGGAGCGGCGCGAGAGCCTTGGCGCGGTCTCGGGCGCGCATCACCGCACCGGCAAGGCGCTGCTTTCTGTCGAGAACGTCAATGCAAGCTATGGCCAGACGCCGGTGCTGCATGACGTCTCGCTGACGCTGAAGCGGGGCGAGACGCTGGCGGTGGTGGGGGAATCCGGTTCGGGCAAGTCGACGCTGGCGCGGCTGGTGTCGGGGCTGTTGCCGCCGCGCGCCGGCACCGTCGCCTTCGACGGTGCGCCCCTGCCGCCGCGGTTCCGCGACCGGAGCCCCGCGCAGCTGCGGCGGATCCAGCTCGTCTATCAGCTGCCCGACGTGGCGCTGAACCCGCGCCAGAGCGTGGGCGAGGCGATCGGCCGGCCGCTGGCGCTGTTCCGCGGGCTGCGCGGCAAGGCGCTGGCGGATGAGGTGGCGCGGCTGCTCGAGCAGATCGGCCTGCCCGCCGACTTCGCCGCGCGCCTGCCCTCGGCGCTCTCGGGCGGACAGAAGCAGCGGGTCTGCATCGCCCGCGCGCTTGCCGCCGAGCCCGAGCTGATGATCTGCGACGAGGTGACCTCGGCGCTCGATCCGCTGGTAGCCGAAGAGATTCTGCGGCTTCTGCGCAAGCTGCAGGACGAGCTGGGGATGACCTATCTCTTCATCACCCATGACCTCTCGGTGGTGCAGCGCCTCGCCGATCGGGTGATGGTGATGCAGAAGGGCCGGGTGGTCGAGACCGGCGAGACCGCCGCGCTGTTCGCCGATCCACAGGACCCCTACACCCGCCGGCTGCTCGATGCGGTGCCGCAACTGCGCACCGACTGGCTCGACGAGGTGCTGGCCGCGCGCTGACCCGAATTCCATCAAGATCCTGCAGGGGGCGCGCCGCGCCCCCCGTTTCCCGACATGCCTTCGGAGGGCAAAATGAACTTGGAAGTCATTGAAAACACGTGGATCACGCTGCGCGATGGCACCCGCCTCGCGGCCCGGATCTGGTTGCCCGAGGGGGCGCGGTCGAAGCCGGTGCCGGCGGTTCTCGAATACATTCCCTACCGCAAGCGCGATGGTACCCGCGGCCGGGACGAGCCGATGCACGGCTATTTCGCGCAAAACGGCTATGCCGCGGTGCGCGTCGATATCCGCGGCACGGGCGACTCCGACGGGCATATGGCCGATGAATACCTGAAGCTTGAGCAGGACGACGCGCTCGAGGTGATCGCCTGGATCGCGGCGCAGGACTGGTGCTCGGGCAATGTCGGCATGATGGGCAAGAGCTGGTCGGGCTTCAACTGCCTGCAGGTGGCGATGCGCCGCCCGCCGGCGCTGAAGGCGATCCTGACCTGCTATTCCACCGACGACCGCTTCCGCGACGACATCCATTTCATGGGCGGCTGCCTGCTGAACGACAACCTGTGGTGGGGCTCGATCATGCTGGCCTATCAGTCGCGCCCGCTCGATCCCGAGATCGCGGGCGAGGGCTGGCGCGCGCGCTGGCTCGACCGGATCGCGACCTTGCCGTTCTTCCCGGCGCTCTGGACCGAACACCAGACCTATGACGCCTATTGGAAGCACGGCTCGGTGCAGGAGGACTGGTCGGCGATCCAGTGCCCGGTGCTCGTCGTGGGCGGTTGGGCCGACAGCTACACCAACTCCGTGCCGCGGCTGCTGGCCAACCTGCAGGTGCCCGCGCGTGGCATCATCGGCCCCTGGGGCCACATCTACCCGATGGACGGCGTGCCCGGCCCGGCGATCGGCTTCCTGCAGGAGGCGGTGCGCTGGTGGGACCAGTGGCTGAAGGGCGTCAACACCGGGGTGATGGACGAGCCGCAGCTGCGCGCCTTCATCAACGACCCGGTCGCGCCCACCGGCACCCGCAAGATGCAGCCCGGCCGCTGGGTGGGCGAGGCGTCCTGGCCGAGCCCGGCAATCGCCGACCGGCTCTTGCACCTGCGCGCTGATGGCGCGCTGGCGGCCACGCCCGAGCCCTCGGACGCGACGCTGCCGGTCTGCTCGCCGCAGGACCACGGCCGCGCGGCGGGCGAATGGATGGGTACCGGCTGCGATGGCGAGATGCCGACCGACCAGCGGCTCGACGATGGCGGCTCGCTGAACTTCACCACGCCGGTGCTGGACGAGGCGGTCGAGATCCTCGGCGCGCCCGAGCTGATGCTGGAGCTGAGCGCCGATGCGCCGGTGGCGCAGCTGGCGGTGCGGCTGTGCGATGTGCTGCCCTCGGGCGAGGTGCTGCGGGTCTCGTATCAGGTGCTGAACCTGACGCATCGCGACAGCCACGAGACGCCCGCGCCGCTCGAGCCCGGCAAACCCTATCGGGTCAAGGTGACGCTTTCGGCCTGCGGCCATCGCTTCCTGCCCGGGCACCGGATCCGGGTCTCGGTCGGCACCGCCTATTGGCCGGCGATCTGGCCCGCGCCGAGCGCCGCCACCGTCACCGTCACGCCCGCGGGCTCGACGCTCGCCCTGCCGGTGCGCGACCCGGCCGCGCCGCAGGCCGAGGTGCGTTTCGCGCCCCCCGCCCATGGGCTGCGCACGTCGATGACCCAGACCGACCCGGGGCTGATGCTGCGGCAGTCGAGTTTCGACCATCTGACCGGCGTCGCGACCTATGTCACCGAGGGCCGCGGTGGCCTCTTCGGCGAGGGCGTCGTGCGCTTCGACGAGATCGGCACCGAGCTGCAGCACAACCTGCGGCGCGAGCTGACGATCCGGCCCGAGGACCCGCTCTCGGCGCGCTATGTCCTGACGCAAAGCTACGAGATGGGGCGCGAGGGCTGGCGCACCAGGGTCGAGACGGTGACCGAGATGACCTCGGACGCGACGCATTTCCACCTCAGCGGCCATCTGGTCGCGCGCGAGGGCGACAGCGAAGTGGCGCGCCGCGACTGGTCCGAGACCATCCCGCGCCATCTGATCTGAGGCGGGGCCCCGGGGCCGCGCCATTGCGGAAAGCCCGGCCGGTTCATGCGTCGGCCGGGTTTCGGGTCAGCTTTGCCCCTCGCGCAGCGGAACGAGCGGTTTCGGCGCCCTCGCGCGCCGGCGCCGCCGCGCCGCGATCAGATCCTCGAATTCGAGATCGCCGAGGATCCCGTCGCGGCGCAGGATCATCGTGCCGACGATCACCGCGCCGAGGAAGAAGCCGGTGAGGCCGAACATCTCGGGCAGCTGCACGCCGAGGATTTCGGGGCCGTTCTCGATCGTGCGGGCGATCTCGTTGCCGAGCGAGATCGCGAGCGTGCCGACGATCACCCCCGAGACCGAGCGCGCACCGCCAAGGATCACCATCGCCATCGTCAGGAAGGTCTGGTTGAAGTAGAAGCTGTTCGGCCCGATCACCCCCAGATAGGTGGCGTGCATCACCCCGCCAAGCGCGACGACCACCGCCGAGAGCGTCCAGGCGAGGTGGCGCAGCCGGGCGATCGGCACCCCCATGGCGCGTGCGGCGAGCATGTCCTCGCTCGAGGCGCGCAGTTGCAGCCCGGCGGGGCTGTCGCGGAACAGCTTCGCGACGAAGATCACCACCGCCGCGATCACCGTGCCGGTGGCGAGCGAGGAGACCACCGGGATCCCGTAGAGCGAGCGCTGCCCGCGGGTGAGGTCGATCCAGGCGGTGAAGATCACATAGGCGATGACGAGCAGCGCAAGGGTCAGGATCTCGGCGGTGGAGCCGCTGACGCGGATGATCAGATAGCCGGTCAGCCAGCCAAGCACGAGCACGATCGCAAGCGCGATCCCGGCCGCGACGACGACCGGCACCGTTGCCTGCGCGAGGCCGAAGGGGGCGTCGGGAATGAGCGACATCTTCAGCGCGGCGGGGATCGTCAGGATCGCGGTGACATAGCCCGCGACCCCCATGAAGGAGATGTGACCGAACGAGATCACCCCGGAATTGCCCATGAAGATCTGCACGCCAAGCGCCAGCACGAGGTTCATCAGGAAGGCATAGGCGAGGCGCACCTGATAGGCCTCGGCGAACAGGCCGACGGCGAAGGCGAGCAGCACGAGCATGCCGATCGGCAGGGCCGAGCGGCGCGCGGTGGCGAGGATATGGGCGGTCATGTGTCCTTGTCTCCCAGTTCGACGGTGCGGCCGAGCAGGCCTGCGGGAAAGCGCACCAGCGTCAGCCCGACGACGGCGAAGACGATCGCGTCGCGATAGGCGGCGACGTCTTGCGGCAGCACCACCTGCAGCGCCACCTCGAAGATGCCGAGCACGAGCCCGCCGACGACCGCGCCCGGCAGCGAGCCGAGCCCGCCCAGAACGCAGGCGACGAAGGCCTTGAGCACCGGCACGAAGCCCATGAACGGGTCGACCGCGCCGCGTCGCGACAGGATGAAGATCGCGGCCAGCCCGGCCAGAAAGCCCGAGATCATGAAGGCCGCCTGGATCACCCGGTTCGCGCGGATCCCCATCAGCCGCACCGCGGTGAAATCCTTTGCCGCTGCGCGCATCGCAAGGCCAAGCGTGGTGCCGCGCAGCAGCGCCACCAGCGCGAGGATGGCGACCGCCGTCACCCCGGTCTCGACCAGTTGCAGCACCGGCAGCCGCAGCGGCCCGAGCTGCACCACCGAGGCGAGGACCTCCGGCGTCTGCACCGGCTTCGGCCGGGTCGCGACGAAGATCACGAAGGCGTTCTGCACCATGATCGACACGCCGAAGGCGGTCAGGATCCCGGTGTTCACCGGCGCGTTGCGGATCGCGCGGAAGGCCACGCGCTCGAAGGCCCAGGCGGCGCCGATGGCAAAGGCAAGCCCGATGCCAACCAGCGCCCAGGGGCTCGGCGCCATCATCGCGGCGGCGAAATAGATCGCATAGCCGGCGACGGTGATCAGCTCGCCATGGGCGAAATTCACCAGCCCGACGATGCTGAACACGATCGCGAGGCCAAGCGCGAGCAGGGCATATTCCGAGCCCACGCTCAGCGCGTTCAGTGCCTGTTGCAGGACATAATCCATCTGTCTCTCCTCAGCTCACCCCGGACCCGAGATAGGCGTCCATCAGGTCGGTGGAGCCGATCAGATCGGCGGCCCGTCCCTCATAGACGACGGCGCCGGTGGTCATGATGTAGGCGCGGTCGGCGATGCCGAGCGCCTCGCTCGCGTTCTGCTCGACGACGAGGATGGTCAGCCCCGCGTCGCGCAGCCGCACCATCAGATCGAAGATGCCGTCGACGATCCGCGGCGCGAGGCCGAGCGAGGGCTCGTCGAGCATCAGGAGCCGCGGATGCGACATCAGCGCGCGCGCGATGGCAAGCATCTGCTGCTCGCCGCCCGACAGCGTCTTGGCGAGCTGCTGCTGCCGCGCGCCGAGGATCGGGAACATCTCGAAATAGGTCTCGATATCGGCTTGCACCCGGGCGCGGTCGCGCATCGTCGCCGCGCCGAGGAGCAGGTTCTCGCGCACGGTGAGATCGGCGAAGACGCGCCGCCCCTCGGGGGTCAGCGTCATGCCGCGGGCCACCACGGTCTCGGCCGGGGCGCGGGTGATGTCGCGCCCTTCGAAGCAGATCCGGCCGCCGGCCGCGGGGACGATCCCCACGGCGGCATTGACGAGCGAGCTTTTGCCCGCGCCGTTCGCCCCGAGCAACGAGACGATCTCGCCCTTCTCCACCCGCAGCGAGGCGCCGCGCACGGCGCTGATCGCGCCGTAGCGGACGGAGAGGTTCTCGATTTCGAGCAGCGCCGGCCCGGTCATCGCAGCCCCCGCCATCACGGTGCCGGGATGTATTTCGGCAAGATCGTGCCTTCCGAGGCGAAGGCGCCGTCCTTGATCGTGACGATCGACATTTCCTTGATTGGCACGCCGTGCTGGCCCTTGTAGGTGATCGAGCTCGAGGTGATGCCGTGGAAGCCCTCGGTTTCGGCAAGCGCCGCGTTCACCGCTGCCGGATCATCGCTGCCTGCGCGGGTGATCGCGTCGGCCACCAGCATCACCGCCTCGCCGCCAAGCGCGAAGAAGACGTTCTCGATCTTGTGGCCGCGGGTCGTGCAATCGTCATAGAAGGCCTTCAGATCGCTGCCCTCGGAGGGGAAGCCATGGGTGACGAAGGTGACCGAGGCGCCGCCCTGGCCGGCGATCTCGATCAGGCCCGGATCGTCGAACCCGTCGGTGCCCATGAAGGCGACATCGACATTGCCGGCCTTGAACTGGCGCGGGATCACGCCGGCCTCGGGCATCAGGAAACCACCGACGATGAGCTGCGGCGCGGGATCCATCGCCTTCACCTCGGCGACCTGTGCGCTGTAGTCCGAAAGCCCCATGTTGTAGTTGACCGAGCCGACGATCTTGCCGCCGAGATGGGTGAAGGCATCGGTGAAATATTGCGGGATCACGATGCCATAGGCGCCATAGTCGCGGCTGACCATGGTCGCCGCATGGGTCATGCCGCGTTCGATCGCGATCTGGGCCACCGCGCCGGCGGCGAGGTTGTCGCCATAGGCGGTGAGATAGGTGTTCGTGGGCGAGGCCATCGGCAGCTGCACCTGCGTCGAGCCGACCGAGATCACCGGAATCTGCTGCGCGGCGGCCAGCGCCGCGACCGGGATCGCAGTGTCGTCGGTCGGCGGCGCGAGGATCGCGGTGACGCCCATGTCCACCAGCTCCTGCGCCACCACCGAGGAGGTCACGGCATCCGATTTCATGTCGCGCGCCACAAGTTCGAGCGGCCGGCCAAGCACGCCGCCCGCGGCGTTGATCCGCTCGATCGCGCATTCGGCGCCGGGCACGCTGTCATAGGGGGAGAGCCCGCCGGTGATCGCCGCGGCATAGCCGAGCCGGATCGGCTTGCCCTCGGCGAACACCGGTGAGGCGGAGAGGAGCGCGGCCACGGCCACGCCGGCGGTCAGTTTCTGCATTGCGGAGCTTCCCTGTCTGGTCATGTCATTTTTTCCTTCCGAGATAGATTTCGATCACCCGCGGATCGTGGCGCACCGCTTGCGGCGCGCCCTCGGTCAGCAGCGCGCCGAGGTGCATCACGTAAAGCCGCTGCGAGACCTGCATGATGAAGGTGAGATCGTGGTCGATCACCACGATGCCGCAGCCGTAGCGGTCGCGGATCGCGCGCACGGTGCCGGTCAGGGCTTCGGTCTCCTGCTCGTTCATCCCCGCCGCCGGCTCGTCGAGCAGCAGCACCCGCGGCCGCAGCGCCAGCGCGCGGGCGATCTCGACCCGGCGCTGATGGCCGTAGGGCAGGGCACCCGCCGGGCTGCCCGCCAGCGCGCCGAGGTCGATGAAGGCGATCAGCTCGTCGATGAAGGCCTCGTCGATCGGGGCGCGCTTCACCCGCGCGCGGGTCACCGCGGCGACGCGGATGTTGTCGCGCACGGACAGCCGCTTGAACAGGCGGATGTTCTGGAAGGTGCGGGCGATGCCGCGCTCGGCGCAATCGACCGCCGAGGAGGGGGCGAAGGGCGTGCCGTCGAGATAGACCGCACCGCTTGTCGGCGCCATCGTGCCCGAGACGATGTTCATCAGTGTCGTCTTGCCGGCGCCGTTCGGCCCGATCAGGCCGACGATCTCGCCTTCCTTGCAGTCGAGGTTCACGCCGTTGATCGCGTAGACGCCGCCGAAATGCTTTGTCAGCCCGCGCACGGAGAGGCCCCAGCTCTTGAAGGGCGGCGGTGTTTCGGGGGCCGTCTCGGCCGGTTTCGCTTGCGCGCTCATCACGCCCTCCATCGGGGTCGGAACGGTTTCGTTGGGCCGATCCTGCGACGGGGCGGGACCGGCGACTTGACTTGGGACGACGATTCGAAAACTTCAGTGCACAATTTCCGCTGCAGCGGCGGGCCGGGGAAATTCCGGTGCCATGGTCCGGTCACGGCCTCGCGGCGAAGTCAGAAGCTTGTCCTCTGCGGTCAAGCGGCGCGCGGTCCGCAGCCCCTAGGCTTGGCGCATCGGACGCGCGGAGCCCTTCCCGCGTCGCGCCAACACGGGAGATGACAATGAACCAGCTGACGATCCTCGAGGCCGGCCTCGACGAAATCATTTGCGAGACGGTGCCGGGCGAGGCGATCCAGTACAGCCGCTACAGCCTTGATCGGACGAACCCGCTTGCCGGTGGCTGCGCCTGGATCGAGGGTGCGTTCGTGCCCGCCGCCGCGGCGCGGATCTCGATCTTCGATGCGGGCTTCGGCCATTCCGACGTGACCTATACCGTCGCCCATGTCTGGCACGGCAATTTCTTCCGCCTTGAGGACCACGTCGAGCGCTTTCTGGCCGGGGCGGAGAAGATGCGCATCCCGATGCCGGCGACGAAGGCCGAGATCATGGATCTGATGCGCGGCTGCGTCGCGCGATCGGGGCTGCGCGAGGCCTATGTGAACGTCTGCGTGACACGCGGCTATGGCCGCAAGCCCGGCGAGAAGACCCTCGAGGCGCTGGAATCGCAGCTTTACGTCTATGCAATCCCCTATCTGTGGGTGTTCTCGCCGATCAGGCAGATCGAGGGCATCGACGCGGTGATCGCGCAAAGCGTGCGCCGCTCGCCCGCGAATGTGATGGATCCCTGGATCAAGAACTACCAGTGGGGTGATCTGGTGCGCGCCACCTTCGAGGCGCAGGAGCGCGGCGCGCGCACGGCCTTCCTGCTCGACAGCGACGGGTTCGTCACCGAGGGGCCGGGCTTCAACGTGCTGATGGTGAAGGACGGCACCGTCTTTACCGCGGCGCGCAACGTGCTGCCCGGCATCACCCGGCGTACCGCGCTCGAGATCGCGCGCGATTTCGGCCTGCAGACGGTGATCGGCGATGTCACCCCCGAGATGCTGCGCGGCGCCGACGAGATCTTTGCTGCGACCACGGCGGGCGGCATCACCCCGGTTGTCGCCCTCGACGGTGCGCCGGTAGGAGCGGGCGTGCCGGGGGACTGGACGCGGAAGATCCGCACCCGCTACTGGCAGATGATGGACGAGCCTTCGGATCTGATCGAGCCGGTCCGCTACATCTGACGGCGCCCGGCAGGGCATCGCCGCGGGCGGCGGGGGCGAAAGGGCCTGCGCCGCCCGTCGTGCTGCGCGCTCTGGCTGCAGGCATCTCAGTGCAGCACCGCCTCGGCGCCGATCTGCGCCGCCCCGGCCCGCTTGCGCCAGTCGCGCGGCGACAGCCCGTGCCAGCGCTGGAAGGCGCGCGAAAACGCGCTCACTTCGGAATAGCCAAGCCGGAAGGCAAGCTCGGACACGCTGAGCGAGGCTTCCGCGAGCAGCACCAGCGACAGCTCGCGCCGCACCTCGTCGACCAGATCCTTGAACCGGCAGCCCTCCTGCCCGAGCCGGCGCTGCAGCGTCCAGGACGGCAGCGCAAGCCGGGCCGAGACATCCTCGAGCCGCGGATAGCCCGCGCGCAGCAGGTCGACAATCTCGTTGCGCACCGCGCTGATGATGCCGCTTGCCGCGGCGCGCGGCGTGATCCCGGCAAGCATCTGCGCCAGCACCGCATGCAGGATCGGATCGCTGTTCGGCATCGGCCGCTCGAGCGCCTCGGCGCGCAGCAAGATCGCATTTATCGGCTGATCGAAGCGCAGGTCGCAGGCGAAGGCGCGGCGGTATTCCTCGGTGCCGAGCGGGCGCGCATGTTCGAAATGCACCTCGAGCGGCGCCCAGCGGCCCCCCATCGGCTGGCGCAGGATGTTGCAGAACATGCCAAGCGACAGTTCCGCATCCTGCCGCCGATTCAGGATCGAGCCGTCGCGCAGCTGATAGTCGATGCGACAGATGCCCCCGGTCACGCTGACGCGGAACATGCTGTCGCTCTGATGCACCGGGAAGGCGCGCTCGATGCTGCTCAGCGCCGCGCCGAGTGTCGCCGAGGACACCGCGAGATAGCCGAGCAGCCCCATCGCCTCGGGGCGGAACTGATGTCCGAACCACAGGCCGAAGCGCTCGTTGCCGGTCGCCTCCACCGCGCCGTCGAGCACGTTGCAGAAGTCGCGCATCGGGATCGGGCTCGTCGGCTGGTCGGCAAGCCCCATGTCGAGACCGGCGCGGGCCAGCACCCGGTGCGGGTCGCCGCCATTCGTGCGGATGAACTCCTCGAGCCCGCTGGTGACGCTGGCGAGGACATGCGAGCCGGTCACGGCGGTCGCGCGGATCTTGTCGAGCGGTGTCAGATTCACGGCCGAATCTCCCCTTCGCCGAAGGCCATCCGGCAGCTTCACCACTCGCCCCGAAGGCGTCTGCGGTCGGCAGCGGGTTTGTGCAGGCTGCTTTCGCATTCTGTGCCTAATTGCGCAGATCGGCGCCGCAATGCCCGATTTTTGCCCGGAAGTTCGAGCGGGGCGGCGGCGATCCGGCAAAAACGGGGGGCGGGCGCCGCGTTTCGCCCGGCGACACTGTGGCGGCTGGCCAAAAACTTGTCACGCCAAGGCAAGTTCGCCCGCCCGTGCGGCCGCATTCTGTCGGCCAGGGCCCGCGAGGGGCGGATCAAGGAGCTGGACGATGAAAGACGATGACGACGCGCTCTTGCGGGCGGGATTTGCCGACAAGCGCGCGATCCTCGAGGCCTCCGAGCGCGACTGGAACCCCGACAAGACCCGGTTCTGGCAACAGGCCGGGGTGCCGCTGGTGATCGGCCGGCGCGAGGGCTACCGGCTTTACGACATCGACGGCAAGGAGCTGATCGACGTGCATCTGAACGGCGGCACCTACAACCTCGGCCACCGCAACCCGGAACTCGTCACGGTGCTGAAGGCCGCGCTCGATCACGTCGACATCGGCAATCACCATTTCCCCGCGCCGGCGCGCACCGCGCTCGCCGGGCGGCTGATCGCCACCGCGCCCGCCGGGCTGAGCCGTGTCGCCTTCGCCACGAGCGGGTCGGAGGCGATCGACCTCGCGATCAAGTCGGCGCGCTACGGCACCGGGCGGCGCAGGATCATCTCGATCGAGAACGCCTATCACGGCCACACCGGCCTTGCGGTGGCGACGGGCAATCCGCGGTTCTCGAAGCTGTTCCTCGCCGACCGGCCGGACGAATTCGCCGCGGTGCCCTTCAACGACATCGACGCGATGGCGGCGATGCTGCGCGCCGAGCCCGCGGCGGCGGTGATCATGGAGACGATCCCCGCGACCTATGGCTTTCCGATGCCGAAGCCGGGTTATCTTGCCGCGGTGAAGGCGCTGTGCGCGGAGACCGGCGCGCTCTACATCGCCGACGAGGTGCAGGCCGGGCTGATGCGCACCGGGCGGCTCTGGGCGATCGAGAAGCACGGCTTCTCGCCCGACATCCTCGTCACCTCGAAGGGGCTCGGCGGCGGGATCTATCCGATCGGCGCGATCGTGATGACCGATCAGGCGGGCGGCTGGCTCGAACGCGACGGCTTTGCCCATATGTCGACCTTCTCGGGCTCGGAACTTGGCGCCCATGTCGCGCTCAAGGTGCTCGAGATCTCGCTGCGCCCGGAGGTGATCGCCAATGTGCATGCGAACAGCGCGCGCCTTGCCGCGGGCTTTGCCGCGATCCGCGAGACGCATGGCAACTGGCTCACCGGGGTGCGCCAGGACGGGCTGGTCGTCGGGCTCGAATTCGCCGATCGCGAGGGCGCGAAGCCGGTGATGCGCGCGCTTTACGAGCGCGGCATCTGGGCGATCTTCTCGACCCTCGATCCGAGCGTGCTGCAGTTCAAGCCCGGCGTGCTGGCGACACCCGCGGAGATCGACGAGATTCTCGCGCGGCTGGCCGAGGCGGTTTCCGCCAGTGCGCCCGCGCATCTCTGAGGAGGCGGCGATGACCCCGACTTCCCCGCCGCTGCGGATCTGGCACGACAACGGCGCCGCGGTGCTCGATCAATACGGCTTCGGTCCGCACAGCCGGCTCGAGATCTTCTCGATCTCGGAAAATGCGACCTACCGGGTGAGCGACCCCGACAGCGGCCGCGTCGCGGTGCTGCGGCTGAGCCGGCCGGGCGAGCGCAGCCGCGCCGAGATCCTGAGCGAGATCGCCTGGATCCGGGCGCTGCGCACGAGCGGCACGGCCCGCACGCCGGCGGTGATTGACACCCTTGCGGGCGCGCCGATCGCCACCTTTCACGACGCGACCGGCGCCGCGCAATTCGCCACGCTCTTCGACTTCGTGCCCGGCCGGATGCTCGACGAGACCAATGCCGAGGCGGCCTTTGTCGATCTGGGCGAGACCGCGGCGCGGCTGCATGGCTTCAACGAGACCTGGCGCCGGCCACCCGGGTTCGTGCGCCCGCACTGGGACATCGAGACGGCGATGGGGCGGCAGGGGCGCTGGGGCTACTGGGGCGACAATGCGACCGTCGGCGCGGCCGAACGCGACCTGCTGGCGCGGGTCGATGCGAAGATCCGCGCCGAGATCGGTGCCTATGGCCGCCCGCCCGCCCGGCACGGGCTGATCCATGGCGACATGCGGATGGCGAATTTCATCGTCGATCCCGGTGGCATCCAGCTCATCGACTTCGACGATTGCGGCATCAGCTGGCATCTTTACGAGCTCGCATGCGCGCTGACCTTCGTCGAGCATGCGCCGGAGACGCCGGCACTGGTCGCGGCCTGGCTGCGGGGCTACACCCGCCTGCGCCCGCTCGATGCCGCCGATCTCGCGGTGCTGCCGGCGATGGTGATGCTGCGCCGGATGCTGCTCGTCGGCTGGTTCCACACCCACGGGCACGTCACCGAACTGCATGATCTGTCGCAGCGCTATGTGCCGCAGACGATGGAGATCGGCGCGGCCTTCCTGCGCGGGGCCTATCTGGCGATGCGGGGGGCGTGACCGCGATCGCGGCGGCGGGGAGCGGTCCGTTGCCGCCCGCCGGGGAGAGCGTCGAGGCCCTTTTCCTTGACAACAGCACGCCTCGCCACCTTACCATGCGGCACCCAAAAGGGGCTTCAGACATGGCAGAGAGCATCCAGAAGGAGGACTGGGAACGCTTTCGGGCCTTGGGGAGCGTGCCCCCAAGCATCCGCGAAATCGTATTCCGGTCCTGGATCCGGTCGCAACGGCGTGACGACGTGCATGCCCTGCGGCAGGCGCCCTGTGTGGCGGGCGATGAACTGGACGAGCTGCGCGGCCGAAACGCGCGGCTGCGTCAGGCTGCGCAGGCAGCGGTGCGGCGCACGGGCTACATGCTCGACGACGCCGGCGCGATGCTGCTGCTGGCCGACCGCTCCGGCGTGATCCTCGACGCGACGGGGGATTCCCGCATCCGCGCCCGCGGCGAGGAGAACCACCTGCATCCGGGCGGGCGATGGGGCGAGGATGCCATCGGCACGAATGCAATCGGCACCGCGCTGCATCTGGCGAAACCCACCACCATCTCGGGGGTCGAGCATTTCTGCGAGGCGATCCAGCGCTGGTCCTGCGCCGCCGCGCCGATCAGCGACCCGCGCACCGGCCGGGTGCTGGGGCTGATCAATATCTCCTCGCCCTCGACCGACGCGCTGCGCCGGGGCGCGGCCTTCTCGGTCAGCCTGGCGCTGCAGATCGAGGAGGCGCTGCGCAGCATCGGGCTGCAGGAGCACCAGCGGCTGGTGGATCAGCTGCTGTCGCGCGGCGTGTCGCGCGGCGATGAGATCATGCTGCTGAACCGGCACGGCCAGCAGATCTGGTCAAGCCTGCGCGACGCCGGCGCGAGCGCGGGCGCCGGCGGGGGCGTGCTGCCGGACCCCGTGCCCGAGCTTGACGGCGATGTCGGTCAGCTTGCCGAGCGGATGCGTGCGGCGCTTCCCGGTGCGGGGGTCGACATCGTCTCGGACGGCAAGGACCCGATCGGCCTGATCGTGACGCTGGCCCGGGCGGGCCGGCGCCGGCCCGCGGCCGCGGAGCCCGATCTCGCGGCGATCGCCCGGTCGGGGCAGGCGATGGCGGGGATCTGCGCCGAGGCGCAGCGGATTGTCGAGGCAGGCGTTGCGCTGTTGCTCAAGGGCCCGACCGGCAGCGGCAAGGAAACTCTTGCCCGCGCGCTGCATGCTGACGGGCCGCTGTCCGATCTGCCGCTCGCGGCGCTCGATTGCAGTCTGCTTGATGACGTGGCGCTGCGCGGCGGGGCGGCGACGGATGCGGTGCTGCGGCTTGCCGAAAGGGGCGGCACGCTGATCCTCGACGAGCCGGCGGAAACGCCCGCCGCCGTTCAGCCGCTGCTGGTCCAGAGCCTGACCCAGCTGGCGCGCAGCGCAGAGCGGCGGGTGCAGGTGATCAGCCTGTCCTCGGTGCCGCTGTCCGAGCGGCTGGCCGAGGGACGGTTGCGGCCGGATCTCTATTACCGTCTCTCGGGCGCGGTGGTGCATCTGCCGGGCCTGGCCGAGCGGCGCGCGGACCTGCCGGCGCTTGTCGCCGATCTTGCCGCGCACAGCCCCGAGCGGCGGCGCGGCGGCGCGCTGCGCTTCACCCCGGGGGCGATGCTGCGGCTGCAGGCGCATGACTGGCCCGGGAACCTGCGCGAGCTGCGCAACATGGTCGAACGGCTGTCGGCGACGTCGTTCAGCCGGCTGATCGACGTGGCCGACCTGCCGCCCGCCATTGCCCAGAGCCGGCCTGCCGGGCGCGAGCCGACGCTGCGCGACCGGGAGCGGGCGGAAATCCTCGACGCCCTGGCCGAATGCGGCGGCAACATGACCGGGACGGCGCGGCGCCTCGGCATCTCGCGCTCGACGCTCTATCTCAAGCTCGAGCAATACGGCGTGCCGCGCGGCCGCCGCTGAGCCTCTTGCCGCGGCGCGTCATGGCGTCCGCAGCATGTCCGGGCGGGTGTCCGAAAACCGGACAACATCCGCTCCCGGCCGGGTTGCATCCTTTTCTGACGCCACGGGGAGGTGGCGCCAGGGGAGGAGGACAGACCCGTGCCATTGGACAAACAGACACACCGCCGCGTTCAGGTGCTTGGCATCGATGCCGGCGGGACGATGACCGACACGTTCTTCGTCGACAGTGACGGCGACTTCGTTGTCGGCAAATCGCAATCCACGCCGCAAAACGAGGCGCTCGGCCTGATCGCCAGCTCGAAGGAAGGGCTGGAACGTTGGGGGCTGACGCTCGAGGAGGCGCTCTCGGGGATCCAGACCGGCGTCTATTCCGGCACCGCCATGCTCAACCGCGTGGTGCAGCGCAAGGGGCTGCGCACCGGGCTGATCGTCAATGCGGGGATGGAGGATTTCCACCGCATGGGCCGCGCCGCGCAGGCCTATCTCGGCTTCGCCTATGAAGACCGCATCCACCTGAACACCCATTACTATGACGAGCCGCTGGTGCCGCGCCACCTGACCCGTGGCGTGATGGAGCGGATCGACATGTCGGGCAACGTGGTGATCCCGCTGCGCGAGGACAGCGCCCGCACCGCGGCGCGCGAACTGATCGCGCAGGAGGTCGAGGGCATCGTGATCTCGCTGCTGCACTCCTACCGCAACCCCGCGCATGAGCGGCGGGTGCGCGATCTGGTCGAGGAAGAGGTCGCGGCCGCGGGCAAGACCATTCCGGTCTTCGCCTCGACCGACTATTACCCGGTGCGCAAGGAAACCCATCGCACCAACACCACGATCCTCGAGGCCTTCGCCGCCGAGCCGTCGCGCCAGACGCTGAAGAAGATCACCACCGCCTTCAAGGAGAACGGCTCGAAATTCGACTTCCGGGTGATGGCGACGCATGGCGGCACGATCTCGTGGAAGGCGAAGGAGCTTGCGCGCACGATCGTGTCGGGGCCGATCGGCGGGGTGATCGGGGCGAAGTATCTGGGCGAGGTGCTGGGCTATTCGAACATCGCCTGTTCCGACATCGGCGGCACCTCCTTCGACGTGGCGCTGATCACGCAAAACGAGCTGACGATCAAGAACGACCCCGACATGGCGCGGCTGCTGCTGTCGCTGCCGCTGGTGGCGATGGATTCGGTCGGCGCGGGGGCGGGCAGCTTCATCCGGCTCGATCCCTACACCAAGGCGATCAAGCTCGGCCCGGATTCGGCGGGCTATCGCGTCGGCGTCTGCTGGGAGGCCTCGGGGATCGAGACGGTGACCGTTTCCGACTGCCACGTGATCCTCGGCTACCTGAACCCCGACAACTTCCTCGGCGGGCAGGTGAAGCTCAGCCGCGAGCGCGCCTGGAACGCGATGAAGGAACAGGTCGCCGACCCGCTCGGCCTGTCGGTCGAGGACGCGGCCGCGGGCGTCATCGAGCTGCTCGACAGCGACCTGCGCGACTATCTGCGCTCGATGATCTCGGGCAAGGGCTACAGCCCGAGCAGCTTCGTGTGCTTCAGCTATGGCGGCGCGGGGCCGGTCCATACCTACGGCTACACCGAGGGGCTGGGCTTCGAGGACGTGATCGTGCCGGCCTGGGCCGCGGGCTTCTCGGCCTTCGGCTGTGCGGCGGCGGATTTCGAATACCGCTATGACAAGTCGCTCGACATCAACATCGCCACCGATGCCAGCGAGGACCTGAAGACGGCGCAGGCGCAGACCCTGCAGGCGGCCTGGCAGGAGCTGAAGGAGCGCGTGCTCGAGGAATTCGAGATCAACGGCTACAGCCCCGACAAGGTGCAGTTGCAGCCGGGCTTCCGCATGCAGTATCGCGGCCAGCTCAACGACCTCGAGATCGAATCCCCGATCATCGAGGCGCAGGGCGCCGAGGACTGGGACAAGCTGGTCGAGGCCTTCAACGACACCTATGGCCGCGTCTATGCCGCCTCGGCCCGCTCGCCCGAGCTCGGCTATTCGGTGACCGGGGCGATCATGCGCGGCACGGTGCCGATCCCGAAGCCGAAGATCCCGAAGGAAGAGCTTCAGGGCGCGGCCCCGCCGGAAGAGGCGAAGCTCGGCAGCCGCAAGTTCTATCGCCACAAGCAGTGGGTCGATGCACAGCTTTACCAGATGGAAAAGCTGCAGCCGGGCAACCGCATCACCGGCCCGGCGGTGATCGAATCCGACGCCACGACCTTCGTCGTGCCCGGCGGTTTCGAGACCTGGCTCGACGGGCACCGCCTGTTCCACCTCAAGGAAGTCTGACGGTCTCAGGGAGGAGATAAGTCATGAACATGCAGACCTCGGTCAAGACCCGCGGCATCGTACGCGGCGGCGAGACCCTGAAGGAGCACCGCGACCGGCTGATGGAAGCCACGAAGCGGACCAAGCATTACGCCGGCCTGTCGAAGATGGCGCTGCGCGACGCCGAGCCGATCAAGTACAACAAGCTGTTCTCACGCCTGCGCGCCGGGGTGGTGGATGCGCGCGAGACCGCGAAGAAGATCGCCGCCTCGCCGATCGTCGAGCAGGAGGGGGAACTGTGCTTCACCCTCTACAATGCCGCGGGCGATTCGATCCTGACCTCGACCGGGATCATCATCCACGTCGGCACCATGGGCGCGGCGATTAAGTACATGATCGAGAACGGCTGGGAGGAGAACCCGGGCATCCGTGACGGCGACATCTTCTGCAACAACGACAGTCTGATCGGCAACGTCCACCCCTGCGACATCCACACCATCGTGCCGATCTTCCACGAGGGCGAGCTGATCGGCTGGGTCGGCGGCGTGACCCATGTGATCGACACCGGCTCGGTCGGGCCGGGCTCGATGTCGACGGGGCAGGTGCAGCGCTTCGGCGACGGCTATTCGATCACCTGCCGCAAGATCGGCGAGAACGACACGCTGTTCCGCGACTGGCTGCATGAGAGCCAGCGGATGGTGCGCACCACGCGCTACTGGATGCTGGACGAGCGCACCCGCGTCGCCGGCTGCCACATGATCCGGGACCTGGTGAAGGAGGTGATCGCCGACGAGGGCATCGAGTCCTACTGGAAATTCGCCTATGAATCGGTCGAGCACGGCCGCGTCGGCCTGCAGGCCCGGATCAAGGCGATGACCATTCCGGGCAAGTATCGTCAGGTCGGTTTCGTCGATGTGCCCTATGCGCATGAGGACGTCCGCGTCCCTTCGGACTTCGCCAAGGTCGACACGATCATGCACACGCCCTCGGAAATCACCATCCGCGGCGACGGCACCTGGCGGCTGGATTTCGAGGGCTCCTCGCGCTGGGGCTGGCACACCTACAACGCCCATCAGGTGAGCTTCACCTCGGGCATCTGGGTGATGATGACGCAGTCGCTGATCCCCACCGAGATGATCAACGACGGCGCCGCCTATGGCACCGAGTTCCGCCTGCCGAAGGGGACCTGGATGAACCCGGACGACCGGCGGGTGGCGTTCAGCTATTCCTGGCATTTCCTCGTCAGCTCGTGGACGGCGCTCTGGCGCGGGCTCTCGCGCGCCTATTTCGGCCGCGGCTATCTCGAGGAGGTCAACGCCGGCAATGCCAATACCTCGAACTGGCTGCAGGGCGGGGGCTTCAACCAGTATGATGAGATCCACGCGGTGAACTCGTTCGAATGCGCGGCGAACGGGGTCGGTGCCTCGGCGCATATGGACGGGATCAGCCATGCGGCGGCGGTCTGGAACCCCGAAGGCGACATGGGCGACATGGAGATCTGGGAACTGGCCGAGCCGCTCGTCTATCTCGGCCGGCAGATCAAGGCCTCCTCGGGCGGCGCGGGCAAGTATCGCGGCGGCTGCGGCTTCGAGAGCCTGCGCATGGTCTGGAACGCCAAGGACTGGACGATGTTCTTCATGGGCAACGGCCATATCTCCTCGGACTGGGGGCTGATGGGCGGCTATCCCGCGGCCTCGGGCTATCGCTTCGAGGCGCATGACACCCGGCTGAAGGAGATCATCGCCGAGGGCGGCACGATCCCCTGCGGCGGCGACACCGACCCGGAGAACCCGACCTGGGAGGCGATGCTGCCCGACGCCCGGATCAAGCGCGACAAGCAGGCGATCACCACCGAGGCGATGTTCAAGGACTATGACCTCTACCTCAACTACATGCGCGGCGGGCCCGGTTTCGGCGATCCGCTCGACCGCGAGCCGCAGAAGGTGGCCGATGACGTGAACGGCGGATATCTGCTCGCGCGCTTCGCCGACAGCGTCTATGGCGTCGTCCTCACCGATGCCGGCGACGGCATGAAGGGCGTCGACGTCGCTGCGACCGAGGCCCGGCGTCGCGCCATCCGCAAGGCCCGGCTCGAGGAGTCGGTGCCGGTCAGCGACTGGATGGCCTCCGAGCGCGAGAAGATCCTGAACAAGGAGGCGGGCGTGCATGTGCAGCAGATGTTCGCGGCCTCGTTCAAGCTCGGCCCCCGCTTCGAGCAGGACTTCCGCGCCTTCTGGAACCTGCCCGCGGAGTGGAAGCTGATGGAGGCGGACCTGCCGATCCCCTCCTATGGCCGGGAATACTCGATGGACATCTCGGAACTGCCCGACGTCAAGACCGTCCAGTTCGTCGAGGAATGAACCGTTGCGGCGGCGCCCCGACCGGCGCCGCCCCCCGACAAGGCCAGATCAAGGGAGGAACCGATGGCCTATACGAAAACCAAGATCAAGGACCTGGTGGACGGCAAGATCGACCGCGACACGCTGCACACCATGCTGTCCACGCCGAAGGACAAGGAGCGCTTCCAGATCTATCTCGAGATCTTGCAGGAGCAGGTGGAGTGGGACGACCCGATCATCCTGCCGCTCGGCCCGAAGCTCTACATCGTCCAGCGCAAGTCGGACCGGAAATGGATGATCCGCAGCCAGGCCGGCTATGACTTCTGCCCCTGGAACGAGAACTGGAAGCTGCACGCCCGGATCCGGGTGCGCAACACCGCGGCGCAGATGGAAGAGCTTTATCCCCGCCTGATGGCGCCGTCGCCCGACTGGCAGGTGATCCGGGAATATTTCTGCCCGATCTCGGGCGACCTGCTCGATGTCGAGGCGCCGACGCCCTGGTATCCGGTGATCCATGACTTCGAACCGGATATCGACACCTTCTACAAGGACTGGCTGGGCCTGCCCGTACCCGAACGGGCCTGAGCCGGTCCGGCGGCACAAGGCAGGCGGGCAGTCGCAGGACTGCCCGCCTGTTCCGATTGCGGCGCGCAGTGGCCTCTCGGGGCGGGCTCAGGGTGTCGCCACCGCCGGCTCTGAGGGCGCGCGCAGCGCGTTGCGCCGGCGGGCCTGCTCGGGCGTGTAGCCGGGACCATGGACCGCACCGAAGGCCCGGGCTGCGGCGAGCGTCATCTCCTCGGCGCAGGGCAGCGGATCGGGCCCGTCGATGCGGAACGACACCGGCGAAAGCGGCCCGAACAGCAGCGCCTGTTCGAGATAGGGCCGGCGCGGGATCTGTGGCGCGACCCCGGCGCGGCGCGCGAAATCGAGCGCCACCACGTTCATCGGCCGCGCCGGCGGGGCCTCGGCCAGCCCCTCGGCCATCTCGGCGGGCGCGGGCATGAGGCCGCGGTCGCCCCAGCAGCCGGCGATATAGCGCGCCTGCAGCTCCAGCACCGGGAAATAGGGGCCGATAAGATCGTAAAGCCCGACGAAGGCAAGCCCGTCGAGATCGGGGTGGAAGCTGTCGGCGAAGAGCGTCAGTCCACGCGCCGACAGCGCCACCGCCCGCGCGATCTCGGGCGAGAGCCAGGGCAGCGACAGCGCAAAACCGGTGCCGAAGAGGAGGCTGTCGAAGTCGCCCTCGCGGCCGTCCGCAAAGCGCACGCGGCGGCCGGAGACGGACGAGATCCAGGGACGCACCGCGATCCGGCCCTCGGCGACGGCGGGCAGGAAGCCCTGGCACTGGGTGACGCCGGCCACGAAGACATCGGGATCGGCGGCAAGGGCGCCATATTGCTCGGGCGTGCCCGCGGCCTGCAGGATCTGCGCCTTGAGCGCCGCCGCGGCCGCAGCGGGCCCGCGCGCGCCCTCGAGGGCGGCGGCGCGGGTGAAGAGCACATGCTCGGCCGGCACCCCGGCGATCAGCTTCGGCAGCACGTAGCGCTGGCGCCGCGAACTGAGCGTCACCCGCGCCCCGGCCTGTGCCAGCGTCGTCGCGATCTCGAGCGCGCTGATCGAACAGCCGGCGACCAGCACCGAGGCGTCGCGATAGCGCGCCACGCCGCTGAACTGGCTCGAATGGCCGGTGCCGAACTTGCCCGAGAAGGTCTCGAGCCCCGGCACCTGCGGGATCGTGCCGCGCAGGTAGCGGCCCGAGGCGACGACGACGCGGTCGAAACGCTCGGTCCGGGTCTCGCCGCCGCAGCTCGAGCGGATCTCCCACCCGCCGGTTTCAGCCCGTCCCAGCTGTTCGACCCGGGTGCCGAAGCGGATCGCGGGGCGCAGGCCGAACCGGTCGCTGTAGCGGTCAAGATAGCGGTGCATGTCCTCCCGGCCCGGGTAGGTCGGCGTGCCCGGCGGATGATCGAGATCGGAAAACGCCGTCATCACCCGGCTGGTGTTGGTGACCATGCCGGGCCAGGTGGCGCTGTGGAGCCCGTTCGGGTTCCATTGCCCGCCAAGATCGCCCGAAGCCTCGAACAGGGCGGGCGCGAAGCCGCGCGCCCTGAGCCAGCGCGCGGTGACAAGCCCGGCGGGCCCGGCGCCGATGATTGCGACCGAGGGGCGGGATGCGGAAGAATGGGTCATCTAAGCCTCCGATGATTGACATGTGCCTTCCTTGGGGTAAAGCGCATGCAGGGGCTTGCTAAATGCCTGCTAAGGGCGGCCGGCTCCGGCTAAAATTCTGCTAATGAACGGACATTGGAACACAAGGACATCGCCGTGGACGCCTCGCTAGTCCGGTTTCTGCAACGGCCCGTGATGATCCTCGTGGGCACGGTCGACCCCGCCGCCCGCCCCGAGATCGGCCGCGGCGTGGGCAGCATCGTGCGGTCCGAAGCCGGGCAGATCGACCTCCTTGTGTCGCGCTGGCAATGGCCCGCGACGATCGCCAATGTCGAAAGCGCAGGGCGCGCCGCGGCGACCTTTTCCCGCCCCGCCGATTACGAGACCTATCAGATCAAGGGGCGCGCCCGCCTGCGTGCGGCGGGTGCCGCCGAGGCCGAGCTGGCCCATGCCTATTGCCGTGATACGCTGACCGCACTGATGGAGCTCGGCATCGCGCCCGAGCTTGTCGCGCATTGGCACTCGGCGCGCGATCTGGTCGTCGTGTCGCTGTCGGTGGACGAGGTCTTTTCGCAGACACCCGGGCCGCTTGCCGGGCAGCGGATCGGAGGGAGCGCATGATCCGTCTGGCCGATCTCGACGATTGCTTCGAGGGGGTGATCCCCTCGGTCGTGGCAACGAGCGGCGCCGATGGCCTGCCCAACATCTCCTACCTGTCGCATGTGAACCGGGTCGACGACGACCACATCGCGCTGTCGAACCAGTTCTTCGGCAAGACCGCCGCGAACCTGCGCCGCAATCCCTGCGCGACGATCCTGCTGGTCGATGGCCGCACCGGCGCGCAGATCCGCGTCGAGGCGATCTTCGTGCGCTCGGAAACCGAGGGGGCGCTCTTCGATCGGGTCGCGGCGCAGCTTGCCGCCAGCGCGGCGCAGGTCGGAATGGAGGCGACGATGCAGCTGCGGGCGGTCGACGTCTTCCGGGTGCTGTCGTTGCAGGCGACGCCGACGCAGGCCCCGGTGCCGCCCGCCGATCCCGATGCCCGCCCCGATCTGCCCGGGCTTGCGCAGGCGGTGGCGGCGATCGACAGCGCACCCGATCTGGGCGGCGCCTGCGAGGCCGCGCTTGACGCGGCGATGGCGCTGCTTGGCGCCGATGCCGCGATGATCCTGATGCGCGACCACCCGCGCGAGGTGCTGATGACGGTGTTGAGCCGCGGCTACGAGACCGGCGGCGCCGGGGCCGAGGTGCCCTTCGGCATCGGCGCCATCGGCATCGCGGCGGCGACGCGGCAGGTGATCCGGGGCGGCGACCTGGGCCGGGTGCGGCGGCTGAGCGCGGCGATCGAGGCGAGTTCCGAGCCCGAGGCGCGCAGCCGCCGCATCCGCCTGCCGGGCCTTGGCGGCGCGCTGAGCCACATGGCGGTGCCGCTGTGCAGCGGCGGCACACTGGCGGGGGTGCTCTTCGTCGAGGCGCGTCGGCGCCTTGCCTTCGGCCGCGAGCAGGAGGCGGCGGCGATGATCCTGGCCCGTCTGCTCGCGGCGGCGATGAAGTTCTCGGAACAGAGCCCGGCGATGGCGGCCGAACCGCCCCTGCCGCTAACCGCATCCGAAGATGGCGGCCGCATCATTCGCGTGCGCCATTACGGCTATGACGACAGCATCTTCCTCGACGATGCCTATATCATCAAGGGCGTCGCCGGCCGCATCCTCGCCTTCCTGATCGACAGCCATCTGGCCGAGGGCCGCGACGTCTTCAGCAATCGCGAGATTCGCCTGGCCGCGTCGCTGCGGCTGCCGGGCTATCGCGACAATCTGGAAACCCGGCTGATCCTGCTGCGCCGGCGGCTCGAGGAGAAATCCGCCCCGATCCGGCTGGTGTCGGCGGGGCGCGGGCAGATCCGGCTGGTGCTCGACGGGCGCCCCGAGCTGGTCGAGGAGGCGCCCGGCGAGGGGCCGGCGTGAGCATGGCACCGGCCGGGCCGCCCTGCGGCAGCCCGGCCACGGCGCTCAGGGCGCGGGCATCGTCACCCGGTAGAAGGGCGCGGGTGCCGGGGCGCCGGGGCCGACCGGTTCCGGCACCGCATGCTCGACGGGCGGTTGCGCGCGCAGCCAGGCGACCAGCGCGGCAAGGTCCTCGGCGCTCAGCCCGGCATAGCTCGCCCAGGGCATGACCGGGGCCAGCACCCGCCCGTCGGGGCGCACCCCGGTGGTGAGCGCGGTGGCGATCTCGGTCTCGCTCCAGTCCCCGAGCCCGGTCCTGGCCGGCGTCAGGTTGCCGGGCCAGAACGTGCCGAGCCCGGGAAGTTCGAAGCCGACGGTGCCGCCCGCCAGCCCGTTCTCGACGATCGGAGTGCCGTCGGGGCCGCGCGGCATGTGGCAGCCGGCGCAATCCATGATGCGCGCAAGATAGGCGCCGCGCGCGACAGGATCGGGGGGGGCCGCGTGAACGGTCCGCGTCGGGGTGACAAGCGACAGGGTCGCAAGGGCGAGGATCCGAAGGGTCATCTGTGTCTCCATGAAAGGGCAGGGGCCGTCCCGTCCCGCCGGGCGGCGGGCGGGGGCCGGGCGTGGGGCATGCGGCGTTGGGGCAGGGATGTCCTGATGGCCGGACTCTAGGCCACACGGGGCCAATCCGGTTCCTAAGAGAATGCGAAGGGCACCGCCGCGCTTGCTAAAAGAGTGCTAAACGCCGCTGTCTTGGTGCGCTTCGCGGTCGTGATCGCGATGGCGGCGGCATCGGGTGCGCCGTGGCCCGATCCGGCGCCTCGGCCGTGCGCCGCGGTTCGGGGACCGCCTTCTCTCCGGGGGGCCGCGCTTGCGCCATCCCGCCGCCGCGATGCGGAAAATTTGCGTGCCGCGGCGGTTCGGCTTTCCGCCGCCGGCTCTCTTTCGCTAGATTGGCGACGACAAATCAATGCGGACAGCGTCTCTTCGGCACCGAGGCCGGCGCGGTCCCGAGCACGGGTGATGACCGAAGATGACTGCTCAGAAGCCGACAGCGCAGGTCGGGACCCCGACCGAGACCGCAGGATGCGCGGATGGGGCGGCGCCCGGTCATCCGGATCACGCGGCTCTCGCGCAAAACGAGATCGTGATTCTGGCCGAGACCTTTCGCCTGCTCGGCGATCCGTCCCGGCTGAAGATCCTGCTGAGCTGCATGTCCGGTCCGATCTCCGTCGGTGACATTGCGGGCAGGCTGGATCTGTCGGTGTCGCTGGTCAGCCACCATCTGCGCCTTCTGCGCGGGGCGCGGCTGGTGAGGGGCGAGCGTCAGGCGAAGCAGATCTTCTACGCGATCGCCGATCAGCACGTCCGTCAGGTTCTCGAGGATATGGCGACGCATATTGCAGAAGAGCACAGCGACGAGTGATCCGCGGCCAAAAAGGAAAACACTTGAATAAGTGTTCAACTGTTGTACAGATTCGTTCTGTGGCTACAGTTGGCCGTCACGACCGTGCATCTGTCGTGCCGGCGGGGCGGGAGATCGGAAATGGCACCTGAACACGCGACGAAACAGGGCGGTGAACGGCTTGGCTTTCATGTCGGCGGCATGGATTGCGCGAGCTGCGCCGGCAAGATCGAGACGGCGCTGAACCGACTGGACGGGATCTCCGATGTCGAGATCAATTTCGCCACCGAGACGCTGCGGCTGTCGCGCGATCTTGCCGGCAAGACGACGGCGACCGACATCGTCCGGAAGATTGGCACGCTGGGCTTCGAGGTGACGGCGCTGCCGGCCTCCGCACGGCCCGCGGCCGGTCCCTCGCATGCCTCCGCGCCTTGCCGGGCGGCGCATGGCGATGGCCATGACCATGACGCCGATGATGCCGGCCATGGCAGTTGCGGCGGCGGCTGTTGCGGGCAGCGGCCTGCCGACGCGGCGCCGGTTTCCTGCGCCGCTCCGGTCTTTCCGCCCAATGTATCGATGCGTGTCGAGGGCATGGATTGCGCAAGCTGCGCGGGCAAGATCGAGGTGGCGCTGGCGCGGATGCCCGACGTTTCCGACATTCGGGTGAATTTCGCCGCCGAAACGCTGGAGCTGACCCTGGCCGAAGGCGGCAGGACCGCGGTCGCGGAGATCGAGAAGACGATCCGCGGTCTCGGCTTCGGCGTCGCTGAGACGCGCGCCCCCGGCGCCGGGTCCGGTTCCCCTGCTGATGCAGTGCCGGCGTCGGAGCCGCGCTCTGCGCGCTGGTGGCAAAGCCGCAAGGGCCGGCTGGTTACCGGCCTCGGCCTGCTGATGGGCGTGGCCTATGCCGTGGCCCTCGGGATTCCGCGCTATGCCGACTGGATCTTCGCCGCGGCGGTGCTGGCGGGCGTGCTTCCCTTCGCCCGCAAGGCGTTTGCGCTTGCCAGGTCCGGCTCCCCGTTCTCGATCGAAACCCTGATGGTGGTCGCATGTCTCGGTGCGCTGCTGATCGGCGCGGCCGAGGAGGCGGCGGCGGTCGTGTTCCTCTTCGCCGTGGGCGAGCTGCTCGAAAGCGTGGCCGCGGGGCGGGCGCGGGCTGGCATCAAGGCCCTTGCCTCGCTCGTTCCGAAGACCGCGCTGCGACTTGAGGCCGACGGCGGCCTGCGCAGCGTTCCGGCCGCCTCGTTGCAGGTGAACGATCGCGTTCTGGTCCGGCCGGGCGACCGGGTGCCCGCCGATGGCGAGATCCTCGAGGGCAGCTCGAGCCTCGACGAGTCGCCGATCACCGGCGAATCCGTGCCGCGCGCGAAAGGGCCGGGCGCGCGCGTGTTCGCCGGCTCGATCAATGTCGATGGCGTGCTGCGGGTCCGCGTCGAGAAGACCGCGGCTGACAACACCATCGCCCGCATCATCCAGCTCGTCGAGCAGGCGCAGTCCGCCAAGGCGCCGACCGCCCGGTTCATCGAGACCTTCAGCCGTTCCTATACCCCGGCGGTGATGCTGATCGCGGCACTGACCGTCATCGTCCCGCCGCTGGTGACGGGCGCCGACTGGCAGACCTGGATCTACCGCGGCCTTGCGCTGCTGCTGATCGCCTGCCCCTGCGCGCTCGTGCTCTCGACGCCCGCCGCCATCGCCTCGGGTCTGGCCGCCGGCACGCGCCGCGGTCTGCTGATCAAGGGCGGCAATGCGCTCGAGACCATCGGCAAGGTGCGCGCGATCGCCTTTGACAAGACCGGCACCCTGACCGAGGGGCGGCCGCGCGTCACCGAAATCCGCGCCTTCGGGGGGATCCCGGCGCCGCAGGTGATTGCCCTTGCCGCGGCGGTCGAGACCGGTTCGGGGCATCCGCTGGCAAGGGCGATCCTCGGCCGCGCCGTCGCGGACGGGATCGCAGTTCCGGTCGCCACCGGGGCCTCGGCCACCGCCGGCAAGGCGGTTCACGCCTGGGTGGACGGGCGCCGCCTTGCGGTCAGCTCTCCGTCCCATGCCGCTGCGGTCGCGACGCTCGGGCAGGAGGCGCGTGCTGCCATCGAGACGCTCGAAGAGCGCGGCAACACGGTTGTGGTTCTCTTTGACGAGACGACGCGCGAGGTCATCGGCCTTGTCGGCCTGCGCGATGAGCCGCGGCCGGATGCGCGCGACGGGGTGGCCCGGCTCGCGGCGATGGGGATTCGCTCGGTCATGCTGACCGGCGACAACCGGCGCACGGCCGAGGCGATTGCCGAGGGCCTTGGTCTCGAGTGCCGCGCCGGACTTCTGCCGCAAGACAAGCTCGACATCATCCGCGAGATGAAGCGGAGTTCCCGGGTGGCGATGGTCGGGGACGGGATCAATGACGCGCCGGCCCTGGCGATGGCCGATGTCGGTATCGCCATGGGCGGCGGCACCGATGTGGCGATCGAGACGGCGGATGCCGCGCTGCTGAACAGCCGGGTCTCGGATGTCGCCCATCTTGTCGCCCTGTCGCGCGCGACGATGGCCAATATTCATCAGAACGTGGCCTTTGCACTGGGGCTGAAGGGGCTTTTCCTGGTCACCACCGTGCTTGGCCTCACCGGGCTGTGGATTGCGGTGCTTGCCGATACCGGCGCGACGGCGATCGTGACGCTGAATGCGCTGCGGCTGTTGCGCTTCAAGGGGGCGCTGCCGGCCGTTCGCCGCTGAGCGCAGCGGCGCGGCCTTATGGTGTCGCGCCGCGCTCGACGAAGGTCTCGCGCCAGCGCCGCAGCAGCGCCGTGGCCTTGTGCGTGTCGCGTGCGACAAGCAGCACCGGGCCGGTGCGGATCGGGCGCTCGGCGGAATCGTGGCGCCCGGCCTCGGCCGCATCCTCGCGCGCCACAAGGCCGATCCGGGTCAGCACCTGCTGCCCTTCGGTCGAGAGCAGGAAATCAAGCAGCTCCTGCGCCGCTGCGGCGCCGCGCGCGCCGCGCGGGATCATGTAGGCGCGCGACAGGAACAGCGTGTAATCCGAGGGCCAGACCGTCGCCACATCGGGCAGGTGGCGTTCCTCGACATAGGAGCCGAGCACGTTGTAGGCCATCAGGTAGTCGCCGCGCGCTACGGCGTCGATGATCTCGGCCGAGCAGCAGGTGGCCACCGCCTGCGAGCGCCCGAAGCCCTCGAGCAGCGCGCCGAAGGTCGAGGCCTCGAGACTGTCGGCGAAGGCGAAGAGATAGCCGAGCCCCGAGCGCGAGATGTCATAGGTGGCGATCCGCCCGTCATAGCGGCGATCGGGGCGGCGCATCAGGTCGAGGAGGGCGAAGCGGTCGCGCGGCACGTCCTCGGGCGGCACGAGGCGGGCGTTGTAGATGATGACGGCGGGCTCGCGGGTCAGCCCCCAGATCTCGTCGCGCCAGCGCCGGCTGTCGGGCAGCGCGGCGGTCAGTGCCGAGCGGTAGGGCTCGGCGCAGCCCAGATCGACCAGCTCGACCAGCTGGTCGACGGCCGAGGAAAAGGCCGCATCCGCCCCCGCCCGGCCCGCCGCGCAGTCGCGCCGCGTCACCTCGTAAAGCCCGTTCGAGGACCATTGCTCGTAGGTCACCGACATTTCGGGGTGGCGGGCCACGAAGGCCTGCATCGCCGGGCGCAGCACGTCGATGTCGGTGGTCGAGCGCAGGCGCAGGGGCTGCACCGCCTCGGCCGGCTGGCCGGGCGCGGGGCCGAATTGTGCCATGTCCTCGAGCCCGGGAGGCAGCTCCTGAGCCGCCACCGGCTGGGCAAGAAGAAGCGCGCAGAGAAGGGCACGGATCATGGCGTTTCCTCGGACAGGGGCAGGATCAGGGCGGCGCGGAAGCCCGCGGGGCCGGGTTCGAGCGCCAGCCGGCCGCCGAAGGCCTCGGCCACCGCCCGCGCGATCGACAGGCCCAGCCCGGCCGAGCGCCCGCGCGAGGCGGCGTTGCGCTCGAACCGGGCGCCGATCCGGGCAAGCGTCGCGGCATCGGGGCCGGGGCCCGCGTCGCGCACCCACAGCACCGCCGCGCCGTCCTCGATCTCGGCGCCCATCCGCACCGCCCCGGCGCCGTGGCGCAGCGCATTCGCCAGCAGGTTCTTCGCCGCCTCGGTCAACGACAGATCGTCGGCCAGCACCATCACCGGCTCCGCGCCGATCTCGAGCGCCACGTCGCGTCCCGGTGCGATCAGTGCGTGGTCCTGCGTCTCGATCACCGCCAGCGCCACGTCGCGCAGGTCGACCGCCACGCGCCGCGCCTCGGCGGTGCGGTGGATCACCAGCGCGCGCGACAGCATCTGGTCGAGCAGATCGCCGAGCGAGCGCGAGCGGCGCACGATCCGCACCATCGTCGCGCGGGCGATCTCGGGGTCGGTCTCCTCGGCGGCAAGCTCGGCCTGAACCCGCAGCGCCGCAACCGGGGTGCGCAGCTGATGCGCGCTGTCCGAGATCAGGTTGCGCATCGAGGCGATCTGCCGTTCGAGCCGGCGCATGAAGTCGTTCAGCGCGCCGATCATCCCCGCGACCTCGGCCGGCACCGGCGTGTCGATCGGGGTCAGGTCGTAGGGGTCGCGGGCGGCCAGATCGCGGGCAAGACCGACGAGCGGGCGCATCGCGCTTTCGACCACCAGAGCGCCCAGAACGATCAGCAGCACCCCGGCAAAGCCGAGCACGATCAGCGCGTCGCGGGTCAGGCCAAGCGCCATCGCGTTGCGCGCGCGCAGGGTCTGGCCGACGGTGACAAGGATCGTGCCGGAGAAGTCGCGTTCGGCAAAGCGGCGCGGCACGGTGACGAAGCGCGCCCGCTCGGCCGCGGCAAGCCCGGTGAATTCGGCATCGAAAAAGCCGCCGCCGGCCTGACGGATGGTCTCGGGCAGGGGGGTGTCCTGGCCGGTGATGACCTGGCCGCCCGGGCTGCGCACGGAATAGGTGATGCGGTCGTCGGGGGCGAGGGCCAGCAGCTGGAACGCCGCGGTGGGCAGATCGACGAGCGGCACGCCGCCGCTGATCGTGATCGCGCCGGCGATCTCGTTCGCGGCGCCGAGCAGCAGCC
>VSSQ01000305.1_pt1 | contig 44492 bp, 38 predicted proteins | sample 4763081 | NCBI WGS metagenome assembly VSSQ01 (sample SAMN12137344, study PRJNA551015) | bioreactor metagenome | isolation source: SDC9 anaerobic chlorinated ethene degrading culture | place: USA: Knoxville, Tennesee | collected 2015-01-01
AACGGGTATAGCCCCGCAGGTAATAATCGCCCGAAACAATAAATTTATCGATGGGAATACGGTCGCAGAACAATCCGTTTTCCGCCCGTATCTTATGTCTTACAAAAACAGAATCGTTGGCTCCCACAAGTTCGAGGTACACATACCTGCTGTAATGAGTAGAGTCCAGTAAGTACGCATCTGTAAGCCCTCCGGAGACAGCCAGTGTATCTCCCGGCCACAACGTTGAATGCTCCACATTGAGAAAAACCTTTTCGGCCTGCAATTCGGGATAGTCGGCATTCTCTACAGCAAAACCCATCAGGGGAGCCAGCAAGGCAATACAGAGACAATAATATTTCTTCATACGGATCAAATTTAGTTTAGACGGTTACTAATAAAAGGTAATAGAATCAGAATCTATTGAAACGGATCGCCCTCTTTGGATGTACTTACCACCCAGCGAAAAGCATTTACAAACAGCAGGTTCTGCGTAGCATCGGTAAATTCGCGGTCGCCGTGCCCCATATTCAGATAGATCATCCGGTACTTCCTGTGGGTCCACACCACCGGGAAATCGCCGAATTTCACTACATCTTTGATTCCCAACGGATAGTTGTCGGCGGTGATGCTCAGCAGCACGTCTACCTCCTTGTTTGTACGGGGACCGGGATTCCATTGGTACCATTCGCTTTCGGGCACTATAAAAGAGGAAGGCAGGTTTTTCGTAACAGGATGAAGCGGTTGGTCTGCCTGCACCTTTGCCGGTTGTGGCGGCCAGTTGTTGCAATAGAAGACACCTCCGCCCAGAAAGTCGACAAACCAGGGCCAATTCGTATTTTTATCGTTGTATGCAGCCGCATGGAACCCCATCCAACCACCCCCGCTCTCCATGTATTGTTGGAAGAGCAGGCGTTCGCGTGGATCAGACGGCGCCGTATTCAACATGATAATCACATGATATGTCTTCAGTCTTTCCGCGTCGAACGAGGAAAGATCGGTGGATACATCCAGAACAAATCCATCACCATAATTAAGTCTTCGGAAGAAGTCTACAGCCTGTTCGGCAAACTGTACATGAGCCGTTTCGGCCTGTTTCGTATAATAGATAAGCGCCTTAAAGCGTGGCGCTCCGGCATAATCGGCCGGATACTCTGTTGTTTGTCCCCATCCGGAGAAGACAGACATAAAACTTAGCAACAACACACACACGAGATTATAACCAGGTATTTTCATCGGAATCAAAGTTTGTGCGTTAAATATCAGAATTAATAAATTAACATGCAAACTTTTTAAAAAATTAATTCACCCTCCTGAAACATCCTCCGTACGGAGTTTGTAGCAAAACCATCTGTCATCTGTCATTTTTTGGACCAGATCCCTTTATGGAAGCGGCTTGTGGGAATGACAGATGGCTGGTGACAGATGCTGCGGATCTATCATCTGTCAGCTTTTTATTTCGCCTTGTTTCTATTCAAAAGACGGGACAAGATCAATCCGCAACGACCCGTAAAGCGCATGGATACGATGAAGTAGTGCAATCATTACCGGCAACTAATCCAAACACAACGAAGAACTATTCCGGACACTGTAGTAAACTATTCGTTTGCGATATGGGCACTTTGCATTCAACAATTGTCAAACGCAAGGTATCCATATGTTGACTTTGCGTTTAACAGCTGTCAAACGAATAGATCTTCGTTATGAAAAAGATAAAGCCCCGTTATAAAAGAATTAATTCATTTAAAGGAAGGTGCTAAAAGATAGTTATAAAATAACACGCTTCAGTTCGGCTATCTGAAGAAGTTCCACTGTTTTCCCTTTCATTGAAATAAGTCTCTCCTTCATCATCTTATTGATCTCTCTTGTTAACGCCGGGCGGGTAACACAAAGATAGTCGGCCAACTGAACCTGGTTATGTTCAATCTTCACCACAGAGCTGTTTTCGGCCTTGTATTCAAACAGGTAGGCCACAAACCGGCTGCGGATATTCTTGTACGACAAAGCCTTCAGTCGCAAGTCAGTACATTTGGTGCAATTGCCGGCCACCCCCAGAAAACTCTTTAACAAGTCCGGGATCTCGCTCATTAACCTGAAAACCGATTCGTTGGTGGCAGTAAGCAGTACCCCATCCTCCATAGCCTTGAAAGTTGCGGGCAGGGTTGTATCCAGTTTAAACAGATAGGGAGTCGCAAATGCCCTCGGAGCAATGATATACTCGATCAGCACTTCATTATCAGACGCATCCATGCTATCCACCCTCAGTCGTCCTTCCAATAAGACCATCAACCGTTTGCAGTGGGTATGCTGTCTGGCTACAATATCATTTTTCTTAATGGCATAAACCGTAAAATCCAGCTTATCCACTAATAAATGTTTGATGTTCAGGGGTAAATCCCTGAATAAAGGAATCTGAAACAATAAAGCCTCGTACTTTTCGGTGAAATCTGTCTGCTCCATACTTAACACTCTGTTGTGCAAACTTAAATAAAAAAACAATACAGGCCCATTTTAATTGAAAACCAACTCTTTTTTGGTAAATAAAATTAGCTTTTGTAATAAAGAACACATATTTATAGAAACCGGCATTCCTATATTTGTGTATCCTATATCCGAATAATACATACAAGTATGAATAAACTAAAAACAATCATTTTCTGGGGAGCGTTATGGGGAATTCTGGAAGCCAGTCTGGGATGGGTGTTGCACTTGATCCATTTCAAGGGAGAGGTATTGCTTCTCTATCCCTTCGGGTTGCTATGTATGATGATGGCAGCCAGGCAAACCGGCGAAACGGCAACCATTGTTAAAGTAGCCTTTGTGGCCGCCACGGTAAAACTTATTAATTTGGTGATGCATCCGGCGGTTCCGGTTTTTCATGTCACCAATCCTGCTCTCGCCATTTTCATTGAAGGGTTGGTTACCTGGGGTTTCTGTATGTATGCGCAACGGAAAAGCAGCCGCTGGATGCTAAAGATTCCCCTGGCCATTGGTATGGTATTTGCCTCAATCCTGCTATTCAGGGGATGGCAGATTTTTATGGATGCCTATGTATCCGTAAATCCGGGTATCCACAAATCTGGAGGAACCGACCTGCTTAGTCTCTGGATAGGTCGTTCGGTTATACAGGGAGCAATGCTTCTTGGAGCGGCTCAATTCGTTGAATCTACCGGTCAGCCAATCCATCTGGCAAGGTGGACCGCCCGTCTGGCTGTTCCCTTTCTGGCACTATCCATCGTATTAAATTCAATCTTATAAACCATGTTACACCCGGAAGATATAACCGGAGTTGTGCTGGCCGGAGGCAAAAGTTCGCGTTTCGGATCCAACAAGGCCCTCAGCCGGTATGGGGAGAGCTATTTTCTGCAACACATCGTCCGTAAGATTCAGCCCTACACCAAAGAGGTGGTCGTTGCCGGCTTTTATCCCGAATACCAAACGCTGGGCGTTCCTGTATTGAAGGATGTGATACCGGATTCCGGACCACTGGGGGGTATCCTTACAGCGCTTACCTACTGCTCCACTCCCTGGATATTGGTTCTTACCTGCGACATGCCCTTAATTTCCAACGAGATTATCATGCAGATGATGGCTGTTGGCAGAGGGGAAGCCATCATTGGATGGAAGCGTGAGTCGACTCCGGGTGTGTTCCCTCTTCTGCTTTCCAAATCGTTGCTTCCCCACATAGAAGAGGCCATCAAAGAAAAAAGATTCCGGGTGAAACAGCTATTCGACCGGGGTAATGCCTGCCTTATACCCATCCCCGATGAGTTACAACATCTGTTTGCAAATATTAATAATCAGGAGGAATATAATAGAATACTATCATGAATACAGCAAAAATAACAGGTTCACCGGTCCGGGGACTGACTGCGGCCACCATCGGATTCTTTTTTGGTTCGGCAGCCATCTCGTTGTTCGGCCCATCGGCCACCAGATTAAACGAAGTAATGGATTTGTCGCCATCGATGATGGGCCTTTTAGTGGCCATCCCTACCCTTTCCGGTTCGTTGCTGCGGATTCCTTTTGGGGCCTCTGTTGATGAAAACGGAGGGAGAAAATCCTTTTTATTGCTGATGATCCTGTCGGTTATCGGGCTGGCCGGACTGTCAATCTTGCTGGGGACTCATTATCCGTCCAACATGCAGGGAACGTACTGGCTGATATTGGTATTCGGCTGTCTGAGCGGATGCGGCGTAGCCACCTTTTCGGTGGGGGCCGGTCAGTCATCTTATTGGTTTCCTAAAAACAAGCAGGGCTTTGCTCTGGGTATTTTCGGGGGACTGGGTACCCTGGGGGCGGGTGTGTTCGCCATCGTTCTGCCTCTGTTACTGCACTCCGTGGGGTTTGTGTCTGCCTATTACATCTGGACGGCCTTTATGATAGCTGGTACCATCCTCTATTTTATAATTAGTTGCAATGCCTACCATTTTCAGTTCAGAAAACAAGGATACAGCGAAGAGGCTAGTAAAGCAATGGCTATCGAAGCCGGACAGGAGCTTTTTCCGGCCGGAAACATGAAACAGAGTCTGCTGTTATCCGCCCGTATCCCGGAAACCTGGATTCTGGTGATTGCCTACTTCGTTACATTCGGTGGATTCATGGCTTTAACAGCGTGGTTGCCTACCTATTGGCAGAAGGCGCACGGACTTTCGGTTACACAAGCCGGACTCTTCACCTCGGTCTACGCCTGCCTGGCTGCCTTGTTACGTATTCCGGGCGGAAACCTGGCCGATAAGATAGGGGGACTTAAAGTGAGTCTCTTCGCCATCTCCCTGCTGGGCACCGTGGCGGCAGTGATGGCCTTTTCGAGCAATCTGGCAGTTTCCGGGCTTTGTACGCTGGTTATTGCCGTAGCTTTCGGACTGAACAATGCGGCCATCATGAAACTGGTTCCGGTATATGTATCCAAATCGGTGGGCGGTGCATCGGGATGGGTAGGCGGATTGGGTGCTTTTGGAGGATTTGTGATCCCTCCCGTACTTGGTAAGGTGGTAGATACGATGGGCGCTACCGGTTATTACCGGGGGTTTCTCATTTTCTCCCTGTTTAGTGTGATTGTAATGTTAATACTTTATTTCGGACTGGTGGTTCGCAATAATAATAAATAATATACCCCTATGATAAAGTCTCTTTTACAAAAAAAGAAATTCTTTTCGGAAGTGACTGCTTCCGATCAGAGAGCTTGGGAAAGCTTCTATCGGAACCGCTGGCAACACGATAAGGAGGTCCGTTCTACTCATGGTGTTAACTGCACAGGCTCTTGTTCATGGAAAATATTTGTGAAGAAGGGTATTGTTACCTGGGAGATTCAGCAGACGGACTATCCGCAAAACCGTCCCGGATTACCCAACCACGAACCCCGTGGCTGTCCCCGCGGTGCCAGCTACTCATGGTACCTCTACAATTCGGGGCGCGTAAAGCACCCGATGATCCGGCATGAACTGCTGGAGGCCTACCAGCAGCAGAAGACGTTGCTGCACGACCCCGTATTGGCATGGGAAGCAGTGATGAACGACCCGGCTGCCTCATTAAGATACAAGGAGAGACGGGGCTTAGGCGGTTTCTTACGACTTGACTGGGATCTGGCTCAGGAGATCATCTCGGCAGCCAATATCTATACAATTAAGAAATTTGGTCCCGACCGCCTGGTCGGCTTTACCCCTATTCCGGCCTTTTCGATGGTTTCGTATGCTTCGGGCACCCGGTATCTGAGCCTCATAGGCGGTACGGTGCTAAGCTTCTACGATTTCTATTGCGACCTGCCACCGGCCTCTCCTCAAACCTGGGGTGAGCAGACGGATGTTCCGGAAAGTGCCGACTGGTATAATTCCTCCTTCATCATGCTATGGGGGTCTAATGTGCCTGTTACACGAACGCCCGATTCTCCCTTCCTTACGCAGGTAAGATATAAGGGAACGAAGGTGGTGACCATCTCTTCCGATTACAGCGACGCATCCAAGTTTGCCGATATCTGGCTGAATCCGAAACAGGGAACCGACTCGGCCCTGGGAATGGCGATGGGGCATGTTATCCTGAAAGAGTTCTTTGTGGATAAGACAACGCCCTATTTCGACGCTTATGTAAAAAAATATTCCGATCTGCCCTTTCTGGTAAAGCTGGAGCCATGCGAAAACGGATACCGTACCGGTATGATGTTGCGGGCAAGCGACTTTCCGGATCATTTAGGGATTACCCAAAATGCGGAGTGGTATCCGGTCCTGCTGGACGAGGCAGACGGCGGAATGGTGATTCCCAATGGTTGTATCGGTTCACGGTGGAATAATGAAGGTAAGTGGAACCTGCGTAACGAGGATCTCCGTACAGGGAAGGCCTATACGCCGCTGTTAAGTGTGATGGATAGAAAGAGTGATGTGGCAGCGGTTTCATTCCCCTATTTCGGGGGGGAGGAGTATAAAAATCCGCACTTCAACACATCAGACCATACCGAAGTGCAGGTACGCAACGTTCCTGTTATAAAGTGCCGGACGGAGGAAGGTGAAGTGCTCTGCGCCACCGTTTACGACATCATGCTGGCTCATTACGGAGTCGAAAGGGGATTGGACGATCCGCAGACAGCCCGCAGTTACAACGATAATATTCCCTACACGCCCAAATGGCAGGAACAGATAACCGGTGTTGCCGCCGAAAGTGTGATAACCATTGCACGGCAGTTTGCAGAAACCGCTGCGAAGACGGAGGGAAAGAGCATGATTATAATAGGTGCCGGCGTAAATCAATGGTACAATACGGATATGACCTACCGGGCTGCCATGAATCTGCTTATTCTTTGCGGAACCATCGGTCAGTCGGGTGGCGGATGGGCACACTATGTGGGACAGGAAAAGGTTCGTCCGCAGTCGGGTTGGGCTACGCTGGCCTTTGCGTCGGACTGGGTACGGCCGCCCCGGCATATGAACACCACCAGCTATTTTTATATGCATAGCGACCAGTGGCGCTACGAGAAGGTAAAAGTGGACAGCTTGGTTTCTCCTTTGTACAAGAAGGATGAATGGAGTAAACTTACCCTGCTGGATTGCAATATAAAGTCGCAGCGTATGGGATGGCTGCCAGCTTCGCCTGAATTTGATCGTAATCCGCTGCAATTATGTAAGGAGGCTGCCGCCAATCAGATGGATGTACCCGGTTATGTTACAAGCAAACTGCATAGCGGAGAACTCAACCTGGCCTCCGAAGACCTGGACGATACCAAAAACTGTCCGAAGAATCTCTTTATCTGGCGTGCCAACCTTATAGGCAGCAGCGCCAAAGGGGTGGAGTATTTCATGAAGCATCTGTTGGGCGCACAGAACAGTGTGTTCGGGAAAGAGTTGAAGGAGATGGACGAACCGCTTCCCTTGTACCAGAAATGGCACGATGAGGGAGCCAAAGGCAAGCTGGATCTGGTGGTTACCATCGATTACAGGATGACCACCTCGTCGCTGCATTCGGATATCGTACTGCCCGCCGCCACCTGGTATGAGAAGAACGATATTAGCAGCACCGATATGCATCCCTTCCTGCATCCCTTCTCCAAAGCAGTGGATCCGGTCTGGGAATCGCGTACCGATTGGGAAATATTCAAAGGTATCTCCGCCAAATTCTCCGAACTATGTAAAGGACATCTGGGTGTGGAGAAAGATGTAATCATGCAGCCGTTAATGCACGATTCGCCCGGAGAAATCTCTGAGCCGCTGTTTGTAGAAGACTGGAAAGAGAGCGGCAATCGTCCGGAACCGGGTAAAAACATGGGGAAACTCATTGTTGTGGAACGCGACTATCCAAATACATACAAGCGTTTCACTTCGTTGGGACCTTTATTGAAACAGGCCGGAATTACGGGCAAAGGCATTACGTGGAAGTCGGACGAGGAATACGAATTCCTGAAACACCTCAACGGGACCATCCAGAGCGAAGGAAGCACCCACGGCATGCCAGCCATGGAATCCGACCTGCAGGCCATAGAAACCATTCTCACCCTTGCGCCTGAAAGCAACGGAGTAACCTCGCGCAAGGCCTGGAAAGCGTTGGAGAAACCAACTGGACTTGACTTGAAACACCTTACCGAGGAGGGGGGAGATACACAGATCCGGTACGACGATCTGGTACAGCAACCCCGTCGGGTGCTTAACTCACCTATTTGGAGCGGTATCGAATCGCACGAGGTGAATTATACCTCCAACTACACCAATGTGCACGAACTTATCCCCTGGCGCACAGTGACCGGAAGGCAATCCATCTATCAGGATCATCCCTGGATGCGGGCCTTCGGCGAGGGACTGGTGTGCTATAAACCGCCCTTGTCCAAACAGGAGATCAACAACGTAAAAGAGAGGTTGCACATTACAGACAACACCCTTACGCTGAATCTGATCACTCCGCACAACAAATGGACCATCCATTCGTCGTGGAGCGACAACCTGTTGATGCTCACCCTTGGAAGAGGGGGTCCTGTAATCTGGATCAGCGAAGCGGATGCGGCAAAGATCGACATTCAGGACAACGACTGGGTAGAGGTATTTAACGACAACGGTACGGCAAGCTGCCGGGCAATCGTGTCGCAGCGGATTCCGGAAGGGGCGCTTATTATGTACCACAACCAGGAAAGGACCGTCAATGTACCGCTCAGCAACATTACAGGGAACAGGGGTGGGATTCATAATTCCATCTCCCGCCTATGTCTCAAACCTACGCATATGATTGGCGGATATGCCCAATTATCGTATGGTCTTAATTACTACGGAACAATCGGTGCAAACCGGGATGAGTTTGTGATAATCCGCAAATGTGCATCCGTACTTTGGGGAGACGAGGATAGTAACGATAGAAAGGAGTCTGCAAAATGAAAATACAAGCACAAATCGCCATGGTATTGAGTCTGGACAAGTGCATCGGCTGTCACACTTGTTCGGTTACATGCAAAAACGTATGGACAAGCCGTAAAGGGATGGAATATGTCTGGTTTAACAACGTGGAAACCAAGCCGGGTCCGGGTTATCCGGTGGAATGGGAAAACCAGGAACGTTATAAAGGAGGCTGGACGATGCGGAAGAAGAGGCTCGAACTGCTGCAGGGAAGCAACATGAGCATCCTTTCGTCTATTTTTGCGAATCCGCATATGCCCGAAATAAAGGATTATTACGAGCCATATACATTCGACTTTTCCAAACTTATGGGTACCAAACGTTTTCGTACGGCACCCAGCGCCCGCCCCTACTCTCTGATTACCGGTAAGCGGATGGAAAAAATTGAATACGGTCCCAATTGGGAAGATAATCTGGGCGGAAAGTTTGAAGAGCGGAAGAAAGATCCCAACCTGAAAGAGCTCGACACCAAAGGATACGAGGAATTCGAGAAGTCCTTCATGTTTTATGTGCCCCGGCTATGCGAGCATTGTCTGAATCCGGCCTGTGCCGCCTCGTGCCCTTCGGGTGCCATATATAAGCGGGAAGAGGACGGGATTGTACTTATCAACCAGGACAAATGCCGCGGGTGGCGCGAATGTGTGAGTGCATGCCCCTATAAGAAGGTCTATTTCAACTGGGAAAGGAAGAAATCGGAGAAGTGTACTTTTTGTTATCCGCTGATCGAGAACGGGAAGCCCACCGTGTGTTCCGAATCTTGCGTAGGCCGTATCCGTTACATAGGTGTGTTGTTTTACGATGCGGACTCGATCAAAGAGTATGCGGCTACGGAAAACGACCGGCAATTGTACGAGAAGCAGCTGGAACTGATCCTTGATCCCAACGATCCGGCGGTTGTTAAACTGGCCGGAGAGCAGGGTATCTCGTATCAGGTTATCAAAGCTGCGCAGGATTCGCCGGTTTATAAGATGATGAAACGCTGGAAGGTGGCCTTTCCGTTACATCCCGAATACCGTACCATGCCTATGGTGTGGTATATCCCGCCCATGTCGCCCGTCTTACAGCAGAAAGAGGTTACCGCAGATTTCTTCGGGGCAGTAAATGACATGCGCATCCCTGTAGATTACCTGGCCAAGATGATGACTGCCGGCGACGAGGAGCCTATCCGGAAGGCGTTGGCAAAGTTGTTGGCCATGAGGCAGTATATGCGCGAGGTTACGGTGGAAAAAAATGAAAACCCGTCCATCGAAGCGGCATTGGGATTGGACAGATCGGATTACGAGGCAATGTATCGCTACCTGGCGATTGCAAACTATAAAGACCGGTTTGTTATTCCCACGGCACCCACCCATTCGGAGGATGCCGACTTTGCCAATCTTCGTGCCGGATTGGGATACGATTATCCGGGTAAGACCGATGAGGGTCGCAATTTATTCGGTGGCAGATAAGGTTTCATCTAAATAATAGCGCTATGCAAAATATATATAAAATATTGTCTCTGTTGCTGGATTATCCCAATGAAGACGTGAAAGAGAATCTATCCGGAATAAAAGCTGTTATTGAAGAAGAGAACGTGCTGGACAAAACGCAGTGTAATTTGCTCAGCCAGTTCCTCGGTCCGATACAGTCTATTACGTTGTCCGACTGGCAGATGCTGTATGTCCAGCAGTTCGATTTCTCCTCTTCCACCAATTTGTACCTGTTCGACCACGTTTACGGCGATTCGAGGGAAAGGGGACAAGCCATGGTAGACCTGACAGAAATGTATAACAAAGCCGGATTTATGCCCTGTTCCGACGAGTTGCCGGACTATCTGCCTCTTTTTCTTGAGTATCTTTCTCTTCTTCAAAACGAAGAAGAGAGCTTGAAATTACTTAAGGAGGTTTCTCATATACTGGAGAACATGCATAAAGCTTTGCAAAAGAAGGGGACGCCTTATTCCTATTTGCTTGAACTGCTGTGTTCATTGTGTAATGAAGATAAATATGATATTAAACAAGAGAAAGGGATTGAAGTATGATAACAGCCGAATACCTGAACAATTTCTTTTTAGGGTATTTGCCCTATGTTGCACTGACGGTTTTGGCGACGGGACTTATCTACCGGACCATTCGTAGAAACAACACCATACAGGCAAGTTCGTCGCAATTTATAAGCAATGATAAGAGTCTCCGGTGGGGCAGCACGCTGTTTCATTACGCGATCTTGCTGGTTTTACTGGGACATATCCTGGGACTGCTCACCCCCGAATGGCTTTACAACTGGTTTATGACTAATGAAACAAAGCGGTTGCTGGCAATCCTGATGGGAAGTATTTCCGGAGCAGCTGCCCTGGTGGGCATCACCCTGCTTGTGGTGAGGCGGTTCAGCAACAAAAGAGTCTGGGCCACAAGCAAAATTCAGGATTATGTTATCGTGGTTTTGTTGTTGGTACAGATCTCCCTGGGGCTATGGTGTACCTATATCACCACCCAATCCTCACTGGAAGATTATATGGCCATGGAATACTGGGCACAGGGTATCTTTATTTTCGAGCCCGATTCATGGAAATATATTGCCGATGCCGATCTGATTTATAAACTACATATCGTAAACGGCTTTCTCATATTTATAATCTTCCCATTTACCAAACTGATGCATATGATTATGGTTCCTGTTCAGTATGCTATAGACCATTTCAGAAAATGACAGGAAGAATAGGTAAGATACTACTGATGACGATTCTGTTTAGTTGCAGGATCCTGGCTGATTCCGTTGAAAACGATAGTATTAGATACACTACATTAGGAGAAGTCATCATCCTGGAAAAACTTCCGGTTTCCACAGGCTCCGAGATCTCGGCTCTTAAAATGGACCGGATGGATTTACCGAGGGTAAGTCAGGCGCTGGAATGGATTCCGGGGATAACTCTGTCGGAAGCCTCATCCCGTGGAGAGAGCCTGCTCTTTCTGAGAGGATTCGACCAGACCCGTATTCCGGTCTTTATGGATGGGATTCCGGTTTCGGTTCCTTTTGACGGGTTGATCGACCTGGGCCGTATTCAGACCTCCTCCATCTCAAAGATACAGGTGTCCAAAGGGATTTCGTCGCTTCTTCTGGGAGGCAACACCATGGGTGGCGCCGTCAATATAATCAGTACAGCTCCGGCAAAGAGGTTCGAGTTTGGATTGAAGGCCAGCACGTTATGGAATACGGCCGCAAGTCTGGGAAGCAGGCACGACAAATGGTATGTGCAGCTGGACGGAAGTTGGCTGCATAGAAATGATTTCAGGCTGCCTTCCGGTTATACACCCGTAAAAGGCCTGCAGGAAGGTGATATACGGCATCACTCCCGCACCACCGACTATCAGTTTAATGGCAAATTCGGTTTTACGCCGAAGGATGGTGACGAATACATGGTTGGTTACAGCCGGATAACCGCCGACAAATATGTGCCTCCTTATTTAGGTACGAACGGAATGCCCCGGTTCTGGAGATATAAGGACTGGGATAAAGAGCAGATCCATTTCTTTTCAAGAACGGCCATCCATCCGGACTGGAGTTTTGAAAGCAGGCTGTTCTACGATCGGTATTATAACTTGCTGAAGGCGTACGACAACAAAGAGTATAACAGTCAGCAGAGTAAATCGGCCTTCAACAGCTATTATGATGACTACTCGGCTGGTGCCCGGTTCATTCTGGCATGGGATGGTATACAGAACCATACCCTGAAATTAGGGACAAATTATAAAAGGGATGTTCACAGGAGTCATGACGACCTTGATCCGGTAGCGACGCAGGATGAATATACAGCTTCTGTAGCACTGGAAGATACATGGGAAGCGAGCAGCCGATTATCTTTCCTGGCTGGAGCCGGATTCTTTTATCATAAAGGGAATAAGGCCGAAATGTATGAAGCCCTGCCCGGATCCAAAAGCTATGGGATTGTTAGCTATCCCACCTCATCCGATCAGGATATCAATTACCAGTTCGCCGTGGACTACAAGCACAACAGCAACCATTCGTTTCGGTTTTCATTTTCGAGGAATGCCCGCTTCGCTTCGTTGAAAGACCGCTATTCCTACAAACGGGGAAGGGCGATTCCGAATCCGGATTTGAAGACAGAGCGTTCGTTCAACTTTGACATCACCTACAACGGGAACTACAACAACCTCCGGTGGTATGCCAGTACCTATTATATGTTCCTTAGCAATACGATTCAGGAAATTACGAGTGTGGTTGAGAGTGATCCGCTTATCTGGCAGCTCCAGAACAAAGGGAGAGCGCATCACCGGGGCGTGGAAGCGGGTCTGTCTTACCACTATAATTGGATAAAGGCCGAGGCAAATTATACGTTTATAAACCGGACGAACAAGAGCGACACAAAAGTCAGCTTCACCGGAGTTCCGGATCATAAATGGAATGCCATGCTGGAGGTATCTCTTTGGCACCGGTTGGTTCTGATAGCCCATATGACTGCCGTAACCAGCACCACGGTAAGCAGCAACGGCGACCTGTCTATTCCCGGCTATGCTCTTTTTCATTCCAGCATCGGTAAACGGCTCAATCGCATCGAAGCTAAGCTGGGGGTAAAGAATCTGTTCGATAAACTTTACTATCTTTCGGAAGGATATCCGATGGAAGGTCGTTTATTCTATGCCTCCCTTTCTTATACATTTAATTCGCAGTAGCTTGAGATGGTACATATTATAACAGGTGACATCCATAGTGGGAAAAGTACACGATTCCTGAATTTATACTCCCAGGGGAACCGGGAAGTGGGGTTGTATGCTAAAAAGTTGTATGCCCCCGACCAAACTATAGCAGGCTACAACCTGGTTCTGCTGCCGATCATGGATGAAATTCCTTTTATATGTCTGAAAGAGTCCGTTGAAAACCATGGAGATTATTACATGCAAGGCCGGTTTGCCTTTTGGAAAGAGGCTTTTAAAAAAGGCGAAGATTATATTTTAGGTTCCCCTTCCGAAAAGGGAGTCTGGATTGATGAGGTAGGCGGACTTGAACTAAAAGGATTGGGTTTTGATTTTTTATTACGCACATTAATAGACAGCCACCGGGATGTGACCTTTACAGTACGAACCAGTCTGTTAAAGAGTGTCTTAGACCGATATAACATCACAGAATACATCCTTTTATGAAAAGAAATCCGGTGGGATTATGAACCGGACTATCGTTTAAAAAAATGTAGTATCAGATTTTTATATACTTTTGCACGTATGAAGATCGGGATACGACATAGTGAATCGAAGGTTTGGTTTCGCAGATGGAGCCGAAAGTCGTATGCCGTTTTTGCAAGTCTGCATAAACAGGTCCTTATCTCGCGGGTTGGAAAAAGTATTACTGAAGCTTCTCTTTCCAAAGAGAAAAAGGGTAAACAATTTTTTATATTTATTACGCAGGAGGAGACAGCAGAAAATGATGCCTCCTATCCGGACCCTCCGCTTTCGTATCTTTTACCTGACACTCTTTTTGCTTTAACAGCTGTTTTAATCTCAGAAACAGCTGCTAATGCACATGCTATAACCGGAAATTACAATCTTAAATATTCAAACCGTATCATTTTAGAACTGGGTTCTATTTTGATACGGTTTTTTTGTATCACTAAAAATTAAAGAATTATGAGGATGGATGACCTAGAACAAAAAATCGAACAGGGAATATCTTTAAGTGTTGAAGAGGTAACCTATATCGCTAAACATCTCACATCGGATGAGTTGTATGAGATGGCACATAAGGTGACTATAAAATTTGCATCCAGGCAGTTCGATTTATGTTCCATCGTAAATGTAAAATCCGGACATTGCAGCGAGGACTGTAAATGGTGCGCTCAATCCGGCCACTACCCAACCGATACAGAAATCTATGGGTTGGTAGATCTGGAAACAATTCTCAACCAGGCCAGGCACAACGAGGAAAAAGGCATTGCCCGTATTTCCTTGGTGGCAAGCGGGTGTGGACCGGCAAGAAAAGACCTGGACGCACTTTGTAAGCATATAAGCAAGCTGCAAGCTAATTGCGGGATGAAAGTGTGTGCCTCGTTGGGACTTGCGTCCGAATCGCAACTAAAACAACTTCAGGAGGCAGGTGTTACACGTTATCATTGCAACCTGGAAACAGCCCCTTCCATGTTTGGGAAATTATGTACCACCCATACACAGCAACAAAAAATAAACACTCTGCTTACAGCCAAGCGTTTGGGTATGGATATTTGTTCCGGCGGCATCATCGGGATGGGAGAAACCGAAGCCCAACGCATCGAACTTGCATTCAAACTAAGGGAGTTGGAGGTACAATCAATTCCCATAAATCTATTACATCCCGTACCCAATACACCTCTGGAGAACACTCCGCTTCTAAAGGAAGAAGAGTTGGTACGCACAGTTGCTTTATTCAGACTTATACATCCAACCGTTTACCTGAGATTGGCGGGAGGACGGGCCCGGCTTTCAGCCGATGCACTAAAAAAGGCATTGTATGTGGGTGCAAATGCAGCAATTGTGGGAGACTTGTTAACCACTGTTGGTTCGAATATTAATGAAGACAAACAACGATTTAAAGAAGCTGGCTATGTACTCTGATATTACGACTAATAATTACAATACATTTGACCGCGAACATTTGTGGCATCCTTATACTTCCGCTACCAATCCTTTGCCTACCTTCTTAGTGAGAAAAGCCGAAGGGTGTACCATAACGTTGGACAACGGACAGAAACTAATTGAAGGGATGTCTTCCTGGTGGTGTATGATTCACGGCTACAACCACCCGTTATTAAATAAAGCGGCTGAAAATCAGATGCGTAACATGTCTCATGTGATGTTCGGAGGGTTAACGCACCGTCCGGCAATCGAGTTGGGTAAACTGTTATTACAGATAGTTCCCCCTAATCTTCAAAAGATTTTTTATGCAGACAGCGGCTCTGTGGCCGTTGAAGTTGCTTTGAAAATGGCTGTTCAGTATCAGTATGCAAAAGGCTTTCCAACAAAAAATAACTTTGTTACAATACGCTCCGGATACCATGGAGACACATGGAATGCTATGTCAGTTTGTGATCCGGAAACAGGTATGCATGGATTATTCGGTTCTTCGTTGCCAATCCGGTATTTTGCGCCATCTCCTCAATGCAGATTTTCCGACGTATGGGATCCGAAGGATATCGAACCTCTGCAGAATTTAATTAAAGAGAGGCATAGGGAGCTGGCCGGATTAATCTTAGAACCCATCGTACAGGGAGCAGGAGGCATGCGGTTTTACCATCCGGAGTATTTGAAAGAGGCTTACAGATTATGTAAAGAATACGATTTGCTGTTGGTTGCAGATGAGATTGCAACTGGTTTTGGACGTACAGGAAAATTGTTTGCCTGTGAGCATGCGGCAATTGAACCTGACATTCTTTGTGTAGGCAAAGCGCTGACAGGAGGGTATATGACTCTATCGGCAGTTCTCACCACCAATGAGGTGGCGGAATGTATTTCAATTGGAACGCCCGGAGTATTTATGCATGGCCCCACCTTTATGGGAAATCCATTGGCATGTTCGGTAGCTATAAAATCTATCGAACTATTACTCTCGTCAGGATGGGAAGAGAACGTGCGGACGATTGAAAATCAAATGAGAGATGAATTGTCTCCGGCATTGTTGTTGCCTCAAGTTAAAGATGTAAGGGTGCTGGGGGCTATCGGGGTCATTGAGACCCGGAAGCCCGTAGACATGGCCTGGATGCAACAGCGCTTTGTAGATGAAGGCATTTGGGTGCGCCCCTTTGAATGTCTGGTCTACATTATGCCTCCGTACATAATAAGCAAAGACGAATTACATAAACTCACTACATCCTTAATTAAAATTGTAAAAGAAATAGTATGAATTATACAGATAAAGAAACATCCTGCAAACAGGAGCTGATTCAATTGGAACAAACAGGGAACTTACGAGGGTTACCCGGCATTGAATTAGATGGCAAATGGATTCATCTGGATGAAAAGAGAATGCTGAATCTTTCATCCAATGATTACTTAGGAATTGCGTCCGATCAGAAGATGAGACAAGACTTTTTATCGAATTTAGACATTGACAAAGCAATATTCTCGTCGTCGTCGTCAAGATTATTGACCGGCAATTATCCTGTTTATCAAAAAGTGGAACGTTTGCTGACCGATTTATATAAGAAAGAGAGTGCCCTGGTTTTTAGCAGCGGGTACCATATGAATATGGGAATACTTCCGGCAATCGCGGATAAGAATACCCTTATCCTTGCAGATAAATTAGTTCATGCCAGTATAATTGACGGAATAAGAATATCGTCAGCTCAGTGTATCCGCTACCGGCATCAGGACTACCGGCAAGTGGAAGAATTACTGGATAAGCATCATGCCGGCTTTAGAAGTATGATTATTGTTACCGAAAGCATCTTCAGTATGGATGGAGATGTTTCCCCTCTTCCCTTACTGGTTCAGCTCAAGAAAAAATATCCGAACACCTTTCTTTATGTAGACGAAGCACATGCTGTGGGCGTTAGGGGTTTAAACGGCCTGGGAATTGCCGAAGAGGAAGATTGTATACCAGAAATAGACTTCCTTTGCGGAACATTTGGTAAAGCATTTGCTTCTATGGGGGGATTTGTTGTCTGCAGCAAAATATTCCGTGATTATTTGATCAACCGGATGCGGACATTCATCTTCACAACGGCCCTCCCGCCCATTCAATTGGAATGGAGTTTCTTTGTAATAAACCAGATGATAAATATGAATGAGGAACGTATGTGGCTCCGTAAATCGTCTCAAACAGTAAAAGAGGCCCTGGAGGAAAAAGGGTTCACCTCTACGTCCAGCAGTCATATACTGCCTGTCGTTATAGGAGACAGTAAAGAAACCATTCTGAAAGCCGGGGTGATGCAAGGAAAAGGGTTTTATATGCTTCCGGTACGCCCTCCTACGGTTCCCGAAGGAACCTCCAGACTACGAATATCACTTACTGCCGGCATCACATCCGCCGAACTAAATCAATTAATACAGAACTTATAGAGATGAAACAACAATTTATAGTGAATGAGAATCGTCCGGGGTTACTGCTTTTCTTTGCAGGATGGGGATGCGATGAAAATCTTTTTGCAGAAAGGGTCCCATCCGGATACGACTACATGCTTTGTTATGATTATTCTTCGATGGATTTCGACTTTTCAGTTCTGGCGAATTACCAAAGCATCCGTCTGATGGCATGGTCGATGGGCGTCTGGGTGGCTGCAAAAACATTCATGGACAAGCCGTTCAACTGGGAAATGAAGATGGCGATCAATGGTACCCTGTCACCCAAAGACGATTGCAACGGCATTCCCAAAGCAATCTTTGAGGGGACCTTAAATCAATTCTCGGCAAATACCCTGTCTCGTTTCCGAAAACGGATGTGTGCCTCATCGCAGCAGGCAGAGCTGTATTCAAGGAGAACGGCAGACCGGAACATTGAAAGTTTGAAAGAAGAGCTAACTACATTAAACCGGGAGATAGACCGTTCTGCAGAAGAAAAGCTATCCTTTACATGGGATAAGATAATTATCGGACGTCAGGATTTGATTTTTCCTATTAAAAACCAGATGAATGCCTGGGCAGGCCATAATTTTGAATTGCGTGAGATGCCGCATTACGATGCTTCATTTTTTTCATTATGTATTCAGGGAGAGGATAGTTTATGGACAAGACATTAATAATGAACAGGTTTTCAAAAGCAAGACCCACATACGACACCGAAGCTGTTATACAATCTAAAATTGCAAAACACTTGGCATACCTGGTCAACAGGTTTGTCGACATCAATAAGGTTGAACGTATGCTTGAGGTTGGATGCGGTAGCGGAATGTTCAGCCGCTTGTTTTTAAACAATTGCAAACCACAAAAAGTATATCTGAACGATTTATGCTCTGATCATAAACATTCTTTATCCGACTTACTTTCTGAAAGTATCTATTTTTTGGAAGGGGATGCCGAATCTATCCGTTTACCCGACAAACTGGACCTGATAGTTTCCTGTTCGGCCATTCAATGGTTCGAAAACCCCGTTAATTTTATACGTAACTGCCAAGCTTTGCTCAATGAAAAGGGATGTGTGGCAATCAGCACTTTTGGTCCTCAAAATTTAAGAGAGGTGAGTACGTTGACGGGGATATCTCTGCGTTATCCAACGCTGGATAATCTCCGTCTTTCTTTATCTGACTCCTTTAATGTGATATATTCACATGAGGAGTTGCAGAAATTGACATTTAAAACCCCGGTGGAAGTATTGCGTCACCTTAAAGCTACAGGAGTTACAGGAATAAGTAAACAAAGATGGACCAAGGCTAAGTTATCTCATTTTTCAAACCAATATGAAAAACTATATCAGTCAGAAGAAGGCGGAATAACCTTAACCTATCATCCTGTTTATATCATTTTAAAAAAGAAAGACGATGGAAAATAAGGTATATTTTATTAGCGGTATGGATACCAATATAGGAAAAAGCTATGCTACCGGATATTTGGCCAGAGAATGGAATGCTAAGGGAATCAAAACAATCACTCAAAAAATGATTCAGACCGGCAACAGTCACGTTTCGGAAGATATTAAGCTGCACCGGCACATTATGGGGTGCGGATGGCTGCCGGAAGACGATGAAAGATTAACAATGCCTGAGGTATTCACCTATCCCTGCTCGCCTCATCTGGCATCGGAAATAGATAAACGGGCTATTAATTTTAATAAAATCAAGCATGCTACACAGCAGTTGTGTGAACGTTTTGACGCGGTTCTCCTTGAAGGAGCCGGGGGATTGATGGTTCCGCTCACCCGAAAATATCTTACAATAGATTATATTCAAGACAATCAGTATCCATTGATTTTTGTAGTTTCGGGCCGTTTAGGGAGTATAAATCATATCTTATTGAGCCTCGAAGCAGTTCAAAAGCGAAACATTCAATTGCATACGCTGATATATAATCTGTATGAAGACAGGGACGGAGATCCCATTATACGGGAAGATACTAAAACCTTCATTCATCAATATATCAGGAATTTCTTTCCTGAAACAAAAATAATGGAGCTGCCTCTTATAGATTTATAAGTGAACTTCCCAAAGCCAATCAGGCCTTCGGATTAGTTACCGAAGGCCTGAAATAAATCTCTTGTTTAGTTATTATATTTATTTAACCACTTTATCCTTTTGCGATCAATTAATTATGATTAGGTTTGCATAGTTAGATCTTAAATTTTAATCTTATACAAACTATGAGCAATAGTAAAGCCACATTACTGGCAATGATTCCGGTTGCCGTATTTATTTTTTTAGTTGTCGGACTGCTTCAGTGCGATTTCGTTACCGTCGATGCGGCTGCCTTCCAAAAAGAAAAAGAATATACCAAAGAAGAACTTCTTTTGTTTGCCGATTTCGCATTTCCAAATGACAGAATACGAAAGTATGATGAAGACATCAGGGTAGTTATAAAGAACAAAGAATACCTGAATGATGCATCCATACATGAGGTGGACTCTATTATTGCCATTCTAGCACCTCTGGTTCATCCAATTAAAATATACAGGGTGGAGAAGAACGGAAATTTGGTTGTAACCCGGAATAAACAAACATCGGGAAAGTATAGGAGATCCAGTGGCTGTGAGAACTCAAATCTCTTTGAAACACTTTCATGGAGTAATACGTATTCCGAAATATACGATACGCACCACTTTAACGGGGCAAAACACATTTTCAAGGAATTTGAACATGCCCTCGGCTTAGATGAGCCAACCAAGCAATATCCATTTTATTCAAATATCAATTCCAATACCCCGCAAAAGCCCTATATATTCAGGTCTTTCGAAGAATCCGACAGTTGCATGGCTCAATTCTATATTTCGGAACAGGAAAAGATGGTGATTAAAATGTTATACTCGCCCGCCATTAAGTCCGGACTACGTAAAGAGGAATTCATGAAGCAATTCAAGTTAAGCTGAAACGCTTTAAACGAAAAAAGAGTATCCTTTAGGAATACTCTTTTTCACCTGGTGATCCGCCTGGGGCTCTCTAAAGAGAGTTACCATGCTGATATTTAAAATTTTATATTTTTAGCTTCAAGCATATCCCATGAATTATTCCACTAATTTGCTACATGCTTTTGCAATAGTTTGCTCATGGAGAATACTGAAGGCAAAGATAATGTCTTTAATTTATTTTCCAAATTAAAAATCTCTTCTATACCAAATAGAAGTGTCATACTTATTGAAATCAGTGGCTAAGATACTATCAATCAATTGACGTTTATTTACTTTTGAAAATATTAAATCATAAAACAATTGATTGTCTCTTTTATCTAATTGCTGCTCTATAATTTTTTCGATCGTACTGCTTAGTTCTTTTTCTGAAGGCAACCTAAATAATGAATATACCAATGTAACTATTGCATTCATAATACCAATATCCTCATTTGAATTTATATCTAACGCAGCATACAATTCCTGTATAAAGGCATTTATAGGACTACCAAAAAGTATAAAGAAACCAAAATATGATGTTATAGCACTATAATCTTTAATATTAATATTAGTATCTTCTTTTATTTGAACAAAAATTTTCTCTGATAAATTGTATCCTATATTAGTTTTTATCGTATCAAATTCAAGCCAATTTGATCCTTTCTTTATTTTCCAGCACAAATCCAATCTTCTCTGCTCTGGTATTAATAAAACTTGAGTTACTTGAAATTTTTTATACAAGGTGTTTTTGATATAATGATTTATATTTTTGAGGCATAATAACACATCAAGGTGAGACGTTTTAGAATTCTCGTCTCCATATATACTCTTCATTATTGAAAGGGCTGATTTGTCTGAAGATTTAATTTCTTTGATTAAATTATCTGCGGACTCATATGATTGACAGTCAATAGTCCAAAAGTGTTCAAGTTCTATTAATGAATTTAATGTAATAATTTCCCTATTATCATTTTTTTCTATTAAAATGCATGATAATTGATTCAAAGCTTTCACAAATTCCTCAGGATCTATTATTAAAGTGTCTCTTTTTTTATTATATACACCATTTGAAACTAGTGATCGTAGTAGCCAATTAGCTTCAGTAGTTGCCCATGAGGCAGAAAAATCTTCTCTCAGGGTATCTAGTTGATGAGTTATATGCTTAAGGTATAGGCTATATATTATATTTAACATTTTAGTTCTTTCAGGTGTATTCTCAATACTAGATCTTGCAACATTTGTCCTTGGAGCATATTTCCCTGTAAGGTTTGCAATTGCCATAAAATTTTGCCCGTCAAATCCGGGAGTATTAAAATCGATTCTAATTCCTTCTATAGAAGTTCCTGTAGGTATGTTATCTGTATTCCTTGCTGCTCTAAATTCTAAGAAATGCCATTCCTTTAAATATTTTAAGTATCGAAGGGCAAATGCAAGAATAATTCCCTTATCTTCATATTGGACTATTCTATACTGTTTTTCATCAATATTATATCCTTGTACTTGTAGTTCTTGTGTCAGCATATCTTTAGGATCTTTATATCCTATAGATAATGGAGTTTTTGAATCTATAATTAATGATATATTACATTCTGTAAATAAAATCCACTTTTTTAAGTGTCTGTAGATATCACTAAGATCTACTTGTTCTCTTACATGTAGTTTTATAGAAGTTCCATTGTTTGCAATCAATTGGTGTTCTGGGTCGTTACATCCATGTTTTAGTAGGTATTTTCCATGAACTTTTCTTATCTTTAATAAAATAGGCTTATCCATATCTTCTGTTTTTGTCAGTAAGTCTATGTCATCAGCAATCAGGAAGCATGTCAATAATCCTATGCCAAAACGACTAATAGAAGAAAAGTCTTTATGAGATTTGAGAAATTTTTCATCTTGATATCTAGAAGATCCTACTTTTAATAAATGATTTTTAATGATGCTTAGATCCATACCTGTTCCATTGTCAATGACGGAAAGGACTCGTTTTGAACTATTCCAATGTATTTTTATCGTAGGAGAATATTTTATATCAGAATTCCCTTGTTTCATTTCGTAATCGTACAATCTACAAGCATCAATTGCATTTTGAGTTAATTCTCTGAGAACAACAGTCGGATCATTATATAAAGTATGCCCAACTAATAAATCAAGTATTTTATTTTGATCTAGTACGAACTCAAATTGTTCCTTTTCAAAGTCTTTTGCTATAATTTGGGAATCATCTATATGCCTCCATGGAAACTCATATTTTGATGCATGATTCTTTTTGGCTTTTTCGTTTAGTTTATAACATTCTACCAATTCTGTTTCTGCATAATTAAGATAAGCGATTAACGCAAAGAAGCCATTCTCATTTTGAAATAAGGCTGTAACTTCTAATGTATCTTTGGTTAATGAGTCATCAGCTTCTTGATTCCTGTTTTTCTTTATTTGTGGGCGAATATTCTTTACAGAATGCTGTTTTGCCCATTCTTCTTGACTAATAGGGTCAGTAGGCGATATTAATCGATATTCGATTGAGGGGGTTCTATCTGATGTTATATGTAGAAGATCAACAGTGCGTAATATAAGTGCAACATAAAATACGTTGGCTTCTTCTAAACTTGTAATTCCATATGGCTGGCTAACATTATATTTTTCAAAATCCTCTAAATCTGATAGTTGATGACTCTCACACACAATTGCCAAATCTCTTAAAAACAGGGGATCTAGATTTCCGATTAACTCTTTTATTTCTTTTGTAATTTTGAAATCAATATTAAAGTCTGGATTTTTTTCGTCAAGAATCCAGTATTTTACTCTTTCACCATGTGTTCTTCTAACAAGTTCTTGATAAATGAATTTGTCCTGTTGCTCTTGTGGAAGATCTAGTATTTTTTTTTTATATTCAACTCCCCATTTATCTTCTAGTATTTCTCTCTTAAAACTAGCAAAGCTTGTATTCTCTCTATTCTTGAATTCATCCTTAGTGACTAGCATTCCTAAATCATGAAAATAAATAGCCAATACTAATAGTAGCCAATCGGCAGGTTGCATTATTTCTTGTGTCTTCTCTGGAATAATCTTCTCACAAAGGTCTAGCATAACATCAATATGACTAATGTCATGTTTAGTATATTCATCAAAAATACCATCTCTACCTATCAATGAAAGGATTTTTGTTACTTCATCTTTTATGTGTAATAACTTTATTTTACGAAAGGCACCTAAAGACTCTGCTTTTTCCGCTTGCTTTTCTGCTTTTGTTGTTAATTCTTGGAGCATATGCAATGATGTATTATAAATTTAAATAAAAACAATTAAGTATAATACAAAAATACTACATTTTATCAACTATCCAACTAATTGATAAAGGCTATTTCAATATCATAGATAGAAGATATGCCATATCGTACATTTTTTACTACTCTTTTTCTTTTAGTGTTTTTTCTTCGAATAAAACCGAAGATTTTGCCCGCAGGGCAAGAGGGAAAAACAGGGCTTGTCCAGTTCCCTCTTGCTCGAATTAGCGAAACACAATAGACTAATAACTCAGAAAACTTCTACTTAATCAGAGTGGAAGCACAGAGGAATAGCCCGAACACAGGCTTCTTTCATCAACTGCTTTTTACTATCAGGGCCGATTCTTTAATTGATTGACTTATTCAAATTATTTGTACGTTTGAGAATCGGGGACAAAATAGACTTTTGCTTTTGGATGAGTAATAATATTATTAAAGGAGCTATCCATTTTTGGGAATGAGAGCTTTAGAAAGCCTATCTCAGATTAAAAAATGATAGCACCTTTCGTTGATACGTCTTTTTAGTTTATTTTTTCAACTCATAGAGGATACAGGTAATATTCAGTATTCGATATTTCTCAGACTTATTCTGCTCGGATTGGCTAATTGCTATTATCTTATCCATAAAATATTTATAAGCATTTCCCATTTCCCTACTTATGAATTGTCTGATAATAGATCAAATAATATTGAGTTATTTATTATACATGCGTACATTCTTTTATACTAACTAAAATTGCCTTTTTGTAATATACTTATTTGTAACTGTTCTTTATGCCATAATCAGTATCTTTATTATCCAGAGGCTTACTTCCAGAATTATAAGTTTTCCCAAAACTAAAACTCCATGTAAGAGTGGCAACAATAGTTTGAGAAGCATTACTGAAACTTTCCCGCTTAAAAGGTGTTCTGTTGCTTTTATTTTCAATAATGGTGCGTGAAACATTTTTGAATGGATTAAAGGCTCCAAAGCCAAATGACAAATTAGCATTATTATATTGAACGGCTAAATAGTGATAATTACCTTTCTTGGTAACAGTTTCACCGTATAATTGCTCTTCAAATGGTTGTAGCTGACCAGTAAACATCCATTTTTTATACATAGCCAATACGCTTGCACTATAATAAAAATTAGAGTAACTATGAGAATAATTACGTCCATGACTAGCGAAGTGATTATATCCACCTGTAAGCGAAAGCTGCAATATATTCTTTATCATACCAATCTTTGAGGTTGTTTCTGCATTGTATTTGTTCCAACTTCTCATATTGTCGAACGTTGTGAAGAATATATTGCCTTGTTCCTTTACTGATTCCATAATGGGATTATGCTTGTAATGGTGCTGCAAATTTACATTGAATGTAAACAATCCTTTCTGGCTCTCGTAAAAAAGGTTATTATTCAGATTGCAATATGGCTTCAATAATGCGTTACCTTTTTCAACAAGGTAAGGATCAAGCCAAATTTCTGTATCTGTTAATTCAACCAAGCTAGGATTAGTTTGACTTATTCCCATGGAATAACGAATGAAAGAATTTTTGTTCAGTCTATACCCAAACATAACTTTTGGTAAAAAGCTGTAGTAGTCCTTTTTAATTGAATTGTTGAATAAATATACGCGATTACCCCTAAACCCAATTGAGTAAGTGATATTTTTCTTACTGTAACTCCATTCCGTAAAAATAGAAAATTCGTCTTGTCGTTGATCGGATTCAAAAACCTCATGTTGTTGAATTTTTTGTTTTATTAGTGATTGAAAGTATTTTGCTCCCAATTTTAACGTGCCATAATCAAACCCTTTTTCATAAATCCCTTCTGAAATCACTGAGGATTTGTTTGAAAAGAGGTTGAAACGTTCTTTGAAAAGCGTATCAAGACTTCCGTATTCTATATAATTTCGACGTGTCTTTGCTTTAACATAGCTACCAACAATATTTGCATAAATTTTTTGCCGATTTTTTAAACCATGCTCGTAATACAAGTCTATTGTTGGTGTCGTGATTCTCTGACTGACATAATCGAATAGATCGCCAATTTCTATCCCGTTTTCTTTTAATTTACTTCTAAAATCATTGTTTGGCTGGTCGGTTAATGCATACTTTACTTTCGCATTGAAGAATACGGAATCACTTTGCTGATAGTTATACCCCAGAGTAATATCATGCATCTGATGTGAATAATCTCCACCTTCTCCGACTTCATCTCTCCGTAACATAGGCAGATTTTCAAACAAATAGGTACTGGCACGTGTCCTGTTATTGGTATTGTTATTCAGAAAAACAGTTGTGTAGTTTAAAGAATATTCAGACTTTTTCTTATTATATTTAATGAAAAACACATCACCACCTGCAAGAGTATTTAGGGAGTTCATTAAATCCACTCCAATAACTCCGCCTTTATCTTTCCTTTCAATAATATAGTTGATTACTTTAGAAGCTCCTTCAAATCTGATTCCTGTATAATCTGAATATTCAATCCGCTTGACTTGATGCGGTTGTAACGTCTGAACTTCTTCATGTGTAGCGTTTGCTCCATTGATTTGCAATATAACTTTACCTCCATCAGAAGATGAAATAGAATTTGTTATCGGATTAATTTTCAATCCTGCAAGCGTCATTGTATTCAATAATTGTATCCCGTTTGCTGAATGATTCAGCTGCAATTTTGTCGGGAAAACAATTCGCTGATTTATCTTGCTTATTGTGGATGAAGCTGAAATGACAACTTCTTCCAGCAATAGCGTACTTTCATTCAGGTATACATCTACCTCTGCTGATTCAGATAGATTTTGTAACAAGATTTTTTTAATCTCAAAACCCATACAAGACACCGACAATATGTAGTTGTCAGGAGTAATATTTGTAAATTCAAATATTCCAATAGAGTCAGTTGTCACTCCCTTTAAAAACACAAGATCTGAATTGAATAGCATTACGTTTGCATATTCAATTGTCTTTTGTGTGCTTTGGTTGAGTACTCTTCCTGAAATATTAATTGATTGTCCCCAAGTGCTTAAATTACAAAATAGGAAAAATGTGGTAAGATATAATAAATGTTTTTTATTTAAGTCCATACTGATTTTCTTATAATTAGATATGGATACAGACGTAACATCTGCATCATAATCTTAGTTAATAAATAGCAATAATTAATTGCCCCTCAGAAGAATTGAGGGTTATAAGAAAACTGAGAAAGGTTATCTCAGTATAGACTATGCTCTGATTTTATAGATACGAGCCATTGAATTGTTTTTATTCGAAAAAAAGTAACTTTAGCTAATGCAAATATAAACTTTTATTTAAATATACCTATATCTCTTCTTAAAAAAAGGATTTTCAAAAGATTATAGGATGACTAATGTATAGCTGCTTAACGATCAGAATCAATTATCTGTTTTACAATAGTTTAGCAGCTATTGTAAAACAGGAGGAGCTTCGGAGTAAGTTTTGTCTTACTCTTGATTTGCAATAGATGGTATTTCTTCAATTTAGACATTGAGACTACCATAGCCATATTGCACTAGTTTCAGATAGTTTTAAACGACTCTATATAGATTATGATTTGGCAAAAGATATACTTAGCATTTCATCACTTAGTGACTATCCGCGCAACTAATCAGCCATCTACCAAATTTAAAATCAATCATTCAATGATCATTGACTTTTCCGATGAAGTATTTAACCTTTGCAAGCTTTTTAATATTGTTGTATATGGGTTTTTGTTTAAGGATATGTAAGTAAATACTTTTTCTCCTTGATATATTCTTTTATTATTGAAGCGGTTCGTTTTACTGAAAGACCTGTAGTATTAATTATTCTTGATTCATATTCTCCAATATTAGTGAATTGGTCCCACATTATCTCTACTAACTCAATATTGGTCTCTTTACTCAATTTTGACCTTTCGATAGCACGTTTCATCGTTTCTTCTCTGCTTGCTCTTAATATGATGTAATGGACTTCATAGCCTTCTTGTGCTAATCTTGTCCAAGGTGTTAAAAACCAAGGTCCGATTATCCCATCTACAATCACATCATACCCTCCACGGGCATAACATTTGGCTGCTTCCAAAAAAGCATCAATGACAATTGTATTTTGATGTTTAGATTCAGGTAGATATGGAGGTATTGCCCCTTTACTAAGGTAATGATAAAAATCATCAGTATGCATATGTACAGACTTTGTAAAATCAGATTCTTTTGCAACAATTGATGCTATTGTCGTTTTTCCAGTCCCCGGAGAGCCGGTAATTATTATAACTCTACCTTGATTCATGTATGATCGTTTTTACTATTTGTATTATAGCAACCTATTCTATTGTTACAATCTATGAAATAGCTATAATAGCTAAGTTGCAAAGATACAAAAAGTGCCGTTCGGGTGAAATGATGAACAGTTTTATTATTGAGATTCAATAAAATAAGACTTGTTTGTTCGTGTCTTTAATTCTAAGACAATTTGGTTGTCGCAGTCGTGTCATTCACTTGCCATGTATTTTCTCATTTCTGTTTTTTATAACCGTTGTATTTATAAGATTGAAGCATCTTGGTAATATGTTTTCTTTAGGATGATTTTTCATGTAGTTGGCTGTTGGATTACTTTGAAATAGTGTCGGTAGAAGAAAACCCCAATTCAAGTTAAGCTGAAACGCTTTAAACGAAAAAAAGAGTATCCTTTCGGAATACTCTTTTTACCTGGTGATCCGCCTGGGGCTCGAACCCAGGACCCCATCCTTAAAAGGGATGTGCTCTACCTGCTGAGCTAGCGAATCATCCTATGCGTTACTTCTGTAATGCGGGTGCAAAGGTACGGTTTATTTTTATATATGCAAGCATTGGAGCAATTTTTTTACTATTGATCGCCACTTATTTTTCCCCGCTTCAGCTTCCTTCTGGTTTTTTCAGACTCTATCTTACTCTGTTCCATCAAGATAAAACGTTTATAATAGGATAAGGAAAGTGTTGTTAAAGGTAGTGCAACAATAAGTCCTACGAACCCTAAAAGGGTTCCCCATATGGAAAGAGATAATAAAATGATGGCAGGATTGAGTCCCATAGCCTTTCCCATTATTTTAGGAGTGAGAAACAGATCCTGTATTCCCTGAACAACACACAAAACCAACAATGCCGATCCAAAAATAAGCCAGAAACTACCGCCAGTTTCGGCGGCCTTTAAGAGACTAAGAAGCAACATGGGGATTAATCCCAGAGTTTGCAGGTAAGGTATCAGATTCAAAAATCCGATAAAAAGGCCCAATGAAACAGCCAGCGGGAAATCTATAATTTTAAAACCAACAGCAAACAGTACACCTACACATAACGCAATCAGTGCCTGTCCACGGAAATATCGGTTCATGCTCACCTCCACATCCTCGGCCAGACCTTGTGCAAAGGGGCGATACCTTTCAGGAATCAGCTTAATCCATCCTTCGGCTATCTTCTCATAGTCCAACAGGATAAAGATGAAATACAGCATTACAACAAACAGGATTGTAACGCTAAACAGTAAGGAGAAGGTACTGGACAAAAGCGTCCACATCCTGGGAGCAATTTGTTTCAGAGTATTCAGCAGGTTCTCCCGACTTACCAATTCGCTTAAATGCAGTAAATCCATCTGATTGACGATGTAGATTCTCCAGGATTCGGGTATCAGCGGAATATTTTCCGGGTTACCCTGGTGCGTTTGAAGCAATTGGAATGTACCCTGGATTTCATCTATTATGGAAGGAACCACCAGTTGATAAAGTAAAATCAGTAACCCAGCCAACGATACTAAAACGGCTGTAATTGAGAGAACCCGGCTTTTAAATTTCAATTTATACTGAAAAAAACGAACGAAAGGCTGCATCATATAGGCCATCAGCCAAGCAATCAGGAAAGGTAGCAGGGCATTTTTCAGCACTGCCAACAAATAAATCAACCCTCCTATCATCAGGACACTGAATACAATCCTGGATACACGGTCGAATGTAAATGGCTTATCAAACAACGGATTCATTCCAAAAGTTTTTATCTTTGCTTTCTACAAAGATAGAATAAAGAAATTAACCTTATAAGGATGACTAAAAAAATATTATTTCCGGCTATATTATGCTGTTTTACGCTGGCAATCCTGGCTCAAACGCCTCAGCCTGTTAAGCGTTTACTCAAAATTCCCTACATGAAAGGCGCCTCTTTCTCGCTTGTTATCCAGGAGGTTGGAAGTGATAAGGCAAAATACGCCGTTTCGCCCGACCTGTCGGTTATCCCGGCGTCCGTAATGAAGACGGTAACAACGGCTACCGCGCTCGAATTGCTGGGTAACGACTATCGCTTTGCCACTTCGCTGACTTACGACGGACATATAAAGGATGGAGTACTTCATGGCAATCTTTACATTGAGGGAAGTGGCGATCCTACGTTGGGATCCCGTTTTGTAAAGGATAACAACACTGAGTTTCTGAATGATTGGCTGCAGGGAATCAAAGCGGCAGGAATACGATCCATTGAAGGATCTGTGATTGCCGACGAGCGTTGTTTTGATACCGAAGGTGTCTCCATCAAATGGGTAGGAGAAGATTTGGGTAGTTATTTCGGTGCCGGCAGTTACGGTCTTTCGGTCTTCGACAATCAGTACAAAGTGTTTGTCCAAACCGGAGCAGTGGGCACAAAGCCGGTTATCAAGCACTCGGAACCCGACATGAGCGGGTTGCGTTTTCACAATTACCTGGTTGCCGGAGCCGTTGCAACCGACAGTTCCTATACCTTGGGAGCGCCCTTTGCTGCAGACCGCTACCTGTACGGCGTGGTACCTGCCAACCGGCCGTTATATACCATGAAGGGAGATATCCCCGATCCCCCCTACTTCTTGTCCGACTACTTCAGTCGCTTTTTAAAAGGCAAAGGAATCCAGGTTGGCGGTCAGCCTTCCTGCTTCAGACTGCTGGACGAAAGCCAACAGTCCACCTCTGCCAAAAGAGTAAACTTAGTTACCACCTACTCTCCACCCGTTAGCGAAATAGTACGTATTACCAACGAAGTGAGTCAGAATCTGTATGCTGATGCTTTACTTAAAACAATCGGACACTCCTATACTCCGGAAACAGGCGAAGTAATCTCCTCTTTCGGGAAGGGAATCAAACGGGTCAAGCAATTCTGGGATGCAAAGGGTATAGACACCTATCCGCTTTGGATGTTTGATGGAAGCGGACTCTCATCCAGCGATAAGCTTTCGGCCCGTTTTCTGGCAGACATCCTGCTTTATATGGCCACGGATGCCTCTTCATCGCAGACCTTTTACAACTCTTTGCCACGTACGGGGATAGAGGGAAGTGTCCGGAATTTCATGAAAGGCTATTCGTTGGAAGGAAATATCCGGCTTAAAAGCGGAAGTATGAGTCGGGTTAAGGGATATGCCGGCTATGTGGACAAAGATGGCAAACGTTATTGTGTAACTTTATTCGTGAACAACTATTCGTGTGATGGTAAAATAATGACCTATGAACTGGATCGGTTGCTTCGGAATCTGTTTGAGTAGACACCTTATATAAAGAAGAAGCCCTTCACCGGACAACCGCTTGTTAAATACGGTCGGCCAGTGAAGGGCTTCTTTGTTTCTATATCCCGATTACTTGCTGAAATCTCTTGGAGCAGGAACCGGAGGCAATGGTTTGCGGTCTTTCAACTGAGCTTTTACCTCTTCGATGGCACGATTCAGCTGCTCGTCTTCGCCTGCCCATTCCTTGGCCGGATCATTATCAATCAGGATATCCGGATCAACACCGTGATTCTCGATAATCCACTGACCGGTTTTAGGATCGTAGCTTGTAAAGAAAGGTACACGCATATCGCTGCCATCGATAAACGGCAGTGATCCGCTGATTCCCACAATGCCACCCCAGGTACGTGTACCGATTAGCTTACCCAATCCCAACGCACGGAAACCCCAAGGGAACAAATCGCCGTCCGAAGCCGAATATTTATTGATAAGACAAACCTTCGGGCCGATCTGCACGGCATCTGGCACAGTTCCGATAAGGGTGGAACCACGACGCATGGTTGCGCGGTAGGCTTCTCTTGACAAACGTTCCAGAATCATAGGCGAAACATTTCCACCCCCGTTGGCACGGTCGTCGATAATCAAGCCCTCTTTATCCAGCTGAGGATAGAAATAGCGGGAAAACTCGTTCAATCCTTCCGGGCCCATGTCAGGAATGTAAATATATCCGATCTTTCCGTTAGAAGCCTCATCCACTTTACGGATGTTATTCTGTATCCAATTATAATGATACAACGGATATTCGTTTGCAATGGGGTTGATAACCACTTTACGAGCACCTGCAGCTGAAGGCGTACTATTCAGGGTAAGTTCGGTAGGAACACCTGCCTTGCCAACCAACAACGAATAAAGATCCTTCACCGTGTTGGCCGCTACTCCGTCTACAGCAATAATATAATCGCCGGCGGCAGCTTTTACTCCGGGTTCTGTAAGCGGCGAACGCAGCTCCTTACTCCAGGAAGCACCCGGAATAATTTTCTCGATCCGGAAATATCCGCTCTTGTCGCGAGACACCTCAGCACCCAGCAGACCAGTCTGCAATCTATCAGGACGATCCGTTTCACCCGGATTGATGTAAGCGTGACCGCAATTAAGCTCGCCAATCAGTTCGCCAATCAGATAATTCAGATCAAGTCTGGTTTTAACGTAAGGCAACAACACCTCGTATTTAGCTTTCATGGCTTTCCAATCCACTCCATGCATATTTTCAAGATAGAAACCATCACGCATGTGACGCCATCCCTCATCGTAAATCTGAGCCCATTCCTTAGCATAATCGGTAGTAACCTTCATGTTGGAAGTATTTACAGCGTCGCTGAGATCCACCTTGCCTGAAGGAATGTCTTTTACGTAAATAGATCCGTTCTTAAAGAAGATTGCCTTTTTATATCCATTTTCGGCAAACATACGTGCACCTTCGGCCACTACATCTTCCTTCTGCTTTTCAAGATCATATACCTGAGTTGCTCCTCTGCCATAATAGTAAACCTTCTTTCCGTCGGAATAAAGATTGTCGTAATTTGCTCCCGGAACCGGAATACGGATGATACGGTCGGCAATACCTTCGGCATCGAATTTAACGGCATTTGCAGACTTATCAACAGACTTATCAACACCTTTATCAACAGCCTTGTTCGTTTTATTTCCAGCCTTGGCATCTGTAACTGTTACAGAAACCTCTTTTTTGGCAGCAACTGCATCATCCTTTTCGAGGAAAGGAGAAGGGGTGTCTTTAGATAAAAGAGCCATGTATACACCAGACATGTTATTATATACATGATTCCATTCTGTAGAACCATAGGTAGGATTGAAGTCGCGGGCAGAAACAAAAAGCAAGTATTTGCCATCGGCACTGAACACCGGGTTATAAGAGCTGTACCACTTGTCGGTTACAGGATATTCCTTCTTCGTATCCAGGTTATACACATACACGATGTTGAATTCATTGTCGGCCGTACGGCTGTAGGTAAGCCACTTCCCGTCGGGTGAAATGGATACGTCTCTGAACTCGCCAACAGGATCCTGTATAACCAGGCTAACGTTCCGGGTGGCAACGGCATACTGGTTGATCCGGTTTTTACGATCGGTATAATAGATTTTCGAACCATCCGGACTCCATTGCAACGAACGGATATAACTGTCGTTGTTCTTTGTAAGCTGGATAGCATCCCCTCCGGCGGCAGGTTGAATATAGAGTTCTGTTTCGCCGGTTGCGTCGGAGATATAGGCAATGTACTTACCATCGGGCGACCAGCTGGCATTGCGTTCGTGGGCACCGGGAGTGCGGGTGATGTTTTTAGTAACCCCTTTGTCGGACGGAATATTAAATACCTCACCACGGGCAGTTACAACCAAGCGTTCTCCGGCCGGAGACAAGCTGGCCGCACTGATGTTACGGGACACATCCTTCACCTCGGAACGGGCATAGATATTGTCGGACGACAGACTGATGGTAACCTTCTCCGCTTTTTTGGTGCTGGCATCCAGTTTATAGATGTAACCGGCATTCTCAAACACGATCATGTTGCCGTTGCAACTCGGGAACTTCACATCATATTCGGTGAAGTTAGTCACCTTGCTGGTCTGCTTTGTTTTTGTATTGTACACAAAGATATTCATGGTGCGGTCGCGGTCGGATATGTAGAAAATCTCATCTCCAATCCACATCGGCATAATATCCTGTGCCACGTTATTAGTGATATTTTCGGTCTTTTTGGTTTGCTCGTCGTACACCCACACATCGTCCGCCATACCACCCTGATAATACTTCCAGGTACGGAATTCGCGGAATACGCGGTTGTAGGCCAATTTCTTACCATCCGGCGAATAGCTGCAGAAGCCGCCCTCGGGTAAAGGAATCACCTGAGACAGTCCACCTTCGGGAGAAACGGTATAAAGTTTACCGGCAAAACCATCGCTGATGCGGTTGCGGTACACAATGGAAGAACCATCGGGCGTCCAGGTCATCACGATATTGTTGGGACCCATACGATCCCCCAGGTCATCGCGTGAGTTTGTAGCAGTATAGGTAACGCGCAGAGGCTCTCCTCCACTTGCAGGCATAGAATATACCTCAGTATTACCATCATATTGTCCGGTGAAAGCAATGGTTTTTCCATCAGGAGAGAAGCGGGGAAACATTTCGTATCCCACGTGGGAAGTCAGCCGCTTCGCCTCACCCCCCGAGGCAGCAACCTTATATAAATCGCCGGCATAAGAAAACACAATTTCGCTGCCATTGGTGGCCGGGAAGCGCAACAACCTCGCTTCATCAGCCGCCTGCAACACAAACGGTGTGGAAGTTAAAGCCAAAAGCCCAAGAATGAATTGTTTATTCATAAAATATATAATTTAAACATGATGAACAAAAATAATCAATTCTGCTAAACAAAACTTATATTTCAAGCATTAAAAGATAAACAATCTTTTAACAAGAATCGTTGCACAATCAATCCATAGCAAACAAGTCTCTTTCGTTACTAAATGGTACAAAAGAATGTAACAAAGAACGGAACTGTAAAGTCTACAACAAATCCGTGAATAATGGCAACAAACACCAGATCTTTTCCCGAATAGCGGGTGATGATAGGTAAAGTGGTATCCATGGTTGTTGCCCCTCCAGCACAAATCGGTGCCAGTCGGCCGAAATAACGCACCATTAAAGGGGCTGCAAGCAATGTCAGAATTTCGCGGATGATATTGGCTGTAAGGGCAATGGTTCCCATCTCCGCACCCTTATATTGTGTAATAAATACGGATGAAAGCGAATAGTAACCGAAGCCAGACCCCACAGCCAGACAATCGGTAAGCGACACATCGGCAAGTGCTACACTGATCAGGGCAGATCCCACCAGGGTACCCACAATAGTAGCCAGGGGAACCAGCAATACATCGAAACGAAGCCTTTGAAAAATCTCACGTAATTTATTATCCGCTCCGATACTGGCCCCGACTAAAAACATAAGCAGGTATAAAGCATACCTGGTATGATCGGCCTCCAACAAAAAGTCGGGCAACCATCCGGCCCAGCCCAATACAGCCCCAAGAACAAAAAAAGATACGATGATTATACTGCCTTTCATGATTCGCCCTCTTTCTTAAAAAAGTAACGGTACACCACCCAGGCACAGATAAGGCTTCCCAAAGTTGCCGATACAGCAATAAGAAAAGCCTTGCCTCCTATTTCCGGAAGATTATTTACAATTGCCTCATTGTTCCCCACCGAGATACCCAGCAGAAACAGCAATAAAAAGATAGTATAGGAAATTAAACGCCCTGTAAAACGCATCTCTTTCCGGCTTCTGAGCAGATAACCTGCCAGAATACCTGATAGCATTATGCCAATAACTGTAAACATTATATAAATTGTTTACGGCAAAGGTACGCGAAACCCCGAAGCAGAGCAAACGAAAGGGCTCAAATCGGCTATTCTTTGGCGCGCGAGAATGTAACAGGCATTACATCACCATTCACTTCAGCTTTACCGGTCAGCTTCTTTCCCTCTTTGAGAATAGTAACATCGATAGATGCTCCATCCATATAAAGAGTACAAGTATAGGTATTCCCTTTTACTGTAAATGATTCGATTGGAGTAACGTTACCCTGGATATCCAGTTTAGCCGACAACTTTCCATCTTTCTCAATGAAATCTATCACCCCCTGGTTATAACCGTACGGAGCCGAAGTAGCTTCGTAATTCCATTTTCCAATCAAGGATAAATCCTTTTTAGCCGACTGCTGGGCAGACAGGCCGATGGATGTAAAAAGGCACACCAGGGTGCATGCAAGTGTTACAATGTAGTTTTTCATAAATTATTTGTCTTTGTCTTTGGTTTTATCTAGTTGTTCCAGTTCTTTCACACCTGTAATACCGGATAATTTGGATAACTGTTTCATCTCCATATTACCCGCAATATTTACTACCACGAAGGAGGTGTCGTTTTTCACAAACATCACCAGCTCCTTTACCTTATTCTTAGATCTTTTCACCATCAGCCGCATATCCGAAGCTCCGGGGCTGCGGATGGACATGATCTCTTCAAAGCCGGTTAAAGATTTAAGCGACCATTTTTCGTAAACGGGCTTATTACTCGGTGCGGAAACAATACGAAGTCCGTCAATATTTTTAATCAAAGAGGCTAAATCGGGGTCATCTATGTCCATGTTTCCCATCATGCCAAACATTTCGGGAGTAATATTTACTACAGAGAAATTCCGGTCGTAATCAAACTCTTTCAGAAATTTTCCCGCAAACTGCTGCCCATAAGAGGCTACCGTTGCAGTGATCAGCAACAAAGTGACAAGCAAAGTCTTACTCCTCATACTCATTCTCCTTCAAGTTTATCAATATTATTTATGAGATCCGTAATAGGTGCTGTTTTCTTCATTTCATTGTAAACCATTTTTTGTCCCCTGTTTATTTCGGAAGAGACAAAAGACAGCGACACCTGGGCTGCTCTAAGCGCCTCCTCGGGAGTCTGATAGGTATCCTGGTAAGAGGGATCCGCCCAGTCGGTTTGATTATACACGTAGAGAGAAGCAGCAACAAGGATCGCAAGAGATGCAGCGATACCCGTAACGTATCTTCGGCCCAAATGAAACGACAGGCGTTCTTTGGGTTTGATTTTTTTCAGGATTCGCTTATCGAAATCGGCTCCCAGCACAGGAATAGCAGCTTCGTCGCGGCCACAGAACCAGGCTTTGTATGCGAGTAGATGTTCCGGAACTTCTTCCGAAGCAAAAAATCGTCTTAACTCTCGCTCTTCTTCAAGCGAAGTTTCACATAGCCAGTATTTGTTCAATAGTTCATTTATCATTGCGTAATCCATAACTATTTACTTTTTCAAATGCCTGTTTCAGGTATTGGCGTATTCTGAACAGGTCTGATTTAACTTTACTTTCCGTTATATTAAGTACGCCGGCAATTTCGGCATAACTTAGCTCTTCTTCTTCCCGTAACTGAATCATTTTACGATGCAGGTCGGGAAGCGTTTCCAGCAGGCGCAACACCCATTCACGCTGGTCATTATAGGCAACCTCACTAAACGGGGTTGCATCAGATACTACAGCCAGCTGATCGTCCGTCACCTCTTCTTCGTGGCTGCGCCAATGGCGAATCCTGTCCAAAGCCAGGTTTCGGCTCATCATCATACAGTAGGCAGGAAGACTATCTATCGTATCCCAGCTATCCCGCTGGCTCCACATTTTCAACATCACTTCCTGTACAACGTCTTCCGCCTCCTCCGCGTTGCCCGTTATCCGGTATGCAACCCGTAGCAGATTATTCTTCAGAGGAAGTATTTTCGTTGTAAACTCTTCTGTTTTCATCTGTAATAGTAAGACGCTGATGTCAATTGAAAGTTGCAAGTTCCAGAAACTTTTTAGTAACTTTGTTGCCAGGTATCAACTTTTCGCCTAAATTCTCGTTATTTTTATTAAGTACAAATTAAATCAATTATTCAGAAAGTGGAAAGAACAATTGCATCTATTATTGCATTCTCCTTTTTAATATTTTTCGGATGCCAGACTAAACAGGTTGTAAAGGAACAGGAAAACAAGATACAATACGTAGATCCGTTTATCGGAACCGGTTTTCACGGTCATACTTTTCCCGGAGCCACCCGTCCTTTTGCCATGGTTCAGCTTAGTCCGGATACACATATTATGGGTTGGGATGCCAGCAGCGGCTATCATTACGACGACCACCAGATCTACGCCTTCAGTCACACGCATCTAAGCGGTACTGGCATCGGCGACCTGGGCGATGTGGCTTTACTTCCCTTCTCGTCGGGAGGCGATTCCATCAAACCCGTAGCCACCTTTACGAAAGAAACTGAACAGGCTTCGCCGGGATTGTATAAAGTCCGCCTGGATAATTTCGGCATCGACGTAGCGCTTACATCCACCGATCGGGTAGGATTTCATAAATACACCTACAGCAACACGTCAGACCGCAGGGTAATGCTGGATCTGGGACATATCCTTCAGCCAAACTGGGGACATAAACTGGTATCGAATGATGTGGAAGTGGTTTCCAACGAAGAGATCCGGGGAACATTCCGTACACAAGGATGGGCCCATTTCCATTCTGTTTCGTACCGTATTCTTTTTTCTGAACCAGCCGATTCCATCCGTATGTTTACCGATGGCAAAGAAACCCCGGCCACCGTTCCTTCCAAGATGCATTCGGACAAAGATTTGAAATATCACTTCAAGTTTCCGGCATCAGACAAACCTCTGCTTGTAAAAGTGGCTCTGTCACCGGTAGATACTGACGGTGCTGCAAAAAATATGGAAAGCGAACTGCCTGAATGGGACTTCGACGCAACCGTGGCTCAATCGGAACAGGTATGGAACGAAGCATTGAACCGAGTATCGATGACAAGCTCGGATCCAGTGGTGATGAAAAACTTCTACACCGCGCTTTATCACTCTATGATTGCGCCTTTTGCCTATCAGGATGTGGATGGCAGATACCTTGGAATGGATAAGCAGGTACACACAGCCGAAGCAGGTTATACCAATTATACCGTTTTCTCTTTGTGGGACACATTCAGGGCTTTGCATCCGCTGATGACAATCATTGATCCCGCATTGGCGGCCGACTGGGGCAAAGTGATGGTACATGGATATAAAGAAGGTGGCATCCTGCCGAAGTGGCCCCTTGCTTCCAGCTATACCGGTTGCATGGTGGGCTATCCTGCCACATCAGTATTGGCCGATCTTGTTTCGAAGGGACTGGCAGAAGGAGATCTTTCCGTTTGGGCAGAAGCAGCCGCACGCTCGTCTGTCTACAGAGAAGATCTGGCAGAGAAATTTAAAGGAACGCGCGAACTGGATCTGATCACCCGCCACACTTATTTTAAAGAAAAGCTTGGATTCGTTCCGGCCGACTCGCTGCCGGAATCGGTTTCATGGGGAGTAGAAATGGCTTATTACGACTGGTGCGTTTCAAAGATTGCCGAGCATGCCGGGAATAAAGAGGTGGCGGAAGCCTACGCACTTAAAGCACAAAACTACAAGCGATACCTTGATCCGGAAACAAAGATGATGCGTGGCGTAATGGCAGACGGTTCATTCCGCACCCCGTTCAATCCTCGTTATTCGGCTCATATGAAGAGCGATTATACCGAGGGCAATGCCTTCCAGTGGAGCTTCTTTGTACCTCACGATATGGACAATTTTATTGAAGCCATTGGTGGGAAAGGCGAATTTGAAACCCGTCTGGATACATTATTCACCACTTCTTCGCAGATTGACGGTGCCGAAGCTTCCGGAGATATAACCGGATTGATCGGCCAGTATGCACATGGCAACGAACCAAGTCACCACATGGCTTATCTCTATAACTGGACAGACGCGCCGCACAAAGGACAGGAACGTCTCAATCAGATTATGCGGAACTTCTATACCAATGCGCCCGATGGCATTATTGGGAATGAAGACTGTGGACAAATGTCGGCCTGGTATGTAATGAGTGCACTGGGTATCTATCAGGTGTGCCCGGGCGAACCTGTATTTGCCATTGGGCGTCCCATGGTAGATCAGGCATCTATCCCGGTAAAAGGAGGTACATTCCAGATAAAAGTGAACAACAACAGTGCTGCCAACAAGTATGTTAAGGAGGTAAAACTGAATGGCAAAAAACTTGACAAACTGTTTATTACCTACAATGATATTGTGAATGGTGGATTATTGGAGTTTACTATGACAGATAAATTATAAAAAAACGTATATTTGCTTCGTAAATTAAATCAATTCATATGTTACTTACCACCACAAACACCATTGAAGGCCGACAAATCACGCAGTATTACGGGATTGTGTCTGGCGAGACAATTATCGGAGCAAATATGTTTAAAGACTTTTTTGCAGGAATCAGAGATATCGTTGGCGGACGTGCCGGATCGTACGAAAGCGTTTTGCGCGAAGCCAAAGAGATTGCCATGAAAGAGATGAGCGAACAGGCCAAAAGCATGGGAGCAAATGCTGTAATAGGCATCGACCTCGATTACGAAACTGTAGGAGCCAACGGAAGCATGCTTATGGTTACTGCTGCAGGGACTGCCGTAAAATATGTTTAATCATATTCTATAAAACAGATGAGGGTTGACTTCAAAGCGAAGTCAACCCTCTTATTTATTAATACCTCTGGCAAGACTGGAATCAGACCGTCATCGGGACTTCCATCAACAACACCTCCGAATCTGCACTGGCTTTAACCGTAAGCTGGTCGGCATCCCATACTCCCAGACCATCCCTACGGTCCAGCATCTGTCCTTCTACCTCAACCTGTCCTTCCAGCACAAACACATACAGTCCGTTTCCCTTTTTCTTAAACTCGTAGGTATCCGATTTACCCGCTTCAAATTTACCCAGATGGAACCAGGCATCCTGATAGATCCACACACCCTGATCGTCGCTGTTGGGAGATAAAATCTGATAGAAAGCATTATCCTTCGCAATTTCTTTGATGGATATCTGATCGTAGCGGGGCGTTACATTCTTTTTGTTTGAGAAAACCCATATCTGAAGGAAACGCACCTCCTTATCCTCCCTTTTATTAAACTCACTGTGATAGATTCCGGAACCGGCACTCATCACCTGTACCTCTCCGGCTTTTATTACAGCTACATTGCCCATACTGTCTTTATGCTCCAACTCGCCCGACAACGGAATCGAGATAATCTCCATATTGTCGTGAGGATGTTTCCCAAAACCCATACCGGCACTCACCTTGTCGTCGTTCAGCACCCGCAGGGCACCGAAATGAATCCGTTGAGGATTGTAATAATTTGCAAAACTAAACGTATGATAACTTTCCAACCATCCATGATTGGCATGTCCTCTCGAAGCCGCTTTATGCAATACTGTTTTCATATCTATTCTGTTTATTTGTTTATATCCAATCGCTTGTTTTTGATTACAATACAAAGGTACTACCGGGCGGATGGTCCGGAAATATGAATAAACAGGAAAAACATATGAAAATCCGATATCAGCGTTTCAATTTAAAATTTGAAGGAGAAATGCCGGTGATATTCTTAAAAAAAGCACTAAAGTTGGCCGGTTCGCTAAAGCCCAACCGATAACCTATCTCTTTGGCTGATTGGTCGGAGAAGTAAAGCAACCGTTTGGCCTCCACAATGATACGCGACTGTACATACTCTTTGGCCGTAACACCGATTATATTTTTCACCACCCGGTTCAGGTGGTCGGGAGTCACGTTCAATGCCGTAGCATAATCTGCAATCTGGTGCCAGTCGGCAAACTTCTCGTCCACCATCTTTCTAAAAGATTTCAGCAGTGTATTCTTTGCCTCTATCGTCTGGGGGTTCTCATTGGAAAGTGCACATAGATTATCGCATCTGATAAGGAGCAGGTTCAACAGAGAGGCTACAGCTTGTTCTTTGAATTTCATATTCGATTGAACGGCCTGCTCCATCTCGTCGGCATAATTGACCAGCCTTTCAAGCACATCCTGATTTAAAGCAAGCGGGGGAGAATCTCCATAATCATGAAACAGCCGAAGCTCGTCTATAAAACAAATGGGGATCTGATTATCCAACAGAAACTGGCTCGAAAACATGATGCAGTATCCCCGGGGCTTTACCTCCTCCACCATTTGATGAACCTGTCCGGGACTTACAAAAAACAGTTGGTTGTCCGTCAACTCGTACTCGTGAAAATCAATAAAATGTTTCCCCCGGGCCTCGCAAACCAGTAAAATGGTATAGAAATCGTGGCGATGAGGCACGTCCGGCTCACCGTTACTCAGCTCATAAAGAGTCTCCATCCTGTAAAATGAAAAGTTCATCTCTTCATTCCATTCCTCTGTCTGCGTATATGTTTTCATTCTCCCAATGTTACTTCCTACAAATATAATCAAATAGATTCGAAGTAAAAATATTAGTTCTCTTCTAAGTCTTTCAATTCTTCCAGGAAAAAAATCTGATTTTTTATTTTACAATTCGTCGTTCCTATAAATTTTATATTGCTCCAAAATAATAGCTGCAATTTCATCTCTGAACCATTTGGGTTCAAGGACTTCCACATCAGCACCATGAGACAATAACTCCTGACGAAAATCGAAAGTCGGTTTTATATAATAGCTGAACACCGAGTAATCGGGATTGTTGTCTATCTCTTTTTGGGAGTGGTGTAAAGGCAATGTTCTAATATAGCAGGCTTGATTTTTATCGACTTTAAGTAATACTCTTTCGGCCTTTTTCCCCTCTCCTTCTATAATACCGAAACAGTCTTTAAAAAAAGTATTCCCATCAAAGTCATTCGGTATAGTGAAATAAGTATTTGTGAGAATCATGTTCTTTATCCGGTCAAAAGCATATATTAAAACATGGTTTTTATTGGGGCTGTATGCAATCAGATACCACCGTTGATTAAAAGCTTTGATACAATAAGGATATACTTGAAACGTATAAGGTGTTTCACTCCAAAAACTTTGATATGTTATTTCTACCGACAAATTATCCCTCATTGCCTCAATAACTGGTGCCAGAAAGATTTGTCCAGAAGGTATTTGTTCAAATAATATCCGATCTTTCAGTTTATAACTTTCAGTAATCATGCTGCTAATAGAGAATGCATTCAACAGCCAACTACGAACACCTGTCCGCTCCATATCATCTTTGTTCTCTAAATAATATGTATAGCCATTTCTTTTATCGCATTCGATATTGATATCGAACATTTGCTCAATTGCTTTCCGATGATTATGAAAGGTACGTAAAGGTAAGTCGTCGCCATCAAGATTAAGCATAGACCTTTGCCAAGATGCGTTGATCTCTTCAAAGGTTATGCTTCCTCTTCGATATATAATGTCAACTAACCATATATATCGATTAAATAAATTAGATGCTGTATCCTTCGAGCTTTTCTTTTCCATACTTAAAGAGCGGGCGCATGTTTTCCTTTAGTTGGTCCATTGGGATGACGATAACAAGCAGACCCGGTTAATAACGTTAGAGATGAATAAGGAGTTCCACAATATTTGCATGTATATGTGCGCTTCTCACTGCCTTCATATAACTTATGTTTACCCTTGTTTGGTCCATTGGGATGCCTGTGACAGGATGAACCGGTCAATAATGTAACGCTAGAATACTTCGTTCCACAATACTCACAATAATAATTTGCCATAACATTTCAATTTTAACGATTAACAATATAATTGCAATAATACATCCTACTTATGCCAAACAAAAGCAGTAGCTTAATTTATATATCAAATACGTACGGACTATTTATCAGCCTATAGCCCTCATCTACTATTGACGCATTGACAAATGTTGTATACTTTGATTTTTCTACACCGTAAGCTTTATGGATATGCCCAAAAAGGTGATAGGCCGGATGAACATCTAAGGCCTTCAGCAATAAATCCGGGCAACCGTATGAGATATTGTTAGCATTATCCAAAATACCTAAGGGAGGACGATGCGAGATTAAAACATCTGTACCCATGGGGATATGCTTAATCACGTTGAGATTCTCGCTACTCTCTTCCTCCGAAAAGAAAAACGGAACACCCCAGAACTTTACACCGTTTATTGTTATTCCACTATGGTAGAGGTAGAAACTGTTTTCTGGCAAATAACACTGAATTGCTTCCACCTTTTTTCCTTCCAAACAGTAATCATGATTACCTGCTATAAAGATTTTGTATTGATAATCCAACGCCCCAAACCACTCAACAAAATCAACAATTTCATTAACAGTCCCCTCCATCGAACAATCCCCAGAGTGAATAATAATATCAGCATCCGGCAAGTTTGTCAACTGTCGATGGAGGTTGTGAGTATCTGAAAGGTGAAGAATTCTCATA
>VSSQ01000306.1_pt1 | contig 44420 bp, 41 predicted proteins | sample 4763081 | NCBI WGS metagenome assembly VSSQ01 (sample SAMN12137344, study PRJNA551015) | bioreactor metagenome | isolation source: SDC9 anaerobic chlorinated ethene degrading culture | place: USA: Knoxville, Tennesee | collected 2015-01-01
CTGCCATCGCGTTGGCCGCTACCGTGCTGTTCTGGTTATGAGGCCTGAGCCTAGCATCAGATGCACGAGTTATCGGGGGTCACAGCAGTGAAGGTGCTCTTCGGCCTGCCACTCCGGCAAACGACGGGCATGGTTTCCAGCATCCTCAAGATGGCAGGGCTGGACTGGCCGGTACCCGACTTTTCCACGCTCAGCCGACGCCGGAAGACGATCACTGTCCAACTCTCGTTCCGCCGAGCCAAGGGCCCCCTGAATCTGTTGGTGGACAGCACCGGGATCAAGTTTCTCGGTGAATGAGAAGGGACCGTGGCTGCGGTGCAGCCGCGTAAGCCCTTCGAATGAGTGGCTGGCCAGGAAGCACGGCACGCACCGCCGCCGCCAGTACCGCAAGGTCCATCTGGCCATGGATACCGCGACAGGCGACATCCGGGCGGTGGAGTTCACCTCCAGCCGAGAGGGCGACAGCCCAGTTCTGCCGGAGCTTCTCGACCAGATCCCGGATGGCGAGGAGATCGGCACCGTAACGGGCGACGGCGCCTTTGACACCCGGAGATGCCATTCGGCGATCCTGGCGCGTGGCGGCACGGGGGCTCGGGCATTCCTTCGGACCGGTGGCAGTCATGCCCTCGCTCCCATCCGCAAGAACGGCCGCCTCTGGAAGGAGGACTGCCCGGCTGCGCTCGCCAGGAACAACATCCTGCGGGCGACCCGGCGCCTCGGCCGGACGATCTGGAAGCGGTGGTCCGGCTATCATGTCCGGAGCAGGATCGAAGCCCGGATGAGAAACCTGAAGTCCTTCGGCGAACGGATCGCGTCAAGGGATCCCGATCGCCAGACCGCCGAGATCCACATCCGAGTTGCCCTGATGAACCGCTTCAACGCCCTCGGCACCGCCGAGATCGAACGCGTGGCCTGATCTTAGTTGGGGGAAGGGCCATCACGTCTTGGCGCCGACTTCTGCAACAACGCCGGTTGGCACCGCCCCTCGCTCGGTCGACCAACGCCAGTTCGCCGCCTGAAAGCGCCAGACGGCGCCCCGGCATCCGTTCCCGCCTTGCCCAACCGCGACCGACCGTTTAAACGTCGAGAGCGTGGCCCCGTAGCTCAGCTGGATAGAGCAGCCGCCTTCTAAGCGGCTGGCCGGGGGTTCGAGTCCTCCCGGGGTCGCCAATTGCATCGCAATTTGCCAATTAGGCATAAGCTTGCACGATTTGGCGCTTTTCATGCACGCCCCCTGTCAAGAGGCTTGGGGCGCCATGGTGCAGATTTCTCCTAGCACACTGAGATAATTCTCCTAGCACACTGAGATAAACAGCGTTTCAGCGTAACCCGTGGCTAGCGCGTATCATGGGGGCGAAGCACCCCGCCGCTATCCACGTCGCCGCTATCCACGTCGTTGCCGTCGATGTCGATTTGGCGAAGGCCCATGATCGGCTTGTTGCAGTGCCGCCCCTCGAAGACGATCTGATCATGGGGGCGCGGCGCGCGGCGGAACATGTCACGAGCGGCATCAGACAGCGGGAACCTGCGCCGGAGGCCATTCTTCATCCGCCCAAGGGCCAGCATCTTTTCGTCGAAGTCGATGTCTTGCCAGCGCAGGGCGCAGATGTTGCACATCCGAAAGCCCGTGAACAGCAACGCAAGCCATGCCGCGCGCCGCGTCATGTACGGCACCTTCGAGATCGCTTCCATCGCGGACCGACGCTTCGCGTCATCGAACAGCAGTTCCCGCGTCCGCGCTTCATACCCCTTCACGCGGGAGGTCGGGTCATGTTCATAACCGTCATCCCGATAAGCGAGCTGTGTGCCGTAGATCGCGCCCAACGCGCGCAGCAGGCAGCCTGCCGTTGTCGGCTTGTTCGCCATCGCCTTGATCTTCTCGTTGACCATCTGCCGCGTGATGTCTGTGATGGGCATGTCGAGCCAGCGGGGCGTGTGAAGGCGCAGCATGGCGCCATAGCCCGCCGCCGTTTCCGCCGATACGCTGCGCTGGCGCGGGTCGAGGGCCTTGGTGACGTGCTGCTCAAGGGCAACCCGCAGCGTGATCTCGGGCGCATTGCGCGGGGCGTCCGTGCGCACCACCACGCCCGTCTCTTCGACGCGGGTATCGATTTCAGCCGCTGTCTGGGCCGCTTCGATCACGGCCATCTGCGGCCACGTCCCGAGGGTCTCGGTGACGTTCTGACCCTTCCAGAATTTTGCGGTAGCGCCATGTCGTCGACCGCGCGCCGACTTCGATATACAGGTTGGGATAGCGGGTGTCGCGATACCGGGTCGCTGCGCCGCCAGTGTGGACCGCCTTGTCGAGCGCGCCCTTCGCGAAGCTCAGTTCGAGCGTTGCCATGATTGGTCTCCATGCAATCGCCTATGCAATTTCATGTCACCCATCGCCCGGCCGGATCAACAGAAGACGCTGACTTTATTAGGAAATACCACCGTCAGCACGGGTCAGCATGGTCGGATTCTGCGCTGAGAAGGCGCTTGCTCTATCCAGTTGAGCTATGGGGCCGCACGCTCCCCGTTTTGCACGAAGCGGCGCGCGTGCAAGCCCGCTTGGGCTCAAAGCGCGATCGTCATGAAAACGCTCATCGGATCGAGCCGGTAGCCCTCGAACGGCGGGCAGGTCTCGAAGCCCGCGGCAAGGTAGAGCCCGCGCGCCGCGGCGAAGCTGTCCTGCGAACCGGTCTCGAGGCTGAGCCGGGAATACCCTGCCGCCCGCGCCTCGGTCACCAGATGGCCGAGCAGCATCCGCGCCAGCCCCCGCCCGCGCAGCTCATAGAGCACATGCATCGACTTGATCTCGGCATGGGCCGCGTCGATGCGCTTCAGCGCCCCCATGCCGATGGGCCGCCCCTCCTCGCGCATCACGTAAAACAGGATGCCGGGTGCCGCGAGCGCGTCGGCGGGCAGCATGTGGATCGACTCGGGCGGGGTATCGGCGTGCATCGCTTGGGTATGGCGCGCATGCAGCAGCGCGAGCTCCTCCTGCACCGGGTGCTCGAGCGTGATGGTGATCATGTCTTGCCTCCCCGCGGCGATCGTCCGTCCATTTGGGGGCCATTCTCGCCGCTTCGACGCGCGAAGGAAAGATGGGTCGTTGCGGGCCAGGCCGCATCGGCGGGCGCCGCGGCCGCAGAAGTGCCGCGCAGACGCGCAACCGGCGGAGATCCGCGCCGCCGTCGCGTCATTCGCCGGCGTGCCTCTTGCGGGCGGCGCCAAGCGGCGGCTAGCATCCCTCACCCGATCCCGCGCGGAGCACCATCATTACCGCCCCGCGCCCATCCCGGAGGATTCATGAAACTTTCTGCCGCCATTTCCACCCTTGCCCTTCTCGCCGCCGCCCCCGCAGGGGTCGCCGCGACCGTTCCCGAGGGGACGAAACTCGCCGCCAACCAGAGCTATACCTTCTGGCTGCTCGACGCGATCAAGTCGATGGACCCGCAGATCAACACCGATGTCGAGGGCTCGGATATCGTGCGCAACCTCTTCGAGGGGCTCTATAACGAGGGACCGAAGGGCGAGCTGGTGCCGGGCGTGGCGACGGGGTTCGACCTTTCGGACGACAAGACGGTCTACACCTTCCACCTGCGCCCCGAGGCGAAATGGTCCGACGGCAAGCCGGTCACGGCGCAGGATTTCGTCTATGCCTGGCGCCGCCTCGCCGATCCGAAGACCGCCTCGGAATACGCCTGGTACATGGAGCTGATGCAGGTGAAGAACGCCGCGGCGATCACCGCGGGCGAGAAGCCGGTCGAGGAGCTGGGAGTGAAGGCGGTCGATGACCACACGCTCGAGGTGACGATCGAAACGCCGCTGCCCTATTTCCCGCAGATGCTGGTGCACGGCTCGACCTTCCCGGTGCGCGAGGATGTGATCGCGAAATACGGCCAGGATTGGACCAAGGCCGGCAATCTCGTCGGCAACGGCGCCTATGTGCTGAGCCAGCACCTGCTGGGCGAGCGTATCGAGATGGACAAGGCGCCGACCTACTGGGATGCCGGGCACACGGTGATGGCCCATCTCACCGCGCTGACGATCAACGACAAGAACGCCGCGCTGACGCGCTATCTTGCGGGCGAGCTCGACCGGGTCGAAATCCCCGCCGGGCAATATCCGCGGCTGAAGAAGGAATATCCCGATCAGGCGATCTCCTCGCCCTATTCGTGCAGCTACACCTATCTGGTGAACCTGTCCGACAAGGGCCCCGAGGCGCTGAAGGATGTGCGCGTGCGCAAGGCGCTGTCCTATGCGATCAACCGTGACGTGATCGTCGACAACGTGCTGCAGGGCGGCCAGAAACCCGCCTACAACTGGACCCACTGGGCGACCGCCGGCTTCCAGATGCCCGACATCGACTATGCGCACTGGACCCAGAAGGAGCGCACCGAGAAGGCGAAGGAGCTGCTCGCGGAGGCAGGCTATGGCCCCGACCACCCGCTGAAGCTGACGCTGAACTACAACACCTCGGACGATCACAAGAAGATCGCGATCGCGGTGCAGCAGTTCTGGAAGCCGCTCGGCGTGGCGCTGACGCTCAACAACATGGAGTGGAAGGTGCACACCGACAAGATGCAGAACCAGGACTTCGACCTCGCGCGCTATGCCTGGTGCGGCGATTACAACGAGGCCTCGACCTATCTCGACTTCTTCACCTCCTACTCGGGCCACAACAACGGCAAGTTCCTGAACGCCGACTATGACCGGATCATGAAGGAGTCGAAGACCGCGGCCGATCCGCAGCCGCTTTACACCGAGGCCGAGCAGATCCTGGCGGACGAGATGCCGCTCTTGCCGATCTATCACTATGCCAAGGTCGACATGGTGAAGGCCGACATCAAGGGCCTGCCGACGGAGAACGTGATGCAAACCTGGTACGGCAAGGACCTGTACCGCGTCGCCCCCTAAACCGCAGCCCGGGTGCGGGGCCCCTTCCCCGCACCCAGCCACCGGACTTCCGCATGATCGTCTACATCCTCAAGCGTCTGGCCATCGCGATCCCGACGCTCCTGCTGCTCATCGTCCTGTCCTTCCTGCTGATGCACGCGGCGCCGGGCGGCCCCTTCACCCAGGAGCGCGGCCTGCCGCCCGAGGTGCTGGCGAACCTGAACGCCAAATACGGGCTCGACCAGCCGCTGTGGCGGCAGATCGCCTCCTATGTCTGGGGCATCGTCAGCGCCTTCGATTTCGGCCCCTCCTTCGTTTACAAGGACCGCTCGGTGAACGACATCATCGCGCAGGGGTTCCCGGTGACGCTGACCTATGGCTTCCTGTCCTTCATCGTCGCGGTTCTGGTGGGCGTCACGCTCGGCACCATCGCCGCGGTGCGCCACAACACGGTGATCGACTATTTCGCCGTGGGCTTGTCGATCGGCGCGCAGGTGCTGCCGAATTTCGTGATGGCGCCGATTCTGGTGCTGATCTTCACCCTGGCGCTGCACTGGCTGCCGGGCGGCGGCTGGCGCTTCAACGACCCGCATTTCTGGGTGATGCCGGTGATCGCGCTCTCGACCTCCTACATGGCCTCGATCGCGCGGATCATGCGCTCGTCGATGCTTGAGGTGCTGACCTCGAACCACATCCGCACGGCGCGGGCGAAGGGGCTGTCGGGCCTGCGCATCGTGCTGCGCCATGCGCTGAAACCCGCGCTCCTGCCGGTGATCTCCTATCTCGGGCCCGCCTTCGTGGCGATGATCACCGGCTCGGTCATCGTCGACATCTATTTCTCGACCGGCGGCATCGGCAAGGCCTTCGTCGACAGCGCACTGAACCGCGACTATGCGGTGATGATGGGGATCACCATCCTCGTCGGCGCCCTCACCATCCTCTTCAACCTCGTCGTCGACATCATCTACGGATGGATCGACCCGAAGATCCGGTATTGAGCCCATGGTCATCGACAGCCAGAAAATGCAGTCCCTCGCCGCCGCCACCGCGCGCGAGGACATCGCCGGCCGCTCGCTCTGGGCCGATGCCCGGCGCCGCTTCCTGCGCAACAAGGCGGCGCTCTTCGGTCTTCTGCTCCTTGTCTTCGTCGTGCTCTTCGCGCTCTTCGGCAACAGCCTCGCGCGCTGGAGCAATGACGAGATCGACTTTTCCGTGATGGGCCAGGCGGCCGAGCTGGGCGGTCCCTCGTTCGAGACCGGCCATTACTTCGGCACCGACGACCTCGGCCGCGACCTCTTCGCACGCACCGTTCAGGGCACGCAGATTAGCCTCGCCGTCGGCATCATCGGCTCGGCGATCGCGGTCGTCGTCGGCACGCTCTGGGGCGCGACCGCGGGCTATTTCGGCGGCCGCATCGACAACATCATGATGCGCACCGTCGATATCCTGCTGGCCATCCCCTACATGTTCGTGCTGATCCTGCTGCTGGTGATGTATGGCCGCTCGATCACCATGCTCTTCGCCGGTGTCGGGCTGATCTCCTGGCTCGAGATGAGCCGGATCGTGCGCGGCCAGACCCTGTCGCTGAAGAACCGCGACTATATCGAGGCGGCGCGCGCCATCGGCGTGCCGGCGCGCACCATCATCCGCCGCCACATCCTGCCGAACCTGATCGGCGTCGTCACCGTCTTCGCCACGCTTCTGGTGCCGAACATGATCCTGACCGAAAGCTTCATCTCCTTCCTCGGCCTGGGCGTGCAGGAACCGATGACCTCGCTTGGCGCGCTGATCTCCGAGGGCTCGGGCACCATCGCCTATGGCACGCTGTGGCAGCTCGCCTTCCCGCTTCTCTTCTTCGTCACCACCCTCTTCGGCTTCTTCTTCGTCGGCGACGGGCTGCGCGACGCGCTCGACCCGAAGGACCGCTGACATGGCGCTGCTCGATGTGAACGCCCTCTCCGTCCGGTTCGACACGCCCGAGGGCATGGTACATGCGGTCAACGAGGTCTCCTTCTCGATGGAGCGCGGCGAGACGCTGGGCATCGTCGGCGAATCCGGGTCCGGCAAGAGCCAGCTCAGCTTCGCGATCATGGGGCTTCTGGCGAAGAACGGCCGCGCCACCGGCTCGGTCCGCTTCGAGGGCGAGGAGATCCTGAACCTGCCCGAGCGCGCGCTGAACAAGCTGCGCGCCGACCGCATCGCGATGGTGTTCCAGGACCCGATGACCTCGCTCAACCCCTATATGCGGATCTCCGACCAGATGGCCGAGGTACTGGAGCTGCACCGCGGCCTCGACCATCGCACCGCGGTTGCCGAGGCGGTGCAGATGCTCGACGCGGTGCGCATCCCCGACGCGCGCAACCGGGTGCGGCTTTTCCCGCATGAATTCTCGGGCGGCATGCGGCAGCGGGTGATGATCGCGATGTCGTTGCTGTGCCATCCCGACCTGCTGATCGCCGACGAGCCGACCACCGCGCTCGACGTCACCGTGCAGGCGCAGATCATGGCGCTTCTGGCCGATCTGCAACGCGATTTCGGCATGGCGACGATCCTCATCACGCATGACCTCGGTGTCGTCGCCGGGTTTTGCGAACGCGCGATCGTGCTTTACGGCGGTCGGATCATGGAGGAGGCGCCGGTCGATCCGCTGTTTGCCGAGCCGACGCATCCCTACAGCCGGGGCCTGCTCGACGCGATCCCGCGGCTCGATGCGACCGACGCGGCGCTGCACGCGATCCCCGGCAATCCACCGAACATGACCGGCGCACCCATGGGCTGCCCCTTCGCGCCGCGCTGCACGCTGGCCGACGATCTGTGCCGCGCGGCGATGCCGCCGCTCGCCCCCTTTGCCCCGGGCCGCGCCCGCGCCTGCCACCGTCCGATCCTCGAGGTGACCCGATGACCCGCCCCCTGCTCGAGGCCCGCGACGTCCGGGTCAGCTTCGAGATCCGCCATCCTTCCGATCTGCCCTGGACGCCGCCCCTGCTGCTGCACGCGGTGAACGGCATCTCCTTCCGCCTCGAGCGCGGCCAGACCCTCGGCATCGTCGGCGAGTCGGGCTGCGGCAAGTCGACCCTTGCGCGCGCGCTGATCCGGATGTTGCCGGCGAGCGGGTCGGTGATCTGGGAGGACGGCACCGACCTCTTCACCCTCTCGCCGCGGCAGATGCTGCGCTACCGCGCCGAGATCCAGATGATCTTCCAGGACCCGCTCGCCTCGCTCGATCCGCGGATGACGGTGGGCGAGATCATCGCCGAGCCGCTGCGCACCCACCGGCCGCGGATGGGCACGGCCGAGCGGCGCGAGAAGGTCCGCGCGGTGATGGAGCGGGTCGGCCTGCTGCCGAACCAGATCAACCGCTATCCGCACGAATTCTCGGGCGGGCAGTGCCAGCGCATCGGCATCGCCCGTGCGCTGGTGGTCGAGCCGAAGCTGCTGATCTGCGACGAGCCGGTCTCGGCGCTCGACGTCTCGATCCAGGCACAGGTGATCGGCCTGCTCGAGGAGCTGCGCCGCGATCTCGGCCTGACGATCCTGTTCATCGCCCATGACCTGAGCGTGGTGAAGCATCTCTCGGACGAGGTGATGGTGCTCTATCTCGGCCGGATGATGGAGCAGGCGCCGTCTTCGACGCTCTTTTCCGACCCGCGCCACCCCTACACGCAGGCGCTGCTCTCCGCCGTGCCGATCCCCGACCCGCAGGTCGAACGGACAAAGCGGGTGATCGCGCTGGACGGCGACCTGCCCAGCCCGATGAACCCGCCCTCGGGCTGCGTCTTCCGCACCCGCTGCCCGCGCGCGACCGGGCAGTGCGCCAGCCCCCCGCCCGAGGAGGCGACGGCGGACGCGCGCCATCACACCCTGTGCCATTTCCCGGGCCCTGCCGCCGCAATGATCGGCTGACGCCCCCGGCACAGACGGCGGGGTCAGTCGGTGAACATCTCGACCCCGTTGCCGGCGGCGACCGGCGGCGGGCACTGGATCACCGCGCCTTCGCCCAGAAGCCGCTGCCGCACCCGCCCGGTCGTCGGCCAGAACTCGATCCGCCGGGCCTGGGTGCCGCCAAGGCTGCGGCTGACGCAGGCGATCCCCTCGCGGTCGAGGAAATCGAGCACGAAATCGACGTTCTTCTGGCCGATGTCCGAGAGCCCGGCGATCATCCGCGCGCCGCCGAAGACCTTGGCGCGCAGGTTCTGCCGCTGCGCGCCGCGCTTGATCAGCGCATTAATCAGCAGCTCCATCGCATTGACCCCAAAGCTTGCCGCCTGGATCGCGTCACCGCGCCCCTCGGGCAGCAGGAAGTGGTTCATCCCGCCGATCCGCGCCTCTGCGTCGAAGAGACAGGTGGCGATGCAGGAGCCGAGAATGGTCGAGATCGACCGTTCGTCCGCACCGACGACGAACTCGCCTTGCGAGATGAAGATCGGGCGGGCCGGCGTTTCCAACTGTGGCATCCTCCCCTAGGCCGGGCGCCGGTCGGGGGCGCGGCACAGATCGAGGATCGCCGCCGACATCTCGGACAGGGCGACCGCCCGTTCCGCCGCCCCGATCTCGAGCGCCGCGCGCGGCATGCCGAAGACGACCGAGCTGTCCTCGTCCTGTGCCAGACAGCGCGCGCCGCCCTGCCGCAACGCCAGCATCCCTGCCGCACCGTCACGCCCCATGCCGGTGAGCAGCACCGCGACGGTCCGCTCGGCCACCGGTTCGGCCGAGCGGAACAGGACGTCGACAGACGGCCGATAGCCACCGACCTTGTCGCCGCGCCGCAGCCGGCAGCGTGGCGGCAGGCCCGGCGCAAGTTCGAGATGCGTCTCGCCGCCCGGCGCCATTGCGACCATGCCCTGCACGAGCGGCTCGCCCGCGCGCGCGAGCACCATGCGCGGCGCGATCCGCCCGGCCAGCCGCTTTGCGAAGCTCGCCAGGAAACTCTCGGGCATGTGCTGGGTGATCAGCGTCGGCGGGCAGTTTTCCGGATAGCCGGCAAGCAGGGTCTCGAGCGCATCGACGCCGCCGGTCGAGGAGCCGATCAGCACGAGGCGGCCGTTCCAGTCAAAACCCGTCGCCGGGCTCACCTGCCGCCGCGGGCCGGGCGGACGCAACCGCGCCCCGGCAGCGGCGACGAGCAGATCGGCCAGGTCGCCGAAGGCCGCGGCAAAGCGCCCGCTCACCGGCTTGCCGATGCACTCGACCGCGCCAAGCGCCAGCGCCTCGAGCGCCGCGCGCGAGCCCTTCTGCGTCTCGCTCGATATCATCACCACCGGCAGCGGGCGCAGCCGCATCAGCTTTTCGAGGAAGGCGAGCCCGTTCATCCGCGGCATCTCGACATCGAGCGTCAGCACATCGGGCTGCAGCGCCTTGATCAGGTCGCGCGCCTCGTAGGGGTCGGCGGCCTCGCCCACGACCTCGAGCCGCGGATCGGGCCGCAGCACCGCCCGGATCAGGCCGCGGATCGTCGGCGAGTCGTCCACGATCAGCACCCGTTTCGGCAGCCGGGCCAGGCCCGGCGCGCCGCTCGTCTGACGCAGCTCAGAAATCTTCCCAGTCCTCCTCCTCGATCGCGACGGCCGCCTGAGCCGTCGCCGCTGCGGCGCGCGCCACCGAGGCCTTGTGCCGCGCAAGGTCGATCGGTTGCGCCGCTGCAGGGGCGGGCTTTGCCGTGCCGCCCGCGGTGCGGAACTGCGCGGTGGTGACGGTCAGCGCCTGCGCCCCGCGGGTCAGCGCGTGGCTCGCGGCGGTGGTCTGCTCGAACATCGCAGCATTGTGCTGCGTCACCTGATCGAGCTGGTTCATCGCGGTGTTGATCTCCGCGAGCCCCGCCGACTGTTCCTGCGCCGAGGCGGCGATCTCGGACACCCGCGCGGCGATGTCATTCACCGAGCCGAGAATCCGCTGCAATGCGCTGCCGGTCTCGCCCACCAGATCGACACCGCGCCGGACGTGGTTCGACGAGGCGGTGATCAGCGTGTCGATCTCGCGCGCGGCTTCCGAGGAGCGCTGCGCCAGCGCCCGCACCTCGGAGGCGACGACGGCAAAGCCGCGCCCGGCCTCGCCCGCCCGCGCCGCCTCGACGCCTGCGTTCAGCGCCAGCAGGTTGGTCTGGAAGGCGATATCGTCGATCACCCCGATGATGCGCGAGATCTTGCGCGAGGATTCCTCGATCTCGCCCATCGCCGCCACCGCCTGCTGCACGATCTGGCCCGAGCTCTCCGCGCTTTCGCGGGCCTGGACGACGACCATGTTCGCCTCGCCCACCCCGGCCGCGGCCGAGCTAACCGAGGAAGTCAGCTGATCGAGCGCCGCCGCCGTCTCCTCGAGCGTCGCGGCCTGGCGTTCGGTGCGGCTGCTCAGATCTTCGGCGGCATTGGAGATCTCGCGCGCCTCGCCGTCGATCTCGGCGGCATTGTCGATCACCACCTGCACCGCCTGCGACAGCGTCGTCACCGCGCGGTTGAAATCCTGCCGCAGCTGCTCGTATTCGGGCGGGAATTCCGCGTCGAGCAGGCTGCACAGGTCACCGGTCGCCAGCCGCTGCAACGCCACACGCAGCCCCTCGACCACCTGCTTCTGCCCGGCCTGCATCGCCTCGTTGCGCTCGTGCTCAAGCTGCAACTCCGCCTGGGCCTCGGTCACGTCATTCGCGATCAGAACGATCTTCAGCAGCCGGTCGTTGCGGTCGGGCACCGGGGTGACGCTGCCCTCGGCCAGAAGGCTGCGCCCGCCGGGGGCCGTGAGCCGGAACCGCCCGACGATCGGCTCGTGCTTTTCAAGCCGCGGCCAGAACCCTTCGAGCCCATCGACCCCCTCAAGCACCGCCTCGTGCGGCAGACCGAGCAGCGCCTCCGCCTCGACGCCGAGCGCCGTCACAAGGTTCCGGTTGACCCGGGTCAGCTCGCCGCTCGGCGCGAATTCGAAGATCAGCTGGTAATCGTCGATCGCCGCGAGCAGCGCGCGGTTCATCCGCAGCTCGGTGACATCGCGCCACTCGACGACATAGCCGATACGCCCCTTTTCGGGCTGGGTGATCTCGGTGATGTCGAGACCGAAGCGCCCTTCGCCGACGACGATCTCGGCACGATAGGGCAGGTTCGCCGAGTCCCTCAGGATGGCGCGGGCATGGGTGGGGTTGCGGTGGAACATGTCCATCGACTTGCCGACCAGCGCCTCGGCGTCGATCTCGGGGGTCACCTGGCAGAAGTCCTCGATCCGGGAGCCGATCATCTTCACCACCGCCTCGTTGACGTAGCGGATGTTGAACTCCGCATCCACCATCATCATCGCCGCCGAAGAGGCACGGAAGGCCGTGCCCTGTGCCGCCGCCACGCGCCGTGCGACCTCGGCCTCGGCCAGGTCGTCGCGCAGCGCGGTCAGCGCCCGGGCGATGTCACCGATCTCGTCACCGCGCTCGCCGTCGCGGACCTCGGCGTCATAGACGCCTTCCGAGATCTTGCCGATCGTGCCGGTGAGCCGGCCGAGCGGTTTCGAGACCGAGCGCGCCATCCAGGCCGACAGCCCGCCCAGCAGCACCAGCAACAAGGCACCGTTCAGCGTCAGCCGCGCGGCCAGCGCGCGGGCGGGCTCGAACAGCTCCTGCGTGCTCTGTTCGACCACGGCGGCATAGGCCTTGCCGAAAAGCGTGAAGGGCGCAAAGACCGCCATCACCTCGGCGCCGTCGACGCCGGCCTCGATCACATGCCCGCTCTCGCCCGCCAGCGCCCGTCGCACCGCCGAGGCCTGCAGATCCGGCGCGCCGGCGGCCGGGGTGCGGCGCAGCGTGCTTTCAAGCGTCTGGCCGGCGCCGACGACATAGCCCTGCCCGCTCTCGCCCAGGGCGCGCGGATCGGCCATCACCGCCGAGAGCGGATCGGCCGAAGCCTCGAACACCAGAACGCCGAGCAGCAGCCCCTCGGAGCTGCGCAGCGGCCGGGCGAGGAAAACCACCCCCGGCGTGCCGGGATGCCCCGGATCGCGCAGGAAGCCGGACGCCACCGGCGCCTCGCCCGTCGCCTGCTGTGCCGCCTCGACGATTTGCGCCAGCGGGCCGCCGCGGGCCGGTCCCTCGCGCAGGTTGGTGGCGAAATCATCTTGCTTGCCCAGCGAGTAGATCACGTTGCCGGTGACACTGACGAGATAGATGTCAACCAGGTGCTTCTGCTCGGCCAGCGCCACGAACCCGGGATGATAGCGCCGGTGCAGGATCGTGTAATCGTTCACCTCGCCCGGATAATCGAGCTTGTAGCGCTCGGCCGGCGGGTTCGGGTTTGCCTCGATGAAGGCCTTGCGCAGATCGTCCTGCGGCGTCTCGCCAAGCCGGTCCCAGGCCGCGCTGAACTCGCGCAGCGAGCGCGCGGTGCCGGCATTGCTGGCGGTTGCATACAGGTCCGACGTCAGCCCGGCGGCCCAAGCCTCGAGCGTGCCGACCCGCGTGTCAAGGCTCTGCTGCAGCCTGTCGGTGCCTTCGCTGGTCAGGATCTTGCGCGCCACCTCGTAGGAGGAGACGCCCATGATGGCGAGCGCCACCACCGAGATCGCCACCAGCATCAGCGGCAGCCGAATACCAAGTTTGATGCCCTTCAGAACCTTCATGCCTTCGCCTCCGAGGGCGCGCACAGCCTTGCGCACGCCGTTCACCACTTCGCGGACTCCGCGCGAGCGACGATGGAGCGAACTGCTGAAGATTCCTTTAAGCTCGATGCCTTGGCATCAAATTGTCAGCGCCGCGCGCAACAGGCCGAAGCGGCGGGAAAATTCCGAACGGCCAAGCCCGTCCTGCGCCACCCGCCCGGGCGCACGTGCCGCCAGGCCGAGCACCGCCGGGGCCTGCCAGCCGGGCAGCATGGCGCGGCGCACCGGCGCGGGGGCGCGGCGCAACTCGGCACGCGCCGCGGCAAGCTCGGCCAGCGCCGCCCGCGCCAGCCCGGCAATCGCCTCGGGCGCCGCATCGGGCAGCGGCGCACGGCCACGGGCGCGCAGCTCGGGCACCGCACGCAGCCACGCCGCCAGCCCCGCCGCCGCCCCATAGCGCGCGAGTGCCGCCTGCGCCGCCGCATCGGCGCCGAAGACCACGCCCGCAGCGCGAAACAGGTTGCCCGAGGTCTCGGCCAGATAGGTCGAAAGCTCCGCGGCATCGGCAAAAGGCTCGTTCCAGCAATCGCGGCGCCGCGCCTCGGCCAGCGCCACCAGGTGCGGGGCCGCCGCGCGCAGCGGCACCAGCGCCGCGCCGATCTCGTGGCGCGGGGCTTGGCCCTCTTCCGCCAGCGCCTCGAGCGCATCGACCCACCATTGCAGCCGCATCTCGGCCACCATCGGCTCGCTCGAGGCCCAGGGCGCGCGGGCGATCTCGAGGTTCGCGGCATAAAGCGGCCACAGCCGCGCGCGTTCCGCCGCCGGCACCGCCATCGTCGCGGCGAAACGGTCGGGATCGCCCGCCTCGACCCGCGCCGCGGCGGCGGCCACGCTTTGCCCGAGATCGCTCATACCGGCTGCGCCCCGTCGCGCGCGAGCTTCCAGGTGATCGCGTCGAGCAGCGCCTCGAAGGAGGCGTCAACGATGTTCGGGCTGACCCCCACCGTCGACCAGCGCAGCCCCTTGCTGTCCTCGCTGTCGATGATGACGCGGGTCACCGCCTCGGTGCCGCCATGGGTGATGCGGACCTTGAAGTCGACCAGCTTCATGTCCTCGATATGGCACTGATAGGGGCCGAGATCCTTCGCCAGCGCCTTCGAGAGCGCGTTGACCGGGCCGCCGTCGGAGCCGTCGGCGACGATCCCTTCGGACACGCTCAGCCGCCGCTCGCCGCCGATGTTGACGACGACGACCGCCTCGGACAGGTGCCCCATCCGGCCGCGCGCATCGCGCCGGCGCTCGACCGTGACGCGATAGCGCTCGACCGAGAAGAACGCGGGCAGCAGGCCCAGCTCGCGCCGCGCCAGCAGCTCGAACGAGGCCTGCGCGCCGTCATAGGCATAGCCGCGGTCCTCGCGGTCCTTGATCTCGTCGAGGATCGCGCCGAGGCGGGCGTCCTTCGGATCGACCTCGATCCCCATCGAGGCAAGACGCGCGCGCAGGTTCGACTGCCCCGCCTGGTTCGACATCGGGATGAGCCGCGCATTGCCGACCAGCGCCGGGTCGATATGCTCGTAGGTGGTCGGGTCCTTGAGGATCGCCGAGGCATGCAGCCCCGCCTTGTGGGTGAAGGCCGAGGCGCCGACATAGGGGGCCGAGCGCAGTGGCACCCGGTTCAGGATATCGTCGAGCTTGCGCGAGAGCTTCGTCAGCCCGGCCAGCGCCGCATCGGTGATCCCGGTCTCGAGCTGTGAGCGGAACGGCTCCTTCAGCAGCAGCGTCGGAATGAGCGAGGTCAGGTTCGCGTTGCCACAACGCTCGCCCAGACCGTTGAGCGTGCCCTGCACCTGCCGCACGCCTGCGAGCACCGCGGCAAGCGAGCCCGCCACCGCCTGCCCGGTGTCGTCGTGGCAATGGATGCCGAGCCGGTCGCCCGGGATCCCCGCGGCGATCACCGCGGTGACGATCGCGCTGATCTCCGGCGGCTGCGTGCCGCCATTGGTGTCACACAGCACGATCCAGCGCGCCCCGGCATCCAGCGCCGCGCGCAGGCATTCGAGCGCATAGCCCGGGTTCGCCTTGTAGCCGTCGAAGAAATGCTCGGCGTCGAACAGCGCCTCGCGCCCCGCCGCCACCACATGCTCGACCGAGGCGCGGATGTTCGAGATGTTCTCGTCCAGCGCCAGGCCAAGCGCGGTGGTGACGTGATAGTCATGCGTCTTGCCAACGAGACAGACCGCCGGTGTCGCGGCGTTCATCACCGCCGCCAGCACCTCGTCATTCGCCGCCGAGCGGCCCGAGCGCTTGGTCATGCCGAAGGCGGTGAAGGTCGCGCGCGTCTCGGGCCGTTCGGCGAAGAACTCGCTGTCGGTCGGATTCGCGCCGGGCCAGCCGCCCTCGATATAGTCGATGCCGATCGCGTCGAGCGCCCGCGCGATGGCGATCTTCTCGGAGACCGCGAACTGCACGCCGGCGGTCTGCTGACCGTCGCGCAAGGTGGTGTCGTAAAGATACAGTCGCTCGCGACCCATGGCTGGCTCCTCCCGCCCCTTCAATTCCGCCGGTTGCCGCGCCCGCTTAAAGCGGCGGCAGCTTCGCCGCGTCGAACCCCGCCCCCGGCAGCAGCTCGACCCCCGCCTTCGACATCCGCACCTCGACACCCGCAGCAAGCAGCGCCGCCTTCATCGCGTCGACCGGGGCGAAGTCCTTCGAGGCCATCGCCGCCGCGCGCAGATCGGACAGCCGCGCCGCATGGACGGAGAGATCCGCCTGCGGCGCCGCGGCCCAGGCCCCCATGGCGGGCTCGAGCAGCCCCATCAGCTGCGCCGAGGCCAGAAGCCGCGCCGGGTCGGCGCTCAGCGCATGCAGCTCGGCAATCGCGCCCGCGGTGTTGAGGTCGTCGGCGAGCGCCGCGATCACCTCGGGCGCGGCGCTCGGCGCGGGCTCGATGCCCGCGGTGAGCGCACGCCACTTGCGCAGCGTCGCCTCGGCCTGCGCCGCCTTCTCGGCGGTCCAGTCCATCGGCTTGGTGTAATGCGTCTGCAGGAAGACGAAGCGGATCACCTCGCCCGGGATGCCCTTGTCGAGCAGGTCGCGCACGGTGAAGAAGTTGCCGAGCGACTTCGACATCTTCTTGCCCTCGACCTGCAGCATCTCGTTGTGCAGCCAGTAGCGGGCGAACTGCCCCTCGGGATGGGCGCAGCAGCTTTGCGCGATCTCGTTCTCGTGGTGCGGGAATTGCAGGTCGATGCCGCCCGCATGGATGTCGAAGCTCGCCCCCAAGAGCTCATAGCTCATCGCCGAACATTCGATATGCCAGCCCGGCCGGCCGCGGCCCCAGGGGCTGTCCCAGCCCGGCAGATCGGCGTCCGAGGGCTTCCACAGCACGAAGTCCATCGGGTCTTCCTTGAACGGCGCAACCTCGACCCGGGCACCGGCGATCATGTCATCGACCGAGCGGCCCGAGAGCGCGCCATAGTTCGTGTAGCTGCGCACCCGGAACAGCACATGCCCGTCCTTGGCATAGGCATGCCCGCTTTCGATCAGCCCGGCGATCATCGCGATCATCGCGCCGATGAAATCGGTCGCGCGCGGCTCGAGCGTCGGGCGCAGCGCGCCAAGCGCATCCATGTCGGCGTGATACCAGGCGATGGTTTCCTCGGTGCGGGCGCGGATCAGCTCCTCGAGCGTGCCCGCAGCCCCCGCTTCCTTGCGCGCCAGCGCCGTCGCATTGATCTTGTCATCGACGTCGGTGAAGTTGCGCACATATTTCACATGCTCCGCGCCATAGACCAGCCGCAGCAGCCGGAACAGCACGTCGAAGACGACGACCGGCCGGGCATTGCCCAGATGTGCGCGGTCATAGACCGTGGGGCCGCACAGATACATGCGCACGTTCTGCGGATCGAGCGGGACGAAAACCTCCTTGGTGCGGGTCTTCGTGTTGTGCAGGCGGATCTCGGTCATAAGTCCTCGCAGGCTTTCCCGGCGCGGGCTTAGCAGGTTCATCGATCTGTGGAAATGCGAAGAACGGCCCGCGTGACGGATGTCAGCGGCAAATAATGATGCAGATGAGGGGGGCACGGGTCTTCATGCGCCGTTTCTAGCGCGCCGCAGCGCCGCTGTGAAGCCCCTTCGGGATCTGGACATTGGCACGGGCCTCGGTCACGCTGCCGGGCAACGACCATAACCAGTGCGATCTTTTCGATGACGATCCGTCCCGCCGATGTGCCCGTCCCCGCCCAGGGGCAAAGCTATGCCCGCTGTCTCGAGCTGGTGGAGGCGCACAGGGGCTTCCTGCGCGACTACACCCACCACAGCCTGTGCTATCTGCCGGGCGAAGGCGCGGCGGCGCGCCACCTCGTCATCACGCTCGGCAACCTCGCCTCCTATCACGAGAAGGGCGAGCGGCTGCCCTGGGCCTACGGGCTGATCGCGAAACAAGGCTGGTCGATCCTCGGCGTGATGAACAAGCGCGGCGACTGGTTCCGCGAGCCCGAGATCCTCGCCGTGCTGGCCGAGCTGCGCGACAGCGGCTTTTACGATGAGTTCACCCGGATCTCGACCTATGGCAGCTCGATGGGCGGCTATGGCGCGCTGGCGCTGGCGCCGCTTTTTCCGCGCGCCCATGCCGTGGCCTTCGCGCCGCAATCCACGCTGAACCGCCGCGCCGCCCCCTTCGACAAGCGCTATCGCTATGGCCGGGGGCTTGGCGACTGGACCGTGCCCGAAGCCGATGCCGCGCGCGGGGCAAAGGCGCTGGCGGGAGGCTATATCTTCTATGACCCGTTCATCGCCCCCGACAAGGCGCATGTCGCCCGGATCACGGCGCCGCAGCTGCTGAAGCTGAAGCTGCGCCATTGCGGCCACGCGCTGCCGCCGGTGCTGATGCGGATGGAGCTTCTGAAACCGCTCGCCCTTGCCGCGCTGCGCGGCGAACTGACCGAGGAGAGCTTCGCGCAGATGCTGCGCGCGCGGCGCGACTCGGTGCGCTATGTCGACCTGCTGCTCGAGAACGCCCGCGCCCGTGGCCATTTTGCCCTTGGCCTGGCGGCGCTCGACGAAGCCCTTCCGCGCCTCAAGAACTGGAAATTGCGCAAGCACCGCAAGGCTTTGCTGGACGCTTTTCAGAAAGAGAATGAAGCCGGCTGAGGGTCAGGCCGCGGCCTGCCACAGCGCCGGCGCAAAAGGTTCGATCCGCACCGACTTGCCCTCGAAGGTACAAAACGACCCGGGCGGGATCTCCTGCCAGTCGCCCTCGTCATCCTCGAGCGGCTCGGACACCACGGCGCGGCCGCGACGGGTTTCCGACCAGCGGTGATAGAGCGTCGGCGCCGCCGCGTCGCTGGCATAGCGTACTGCATAGAGCCGTACCCCATCGGACAGCGCCGCCGTCAGCCGCAGATAGGGCGCATGGCCGCGTTCGCGCGCATGCGCCTCGAACCGCGCCGCGGCGCGTTCGAGCGCGCATTTCGGATCGGCCTCAAGCCCCTCGCCGATCGCCACCAGAAACAGCGCTTCGCTGTCGGTCGCGCCCTTGCGCTGCGGGTAAAGGCTGTCGGGGATCATCATCTCGGCGTCGCGGCGGAAGGCGTCGAAACCACCGATCTGGCCATTGTGCATGAAGCTCCAATGGCCGACGACGAAGGGATGGCAATTGTTGCGCGAGGTCGCGGTGCCGGTCGAGGCGCGGACATGGGCAAGGAACAGCCCCGATTTCACCGTCGCGGTGAGCGAGCGCAGGTTCGGGTCCGACCAGGCCGGCATCACGTCGCGGTACAGGCCGGGCTCGGGCTTTTCGCCATACCACGCCACACCGAAACCGTCGGCGTTGATCGCCGTGTGGCAGCGCGTTGCGCAATGGCTTTGATGGATCAGCGAATGCCCCGGCCGGCTGACGATGTCCTCAAGGAAGGTCGGCTGTCCGATATAGGCGGCCCAACGGCACATTCTGGCTCTCACACGGCGCGAAACGCGCCGCCCTCACTCATGCTGCATTGCGGCAATGTAACACGGCGATGACGGCGCGCAAAGTCACTCGATCGCCTCGACGATCACCAGATCGCGCTCGGCCGCGCCCTTGGCATGGGCGAGCGCCGCCTGATACTCGGGCCCGCGATAGCAGGCCTCGGCCGCCTCGAGGCTCGGGAACCAGGCGACGACATTGCGCGCCCGCTCCTTGCCCTCGAGCTGCACATAGCGTGCGCCGCGGGCCAGGAACTTGCCGCCCGCCCTGGCGATCGCCGGCCCCGCGGCCTCGGCATACTTGCCATAGGCCTCGGGGTTGGTGACGGTCACATGCGCGATCCAGTAGGCGCCGGGCATCAGACCGCCCCCGCCAGAACCGCCCGCGCGGCCGAGACCGCCTCGGCGGCCTTCGACGGATCGGCGCCGCCTGCCTGCGCCATGTCGGGACGGCCACCGCCGCCCTTGCCGCCAAGCGCCGCCGCCGCCGCCTTGACCAGATCGACGGCCGAGACGGTGCCGGTCTTGTCGGCGGTAACGCCCGCCGCGACCGCAGCCTTGCCGCCGGTATCGGCCACGACCAGAACCGCGCCCGAGCCGACCTTGTCCTTCAGCGCATCGACCAGCGCCGGCAGATCCTTGCCCGAGACGCCGGTGACGATCTGGGCGAGGAACTTGACCCCGCCGATGTCCTCGGCCTCGGGGCCACCCGACGCCCCGCCGCCCATGGCGAGCTCGCGGCGCAGCTGCGCCACCTCGTTCGCCAGGTGCTTGCGCTCCTCGGCGAGCGCATGGACGCGCTCGACCAGATCCGCGGTCGAGGTCTTCAGCACCGCCGCAGCCTCGGCCGCCAGCGCCGCCTGACCCTTGAGATAGTCAAGCGCCACCTGCCCGGTCAGCGCCTCGACCCGGCGCACGCCGGCCGAGGACGCGCTGTCACCCAGCACGACGAAGGCGCCGATCTCGCCGGTGCGCGTCACATGGGTACCGCCGCACAGCTCGAGCGAATAGGTCTTGCCGGCCGGGCCCTTGCCCGAGCCAAGCAGCTCTCCCATCGACACGACGCGGACCTCGTCGCCGTATTTCTCGCCAAACAGCGCCTGCGCGCCAAGGCCGCGGGCGTCGTCGGGGGTCATGATCCGGGTCTCGACCGGCGCGTTCTGGCGGATGAAGGCGTTCACCTCGGCCTCGACCGTGGCGATCTCCTCGGCGCTCATCGCCTTCGAGTGGCTGAAGTCGAAGCGCAGCCGGTCCTCGGCGTTGAGCGAGCCCTTCTGCGCGACATGCGCGCCCAGCGTGCGGCGCAGCGCCTCGTTCAGCAGGTGGGTGGCCGAGTGGTTCGCCCGGATCGCGCCGCGGCGTTTGTGGTCGACCTCGAGCCGGGCGCCCTGCCCGACCGAGATCTCGCCCATCGTCACCTCGGCGATGTGCAGGAACACCCCCGCGACCTTGCGGGTGTCGGTCACATGCGCCTCGCCGGTCTCGGTGCGGATGATGCCGGCATCGCCGACCTGACCGCCCGATTCCGCATAGAACGGCGTCTGGTTGACGACGATCTGCACCGTCCCCTTGGCCGACTTCACCTCGGCGCCGTCCTGCACGAGCGCAAGGATCTGGCCCTCGGCCTTCTCGGTGTCATAGCCGAGGAATTCGGTCACGCCCTTCTCTTCGGCGATCTCGAACCAGATCTTGGCGTCCTTGGTCTCGCCCGAGCCGGCCCAGGCGGCGCGCGCCTTCGCCTTCTGCTCGGCCATCGCGGCGTCGAACCCATTGGTGTCGACGGTCATGCCCTTCTCGCGCAGCGCGTCCTGCGTCAGATCCAGCGGGAAGCCGTAGGTGTCATAAAGCTTGAAGGCTGCATCGCCCGGCAGCACGCCGCCTTCGGGCAGGGTCGAGACCTCGTCGTCAAGCAGCTTGAGCCCGCGGTCGAGCGTCACGCGGAACTTCGTTTCCTCGAGCTTCAGCGTCTCCTCGATCAGCGCCTGCGCGCGCACGAGTTCCGGATAGGCCTCGCCCATCTGGCGCACCAGCGCAGGCACCAGACGGTGCATCACCGGGTCCTTGGCGCCCAGCATGTGGGCATGGCGCGCGGCGCGGCGCAGGATGCGGCGCAGCACATAGCCGCGGCCATCATTCGAGGGCATGACACCATCGGCGATCAGGAAGGAGGTCGAGCGCAGGTGGTCGGCGATCACCCGGTGATGCACCTTGCCCGGGCCGTCGGGGTCCTGGCTCGTCACGTTCGCCGAGGCCTCGATCAGCGAACGCATCAGGTCGGTGTCATAATTGTCGTGCTTGCCCTGCAGCAGCGCGCCGATCCGCTCAAGCCCCATGCCGGTGTCGATCGACTGCATGTCGAGGGTGCGCATCGAGCCGTCCTCGAACTGCTCGTTCTGCATGAAGACGAGGTTCCAGATCTCGATGAAACGATCGCCGTCCTCGTCCTTCGAGCCGGGCGGGCCGCCCCAGATGTGGTCGCCGTGGTCGAAGAAGATCTCGGTGCAGGGGCCGCAGGGGCCGGTCGGCCCCATCTGCCAGAAGTTGTCCTTGGTGGCGATGCGGATGATGCGCTCGTCCGGCAGGCCCGCGACCTTCTTCCAGATCTCGGCCGCCTCGTCATCGGTGTGATAGACGGTGACCAGAAGCTTGTCCTTCGGGATGCCGAAGTCCTTGGTCAAGAGCTCCCAGGCATAGGGGATCGCGCCGGTCTTGAAATAGTCGCCGAAGGAGAAGTTCCCCAGCATTTCGAAGAAGGTGTGGTGGCGCGCGGTGTAGCCCACATTGTCGAGGTCGTTGTGCTTGCCGCCGGCGCGCACGCATTTCTGCGCGGTGGTGGCGCGGACGTAATCGCGCTTCTCGACGCCGGTGAAGCAGTTCTTGAACTGCACCATGCCGGAGTTGGTGAACATCAGCGTCGGGTCGTTGCGCGGCACGAGCGGCGAGCTTTCGACGACGCGGTGGCCGTTGCGCTCGAAGAAGTTGAGGAACGTCGATCGGATATCGTTCAGGCTGGGCATATCTCTGGCCTTCCGGGGCAATTTGCTCCCCGTTTAGCCTTCGCGCCCGCCCCTGTCCAGAAAGCAAAAGGCCGGGCGACTGCCCGGCCTCGTCACAAGGGGCTCGCCCCGCTCTCACTCCTCGGTGAGAGGCTCGTCGTCGGTGCTGGTGCTGAAGTCGAGCCCGTGGCTTGCGCGGATCTTGTCCTCGATCTCATAGGCCATGTCGGGGTGGTCGCGCAGGAACTGCTTGGCGTTCTCGCGGCCCTGGCCGATGCGCTCGTCGCCGTAGCTGTACCAGGAGCCCGACTTCTCGACCACGCTGGCCTTGACGCCAAGGTCGATCAGCTCGCCGACCTTCGAGATACCCTCGCCATACATGATGTCGAACTCGACCTGGCGGAACGGCGGCGCGACCTTGTTCTTCACCACCTTCACCCGGGTCTGGTTGCCCACCACCTCGTCGCGATCCTTGATCGAGCCGATACGGCGGATGTCGAGACGGACCGAGGCATAGAATTTCAGCGCGTTGCCGCCCGAAGTGGTCTCGGGGCTGCCGAACATCACGCCGATCTTCATGCGGATCTGGTTGATGAAGATCACCATGCAGTTCGAGCGCCCGATCGAGGCGGTGAGCTTGCGCATCGCCTGGCTCATCAGCCGGGCCTGCGCGCCGACGGTCGCGTCGCCCATGTCGCCCTCGATCTCGGCCTTCGGCGTCAGCGCCGCAACCGAGTCGACCACCACCATGCTGACCGCCCCCGAGCGCACCAGCGTATCGACGATCTCGAGCGCCTGCTCGCCGGTGTCGGGCTGCGAGATCAGCAGCTCGTCGAGGTTCACCCCGAGTTTGCGGGCATAGAGCGGGTCGAGCGCATGTTCCGCGTCGACGAAGGCGCACACGCCGCCCTTCTTCTGCTCCTCGGCGATGCAATGCAGCGTCAGCGTGGTCTTGCCCGAGCTTTCCGGCCCGTAGATCTCGATGATCCGCCCCTTCGGCAGACCGCCGATGCCGAGCGCGATATCGAGCCCGAGCGAGCCGGTCGACGTCGACTCGATCTCGGTGGCGGGATTGTCGCCACCGAGCTTCATGATTGCACCCTTGCCGAACTGCCGTTCGATCTGTGCCAGCGCCGATTCGAGCGCCTTCTGCTTGTCCGCACTGCGTTTGTCGTTCATCTCGAAAAGGCCCGCCGTTGACATCGATCGCATCCTTATCCCACAGTGCGCCGACCGCGGCAATCTCGGGGCCGTCCGCCATTCGTTCTCAGTTCGTTCTTATTCTTATGAGCACAATACGAGAACATTGCAACAGTTTATTGCCGGATGCGGACCGCCAAAGATTGTATCACGCCCCTGTCCCGGGGCAGGAACGAGGCAAGACAACGAGGGCAGGATGCTCATCTTCTGGGATCAACGACTGGTCTTTCTGGCAACGCCCAAAGCCGGCTCGAGCGCGGTCGAAGCCGCGCTGGAACCGCTCGCCTCCGTGGCGATGAAGCGGCCTGATCCGCTCAAGCATATGTCCGCGCAGGATTATCTTTCCAATCTCGCACCCTATCTCGAGGCCGCAAGCGGTGAGCGCTTCACCACCGTCGCGCTGATGCGCGAGCCGGTGGGCTGGCTGATGTCGTGGTATCGCTTCCGCCAGCGCGATGCTTTCGACGGCGAGGAGGCCGCGATCCGCCGGCACAGTTTCGAGACCTTCGCCCGCGCCTATGTCGACCCCGCCGATCCGCTGCATGCCGAGATCGGCCGGCAATCCGACGTGCTGGCCGATGCCGAGGGCAAGCCGCTTGTCGACCGGATCTTCCGCTACGAGGCGATCGACCGCTTCGTGCATTTCCTCGAGGACCGGCTCGACTGCGCGATCACCCTGCCCCGGGTCAACGTGCCGCCCGCGGCCGACGTCAAGCTGACGCGCGAGAGCGAGGCGAAGCTGCGCGAGGCGATGGCGGCCGATGTCACCCTTTACGGCCAGCTCGGCTGAGACCGGGCCGGCCGCTCAGCGGCGGATCTGGTTCTGCACCGTCGCGGTCAGTTCGCTCAGCGAGAAGGGTTTCGGCAGGAAGACCGAATTCGCCACCGGCGGCCGGCCATCGCGGAACACGTCCTCGGCATAGCCCGAGACGAACACCACCGCGGTGTCGGGGCGCGCCTTCAGCGCCTCGGCGACCCAGCTCGGCCCGTCCATCCCCGGCATGATGACATCGGTGACGAAGGCATCGAAGGCGAGGCTCCTGTCCTCGAGGATGCGCAGCGCCTCCTCGGCGTTCTCGGCCTCGAAGACGGTATAGCCACGCAGCTTCAGCGCCCGCGAGGCGAAGGCACGCACCGGCGCCTCGTCCTCGACGAGCAGGATCGTCGCACTCACCGCCTCCTCCGGGACGGCAGGCCCGGACGCCGCGACCGGCCCGGGCTCGGCCAGCGCCAGCCGCTCGTGCGCCGGCAGATAGAGGGTGAAGCAGCTGCCACTGGCCACCACCGAGTCGCAGAAGATATAGCCGCCGGTCTGCTTGACGATGCCGTAGGCGGTGGAGAGGCCCAGCCCCGTGCCCTCGCCCGTGCGCTTCGTGGTATAGAACGGCTCGAAGATCTTCTGCAGCTTGTCGGCGGCGATGCCGACCCCCTCGTCGATCACCCGCACCACCACCCAGTCCCCCTTGGCGACGGTGGCGCGGTCGCGCTTCAGATCCTCGGTCAGGGTGACGTTCTCGGTCTCGATCCGGATCTCGCCGCCCCCCGGCATCGCGTCGCGCGCGTTCACCACGAGGTTCATGATCACCTGTTCGAGCTGGCGCTTGTCGGCGCGGATCGGTTTCAGATCCGGGTCATGGCTCAGCCGCAGCACCACCTTCTCGCCGACCAGACGGTTGAGCAGATGGGTGAGGTCCGACAGCGTGTCGCGCAGGTCGATGATGCGCGGGTTCATCGTCTGCTTGCGCGAGAAGGCGAGCAGCTGGCCCACCAGCGAGGCCGCGCGGTTCGCGTTCTGGCTGATCTGGTCGAGATCGGCATAATCCGGATCGCCCTTGTCGTGGCGCAGCATCAACAGGTCGCAATGCCCGGAAATCGCCGTCAGCAGGTTGTTGAAATCATGCGCCACGCCGCCCGCAAGCTGGCCGATCGCCTGCATCTTCTGGCTTTGCACGAATTGCGCCTCGAGCGTCTTCAGCTGCGTCGCGTCCGACAGCACCGCGACAAGGCCGACCTTGCCCTCCTCGACCATCCGGCTGAGCGTGACCTGCAGATAGACCTCGCGGTCGCCGCGGCGGGCACGCAGCACCTCGGGGCGGCGGTCGGCGCGACCGGCAACGGCATCGGCGACCCAGTCGGTGACCGGCCGGCCGAGCCCCTCGAACAGATCCGACAGCCGCGCCTCGGGCGCGATCTGGCCAAGCAGCGCGCGCGCCGCACGGTTCACCGCCAGCACCCGCCCGTCGGCGCCAAGCCGCATCAGCGCCACCGGCAGCGCCTCGAAGGAGGCCGGATCATGCGACGCGACGCGCCCTGCCGGCAACGGCAGCAGATAGATCTCGCTGCGCCCGCCCGGCCCCTCGATCTCGGCAATGATGCAGCGCAGCGGGCCGTCCGGGGTGGCGATCTCGTGCTCCTCGCCCGGATGCAACGGCAGGTCGATGAAGATCCGGTCGAGCGTGCGCACCCGCTCGCCGACGATCCGGCGCAGCGACTCGTTCATGAACAGGATCGTGCCGGAGCGCGAGGCGGTGAGCATCGGCAGGCTGATCGTCTCGGCGCCGCGCCCGCCCATCGGCCGCTCGGCCATGTCTTCAAGCCGCCACAGGAACCCTTCCTCGCCGATCTGATGCACCGACAGCCGGACGTGGCCGCGCCGGGTCACCAGATCCTCGCGCGTCGCGCCAAGCGCCGCAGCCTTCTGCTGCATCCGGGCCAGCATCGCCGTCGGATGGGCAAAGACCTCGTTCAGCGCATGCGACAGCGTCTGCCCGCCGCGCGAGCCAAAGCGCTCGAGCGCCGCGGCGTTCTGAAAGGTGATCTCGCCCTCGGGATCGGTGGTGAAGGAGGGCGCGGCATCTTGTTCGACGAACTGCGAGATCGCGGCGCGCAGACCGGCCTGCCGGCGCGCCAGGGCAAAGCCCGCAAGCCGCACCGCCCCGGCCAGAACGGCGAGGGTTCCGGCGACCGAGGCAAGCAACAGCGTCATCATCCGCTCCGGCACCAGGACTGCCGAGACCGCCGCGACAAGTGCACCGCCCAGAAGGTAGATCGCGCCGGGCGCGAGCTTCGCGGCAGCGCGACCGAAGGGCAGCAGGGGCTGATCGGTGTGCGACACGTGCCTCGTCCTTTGCAGATTCGTCTTTCCAGCATTCGGGGACAAAAGGCTTAAGGCCCCCTTAACGCGATGGAAGACACACCCTCCGGGCGTGTCAATCTCCGCGTTCGAGCTGCGCCGCGAAAAACCCGTCGCCGCCGTCCAGCGGGGTGAAGCGGCGCTGTTCGGCCACCTGCCAGCCGGTCTCGCGCACGAAGGCCTCGGCCTGCGCCGCGTTCTCGGCATCGAGCAGCGAACAGGTCATGTAAAGCAGCCGCCCGCCCGGCGCCACCCGTGCCGCCGCCGCGCGCAGAATCTGCGCCTGCAGCGCGCAAAGCTCCGCAAGCCGATCGGGCGTCAGCCGCCATTTCGCCTCGGGCGTGCGCCGCCAGGTGCCAGAACCCGAACAGGGCGCGTCGACCAGGACCAGGTCATAGTCCCGCCCCAGCCGCCCGGGCGCCACGGTCGAGATCCGCGCGCCCGCCCGCGCCGCGCGCACCGGAATGTCGCGCATCCGGCCGGGATCGATGTCATGCGCCTCGATCCGCGCCTTCGGCGCGCGCGCGGCCAGCGCCAGCGCCTTGCCGCCACCGCCCGCACAATAGTCGAGCACCCGCATCCCGGCCGCGACCGGCACCTGCGCGATCGCCGCCTGCGAGGCCGCGTCCTGCAACTCGACCAGACCGTCGCGATAGGCGGCCGATGCCTGGATCCGCCGCCCCCCCCCGGTCACCTCGAGCGCGGTTTCGGCGAGCGGATGGGGGCGGGTCGCGATGCCCTCGAGGGCCAGCGCCGCCTGCGCCGCGGCGCGGTCGCCGCGCGCGAGGTTCACCCGCAGGAAGACCGGCGCGCGGGCGCGCATCCGCGCACTCACCGCGGCATAAGCGGCACCGAGATCGGCCTGCAGTTGCGGGCGCAGCCAGTCGGGCCAGTCGAGATCGGCAAGGGCGCCCTCGTCGGGCAGCGGCTGCGCCAGCCGCGCCGCTTCCTCCTCAGACAGCGGCGCCGGCGCATGGCCTTCGCCGGTGAAGAGCGCGGCGATATCCAGCCCCTGCGCGCGGGCGAGCCCTAGCACCAGCGCCCGCCCGCTCTCGCCACCGCCAAGCGCGGCGAAACTGCCGCGACAGCGCAGCACGTCGAAGACATGGTCGCGCACCGCCGCCCGGTCGCCCGAGCCGGCAAAACGGCTTGCCCGGCCCCAGTTCGTCAGCGCACGCTCGGCCGGCGCCCCCTCACGCACCTGGTCGAGGATCGCGATTGCGGCGGCAAGACGGGCGGCGGGGGTCATCGCGGATCCTTTCGAGACGGGAAGAAGGGGGGCGCTGCCCCCCCCCTCGGCCTGCGGCCTCACCCCCGGAGTATTTTTGCCAAGCAAAAACCAAGGGGCGTTCTTCTTGGCCGAAATACCTCAGGGGTGAGCGGCCCTGGCCGCGAGGGGGCAGCGCCCCCTCTCTGGACGGTGTTGCGGGGCCTTGCGACCGGGATGCAAGGCTTGCCGTGGCAGCCGGCCCGGCGCCTGCGCGCCGGGCGGTCGAGATTTGAACCGCTCCACCGGAGCGTTTCATCGGGGCGCCTATGAGCGCCCCGATCCTCTCTCACCCGATCCGGTAGTTCGGGCTTTCGCGGGTGATCTGCACGTCGTGCACGTGGCTTTCCTTCAGCCCGGCGCCGGTGATGCGCACGAACTCGCAGCCGCCGCGCATCTGCGCGATCGTGGCGTTGCCAGTGTAGCCCATCGAGGCGCGCAAGCCCCCCACCATCTGGTGCAGCACCGTTGCGACCGGCCCCTTGTAGGGCACCTGCCCCTCGATCCCCTCGGGCACCAGCTTGTCGGAGGCCGCATCCTTCTGGAAGTAGCGGTCGGCCGAGCCGCGCGCCATCGCGCCGAGGCTTCCCATGCCGCGATAGGACTTGTACGACCGGCCCTGGTAAAGGATCACCTCGCCCGGCGCCTCGTCGGTGCCGGCGATCGCCGAGCCGACCATGGCGCAGCTTGCGCCCGCCGCGATCGCCTTCGAGAAATCGCCCGAGAACTTGATGCCGCCATCGGCGATGATCGGCACGTCACCCGCGCCCGAGCAGGCGTCCATGATCGCGGTGAGCTGCGGCACGCCGACGCCCGCGACGATGCGCGTGGTGCAGATCGAGCCCGGGCCGATGCCGACCTTGACCGCATCCGCACCCGCCTCGATCAGCGCCTTCGTCGCCCCCGCCGTCGCCACGTTGCCGGCCACCACCTGCACGTCCTCGCGGTATTTCTTGATCCGCTCGACGGCGATGGCGACGCCCGCCGAATGGCCGTGCGCGGTGTCGATCACGATCAGGTCGCAGCCGGCATCGACGAGCGCGCAGCTGCGCTCGTAGCCCGCATCGCCCACGGTCGAGGCGGCGGCAGCGCGCAGCCGGCCCTTGCCGTCCTTCGTCGCGAGCGGATGCAGCACCGACTTCTCGCTGTCCTTCAGCGTCAGCAGCCCGGTCAGCTTGCCCTGCCCGTCGGTCACCAGAAGCTTCTCGATCCGGCGCGCCTTCATCAGGTTCATCGCCTCTTCGCGGTCGGCCGGCTCGTGCAGGATCGCGAGGTTGTCGCGCGTCATCATCGCCGCGACCGGCGTGCGGTCATCGGTGGCAAAGCGCATGTCGCGGTTGGTGACGATGCCCACGACCTTGCCCGAGGCATCGACCACGGGGAAGCCCGAGACATTGTAGCGCGCGACCAGCGCCTTCGCATCGGCGAGCGTCTGTTCCGGGGTGAGCGTGATCGGATTGTAGACGATGCCGCTTTCGAAACGCTTCACCCGGCTGACCTCTTCGGCCTGCTGCGCGACGGTGAGGTTGCGGTGGATCACCCCCATGCCGCCCGCCTGCGCCAGCGCAATGGCCATCGGTGCCTCGGTCACGGTATCCATGGCGGAGGACAGGAGCGGAATGTTCAGCCGGATCGTCTTCGTCACGAAGGTCGAAACATCGGCCTCCGACGGCAGGACCGAGGAAGCGGCGGGAACGAGAAGAACATCGTCGAAGGTGAGCGCCTCGCGAATCTGCATCGGAATCTCCTTGGCAGGCTACGTTTGGCACGCCCCTGTTTCACGCATCGGTGCCGGATGCAAGCCCCCTCAGGCGATGGCGGCGTTGGTTTTGATCGCAAGCGTCCCCTTTGCCCAGAGCTTGGCGACCTGCAGCGCGATCGGCACGATGATGACGGTGGCCGCCACCAGCAGCACCGCCCCGGGCAGCGTCCAGGCGCCGCCAAGCGCCAGCCAGAAGTTCGCGGTCGCGGCGAGCGGGAAAGTCAGCGCCCCCCAGAGCGGGCTGAAGCCGGCAGCCAGCAGCCAGCGCGCCCGGATCACGAAGAGCGCGAGCAGGAGGACGCTCAGCGCGGCAAAGACGAGCGCCATGCCCTCGGCATTGAACCCGGTCGCCACGTTGCCAAGCAGCGCGGCGGGGGCAAGGTGAATCGCCAGCAGCGGGCGCAAGGGCGCCGGCACGCTTTCGCGGGCGAACTGCCGGATCGAGAGGCTCCAGATCGCCAGCGCGACGACAAGCGCCCCCCAGAACAGGCCAAGCGCCAGCGTGGCAAGGCCGAGCCCCTGCGCGGCGAGTGCGGCAACGATCCAGCCGGTGAAGGTCAGATGCCAGACCGGGTTCACCCGGCGCTGCTCGGCCGGACCATGGGCAAAGGTCCAGAGCACCGCGGCGGTGAGCGCGAGATGGGCCACGATGCCGAGGATCAGGATCGGCCGGGCCTGGGCGGGCGAGAGCGGCGCGAAGACGAGCGCCAGCAGGTAGAGGCAGAGCACCGCCGCCGCGAGCCCGGCACGGCCGGGCAGGATCCGCAGATCCTCGAGCACCACGGCCGGGCGGCGCATCAGTTTCACCACATAGGTCAGCAGCGCGAAGAGCGCGAACAGCGTCACCGCGCCGAGGAACAGATCCGCCAGCCCCGGCGGCAGCGCGAACTGCCCGACGCCGCGACGCCAGCCGAGCGCGAGGCCCAGCAGGCCGAGCGTCGCCGGAAAGATCGCCGGCGGCGTGCGCCGCCACAGCCCCTTGGGCGTGGGTTTCGGGGGGTGGAAGGCCATGCTGTCCTCGCGCGCTGTCTGTGCCTGCCCGTGCGGATTTTGGCCGGCGGGCGCGCGGAAGACTGCAATATTTCGCCGCCAAGGAAAAGCCGGGCCGATCGCCGCAGGCGGACCGCCCGACCTCGGCACGCCGAAGCCCGCGCTGTTGCCAGGATGTCGAAAGTCGTGACGGCGATCGGCTTCATGGCATCCGTTAAGCGATGAGTCACCTCATTCAGGCTTGATCGGACACACCACCACGCCCCCCCGAGCCAGGAGATACAGGATGACATCCCGTCCCACGCCTGCCGCCACGCCGCCGGCGAGCCCGGGCCGTCGGCCCGCTTTCGCGGCTCGCCCCGACCGCTTTCAGCCGCGCAACCGGGCGGCATGCCGCGTTTTCACACTTGTCGTGGCGCGGCGGTCACAAGCTGCAGTGCAGCATCCCCTCGCGACGCGACGTAAGGCCGCAGGCCGAATTGATTCACATTTGCGTCATGCTACGGTCGGGCGTGGAGAGAGGTCTCACACTCTAGGGAAGAGGTTCAAATGAAACACATTCTTATGGGGGCAAGCCTGCTCGCCCTCAGCGCGGGAGCGGTGTCCGCCGGCGGGATCGAACGGTCCACGCAGTCGGTCGGCGTGCTGTTCGAGAAAGGCAAGAATTACGTCGAACTGTCCTATGGCCGGATCCGTCCGTCGGTGGATGGCGTGGGCGTCTACAGCGGACGCGACACCGGCGGTGTGGCGCGCAACCACTACCTGCCCGGTTTCGCCTACAAGCACGAGTTCAACGACAAGCTGTCGATGGCGCTGATGTACGACCATTTCTATGGTGCGAACATCGAATACCCGCTCAGCGGCGCCCCCGAGTTCGCCGGTACCCACGTGAACGTGCAGTCCGAGGGCTATACTGCCCTGATGCGCTACAAGTTCGACGACAACTGGTCGGTGCATGGCGGCGTGCGCCTTTCCGACGCTTCGGCCGTGATCGGGCTGAATGGGATCGCCCCCTATAGCGCCTATAGCACGATCTCGGGCTACAGCGCCAAATTCTCGAACGACTGGGCCGCGGGCTATTCGCTCGGCGCCGCCTATGAGAAGCCGGAAATCGCGCTGCGCGTCGCCCTGACCTACCAGTCGAAGGTGACCCACAAGTTCGACACCACCGAGAAGATGGGCACCACCACCGTCGCCACCGGCACGACCGAAGTCGACACGCCCGAGGCGGTGACGCTCGACTTCCAGACCGGCGTCGCCCCCGACTGGCTGGTCTTCGGCTCGGTCCGCTGGGTGCATTGGAGCCAGTTCCAGATCGATCCGGCGTGGTTCACCGCAGCCACCGGCAGCGGCCTCGTCAACCTGAACAACTCGACCAGCTACACGCTCGGCGTTGGGCACAAGTTCACCGACGCCTGGTCGGGCTCGGCCTTCCTGATGTACGAGGGCGGTGGCGGCGACGACAAGCTCGTCTCGCCGCTCGCGCCGACGCGCGGTTACAAGGGCATCGGCCTTGCCGCGGTCTATACCCGCGAGAACGTCAAGGTCACCGGTGCGGTGCGCTACCTGTGGCTCGGCGACGCCGATGCGCAGACCCGCGACACGGCCCGCGCGAACTTCACCGACAACCATGCCGTCGCCGCCGGCGTCCGCGTCGGCATCACCTTCTGATCCGCAGGGATCGGCACGACACCGGCAAGGCCCCGCCCGGCGGGGCCTTCGCATTTGCCCGAAACCCCGTGACGGCGCCCGCCGCGCGCGCTAAACGGGGCCAAACACGGGGGTTCGGATGATCTATCGCAATCGGGCGGACTGGCTGGCAAGCTCGCGCAAGCGGGTGCTTCTGTTCGGCATGTCGGGGCTGGGCAAGACCTATCTGGCGTCAATGCTGCGCGGCTCGGGTTCGGGCTGGTTCCACTACTCGGTCGATTACCGCATCGGCACGCGCTACATGGGCGAATACATCGCCGACAACTTCAAGCGCGAGGCGATGAAGAACCCCTTCCTCGCCGAGCTGCTGCTGTCGGATTCGGTGTGCATCGAGTCGAACATCACCTTCGACAATCTCGCGCCGCTCTCCACCTATCTCGGCAAGCCCGGCTCGGCCGCCCGCGGCGGGCTCGAGCTCGAGGAATACGAACGGCGCCAGACCCAGCACCGGCTGGCCGAACAAGCGGCACTGCTCGACACCCCTTATTTCATCCGCCGCGCCGAGGAGATCTACCGGATCCCGAATTTCGTCTGCGACTCGGGTGGCTCGATCTGCGAGGTGGTGGACCCCGCCGACCCCGCCGACCCGATCCTGACCGCACTGTCGAAGAACCTGCTGATGGTCTGGATCGAGGGCTCGGCCGCGCATACCGACGAGCTTGTCCGCCGCTTCGACCGCGCGCCGAAGCCGATGTATTACTCGCCCGACTTCCTTGACCGAAAATGGGTGCAGTACCGCGTCGAGCGCGGCCTGCGCGAAGACGAGGTCGACCCCGACGATTTCGTGCGCTGGACCTACCGGCAGGCGCTCGATCACCGCCAGCCTCGCTATGCGGCGATGGCGCGGAACTGGGGCGTGACAGTCTCCGCCGAGCAGGTCGCCCTTGTCCGCGACGAGAGGGATTTTATATCCCTGATCGCAAAAGCCCTTCCCGCCTGACCCCGGACCAGTTCAAGCATCACTTCAAGATCACACCGCAAGTATCGGAAACATCATGCCTGTCACCCTTCCCGAAACCCTCCCCGCATTCGAGATCCTGTCGCGGGAAGGCGTGATGGTGATGTCGCCCGGGCGGGCCGCCTCGCAAGATATCCGGCCACTGCGCATTGGCCTGCTGAACCTGATGCCGAAGAAGATCCAGACCGAGAACCAGTTCGCCCGGCTGATCGGCGCGACGCCGCTGCAGATCGACTTTCAGCTGATCCGGATCACCTCGCATCAGACGAAGAACACCGCGGCCGAGCACATGGAGACCTTCTATCGCCCGTTCGAGGAGGTCGAGGCGACCGGCGAGAAATTCGACGGCCTGATCATCACCGGCGCCCCGATCGAGAAGATCCCGTTTGAGGACGTGACCTACTGGGACGAGATCAGCCGGATCTTCGACTGGACGCAGAGCCATGTCTTCTCGACCTTCGGCGTGTGCTGGGGCGGCATGGCGATGGCCTATCATTTCCATGGCGTCCAGAAGCACGCCCTTGCCCACAAGGCCTTCGGCTGCTTCCGCCACCGCAACCTCGCGCCGACCTCGCCCTATCTGCGTGGTTTCTCGGATGACGTGCTGGTGCCCGTCAGCCGCTGGACCGAGATGCATCAGGACGAGATCGACGCGGCCGGGCTGACCACGCTGATCGCCTCGGACGAGACCGGCCCCTGTCTGGTCGAGGATGGCGCACATCGCGCGCTCTACATCTTCAACCACTTCGAATACGACAGCGGCACACTGAAGGAAGAATATGACCGCGACGTCGCGGCCGGCAAGGCGATCAACGTACCGAGGAACTACTACCCCGACGACGACCCGACGCAGGTGCCGCTGAACCGCTGGCGCAGCCATGCGCATCTGCTTTACGGCAACTGGATCAACCAGATCTATCAGGACACGCCCTACGATCTGGCGAAGATCGGCTGCTGAGCCCCCGGCCGGGCGCGGGGCGCCCGGCTTGCGGCCGCCCGCCCGCGGCCTATAGTGAACCCCATTCACATCACCGCGGGAGGGCACCATGGGCAAGGACAAGAAACCCGACGACAAGGTCGCCCTGCCCAAGGCGGTGGCCGCGGCGGCGAAGGGCGAGGGCATCCCCTTCGTCGGCGACATCACGAAATACCTGAAGACCGAGGCGCCCGAGGCGGTGCGCAAGGCGATCGAGACCGCCGACAAGGACGAGATCCTGTCGAAGTCCTACCCCTACCGCGAGGAGATGAAGAAGAAGGATTACGAGGCGCAGATGGCGGCGCTTCAGATCGAGCTGGTGAAGATGCTGTGGGATCTGAAGGCCACCGGGCGACGGCTTGTGGTGCTGTTCGAGGGCCGCGATGCCGCCGGCAAGGGCGGCACCATCGACCGGCTGCGCGAGAACCTGAACCCGCGCTCGGCCTATGTCGTCGCCCTGCCCAAGGCGAACGAGCGCGAGGCGACGCAATGGTATTTCCAGCGCTACGTCGACTGGCTGCCGGCGGCGGGCGAGATCGCGATCTTCGACCGCTCGTGGTACAATCGCGGCGTGGTCGAGAAGGTCTTCGGCTTCTGCACCGATGCGCAGCGCGAACGCTTCTTCGCCCAGCTTCCCGATTTCGAGAAGATGCTGGTCGATGAGGAGGTGATCCTCGTGAAGATCTGGCTCTCGGTCGACCGCGCCGAGCAGCTCAAGCGCTTTCTCGACCGCGAGAAGGACCCGCTCAAGCAGTGGAAGCTGAGCTGGGTCGACGTCGAGGGGCTGAAGAAATGGGACGACTACACCGCGGCGATCAAGGAGACGCTTGAACGCTCGCACACCGTCTCGGCGCCCTGGACGGTGATCCGCTCGGACGACAAGATGCGCGCCCGCATCGCCGCGGTGCAGACCGTGCTCGGCGCGGTCGAGTTCGCGCGCAAGGACCGCAAGGCGATCGGCGAGATCGACGGCAGGATCTGTGGCGGTCTCGACATCCTGAATGGCTAAGCAGGGCTACCATCACGGCAACCTGCGCCAGGCGCTGGTCGAGGCCGCGCTCGAGCTGATCCAGGCACAGGGCCCGGGCGGCTTCACGCTGTCGGAGGCGGCCAAGCGCGCCGGCGTGACGCCGGCCGCGGTCTATCGCCATTTCGCCGGGCGCGAGGACCTGATCGCCGAATGCGCGCGGCAGGGCTATGCGATCTTCGCCGACGTGATGGAGCACGCCTGGAACGGCGGCGCGCCGGCGCCGCTTGCGGCCTTCGGTGCGACCGGGCGGGCCTATCTCGCCTTCGCCCGCCGCTTCCCGGGCCATTACGTGGCGATGTTCGAAAGCGGCATCGCGCCGAACCGCTCGCCCGAGCTTGCGGCCGGGGCGGCACGGGCCGAGGCGGTGATGCTGCGCGCCACCGAGGTGCTGCTCTCCTCCCTGCCCGCCGCCCGCCGCCCCCCCGCCAGCATGGTCGCCGCCCATGTGCGCGCGATGAGCCATGGCGTGGTCGAGCTTTTCGCCCGCGCCGCCCCCGGCAGCGCCGGGCCCTGGGCGCCCGAGGACCTGCTGGAAAGCGGCATCGGCATCTATCTGCGGGGGCTGGGCATCCTGCCCCCGGACAATTGAAGGAAGACAGGACAATGGAACTGGCAGCACGCGTCGCGCATATGCGCGGTACCGGCGGCAATGGCTGGGGCATTCTCTATCGCGCGCGGGCGATGATCGCGGCGGGCGAGAAGGTGGTGATGCTGACGATCGGCGAGCCCGATGTGAAGACCGATCCCGCGATCCTCGCCGCGATGGCGCAATCGGCGGCGAACGGCCACACCGGCTATACCGACATTCCCGGCATCCCCGCCCTGCGCACCGAGATCGCCGCCCGCGTCACCGCCCGCACCGGGGTCGAGACCCGGGCCGAGAACGTGCTGGTCACCCCGGGCGGTCAGGCCGCGCTTTACACCGCGCATCAGGTGCTGCTCGACCCGCAGTTCGCCGGGCTCTACATCTCGCCCTTCTACCCGACCTATACCGGCACGATCCGCGCGAGCGGCGCCGAGGCGCGGGCGGTCGAGGCGCGGGCCGAGGCGGGGTTCCAGCCGGCCAAGGCCGACATCCTCGCGGCCAGCGCCGGCGCGCGCACGCTGCTGATCAACTCGCCGAACAACCCGACCGGGGTGATCTATACTCCCGAGACCATCGCCGGCATCGCCGGGGCCTGCACCGAGGCGGACCTGTGGCTGATCTCGGACGAGGTCTACGAGACCCAGGTCTGGGAGGGCCCGGCGATCAGCCCGCGCAGCCTGCCCGGCATGGTCGAGCGCACGGTGGTGCTGGGCTCGCTGTCGAAAAGCCATGCGATGACCGGCTCGCGCATCGGCTGGATGGTGGCGCCCGAGGCGGTGATCGACGCCGCCCACGAGCTTGCGGTCAACACCACCTATGGCGTGCCGGGCTTCATCCAGGATGCGGCGCTCTTCGCGCTGCGCCGGGGCGCGGGGTTCGAGGCGGCGGTGGCCGCGCCCTTCGGCCGGCGGCGCGACATCGTGCGCGACGTGATGGCAGGCAGCCCCGTCGTCGGACTGACCCATCCGGCCGGCGCGATGTATGCGATGCTCGACATCCGCCGCACCGGGCTCTCGGGCGAGGAATTCGCCGCGCGGCTTCTCGACGAGGAGAAGATCGCGGTGATGCCGGGCGAGAGTTTCGGCGCGCCGGCGGCGGGGCATCTGCGGATTGCGCTGACGCTCGAGGATGGCGCGCTCGAGGCGGCGCTGCTGCGGCTGCGCGCCTTTGCCGAGGCGCTGGCGGGCTGAGAGGGCCTGAGGGGGCGCCGCCCCCTCGCGGCTTCGCCGCTCACCCCCGAGGTATTTTCGGCAAGGAGAAAGCGCCGGGGTCAGGTCAGCGCACTGGCGAGAGCCCAGAGGCCGAAGCCTGCCATCATCAGGCTGGAGACCCGCGCCGTCCAGGTGGCGAAGGCGGCGGGCAGGCGGTGGTGCAGCGCCGCGACCGTGCCCGAGAGGAACACCCACCACAGCATCGAGCCCGCGAAGATGCCGGTGACGACGAGGAGTGCGGAAAGCGGTCCCGCGGCATCGGCAAGGCCGAGGCCCGCGAAGATCGCGGCGAAGCTGAGGATGGTCGCCGGGTTGGTCATCGTCAGCGCCCAGGTGGTGGCCGCGGTCGCAACGAGGCCGCGCCCCTCGGCCGCGCGGGCGGGCGCCGCGCTGACGGTGCCGCGCGGCCAGCCCTGCCAGGCCAGCCAGAGCAGGAAGGCGCCGCCCCCGAGCCCGAGCGGCAGCGAGATCCGCGCGAGAAAGGCCGAGAAGGCGGCAAAGCCCGCCGCGGCGGCAGCGGCATAGGTGGCATCGGCCGCGGCGGTGCCCAGCCCGCCTGCCGCCCCCGCCCAGAAGCCGCGCGCCAGCGTGCGCTGGATGCACAGCGCCCCGATCGGGCCGAGCGGCGCGGCGATGGCGAGCCCCACGAGCAGCGATTTCAGGAACAGCATGATCACCCCCGATAGCGGAACGGCGGCTCGACCACGGTCGAGAGCGCCAGCATGGTTTCCGAGCGCGCGATCCAGCCGCCCGATTTCAATTCGGTGAGAAAATCCTCGACCGCGTCGAGGCTCGCCGCGCGGATCTGCACGAGATAGGACCAGGGCCCGGTGACGTGGTGGCAGGCGGTGACCCGCGGCAGCTGTGCCATCGCGGCGCGAAAGGCGCCCTCCTCGGCCGCCGGCGCGAGCGCCACCCAGATGAAACCGGTGACCGGCAGGCCGACCGCCTCGGGCGCGATGTCGGCGCTCATCCGGCGGATCACGCCGCGCTCGATCAGCCGCCGCAGCCGGTCGTTCACCGCCGAGGTCGAAAGCCCCACCACCGCGCCGATCTGCGCCAGCGAGGCGCGGGCATCATCGGACAGAAGCACGGCAATCTTGCGATCGGTTTCGTCCACGGCAGGCTCCATTGCGGTCATTCAGCAGATACGCCGAATGTTTTGCGAGAATCATCGCTTCGCAACGGAAATTTTTCAGATCCGGAAAATCTGCGATTCTTCCCTGTCAGAACCGGCGAAACCCGGAAAATTTGCGGCCGGGCGAGGCGCCTGCCCTGCCCGGCCGTCAGTATCACGCCCGCAGGCTCGTCCTCAGAAGCGGTAGGACGCCGTCATCCCGACAGTGGTCAGGTTCGCGTCCTGATTCGTGCCGTCGAAGTTGTTGCCCTTGCGGTAGTCGAGCTCGCCGCCGAGCGCCCATTTGTCATTGAGCTGGTACTTCACGCCCACGAGCGCCATCGGCACGGTGTCCGAATAATCGGTGCCGGCAGATTTGACCGAGACGTGGGAAGCGCCGAGCCCGGCATAGGGCAGCCACTTGCCGGTGGGAACGCCGGCGATCAGCTTGAGATCGGCGAAGTCCTTCACCTTCTGTTCGGTTTCCCCCGAGCCCGATTTCATGCTCGCGCCCGAATAGGCAAGCTCGCCGCCCAGAACGTATTTGCCGAAGTCCTTCATGTAACCCGCATGCACGCCGCCATAGGCGCCGTCGACATCAAGCAAGCTGTTGGTCTTGCCATAGCCGAGCTGACCACCGGCGTAGAAGCCGGTCCAGTCGACATTGCTGGTCACGACGGGCGCCGGCGCGACAACCGGAGCCTCGGTCACGGGCGCGGTATAGCCACCCGCGAAGGCGGAACCGGCGACCACGGCAAAGGCGCTCGAAGCCATCAGGATGCGTTTCATTTTCGTCCTCCTTTCGGGGCTGTCCCCGTGAATCTGGTTGCGGTCTTCTGTCCGCACCACCGAGCTATAAGTCCCTGGAAAACAATCAATCCCCCGCTTCGGTTCCATCGGCCAATCCCGGCCGACGCGTGAGCCGGGGCCAATCCCCCCACCCGCCGCAAGGCCTTGGTGCCTTGTACGGAAACGCCCCCGCGGCGGGTTTCGCGCGCGGGGGCGTTCACCCGACCGTCACATCGAGTTGAAAGCGCGTGTGCGCGCCGTGCCTAGAGTTCGGCCGCCGTCATCCGCCGCGCGAGTGCCGCCCCGAGCGCGGCAGAGCTTTCCTCGTAGACGAGATCGAATCCCTCGAATTGCGCGCGCAGCAGCGCCTGTCCCGGCGCCGAGGCGGAAAACCGCGCGATGCGTTCGAGGTCGCCGGCCGAAAGCGAGCTGTAGGCGAGGTACAGATAGCCCTCGATCCAGCTGGTGACATCCGCGCGGATCTCTTCTTCCTGCGAGGCGACATCGGCGAGCATGTCGCTTTCGGTCACCTCATAGGGGAAGGCGCCGCCCGCGGCCATGGCGCGGTAGAAGGCGAGGTTCGCGTTCATCCCGCCAACCACGTTCGGCTCGATCAACCCGGCAGCGTCGATGATGCGCTGCACGGCGGCGAAGCGATGGTCACCGCGCGCCTGCGCGGTCTCGGCCGCCGCAATCGCGGCATCCTCGGCCTCGGGATCGAGCAGCGCCTCGCGCGCCGAGATCTCGTGCTCGACCACCCGCTTGCCGGTGTCGGAGGCCAGCCAATGTTCGATCGCCGCCTGATCGGCGCCCTTCAGCGCATCTGCGAAGGCCTTGTCGTAGTCCGGCCGCAGCCGTGCCGGGGCATGGATCGCCTCGACCTCGGCGACCCAGCCGGGATCGGAGGGCTCGCCGGTCATTTCCTCGGCAAGATCGCGGCCGTAGACGACGCCTTCCTTCTGCAAGATGGCAAAGAGCGCATCGGTGTGCAGCAGATGCGAGATTCGCGCGGGGTCGGCAAGGGCCCCCTGCCCGGCGAGAACAAGCGCAAGGCCGAGGGCCGCGCGGCGAAAAAGGGGGGCTGGGAGGAAGAATCGGAGCATCGTCGCGGGCCTTTCGCGCGGGGAACGAGGCGCAGCATAGTCCGCCCGGCTCCGCTGCCAAGGCCCCGCCGCACTGCCTGCACAGGCGTTTTCGCGGCTTCCGCCTATCGCTGCGAAAAAGATGAAAAAAGCGGTTGCATGCCCCGGCGCGGCAGGCTAAATCCGCCCTCACAAAACGACCACCGACGCGGAGAGGTGCCGGAGCGGTCGAACGGGGCGGTCTCGAAAACCGTTGTGGGTTTGCGCCCACCCAGGGTTCGAATCCCTGTCTCTCCGCCACTTTCTCCCGAGATATCAGTGAATTCCCGTAACGGGCCCCCGGCATCTTGGGGCGTTGCGGTGTGTCGCGCAAAAGCGCGCGGGAATTTCGCGCGGCGGCCGGAGCACTCCGGACAGGGGCGCCGCCGGCGCAGGCCGCATCACCGCAAGCAGATCTTCGCCCGCCCCGCCTCGGCGCGGCTCGGCCCCGCTTTCAGCAAGCTCCAGCAGCAGTGCCCGCGCCCCCGGCACCGCCGAGCCCCGCGGCCACAGCCACGCCGGCTGCGGAAAACGAAAACGGCCGCGGGGTCTCCCCCACGGCCGTTTCCGATGCCCCTCGAACGGGTTATTCGGCCTTCCCCGCCTCGATCGAGATCGCGATGGTCACGTCGTCGCCGATGTAGGGCGCATACATGCCCATGTCGAAGTCCGAGCGCTTGACCGTGGTGGCAGCCTCGAAGCCGACCCACGGCTTCTTCAGCATCGGATGCTCGCCCATCTGGGTCATCGTGGCATCAAGGACGACCGGCTTGGTGATGCCGTTCATCGTCAGATCGCCGGTGATCTTGCCGGTCTTCTCGCCGGTCACCTCGATCGAGGTCGACTTGAACGAGATGTCGGGGTTCTTGTCGGCGCCGAAGAAGTCGTCGGTCAGGAAATGCGCGGTGCGCTCGTCCCAGCCGGTGAACAGCGACTTCGCCGGGAAGGTCACGGCGACCGAGCTGTCGGCCGGCTTGTCGGCGTCGAACATGATCTTGCCGTTGAAGCCCGAGAACATCCCCGTGGTGGTCGAGAAGCCGAGGTGGCTGTAGTGGAAGACGATCTGGCTGTGGCTCGGGTCAAGGTCATATTCGACCGGCTCGGCGACGGCGACGGTGGCAAGGCCGAGGGCAAGGCCGGCGGCGAGAAGAAGCGATTTCATGCGGGAGGACTCCGTGTTGCATGGGATGGCACCAAGATGCCGCTGCGGCAGGTCCGGCTCAATTCCTCAGATCCAAACAGAGTCTGTGCGCAGCCGCTCATAACCGGCGCGGAACCAGCGACTTCCCGCCCCTCACCGGCATTTGGCGCGCAGCACCACGATCTGGTCGACTGCTCCGACCGCATTCGACATCCGCCGGTTGAAGGCCGGATCGAAGGGTGCGGCGGGGCAGCGGCCGTCGACACGCAGCACCGAGGCCGCGATCTCGGCGCGCTTCGCCTCGCTCAGCCCAAGCTTGCGCCCGCACAGCCCCTTCGCGACCGCGCTCGCGGTGCAGATCGCCACGCCGCCGCGCGCCGGACGATAGACCTCGCGCCCCATGATCTGCTTCAGCGTGAAGACATCCGTGCCCTGCCGCTGCGCCTCGAAGGCCCAGTCGGCCTCGCTGACGCCGCTCGAGGGCACCGGGTCTTTCCAGACGAAGGTGAACAGCAGCACATCCGCGCGCTCGCCCGCCGGGCGGGGCATCGTGAGCCAGCCGACGCGATAATCGCCGACGGTCGCCTGCCCCCGCCGCCCCCCCGCCTGCGCAGCTTGCGGCAGCGCCCCGAGCAGCATCAGCGCCACGGCGAAACCCCGAATGAAATGGAAAAACATCATTTGCCTCATGCCTGAAATGACCGGGATGAGACCCGAGTTGCGGGGGAAGCGCAACGCAAAAGGGCGCCCCGAGGGGCGCCCTTTCTCTCGCTGTCCCGGACGGGATCAGCAGGAGTAGTACATCTGGTACTCGATCGGGTGCGGGGTGTGCTCGTAGGCGTAGACTTCTTCCCACTTGAGCGCGGTGTAGCCCTCGATCAGGCCCTTGGTGAACACGTCGCCGGCGAGCAGGAAGTCGTGATCGGCTTCCAGCGCTTCCAGAGCTTCACGCAGCGAGCCGCAGACGGTCGGGATCGCGGCCAGTTCTTCCGGCGGCAGGTCGTAGAGGTCCTTGTCCGACGCCGGGCCCGGATCGATCTTGTTCTTGATGCCGTCGAGGCCGGCCATCATCAGCGCCGCGAAGGCGAGATAGGGGTTGGCCGCCGGATCGGGGAACCGGGCTTCGACGCGCTTGGCCTTCGGCGATTCGGTCCACGGAATACGGACGCAGCCCGAGCGGTTGCGGGCCGAATAGGCGCGCAGCACCGGAGCCTCGAAGCCCGGGATCAGACGCTTGTACGAGTTCGTCGCCGGGTTGGTGAAGGCGTTCAGGGTCTTGGCGTGCTTCAGGATACCGCCGATGAAGTACAGCGCTTCCTGCGACAGGTCGGCATATTTGTCGCCGGCGAAGAGCGGCTTGCCGTCCTTCCAGATCGACATGTTGACGTGCATGCCCGAGCCGTTGTCACCCTTCATCGGCTTCGGCATGAAGGTCACGGTCTTGCCGTAGGCGTGGGCCACGTTGTGGATCACGTACTTGTACTTCTGGATGTTGTCGGCCTGCTCGACCAGACCACCGAAGATCATGCCCAGCTCATGCTGGCAGGTCGCGACCTCATGGTGGTGCTTGTCGACCTTCATGCCCATGCGCTTCATGGTCGAGAGCATCTCGCCACGCAGGTCCTGGGCTTCGTCGACCGGGTTCACCGGGAAGTAGCCGCCCTTGTGGCCGGCGCGATGCGCGAGGTTGCCGGTCTCGATCAGGGTATCGGTGTTCCAGGCAGCGGCCTCGGCGTCGATCTCGTAGCCGACCTTGGCCGGGGTGACCGAGTAGCGCACGTCGTCGAAGATGAAGAATTCGGCTTCCGGGCCGAAGTAGGCGGCATCGCCGATGCCCGAGGACTTCAGATAGGCTTCGGCCTTGTGGGCAACCTGACGCGGGCAGCGCTCATAGGCTTCGCCGGTGTCCGGCTCGACCACGTCGCAATGCACGCACATGGTCTTTTCGGCATAGAAGGGGTCGATGTAGACCGAGGCCGCATCGGGGATCAGCTTCATGTCGGACTGGTCGATCGACTTCCAGCCGGCGATCGACGAGCCGTCGAACATGAAGCCTTCCTCGAAGAAGTCCTCGTCGACGAGGTCGGCCACCAGCGTCACGTGCTGCAGCTTGCCGCGCGGGTCGGTGAAGCGGACGTCGACGTATTCGACTTCCTCCGCCTTCATCAGTTCGAGAGCTTTCTTGACTGCGCTCATTGCAAATAACCCTTTCCTTTGAGCATTGGGTATCCGGGCCATCGGCCCTGAATTCTTCAGACCGCGTCGTCGCCGGTTTCACCGGTGCGGATGCGGATCGCCTGTTCCACGGGGGAGATGAAGATCTTGCCGTCGCCGATCTTCTCGGTGCGGGCCGCAGAGATGATCGCCTCGACGGCAGCCTCGACCATCTCGTCGGGCAGCACCATCTCGATCTTCACCTTGGGCAGGAAATCCACGACATATTCGGCGCCGCGATACAGCTCGGTATGGCCCTTCTGCCGGCCGAACCCCTTCACCTCGATCACCGAAAGCCCCTGGATTCCGGCTTCCTGAAGCGCTTCCTTCACTTCATCGAGCTTGAAGGGCTTAATGATCGCCTCAACCTTTTTCATACCGCCGACTCCCCCCTTCAGGTCTAGCCGAACCTCACTGACCACTTTCCAGCCGGGCTCGCAATCGGCTAGGCTGGAGCCGGGTCGAGCCGTCCGGCAATTCACAATGTGTCGCACAGTTTTTGTGCATGTGGCGCATTATAGCGGCGAAAAGAAAACAGTTCGAGGGGATTATGGCAGAAATCCTGACATCTGCCCAAATGCGCGCCGTCGAACGGGCGGCAATCGAGGCCGGGCAGGTCAGCGGCCTTGCGCTGATGGAGCGGGCGGGCGCAGGCGTGGTGGCGGCGATCCTCGAAACCTGGCCGGCGCTTGCGGCCGCAACCGCACCGCCCTGCGCCATGGTGCTGTGCGGACCGGGCAACAACGGCGGTGACGGTTTTGTCGTGGCACGGCGGCTGGTCGCCCGCGGCTGGCGCGTCGCCACCTATC
>VSSQ01000307.1_pt1 | contig 44163 bp, 40 predicted proteins | sample 4763081 | NCBI WGS metagenome assembly VSSQ01 (sample SAMN12137344, study PRJNA551015) | bioreactor metagenome | isolation source: SDC9 anaerobic chlorinated ethene degrading culture | place: USA: Knoxville, Tennesee | collected 2015-01-01
TGGAAACGTCCTGTTTCCAACCCGACTCCGCTGCGTGCTTTTCGCGAAGTTTTGTCTCCGCTCGCTTAAATTCGCTTCCTAATCGTAAAGCAAAATCCTTGGGCTGCTTTGCGGGTCTGAATGAGCGGGGCGTTGTGAGAACGTTGGGCAAGGCGCCTGATCTGAGACGCTTTTCCGTCTTTATCGGCGCCGCTTGCGGCGGCATGGCCGGCTAGCCTGGGAAAGGCCCTGAAGATAACCCTCAAAAATGCTCACAAGATTCCCAAAAGCAGTGCTAAAGAGACCCGCAAGGCGTAGCTTTACGTACAAAAGGGAACGGATTTAGCGGAGGAGCGGTCGGGTCAACGAGGCTTTCTTAACGTAGCGCAGCCACGGTTCACATGCAGAAAGCAGCGGGGTTTGGCGTCGAAAGTGTCCAGTGGACAGTTTCGCTCAAGGCGGCAAGCTACAAAGCATACGTATCCGCCGCAGATGCTGTTAAGAAAAGCGAGTTGACCAGCTCTGGAGCTACGGAGTACGTGAGTCTCCGATCAAGAAACCTTCCAGTGGAAGGTTTCAGGAGATCACGCCCGAAGGTACGTTGTGCGTAAAGCTACGCAACCCGAACAACACCTTTCATCCACCAGTGATGCCGTCTATACCGCCTGAAAACCCAATGGCGCACACAAAGGAGAGCCCTGCTCACCTTAACAAAGTGAGTGGGCTCTCCGAGGCATGCCGCTGACGGCACCATCAACGAAGGAAAAGGGAAATTGCCTTACCGCTGACGGAAAACCTTCAGGTAAGAATCGGCATAGATGCTCTTATTTAAGAGGATTTGACCGGTTGCAGCTACGTCAACCAAATCGTCATCGTTGGCATCCATAATCGCCGCATCGAGGCCGGCAGCCATAGCCATGGCCAGATAGGTGCGATTGATCAGATGGCGGTCCGGAGATTTCTGGGACACGTTGGAAAGGCCCAGAACGGTTTTCGGGGCTGGGTTGGACAGGGTTTTGACCATTCTGATGGCTTCCAAAACCTCAGGTGCGTGCTCTTGGGCAACATTACAAGGCAGGATCAGGGGGTCAATATAGAGTTCATCGGTAGGTAAGCCGAATTCATCCGCTGCAGCCACCAATTCCATGGCGAAAACAATACGGTTTTCGGCATCTTTGGGAATCCCTACTTTATCCATGGTCAAACCGATTAACGATGCATTATATTGGACAGCCATGGGGAAAACCCGCTCAATCTTGTCACGCTCGGCAGGAACTGAATTGATCATGCCAGGGCGTTTGAGATGCTTTAAACCGGCTTCAATAGCATCATAGTTCGTGGAATCCAGGCACAGAGGCAGGTTGGAGACTTCTTGAATAACCTTAACCATCCACTCATAGGCTTCAGGACGCTCCTCTTTGGGAACTGCCGGACCGGAGTTAACGTCAAGATAATGGGCTCCGCCTTCTTCCTGTTTCAATGCCCAATGTTGAAGGGGCTTGGCATCCTTATTGCGAAGAGCGTCTCCGATATCCTTAAACATTCCATTAATCCGTTCACCAATAATAATCAATTGAGCCACATCCTTTCATATTTAAGAGATAATCCCTGTCGGCCGGATAGATCGACACTTCCGATTAGGCATTCATCTCCATGAGATCAGCTATATTCTGTTGAACAAGTTTAACGGCTGCAGGGTTTCTCATTAAGAGAATGCTGGCACCGACTTGCAAAAGCCCGGCCGCTGTTAAAGCTTCCCAGAGGATTGCTCTATCGTTCAGATCTCCCCAGCCTGGGAACTCTTCTTCAGCGGCATTGGCTTCTTTAGCACGGTTTGCTTCATAACCTACTGTACAAATCATCGGCATAGACAGCATCTTATCATTGGCTAAGGATCCTAACCTTGCCCGTTCCATGATCGAGTAAGCATACTCAATACCATACCCCAAACCGCCGATCATAGGGTCAATCACGATACGGTTCAGGGGCAGGCCCATTTCTGAGATCAAGATATTCAGCTGCTTGCAAATGTTAATGTCCAGCGGTGAACGGGCAATAAGATTATGCTTATGCACCATGGCGGCTGCGGTAATGGATTTGTAATTATCTTGTTCAGCGATACCGATTAAAAGATTCTCACCTGAAGTAGCTTCGGCGACTGCAGCCAATACTTCATTATCCTTTTCCGGATCTTCGCACCCAGCAACGATTAAAGGAACACCAACCGCGGCTAAGACATCCTTCACCACTTTAGCGCATTCTTCAGGGCTGCGATTCTCACCTTCCGGATTAGCTCCGATCAGTTTGAGATAGATCATATCGGCATTGTATTCTTCAACGCATTTCTTGGCCCAAGCTACAGGATCATTGATCACATCACCATATTGACTTTTGACAATATCGTTCCATGCGGGAGGAACATCGGTGACTTCCAGGGCGATAGCGGCACGATTCTCCACTTTTCCTTCAAAATGAAGAAACGGCAGGGTGGAGTCTCCACCTACTTTAACAACAGAAGTACGGGTGCCACCTTCCGCAGCGGTTGCACCGATAACTACTTCTCCAACTTTACTTTGGTATCTTTCTTTGACGAGGGCTACGGCCATTTGAACCTCTCTCCTCTCTAGTTTCATTTAAAGGCTTTTTTCATAATCTTTTCTACTGCTTGAACGGCAAGGGAGTCATCCGGCAAAGTATAGAGCGGACGCCCCTCCAAGTCATGGGTCACTACCATAGGATCAAGGGGAATATCGCCGATCAATTGCAGACCGGTTTTTTCAATCTCTCCTGATAAAGAATCCAGGCTTCCCTCTGTGGTTTTCGTCACTACCAGGTACACCTCATCGACCGCAGAGCGCAACCCTTTAATCAGTTCGTAGACTCTCCCCGCCGAACGAATCCCTCGTGCGGAAGAATCACTGATGACGAACATCACGTCCACACGGGGAATGGTTCTCCTGCTGATATGCTCAAGACCCGCTTCGGTATCCACTGTCACATAATCATAATTGTCGCCCAGGGTCTCCAGATACTTTCTGAGCAGGTCGTTGGGATAGCAATAACAGCCGGGACCCTGGGGCCCTCCCATAACCAGTAAATCAATATCCTGAGACTCAATGAGGCTTTGTTGGAGTTTGTATTCCACAAAGACATCCTTGGGCATCCCTGTGGGAATGGCCTTGGGATTCTTCGTATCTTCGAGAAGTTCGGAAATCGTTGCTGTGACCTCGAGGCCAAGAGCTTCATTCAAGTTGGCATTGGGGTCTGCATCCACCGCTAGAATGGATTTACTCTGCAATCCTTTGACCATTTGACGCAGTAAAAGAGCTGTGAAGGTTGTTTTGCCTACTCCTCCTTTACCTGCAACTGCAACATATTTTGTCATGATTCTTCCCTCCAATGCTTCCTAAAATGTTCCTTCTACAGAAGGAAATAACGATAAATCAGTATGGGGCAGGAACAAGGCCGATACAAACTCATCCATAAAAGTGGTGCCAATGGACAGTTCAATATAGGTCATCTTGCGGGCAAGATCGGCAGCCTCGTTCCAAGCCTTCTGCGAAAGCAAGGCAAGACGTGCCCCTTTAACAGAAGAATTGCCTATGAACTCAAACTTTTCCTGAGGCAGGTCGGGAAGCAGGCCTATTTCTACCGAATCGTGAACATTGAGGTAATTGCCGAAGCCGCCCCCAATGACGATTCGCTCGATCATATCAATTTCCAGGGCCACTGTTTGCAGCAATGAACGAATCCCTGCATAGATCGCCCCTTTAGCCCGAATCAGATTCTTCACATCATTTTCGGAAATGACAATGTCCTTATCTCCCCCTGCCTGATGGGCCCAAGCCAAAACAAACTCTTTATCATCCTCGGTGGCACGAATCCGCGCCGATTGGGAAGGATGTTCCAATTGGAAGTTTCCGGCACGATCGATAATTCCTGCCTTGCGCAGCTTGGCCAGGCAATCCACTAATCCCGAGCCGCAGATGCCAACAGGAGCAATCTTGCCGACCACTTTCAGCTTGACATCAAGGCTTTCCGGATCAATGTCCACCCGCTCAATAGCACCGGGCATAGCTCTCATGCCAAAGAGAATTCCTCCTCCTTCAAAACACGGTCCGGCCGAGCAGGCACAAGAAACAAGCCAATCCTTATTCCCCAGCACTATCTCCCCATTGGTTCCGATATCGATAAATAAAATAATCTCATCGGAGTTGGCCATATCTGTGGCTAAAGCACCGGAAACGATATCTCCGCCCACATAACTGGCCACTGAAGGATAGGTATGAATGAGTGCCTCAGGAAGAAGTCTAAGCCCTATTTCCCGCGCTGATACCGCCGGTGTGGAATTGACGGTTGGGATGTAGGGTTCTAAGCGAATATAACGGGGGTTGATGCCTAAGAAGAGCTGCGACATGGTCGTATTGCCGGCGATCACCGCACTGGCTATATCCTGGCTGGTCAGGCTTTGCCGCTCAAGTATTCCATCAATAAGGGCATTGACGGTATCCACTACGGCTTTTTGAATCTCAGCCATGTTCTCCTTACTATCAACCGCATAGACAATCCGCGAAATGACATCATCCCCAAATTGGGCTTGCTTATTGTAGGAGCCTTGTTTATCCACGATTTCTCCGCTATCCAGATCGACCAAGTAGACAACCACGGTGGTGGTACCCACATCAATTGCCAAACCATAGCACGGGCGGTCATTGGCAGGCTCCACATGGAGCACAGTGTACCCTAATTCTAAATCCGTTAAAATAACGGATAGGTCCCAATGTGCCTGACGCAAGGTTTCCGGCAAAGTTTGCAATACGGATAAGGGAATGGTCAAAGGTTTATCGGATTGAAGCACCCGCTTTAACTCAAGGGACAAACGAGCCCAGTCGCCGGCATTATCCGTTAGGGTAGGTTCAGAGCAACGAATATTGACCTTGCGGGCCAGGGGATGATACCCATAATAAGTTAACAGATCTTTACTGGTTTCTGTGAGCAGCGCTGCATTGGCATTCTCAAGAAGAACCTGATGTGCTTGTAGGCGTGATTCCGGTGGGACCTCAACGGTCAGATCCCCTTCAACAAAGGTGTGGCAGCTTAAACGCACCCCACGGCTCAGTTGTTCCGGAGATAAATTTCCCGTTCTTTCACTTTTGGCTTCACCGGATATCACCGTAACTTTACAGGCACCACAGGTACCTTTGCCGCCGCAGCTGGATTTTATAAAAATACCTGCCTGAGAAGCTGCTTTGAGCAGGGAGGTTCCTTTTTCCACCTCAATCACTTGCTGATCCGGCATAAATTTAACCTGGTATTTCTCCATGGTGTCCTCCTCCCCCCTCCATGCCGTTGCAACCTTACATTGCCCGTGTAAAGGAAACAATACCGCTGGATTCGCGGGGTCCGACGATGACTTTCCAGCCGGAAATCTCCTGTAATTTTCCGGAGATAACAGCCACATAGCCGGGAATGATCAAATTGCGATGGTTTACTTTATCCCCTACACCGCTCTTGGCCAAGATGTCCGCGATCTTTTCCGGTTCAAATTTGCCTGCTGCATAAGCTGTAAGCACAGAAGTACCATCTGTATCGATGGGGAGAATATAGCTGGGAATCTTGCTGGCTTCCACTTCTCCCTCAACGCTGTAATAGGTTAAGGAGAAGTTCGTCGTAATATAAATCGGTGAATTCTCGTTGACTTCACCCACTGTATGCAAAATAGGCTCCACCTGAATGGGCTTTTGCGGATCTGTATACAGATTCTGACGAAGTGCCATCAGGGGCAGGATATGAGCCTTAGCCGATGCCTTTAAGACAATGGCACTGGCATATTTGGCCACATAAACCGAGGCTTCCGTGATTTCGGCCAGCGGTTCTGTTTTGCTGGTGAAAGCAATCACCGGATAGCCGAAGGGTCTGAATTTCTTTTTAATCGCCAGGCGGCGGCAATGAGTCAGATTAGCAAGAGTCTGGCTCGGTGTCCGGGCGCCCGGATCGAGGACAAATTCTTTATAGCCAAGTTTTTGAGCATTTTCCACTAAGGCAGCTAAAGCATCCAAACCATCCGCCTTGATGATAACGGGAACATTATGCTCTTTTGCTAAGTTGACAACCGCCTCATAATTGGCTTCGGTAGCCGAGCCGATCAGAGGTTTGCGGCCGGCAACTCCAGGTAAAGCGGCTTTCAGAGCATCGGCGTTGTCGCTTAAAAGCAGCAAAGAACGCTCAGTTCCTGCGGCCACTTGAGCGACTACTTTAGCAAATTGCTCCGGGGAGCCGGAGGCCTCGATCACAGCCACTCCGTCGATGGTATAATGCAATCCCACCCGATCAAATTCCAAGCCTTCTATTTCCTGAAGCTTCCCTTGAACTTCTTCATCGGATAACGTATCGGCAATCTCAATCAGCAAGGTGGTAGGATGATAAAAGGTTTTATCGTGACGGAAAAGAACCGTTTCATCTCCTAAAACCGAGCCGTTGCCGAATTTGATAGCCTTAATCGGTGGTGCCGATGCGGAATCCAGGGCTTCCCGAGCTTCATCGGTAACATAAGGGCAAGCATCCAAGGATCCTTTACCGGAAGCCAATGCCATCGCGAAAGCGAGACAGGTAGGAGTACCGCACTCACCGCAGTTCTTCTTGGGGAGTTGTTTATAAATTTCTAAGCCTGTTAAAGCCATAACAGTGACCCCTTTCCATCATTACTTTTTCTCACCGGAGACAGAGCATAATGCTCTGTCTCCAACATTTATCTTACATTAATGGGTCCAGACTGAAGCATGGGTGTCCATTTTCTTCGAGGAAGGGAATGATCTCTTCCACCGTCGTGCCGACGCTCTCATCGGCAATCTTATCGATAAAGTCTTCGCCTAAACCTTCGTCAATCGAACGGGCTACAAGATCTTCTTTTAAGAACTCCTTCAGCTCTTTAGGCATCCAGACAATCCGCGAGATGCCGCCGTCAGCCGGAATAAACTTCCTGCTGATAATATAGCTGCGGCCGATTCCCATAAAGCCTGGTGTCTGCAAGCCGCCGCCAACCGTTCCGGCCAGGGTCGAGAAGGTCATGCCGCAAGGCGTCATGCCACTATGCTCACGGGTAGTGATCATCAGGCCGTTGGCCTCAGGAACAATGGCCATAATCGCCTCGAAGCAACCGCAGGATGTCATGGGGCGGTCCATCAAGGTATAGAGATTGACTTCTTCAAGGGTATTATTGGAAGAAGGCCGCAGATAATCATTGACGCTCTGCCACATTCCCTTGACTTCATCAATAGCCAGACCCTTAGGAATAGGCTGGTTCGGGCCGGTTGGGGTGATTTCGAAGGCTGCTTTGGCATCAAGCCAGCTGACAGCACCGCAGAGACCAACCCGTTCCGGGCTGACAATGCAGACATGATTAGGAGCAAAGGACTGACAGAGGAGGCAGGAATAGAATTCTTCCACATTCTCGTCGGTCAGGCTCTTCAAGCGGGCATCCCGTGCCCGATAACGCTCCCGGGCCTTGACCAGATTTTCCTCGACGGCTTGTTGATCCGTATAGATGGTAACCTGTACCCGGTCGACAATAGCCGGGAATTCCTGCTTGAATTTAGCCAGCAGCAATTCACCGATATGCTTCATTAGGAAGCCTTTGGCCCGGGCATCCTTGGAAATACGCACCCAGCAAAGATCACGCTGAGCGACGTGCCAGACTCCTTCACCATAGTTGGTAAAGTAGTGGATCCGGCGCTCCAGAACCCCTTCAAAGTCCTCCTGCATTTTACGGCCATAGATATCCACCTTGATTCCCAGCGGGAGCCGGCTTCCTTCCGGTACCGTATCGATCTCCGGTCCAATGACGGTTACCTGACCGTCCACAACCTCATCAGGTCCCACCATGCTTACCAGCTCGAAGGCAGTAGTTCTGCCGCCGCCAAACTCCACATAGGTATCCCCTTTGCGGATGGTTTCCCCTTCAAAGGCAGGTCCGAAGTTGACCGGAATGGGAATCTCGATATTGGTCAGCTTAATTCCCCGCACCTCAAGGGCCAGAGGCACGATCTTTTCATAATCAGGCTCAGAGAGATACCAGTCTGGAATCTGCATATCTTCGCCCAGTTCCTGGTCCGTCAGTACAGGGAAGCCCATGAAAATGGCTCCCATCTCAGCGGCCACTTTAACATCATCCAGCTCTCCGAGATGGAGCACAAAAGCCCGTACCCGGCGATGCTGATAATCACGATGCTGCTCTCTTTGTCCGGCGGGAATTCCCCCGAAGGCCAGGCCGGCCCGGAAGGCATAATTCACCGCATGGATAACTTGAGTAAAGTTTCCTAAGGGGAAGGCAATATAGTCTTCACCAATCTTCACATTTTCTTCCAGCAGCTGCTCGATGACTTCATCACAGAGGAAGAGCATGAAGCCTTTGCCCATCAGGTTATCGACGATTTTCTTGGCCGACGGGGAATCTTTAGCTCGGCCTAAGATAACGGCAACACCTGGGATAGTCCAGTCCACCATCTTGATGCCATGCTTACGCACAATAGGGTCACCCAGGAAACCGGTCCAAGGGGCTACCTTGGGCTCGTCGTTGCGCAAATAGTGGAGAATTTCAATAATCTCCGCAGCATAGAGGACGGATTCCCCCCAGAGGCGGGCATTCTCAAAAGTCAATTCCGTTTTGACCTGATTCCGCACGCGGTTAAGAAGCGGTACAAGCTCACCAAGTGTGGTTACCTTATCCCCGGAGAGGCAGGTAATAACCGGAAGGTGGTAAGCGGTGTCCGGATAGCCAACCGTTTGTTGGGGACCATAGTCTTTAAGGGCACGGTTTAAAAGAATCTCCGCATAGCTCATAGCTGTAATCGTGCCATCGTAAGCCTTACGAAGTAATTTTTTAGGCTCTTTTGAGGGATCCTTGATCGCATCAGCGTAAATTTGCTCCATGGACATAATCACTTCCTCCTTTCCTTACCACCCTTGAGCAATGGCTGTATCAAATTTTTCAGCGGTTTGCTTATGAATCTTCAGCTTCCAGCTTCTGTATTCAAGGGCATTTAAGATCTTTTGTGCAGCAATCTTCTCATCCACTTCGAAAATAAAGTTGCCGCCGAAGACATCATGGGCAATTTGAGTGGCAATGCCATAGATGAGATCACTGCCCTCCAGGTAAGGCATGGTGCCTACATGGGTCGGAATGCCCATGGAGACGCAGTAGGAACCGATCGCTACCGCTTTTTCATGCATGGCTTCAGGTGCAGAGGCAGCAAAGGGAACCTTAGGTGTATCGACACCCAGTTCTTTGGCCATAAGCTGAACCAGATCCATACCACGGCTGTTATCCACACAAGATCCGAGGTGGAATACCAAAGGTAATTTAGTGGACAATTGAGGATTGGCTTCTTCAAGCTGTCTGATAAAGCTCTTCAGGCCTTCTCCGGCATATTCTTCCACAGCTTCCGAATTCATTAGGCCCATCTTGGCAAAGGCTCCGGCCGAGCAGCCTGTGGCTACCACAAAGACATCATTCTTCACCAGTTCCTTGAGAATGGCGACATGGGATTCATCCTGCTGACGTTTCAGGTTGTTGCAGCCGGCCATCTGAACAACACCCTTGATCTGTCCACTCAGAATAGCATCGGTCAGAACAGAGAAGGGGCGCTCAGGATTGATCTTGCCGAAAATATCGGTCAAGGCTTCGATACTGAATCCTGCCACAAGGGAGTTGCGCGTCTTGGAGAGAGCGATCTTTTTAGGATCTCTTCTCTTGTAAGCTTCAATGGCTATTCTCACTAATTTTTTAGCGTCTTCCATGGCAGTTTCTGAATTAAACGCTAAATGTTGCGCACCGGGAACCTTCATAATGGCTTCCGTGGTGATCATCTTGGTATGGTAGCAATCGCACAATTGGGTGAGGGATGGATAAATACATTGAATGTCAACAACCATCGCATCAAGGACACCGGTCAAAATGGCCATTTCCTGAGAGGCGGATGATGTGGCCAGATAGACCCCTTCACGCATCAGGAGTTCGTTACCGGTACAACAGATACCGACGATATTGACCCCTTCTGCTCCTGCTTTTTGAGCTTCTGCCTTTAACTCACGGGCAGCCCCTACCACCATTTCGGAAAGAACAGGGTTATGTCCATGAACGGCGATGTTGACCATCTTCTCTTCAATAACTCCCAGGTTCGCTTCAGAAACAATGGGCTCCGGAATCCCAAACAAAACGTCACTGAGGTTGGTGCCGATATATTCCCCCACTAAGTCGGCGAGGGAGCCTTTTAAGCCACCGAAAATTATATTAACAGGATCGGCATCCACCCCTTGAGCGGTCTGCGCCATAAGTTCCGTTACAGTACCGTCAATATTGCGCGGCATAATATTCGTATTTAAAAACTTGTTATGACGCTGCTCAATCAGGAAAGAGTCAAGGAATGCTGCCGGACGATCTTTATATCTGCCGAAATCTTCATAAGCTAATTCGGTTACGTCACCAAGAATCTCCATATTATCTCTGTTTAAGGTCTCGATTCCCAGTTTTTCGGCTAGTTTATGAAGTTTTTCCGGGGACTTAATTTCATAGTCTTTAGTCTTTCCTTCCACAAGTTCATGGGCAGTGTGCAGCACATGTCTGGCATGCTCGGAGTGAGACGCTGCTCCTCCTGCGATCATACGAACAAGGTTTCTGGAGACAATGGTATAGGCGGTTGCACCGCAAATACCTCTGCTGGCCGGTCCATCCTCCGCTTTGACCCGGCAGGGTCCGGCAAGACAAATACGACAGCAGATGCCTTTATACCCGAAGCCGCATTGGGGCTGCTGGGCAACAAAGCGATCAAATACTGTCTCAAGTTTGTTTTCCTGCGCAACTTTTAGCATCTCTATGGTGCCTGGATCTGTTGTGCGCAATGGATTTTTGGGTTCCACCACACGGGGCGCGTTGGAAGGCCGTGAGGTGTGTGTCAAATCCCGATATCTTGGCATTGTTTAACCTCCTCTTTTTGACCTGTAGATTTCCACCATGCAACTGTGCTCACCTTTAGGTTTTAGATGTCCCTCCCCTCCATTAGTTTTCTATAGACAGATTCTAATTGGGAACCTGGAGCACCCTTGGGAAAAGAAGAATTATCCGTATGAATAGACATATCGAGTAATTCCTCGCTAAAAGGAATCAAGCCGAGCAACTCATCTTCCGTAAATTGTGCTTTGAGAAAATCCTCGTCTTTGCTGGAGCGGATTTTGTTGCCGATGACGGAGACTTTAGGAATTCCCAATTCTTGGGCAAGCTTCTGAATGACCCGGACAGTATGAGCGCTCACTGTGCTGGCCTCTGTGACAATGACTAAAACATCAACTCCCTGGGCAGTTCCTCGGGTAAGCTGTTCGATGCCGGCACCCATATCCAAAATGACGGTATCCTGTTCAGAGAGAATTAAGGAGTTGACCAAAGCATGCAAAAAACTGTTCTCTTTGCAATAGCAGGCTGTACCTCCCCCTTTGACATTGCCCATGCGGAAAAAGCGGATGGGACCCACTTGAACGGAGTAATCATCCAAAATGTCATCCACTTGGGGGTTCAAGGGATAAAAGGCACCGCTTCCGCCCATGCGTTGTTCGATGAGTTCTTTCATATCAACAATGGGACGCAAACGGTTCAAAGCATCCTCTGCAATACCTAAGACTGTTCCTAAGCTGGCGTCCGGATCAGCATCAACAGCCAGGACTCTCATCCCCTGTTCGGACAGGTAATGGGCCAAATTAGCTGCAAATGTTGTCTTGCCGACCCCGCCTTTGCCTGAAATCGCAATCTTCATTGACTTCATCTCCTATTTCATCTACTTCTGTGCATAGTTTCACAATAATTTTTCCTACTACATGTTCCCACTATATGACTGTTGTTAATTTAAATATGATACAACAACTGTATAGAGTGTATTCTTCGTAATTTACTGAATTCCTTCAAAAATTCAGAAAATTTTATTAAATGGATTAGTTATTTTTTTAACAAATATTTTTAAATTGTGAAATAAAGCTCTAATGATTATAGTATTCCCTATATTTCCAATAACTCCTTCTCAAAATATAGAAATAATTAAAATTTAAATATTCAGAAATCCGCAATATATACAAAGTCTCAGCCCAAGGGCGGGCTGAGACTAATCACTGTCCATTCTAAAGTACGCAGAAAGCCATGGCTCAGGGATTTTCCGACGGCCCCCGCTGCTGTTCCGGTTCTAAAACATTGGTTGCCCATTCGATATCATCTAAAGATGTCAGAGGTATCTCCTCATCATAAAAATCACCGGATTGTGCAGGAGCAAAGGGTTCACAGGGTCTTGCCGGAGATTGAACCTGAAAAAACAAGCGGCGCGGGATTTTAAGCATGGGTTAACACCTCCACAAAAGGTTCCTGCCTCTATCTTCCCACCAATTATTCTGCCTATACTTGACTTAAAGTATTGGCAATATACAGTCAATTTCCATTCAATTCAATCAGTTCACCCTTGAGCATTGCCAACAACCTCATTCAAGATCAGTGCGGCCAGGGGTGAAAAACCAGCCCGACTGCCCCCGGGCCTACATGAGTAGCAATAACAGGACCTGCCTCAAAAATCCGGATATCCTGACCCTGGTATTTCTGGGACAGTTCTTCGGCTATGCTGACCGCTTCAGCTTCGGCGCCAACATGCATCACGGCAATCCGGTGGGGCTTTTGCGAAGCTAAGGCTCGTTCAAGCTCTTTATAAACTCTTTGCAAGGCCCGGTTTTTTGAACGAACTTTATCAAAGACATCAATAATACCTTCAGTATTAAAGTAGAGAATAGGCTTTATTTGCAGCAAGGTGCCGAAAAGGGCTGAAGCCCCCCCAATTCTCCCTCCCCGGTGCAGGTATTCCAATGTGTCGACAATGAAATAAAGCTCACAGAGGGGGCGCAATGTTTCCAGCTTTCCCAAAATCTCCTGAGCATTAAGCCCTTCCCTGGCCCAATCAGCAGCCGCCCAGGTCAGCAAACCTAATCCTAAAGCTGAAGAACCTGAATCAAAAATATGGATATGCGGGTTTTCCAGCAAATCTTTGGCCATAATGGCCGAGGCATAAGTACCGCTGATCTTTTCGGACAGATGAATACTTATAATCTCCTCATAGCCTTCAGCCAGCACTGCCTTGTAGACTTCTAAAAAGGCGCCTACCGAAGGCTGGGAGGTCGTTGAGGAACCGGAGAGCTGCTCCAGTTTACCAAAGAAATCTCTGTTGGTTAAGTCGATTTCCGGAAAGGTTTCATCACCAATGTTCACATTCAGGGTGACGACACGAATATCATGTTCCTCAATTATATCGTTTGTTAAATATCCCGTGGAATCCATAATGATTGCGGTTTTTTTCAATGCTTCTCCCCCGCTCTTTATCTATTTTATTTGAAAACCTATCTCTCTTTTCCGCTGTCTGAATTTAAGTATATCGGAAAACGGACATCCTATCAACTCAAGTATGAAGCAAAGTAAGCCGATAATAACAGCATCGCGAAGAGATGAGCCGCCAGCCTCGCCGAAAAAAAGAAGCGAATCGTGAGGATGCAAGCAATTCAGGATAAAGAAAACCCGGTAGCTTATTATCAGACAATAAGCTGCCGGGACTTTTTAAATTATTCCTCTATTAAACCTGCGGATACCAGAAAGTCATGAGCGACAACATCTTCTTTCATGCCCTGGTCATCCACTTTAGCATTTAGTTCTTGCATGTCCGCCTCGTTGATTTGTCCGGCAAGTTTATTCAGAATCTCTTCCAGTTCCGGGTATTGGTCAAGGGTGTCTTGGCGAACTAAAGGCAGACAATCATAGGGTGGAAAGAATTCCCGGTCGTCCTCCAAAATGACCAAATCGAAGACTTTAATCTGGCCGTCGGTGGCATAAGCATCGACCACATCGACCTCACCCTCGACCAGGGAGCGGAACATGATACCATGGTCCATACCTTTGACTTCCTTGAAGTTCATATTGTAAGCCGCTTGGAGGCCCGGGTAGCCATCCGGCCGATCTTTGAATTCAAATTCGCAGCCCAGAATCAACTCATCCGATACTCCAACCAAATCGCTGTAAGTCTTCAGGTTATATTTTTGCGCTGTCTCCTTAGTCACTGCCAGAGTGTAGGTATTGTTGAACCCCAGCGACCCCAAGGCTTCTATACTGTCTTCAGCCGTTAATGCCAAGGTTTTGGCTAACGTTTCCTCCGATGTTCCGGTTGCTTCCTGATAATAATTGGCCACGATGGTTCCGGTATAGTCAGGGTACATCTGAATATCATTGTTCTCCAAAGCTGTCCAGGCTACATTGGAGCCGCCAAGATTAACCTTTCTCTCCACGGTTAGATCCGTATGTGCTTCCACCAGATCGGCCATCATATGGGCAATAATAATGTTCTCCGTAAAGTTTTTCGATCCGACCGTGATAGTTTCGCCACTCTTTGCCGCACTGCCGCTGCAGCCCACTAAAGCAAGCATCAACATACCAACCAAACTCCATATCATAAGGTTCTTTTTCATCATCATAATCACCTTTCCTTTCTCTTCATACTCTCCAGTAGTTTGCGAAGTGTTCCACTCCGCATCAAGTCTCCCCTACACCTTCAGGCCTCTTGGTGTGGTTGCTTTTTCCAGCCTGCCCAGCAGCCAATCAAGCAGCAGGGCCAGTAACGCCGACGGAAAAGCTCCAATCAGCACCAGGGCATCCAGGTTTCTGGATATACCAATAAAAATGAAATCCCCCAGACCGCCGGCACCGATAAAAGCCGCCAGGGTAGCAGTACCAACATTAATGACCGTAGCAGTGCGGATTCCGGCCATCATGACGCTCAGGGCAAGGGGCAGCTGTACTTTGATAAGAATCTGCCAATCCGTCATGCCCATGCCTTTGGCTGCTTCGATGGTCGCTTTATCTACATCCTTAATACCGGTAAAGGTATTGCGGATAATGGACAATAAGGAATACAGGAACAAGGCCGCCACCGCTGTTTTGATACCGATACCGAAAAGTGGAATCATAAAACCGAGCAAGGCCAGGCCCGGAATGGTCTGGAGAATACCGGCTACGCCCAGAACAGGCCCTTCCAAGGCTTTGACACGGGTAATCAGAATGCCGAGGGGGACACCGATGGTAATGGCAATCAGCATGGAAATGAAGACAAGCTCAATGTGTTGAACCAATGCCGCTATTAAATCAGGCCAACGCATTTCCAACTGAAGCATAATCTGTGTCCATAAAGACTCATTTCTCATCTGCATCCTCCCCTTCACCGGACCACTGATTGGCAAAAAAGCTTAACAGGGAACCGCGGGTAACTGCGCCGACAACTTTTTGTGTCTCATTGACCACAGGTATAATGCCATAGGCAGCCGTGTTTATCATTTGCAAGGCATCCTTGGCTGTGGTTGTATTGGCGAGAACCCTGTCCACCGGTTGGACGATTTCGGCTAAGGTTTGAATCGTTTCTTTTTTGGCATGCAATTCATAACTGGGTATAATTCCTAACAACTTCCCTTTTTCATCGCAGACAATCAAGGTGTCCGTCTTGCGCTGACGCATAAAGCTGATGGCGACGACCGGCGTTCTGGAGGGGAGGATAATGGCCGGATTGTCGCGCATGATATCGGTAATAGGAATATAATCCGGGTTCTGGTAAATTCTGTTCTTGCCGATAAACTCCTCAACAAAGCCATGGGCCGGATTACTCAGCAATTGATCGGGGGTGTCCAGCTGCAACAGCTCGCCATCCCGCAAAACAGCGATGCGATCGCCGAGCTTGAGGGCTTCATCCATGTCATGGGTGACAAAAACAATGGTTTTATGCATTTCCGCCTGAATGCGCAGCAGTTCATCCTGCAGCTGCTCCCGTGTCATGGGATCCAGTGCCCCAAAAGGCTCATCCATGAGAATAATATCGGGATTGGCTGCCAGGGCCCTGGCCACTCCCACCCGCTGCTGCTGTCCACCGGAAAGCTCCCGGGGATAGCGTTTGGCAAATACCTCGGGGTCCAGCCCGACCACATCCATCAGATAGGTAACGCGTTCTTTGAGCTTGGACTCCGGCCATTTTTTCAACTTCGGTATCAAGGCTATGTTATTTTCAATGGTATAGTGTGGAAACAAACCTACCTGCTGAATGACATAGCCGATATTGCGACGGAGAGGCACCGGGTCAATGCTGTCGATATCCTGTCCGTCAATAGTGATTTTTCCCCCTGTATGAGGAATTAGGCGGTTAATCATTTTCATCGTCGTTGTCTTTCCGCAGCCGCTGGGGCCGATGAGTACCATTAATTCACCTCTGTTTATCTCGAAATTAAGCGATTTCACGGCTTCGGTACCATCATCGTATTTTTTACTGACATTTTCAAATTTGATCATAATACTCTCAAACCTCCCTCCTAGAAAATTTTAACATGATTAAAGGCAGATGACAACTTATAAAACTTTAATAAGTTGTCATCTGCCTTTAATTCGTACTCTTTTTCGTATACCACACCCCCGTAAAAATCCCCCGGACCATTGTTCTAGGGAGTATCAAATACGGTATTATTCTCATTAAATATTGTTTCGTTAAAGCATGTCTCCATTTATTAATGCATGATGTCAAATTAACATTTAAATTTTAGTATTTAATTTAAATGCTTAGCTTTGATATCCTTGACAGCTTGTGAGCATTTTGTTATATTATAAAGCGTTCGGTAAAAACGGGGTGTGGCTCAGTTTGGTAGAGCGCTGCGTTCGGGACGCAGAGGCCGCAGGTTCAAATCCTGTCACCCCGACCACTACGAATGACCATCGAATGCTCATAGGACAATCAGGCTGACACATCGTCAGCCTATTTTTGTTGCGATACGCAAGGAATAAAAGATATGGTATAATTTAAACGAAAAAAAGCATCAACTTCGCTAATTTTTCAGAAAGCGGCGCAGTCCGTTTTCCGGAGGCATCAATGAAAGATATATTATTTCAATATCTAAAAAACTACACAAATGCACCCGACGAATCTCTGCTGGATGTCGTCGAACAGGTTCCGATCCAGTCCTTCAAAAAGGGGACGCTCCTTCTGGAACAAGGCGAGGTTTCATCCAAATGCTATTTTGTCCTCAAGGGTTTAATCCGTCAATACTTCATTGATAGCGACGGCAACGAGAATACTTCAAATTTCTATTCGGAAAAACAAGTCGCGGCCATCTATAATCCGCAGCAAGTGCACAAGGCTTCTAAGTATTTTCTCGCCTGTTTGGAAGACTCCATACTGCTGGTGGGAGATTTACATGACGAAATGCAGATGTACGCAAAGTATCCTTTTCTGGAAACGATGGTCAGAAAGATGATGGAGGAAACCATGGCCAACGCCCAGGATAACTATGCGGATTTGCTGGTCCTCAGCCCGGAAGCCAGGTATCTGGCTCTGCTAGAGAAGCGCCCGGGACTTGCCGAACGCGTGGCGCAAAACCAACTGGCCAGTTATTTAGGTATAAAACCGGAATCATTGAGTCGTATCAAAAGACGGCTGAATTCCCTTAAATAAAAGCCACAGAGGAAACAACAGCTCACCGTACAGCGGAATTTTCATGACGGCTGCGCTCAGTGTTTCCCCATAGCCGGGAATGCCAAGGCTCAGGAAGCTGTCGCAAACATAAAAGAACGATGCGATTATCAATACGATGCCCAAGGCTTTCGGGAGAAAATTCGATTTGTAAACCAGATATCCCATCGGCAAAAGCCACAGACCCCAGAAAATGCCTGCAATTACAATTCCGTATTGGCGGAGCTGAAAAAATAGCACTATCATATTTTTTGTCTGGTCGGCAAGCGTTCCCCCAACAGATACATCGTTGTGGATAGTAAACAGTACACCGTAATGGTTGAGCTCATTTACCATGGCGATGGGGACGGAGGTCAGCATGAAAATCACCATAAGCCCCGCTATACTCCGATTGACCGGTTTTAGGAGTTTATATAAGAACAGGACGATAAAAATATGGCAAACCTGTACGACTAAAGCGCTCAGTATACTGAGCCTGAACATATGGCCGTTTGCAAGAACATTGGCAATAGTCGCTTCTACATTCCCCTCAATAACAAGAGATGTGGGGGCATACATGACGCCAAATGCGGCGAGGGGGATCATCAGCGAATATAACAGGCCGGCAATTCTGGCGGTTCGGTTTTGGGATTGGAAGCCGATCCTATTTCCCATCATTCATTCCTCCTTATTCGGGCTGATGCCAAGATTATATGCTAACTCTACCCATCCCGCCTTGACTTAAGTCAAGACAAATAATATGATCCACCGCTTGGATAGGTTTTAATGCTAATAATAAGCATAACGACACTATCCTATCAATATCACGGGAGGCAAAGCCATGTTGCAGGGAAAAAAGACCTTTCTCCGTCCGCTGGAGCTTGATGATATCCCCATTTTTTATCAATGGTATAACAACCAAAACCTTAATTATTGGGCGAATGCCGCCTGGCCTTTGAGCACAATGCTTAGTGAAGAGGAAATCGAAGAACGCTTTTTTACCCCCCAGAAAGACGGCAGCCGCTATCTCATTCTCAATGAAGAGCAAAAGCCCATCGGAACCGTAGGCTATCGGGATGTCAATCTCCCCGCCCGCTCGGCGGTACTGTTCATCGTTATTGGTGAAAGCGATTATTGGAACCGTGGCTATGGCACGGACGCTTTGAAAGTGTTGATCGACTATCTTTTCTATCAGTGGAATTTTCATCGCCTGAGCCTCGATTTATGGGACGGGAATCTGCGTGCTTTAAAAGCCTATGAGAAACTGGGTTTTAAGGTTGAAGGCAGATTAAGGCAGGCGCGCTTTGTCTTAGGTGAGTATCGCGATGGGATCCTCATGGGCTTGCTGCGGGATGAATATCTGGAGCACCATCCCCCTCATCCTCCTCAAGGGATCTAAATTTTCTTAAAGGGTTGAATTCATCAATAAGTTAGAGTATTATATATAAGTAATTGAATACCTCTGGGGATTGGTGAAATTCCATACCGGCGGTCAAGCCCGCGAGCCATTATGGCAGATCTGGTGTAATTCCAGAGCCGACAGTAAAGTCTGGATGAGAAGAGGAAATTAAAGTGCTGATGCGCTTTTTATTTGCTATGGTTTTTAGGCCCCAGAGAATGAACTCTGGGGTTTTTTATAGTGTTTTTATGGGAAACTAAGCAAAACTAACTCAAAGAGATGGGAAACGGCGGCGATCACATGGAACTTGACAATCATTACATGTCCCGGGCCCTGGAATTGGCAGCCTTGGCTATGGGCAGAACCAGTCCCAATCCCCTGGTGGGATGTGTCATCGTTAAGGATGGCGCTATTGTCGGTGAAGGATATCATCAGAAAGCCGGCACTCCCCATGCCGAAGTTCACGCTCTGCAGGCAGCCGGAGAACATGCCCGGGGAGCCACAGCCTATGTTACTTTAGAGCCTTGTTCTCATTTCGGGAAAACCCCTCCCTGTGCCGACGCACTGATTAAAGCCGGAATCCAACGCGTTGTCGTGGCTATGGTGGATCCCAATCCCTTAGTGGGCGGACAAGGGATCACCCGCTTGCGGGCAGCCGGCATTCAGGTTGATGTGGGGCTTAAAGAAAAGGAAGCCAGGACCTTAAACAAGGGCTTTCTAAAGGCCATGCAGACCGGCCTTCCCTTTGTCCTCTACAAATCGGCTTTAACCCTTGATGGTAAAATAGCGACGGAGTCAGGTGACTCCAAATGGGTTACCAATGAAGCCTCCCGTGCCTATGTCCACCGGCTGCGCGATCACTTCGATGTGATTATGGTGGGCAGTGAAACCGTGCGCCAGGATAATCCTGCTTTGAATTGCCGGATTGACGAAGGCCGTGATCCGGTGCGCTTGATCGTGGATGGAACATTGCAAATTCCTCTGCAGGCCGCCGTACTTGCTTCCTCCTGTACCGCCCCCTGTCTCATCGCCACCACGGCCTCCGCTCCTTTGGATAAGCTGAAGGCCTTGCGGGCTCTGGAGAATGTAGAGGTTTGGCAGTATGATTCCCCCCGTTATGTTCCTTTAAAAGACCTGCTGGGAGATTTAGTCAAACGGGGTTGGAACTCTGTATTGCTGGAGGGCGGCGGCGGGCTGGCCGGCTCCCTGCTCCGCGAGCAGCTTATCGATGAGGTGGAGTTTATCTATGCGCCCAAGCTCATCGGAGGCAAAGGTCCTTCCCCCCTGACCGGACTTGAGCTTCCTTTGATGGCACAGGCGATTCCTTTAGAATTTCTGGAGATCGACGGGGGAACCGGAGATCTTCGGGTACGGGCCAAGGTAAATTATGCCGATTAAGCAATCATTTGATTAAGCAGTCAAGAGAGGTGAGTGAACATGTTTACCGGTATCATCGAAGAGTTAGGCAAGGTAGCGGATCTGAAGGTTCTGCCCGATTCCGCTCAATTGACCCTGGAAGGAACTAAAGTGCTTGAAAGCACCCAAATCGGGGACAGCATCGCTGTCAACGGCATCTGCCTCACGGTGGTGAAAATGCAGGGAAATTTATTTACCGTGGATGTCATGGCCGAAACTTTACATAAAACCAACCTCAAGGAATGCAGCCGGGGAACGCAGGTCAACCTGGAGCGGGCTCTGCAGCTCTCCACCCGATTGGGCGGCCATCTGGTAAGCGGTCATGTGGACGGAGTGGGCACCATTCAAAAGATCACCCCGGTGGGAATTGCCCGGGTCTTTACCATCAAAGCCACTCCGGAACTTTTAAACTATGTCTTGCCCAAAGGCTCCATCGCCATTGACGGCATTTCTCTTACCGTGGTGGAGCTCCTTCCTCAGGCTTTTACCGTATCCCTGATCCCCCATACCCGCCAGGAAACTACCTTAGGCTTTAAAGGCGTGGGCGATGTGGTTAATCTGGAAACCGACCTGATCGGAAAGTATGTGGCACGGTTCATGGAGAAAAAAGAAGCCCCCCGAAAGGATTTATCCATGAGTTTCTTAGCCGAAAACGGCTTTATCTAGATTAGATTTTAGACAGGAGTGATCAACATGGAATTTCGCTTTAACACGATTGAAGAAGCCATCGAAGACATCCGCCAAGGCAAAATGATTGTGGTCGTGGATGACGAGGAAAGAGAAAACGAAGGGGATCTGCTGATGGCCGCAGAGAAAGCAACCCCTGAGGCGATCAATTTTATGGCCACCCATGGCCGGGGTTTAATCTGTGTCCCCATGACCGCCCAGCGCATTCAAGCCTTAAATCTTGAACCCATGGTAATCCACAATACGGATCCCCATGGAACCGCCTTTACCGTGAGTGTGGATGGCTGCGACTGCACTACGGGAATCTCCGCTTTTGAGCGGGCCAATACGGTAAAAGTCCTCCTTGATCCTCACAGCCGCCCCGAGAATCTCCGCCGTCCCGGACATATCTTCCCTCTCAAAGCCCGGGAAGGAGGGGTCCTGGTCCGCGCCGGTCATACAGAAGGCGCCGTTGATCTTGCCCGCTTGGCAGGCTTTCAACCGGCAGGGGTCATTTGCGAAATCTTGAAAGACGACGGCACCATGGCAAGGGTTCCCGACCTCATGGAATTCGTTAAAAAACACGATCTCAAAATGGTTACCATTAAAGATCTCATTCATTTCCGACGCCAAAAAGAAAAATTAGTGGAACGGGTGGTCGGCATTGAACTCCCTACAGACTTTGGGGACTTCAAAGCAGTGGGCTATCGGAGTTTATTGGATGGACAAGAGCATATTGCCCTGGTCAAGGGGGATGTGGACGATAGTGAGCCGGTGCTGGTAAGGGTCCACTCAGAATGCCTGACCGGAGATGTTTTTCATTCCCGCCGCTGTGACTGCGGCGAGCAGCTTTCCGCCGCCCTGGAAAGCATTCAAAAAGAAGGCCGGGGGGTCTTGCTCTATATGCGCCAGGAAGGCCGGGGCATTGGGCTGCTCAATAAGTTGAAGGCCTATAAATTGCAGGAAGAAGGCAAAGATACTGTGGAAGCTAATCTTGCCTTGGGTTTCCCTGCCGACCTCAGGGATTACGGCGTAGGCGCTCAGATTCTGGTGGACTTAGGCATCCGCAAGGTACGGCTGATGACCAATAATCCCCGCAAAATCGTCGGTTTGGAAGGCTATGGCCTGGAGATTCAAGAGCGTGTTTCCATGGAAATGCCGGTTAAGCCTGAAAACGAACATTATCTGCACACCAAGAAAATTAAACTGGGTCATTATCTGCCCGGCGTTCGTTAATAGTTAGAAAATGCTTATACTTTAAAAATACTTGTGATTCACGATGATTAGAAAGGATGAAGAACTATGATGACTTATGAAGGTAAACTGATTGCTGAAGGATTAAAATTTGGGATTGTCGCCGCTCGTTTCAATGAATTTATCACCAACAAACTGGTGGGAGGCGCCCTTGACGCCCTCCTCCGCCATGGTGTTGCGGAAAGCGATATTGAAATCGCCTGGGTTCCCGGAGCCTTTGAAATCCCTTTAGTTGCGCAAAAGATGGCTGAAACCAAAAAATACGATGCCATTATCTGCCTGGGAGCCGTTATTCGCGGTGCCACACCCCATTTTGACTTTGTCAGTGCCGAGGTGAGCAAAGGGGTGGCCCATGTCGGTTTAGAAACCAAACTGCCCGTTGTTTTCGGCGTCTTAACCACAGATACCATCGAACAAGCCATTGAACGGGCCGGGACAAAAGCCGGCAATAAAGGCTTCGATTCTGCCATCACCGCCATTGAAACCGTTAATCTGTTAAAAATGATTCAATAAATAAAACCTTCGATAAATAAAAACCTTTGATAATTCGGGATAAAATTGGATAGTTGTCCATAATATGTGCCTTGTCAAAGCAGGTTTATTTTCTTAGACTAAAGACTGAGTCTATATCTTTGATAAGGAGATGTGCGCATGACTTCATCTAATACCCTTTTGGCAGACATCGATACTCAGCTTGAAGCCGCGCGCTCTGGCAATCAGGATTCCTTGAATTGGCTTATTCAATATTATGAACCGGAAATCCGCAAAATTGCCTATAAGTATTTTCTCAATCGAGCCGAATATGATGACTTGCTCCAGGAAGGCCGGATTGCCATATACAAAGCCATCGTATCCTACGATCCCAGCTCGGAGATTCCTTTCCTGCATTTTCTCCGCATGGTGATTAAGCGCAAGCTCATTGACAGCTTACGCGCTCATAACCGGCAGAAACACCTCAATCTCAATGAAGCTTATTCCTTGAATAATGTTTTAGCTGACGATAAGACCGATTCTTTTATAAGCTTTGTGGCCACCCATGATGATCCTGAGAAAAAGGTGATCGCATCAGACGAAACCCGCCTTTTTTTACAGGGACTTATGAACGGTTTTTCGGAATTAGAGCTCAAAGTGTTTCGCTATCATTACCTTATCGGCATGAAGCAGCGGGAAATCACCCAATACCTTGGTGTAAGTTCTAAGTCTTTGGATAATACCATCCAAAGAATACGGCGTAAAGTGATCGCCTATCGCGACCGCGAAGCAGTCGGTTGATAAATCCAGATCATTAAGAAATCCCCGGAAATGAACCAACGAACATTTCCGGGGATTTCTTCTTGCTTTATTGCTTATTTTATTCAGCGATCACATTCAACATCGGGGTCCGGGGCTTCATCCGGAGCATTTTCCGCTCCCTCGGCAGCAAGAATCTCCTTGGCATGCTTAAGACAATCCTCAGGCACATAGATCTCGACCCCATTAACAATACCATAGGCCGCCTTCAGATTTCCCAGCCCAGGATAGGCCTTTTGAGCGGGAATATGCCCCTGCTCAAGCAGACCGATCACGATATCCGCTTCTACTTCCGTCGTGACATTGGTCAGAAAAACCCACCTGTTCATTCTTTCTTAACTCCCTTTTGCCAATACTATCTGCCACAACATGGTGCCAACTCTAGTTTATAGTGTTCCCGGGCAGGATGCAAGCACCTTATTCCGACTTTTTAAACAGAAGCTGGCCCTGAGGATCAAGGTCGACCAGGACATGATCCCCTTCGTAAAGGGCTCCCTGCAGGATTTTCATGGCCAAAGGATTTTGGAGGTTTTGCTGGATCACCCTTTTCAGGGGTCTTGCTCCATAGATCGGATCATAACCTTGTTGAATGATTTTATTTAACGCTGCCTGGGAGAGCTCCAGAGTCATTTTGCGGGGAGCCAGATAATCACGCAGCTTGTTGATCTGTATCTGCACGATGGAACCAATATGCTCCTGACCAAGAGGGTGGAAAACGATGATTTCATCCAACCGGTTCAAAAACTCCGGCCGGAAATGCAGCCTGAGTTCCTCGGTAACCCGGGAACGCAACACTTCCTGGGCCGCTCCTGAGGCCGTCAATTCCTGAATCAAGGGACTGGCGATATTGCTGGTCAGAATGACCACTGTATTCTTAAAATTAACCACCCGTCCCTGCCCATCGGTTAAGCGGCCGTCATCGAGGAGCTGGAGCAACACATTGAAGACATCCCCATGAGCTTTTTCCACTTCATCAAAGAGGACCACACTATAGGGTTTGCGCCTTACTGCTTCCGTCAGCTGGCCCCCCTCTTCATAGCCTACATACCCCGGCGGAGCACCGATCAGGCGGGAAACGGTATGCTTTTCCATATATTCGGACATGTCGATGCGCACGATTCCTTGGTCATCATCAAAGAGAAATTCAGCCAAGGCTTTGGCCAGCTCCGTCTTTCCTACTCCTGTGGGACCAAGAAACAGGAACGAACCTAAGGGCCGGTTAGGGTCCTGCAGGCCGGCCCGGGATCTGCGGACAGCATCAGCTACCGCTTTCACAGCCTCCTCCTGTCCGATCACCCGCTGATGGATGCGCGCTTCCATATGAACCAGTTTTTCCATTTCGCTTTCCAAAAGTTTAGCAACAGGAACCTGGGTCCATTTGGCCACCACTTCGGCAATGTCCTCTTCCCCTACTTCCTGCTTGAGCAAGGTGTTCTTCCGGTTGCGAAGCTGCTCTTCCAAAGCGTTGAGCTCCTTCTCCAGCTTTGGCAATATGCCGTATTGCAGCTCAGCTGCCTTGTTATAGTCGAAGGCCTGCTGGGCTTGCTCCATTTTCAGGCGGTTCTGATCGATGTCTTCTTTGAGGGAGTTGATTCTGGCCAGAACTTCTCTTTCCCCTTGCAGCTGGGCTTCCAGGGCACTGCGTTCTTCTTTGAGGTTAGCCAGATCTTCTTCAATCTTTTCCAGGCGTTCTTTGCTGCCTTCGTCTTTTTCCTTCTTTAAAGCCTCCCGCTCAATCTCCAGCTGCAGAATCCGGCGCTTGATCTGATCCAATTCATAGGGGTCACTGGTGATCTCCATACGCATGCGGGCAGCGGCCTCATCAATGAGGTCGATGGCTTTATCCGGCAGGAAACGATCGCTGATATAGCGGTCAGAAAGAACGGCGGCGGCGATAATCGCTCCATCGGTAATTCTTACCCCATGATGGGTTTCATAGCGTTCTTTGAGCCCCCGCAAAATGGAGATGGTATCCTCAACACTGGGAGCCCCCACTGTAACCGGCTGAAAGCGCCGTTCCAAAGCGGCATCCTTTTCAATATACTTGCGGTATTCATCCAGGGTTGTGGCTCCCACCATATGCAGCTCACCCCGGGCCAGCATGGGTTTAAGCATATTGCCGGCATCCATGGCCCCTTCTGCTGCCCCCGCTCCCACCACCGTGTGCAGTTCATCGATAAACAGGATGATGTCTTCCCGTTCCTGAACTTCCTTAAGCACAGCTTTAAGCCGTTCCTCAAATTCTCCCCGGTATTTCGCTCCGGCGATCAAGGAACCCATATCCAAGGCAATGATCTTCTTATCTTTCACCGATTCGGGAACATCACCGCGGACGATCCGCTGGGCCAAACCTTCCACAATGGCGGTTTTTCCCACACCGGGCTCCCCGATCAGAACAGGGTTGTTCTTGGTCTTGCGGGAGAGAATCTGGATAACCCGGCGAATTTCCTCGTCCCGGCCGATGACCGGATCCAGCTTTCCCCGGCGGGCTTGTTCGACAAGATTGCGTCCATATTGTTCAAGGGCCCGGAAGGTCCCTTCCGGCGTCTGGCTCGTCACCCGCTGAGTCCCTCTCACCTCACGCAAAGCCTGCAGAAGCTTCTCGCGATTCAGACCCTCTTGTTTTAAGATTTTCTCCGCTGCTCCCCCGCCTTGACTGAGAGTCGCCAGCAAAAGATGCTCGGTGCTTACATAGTCATCCTTAAAGGTCTCCATCTCATCATGAGCCGAGACCAACACCGTCCGCAGACGGGGGGAGATGGTCAGCTGAACATTAGCTCCCATCATGCGCGGGAGGCGGTTGACCTCCTGGCGTACTTTTTGAACCAAAGCCCCCACCGGGATATCAAGCTTGGTCAGGACTTGGGGAACGACCCCCTCTCCCTGTTCCAGGAGAGCTAAAAGCAAGTGCTCAGGCTCCACTTGGCTGTTGCCATTACGCTCCGCCATCGTTTGCGCTTGAATAATGGCCTCCTGAGATTTTTGGGTAAAGCGGTTCGTATCAAAAGACATGGCAATCCCTCCTTGATCAATGCCTAACTAGTTTTGGTAAAATTTTATAGTTCTATTATAGATCCTTTTATTAGGAAAGGTCAATATTGGTCAGGAATAAATCTGATGTTTTTTGACCTTTATGTGTTGAAAAACCCTCTAAGCCTAACAGCCCAGAGGGTAAAAAGATTTCTTAATTCTTAATCCTTAATCAGCTCAAGCAAATCCTTTTTCACATTTTCTAAAGTAGCTTGGAGCCGTTGGGGATCAACTCCCCTGATATTGAAGTAAAACTTGATTTTCGGCTCTGTTCCCGAAGGCCGGGCCATCACAAACCCCCCGCCCTGGAAGGAATAGCGGATCACATTGGATTGGGGAAGAGCAAGCTCATAACTATGGAAGGGAGCAATCATCCTTCTTCCTTTTCTCAGTTCATAATCGTCAATGCAGGCGACGGCAATCCCACCGAAGGACTTGACATCGGTCTCACGGAGTTTAACCATCATCTTCTCCATTTGCTCTTTTCCTGCTTTGCCTTCTAAAGTAATGGAGATCTGATCGTCAATAAAATAACCGTACTTCCCGTAAATATCCTCCAGAACCTCCAGCAGGGAACGGCCTTCTTTTTCCTGATAGTAGAGAGCGGCTTCCGCCAGCAGGAGCGAAGCGATCACCGCGTCCTTATCCCGCACAAAATGCCCGGCTAAATAGCCATAGCTCTCTTCAAAGCCGAACTGGAAATCTCCGCTGCCCTGAATTTCCATTTCCTGCTCTTTCTCGGCAATGAATTTAAAGCCGGTGAGGACATTTTCCACCCGGGCTCCCAAGTCTTTGACCAGGAGATCCGCCAGATCGGTGGAGGCAATGGTCTTGATGACGACGGCTTGCTCAGGCAGAATACCCAGCCTCTTCTTTTGGGTGAGCAGGTAATAGCTCAGAAGGGTCCCCACCTGATTCCCGGTGAGCTGCCGGTAATCACCCTGAGGGGTGCGCAGAGCCATGCCCAAACGGTCCGCATCAGGATCGGTGGCGATGAGCATCTGGGCGTTTCTGGCTTTGCCATAGCTTCTGGCCAGGTCAAAGGTGGAAGGGATTTCGGGATTAGGGTAAGGAACTGTCGTAAACTCCGGATCCGGTTTCTCCTGCTCAGGGACCGTAAATACGGAATAGCCCATCTCGGTGAGGATTCTGTTGACCAGCACATTCCCCGCCCCATGCAAGGGAGTATAGACGATAGACCGATTGCTTCCCTTGGCCCGGGAAAGTTCCGGATATAAGGCCAGTTCTTTGACCTTGCTCAAATAAACTGCATCGATCTCTTCCCCAATCTCAACTAAAAGTCCCTTGGCCCGGGCTTCTGCCTCCTCAAGGGGGAGGATATCATCCCAAGCCTGATGAGCTTTGATATGAGCCAGAATCCGGTCCGCACGATCCGGCGGAACCTGGCCGCCGTCTTCCCAATACACCTTATAGCCATTATACTCCTTGGGGTTATGGCTGGCGGTAATCACCAGGCCTGCCTGAGCCTTGAGGTGGCGGACCGCGAAAGAAAGCTCCGGCGTGGGGCGCAGATCATCAAACAGATAAGCTTTAATGCCGTTGCCGGCCAGCACTAAAGCGGCCTCTTTGGCAAAGCGATCGGAAAAGCGGCGGGAATCGTAGGCAATCACCACACCCCGGTTCTTCCCTGCTTCTTCCCCCTCCAGGATTAAGTCCGCCAAGCCTTGAGTTGCCTTGCGGATAACATAGATATTCATGCGGTTGGTGCCGGCACCGAGCACCCCCCGCAGTCCCCCGGTGCCAAATTCCAAATCCGTATAGAAGCGGTCCTCGATCTCTTTCTCATCGTTAATAGCGGCCACTTCCGAGCGGGTATCCTCATCAAAGTAGGGGCTGGTCAGCCAAAATCGGTAACGTTCTTGAATCATCGGCTTCTCTCCTCTCTAAGGTGCAAAAGAAGCTCACAGAGCAATCTGTAAGCTTATCTTACTTGGAAACATAACTCTTATCTTTTAAATACTGCCTTCGAGTCTGGGATAGACCAACAGTCCCACGAGGCCCGGCCCTGTATGCACACCTAAAGCGGGGCTGATCTGGCCAAAAAACACTTCTTTCACGTTGGGGTGCTCCCGGGCTACTTTTTCTAAATCACGGGCTTCTTTTTCTGAACCACCATGGACAATGGCCACACTGGCGATACTCTCCTTCAAATGGTCCAGAAGCACTTGTTTTAAGCGTTTTAAAGACTGTTCCCGTCCCCGAACCTTAGCAAACGTAAAATATTTGCCTTCTTCATTAATCGAGATAATTGGCTTAAGGCTCAGCAATTCGCCAATGGTACCGGCGACATAGCCGATCCTGCCGCCCTTTTTCAAATACTCTAAAGTAGAGAGCACATAATAGCCCTTGATTTGCTCAACAGCCTTCTTGGCTGAAGCCACCACATGTTCAAAGTCCACAGTACGCCGGCTTTCCCGGGCAGCCTCAATGACCGTCATGCCCAGGCCCATCGAGAGGGTCTTGGTATCCACAACTTCAATGATCATGTCTTTAAATTCCTGGGCGATCAGCGAGACAGCCTGATAGGTGCCACTGAGTCCGCTGGATAGATGCAAAGACAGAATATGGGTCACCTTCTGTTCCCGCAAGCGGTTAAAGACAGCCTGAATCTCAGCGGGAGAGGGCAAGGATGTTTTGGGAACCTCCTGTTCCAAAGAATCATAGACTTCCTGGGGCGAGATATCGACCCGATCCCGATACTCGCGGTCACGATAAATTATATGTAAAGGTACGACTTCAATGCCATATTCTTCAATAAGCTCCGGCTCTAAATCACAAGCACTGTCCGTGACGATGGCAATTTTGGTTTCCTGGGAATTAATTGGCTCCGCCATACGCAAATATCCTTTCTATTCTATATTTTTAACGGGATAATGTACTAATCCATCCTAAGGCAAGTATAGCACAGTCCTCCCATTATTTTTAGATCAAGTTTCACAATTTAATCACATTCATTTTACAGCTGAGCAAGAATTAAGGCTTTCTCACGAACTTCCTGGAGAGCTGAAGGATGCTGCTCAATATCCCCGCTCTGATCAATCCCCTTATAGGCACAACTCCCATAATATTTGACATCCAAGACATGATACAGATTCTTTACAGCCCGCTCGGCACAGGCAAAGACATCCGGGAATTGAGTTCCTGCCGTTGAGAGGAAAAGGCCGTAACGAGGCAATCGTTCCGAATCGGTGATTACAGGTTGTTTAAAGACATATTTTAAAGCCCAAAAGGTCTGCATGCGATCGATCACTGCTTTGGTTTGAGCGTTAATTCCCATAAAAAACACAGGCGCTGCCACAATGATCCGGTCAGCGGCCACAAGTCGTTCCTGAAGATATTGAATATCATCTTTTTGAACACACCGGCCGGTTTTCGAACAGGCATTGCATCCTAAACACGGTGAGTATTGCAGATCGCGGATATTAATGATCTCGGTGGAATAGCCCGTTTCAGCCAAGGCATTCATAGCTGCTTTTAATAAACGATCCGTGTTTCCGTTGCGCCGCGGACTCCCAGCGATACCTAAGATATGTGGTTTCAATAAAAGTCACCCCATTATTCACATTATTATGTCTGTATTATACATGAAATGCCATAAATAGTAAAAGCGAGTTGCCTACTCGATGAGGAACTCGCTTTACCTGGGTGCACAGAAACTATCTAGGTTAGACATCGTTTGTTGGGTGACCGACAAATTACCAGATCCTTTCTATGAATTCAATTGGCTTGCTGCCCATTACTGTGATTTGCAGCTGATTTTTGAATTAGGACCCTTAATGGATTCCAATCCAATCGAAGCTAGTATCGCTTCAATCACAAGCTTTTCATTATCGCTCATTAAACTCCCCCCTTCTACTTCTATTTCTCAATCATAACAAATTTATCATTTTTTGGCAATAGGTAAATACAGGATCTCCTTTTGCCCATCTTTCACCCTCACTTTTTCAGTATATGCGCTCTTTTGATGATTATGTCAGCAAAGATAATTTTACTTTTATTCTATGTTGGCAGACTGGATAGGGTGCATAGGATAGAGCATTTCATATTGTATATCGCTGGGGTTTACTCCCTGTCGGCTCAGATAGGCGGTCAGCCAGTCCTTAGGCTGATTGGTCAGGACAAACTCCCCTTGGCTAAGGCTTAGAACGGAGCTTATCAGCTTCTCAGCCTGTTCCCAGGCCATGGTCCAGGCATCCAACACCACATGGCTTTCCTGGGGCATCAGTATTCCAGCCGTTCCTTCCGCATTCAGCCAAGCTCTCAGTGCCGCATAGCGCCTGAGATACCCCTCCTGCCTCTGCCAGGGAGGGTGAAAACCGGCTTCATGTCTTGCCTGAAAGTAATCGGACAGGTTCGCTTGCCGCAAAGAGCACCCCCGGCCCGGATTGGTGCAGGCCAAAGGAATCCCGTCATGGTACCGGTAAACATAAAGGTCCCGTTTTTTTTGAAAACCAATCCCTTCATAGCTCTTAGCGGCATGATTGTGACTTAAAACTTCAAGCTGAATCCCCTTTAATTGCAGGGACTCCGCTCTTGCCAGTTGATCCTCTAAAAGGGGGCGAAACAGCTGCCGCCCCCTAAACTCCGGATCGATACAAGTTCCCGCAATCCAGCCCATCTGGTCTTCCAGGGCTAAAAGAGCAAAGCCGAGAATCCGCTGGGAATCTCTCAAGGCTGTGGAATGAGACAAGTCGATCCGGCACTTCTCCAACCAGGCTTGCATTTGTGCTGCTGAATAGCGGACTTCGTAAGCATAGCCCTGCCAGCAACGATTCCAGGCCAGAGTGAGTTCTTCAATGCCGACATCCGCCAGATGTGAATAGTAAAACATGAAAAGCAGGCTCCTTATCCCAACTATAGTTTAGGGGTGAGAACAGAGGGATTAACGCAGTGTGGCGGCCGCTGCCCCTGCAAATATGTAAGCAAATTCTGAGCAGCCAGCCGCGCCATTTCCCGACGGGTTTTAATTGTTGCGCTGCCGATATGGGGAAGGGCCACACAGTTCGTCAGAGTCAGCAAGGGATGATCGGTGGGCAAAGGTTCCTGATCAAAGACATCAAGGCCGGCTGCATAAATCTGCTGCTGGGCTAAAGCTTCATAGAGATCTTCTTCATTCACTATGCCACCCCGGGCCGTATTGATCAATATGGAGGTAGGCTTCATGAGCTCCAATTCCCTTTTGCCGATCAGATTGCGGGTCTCGGGAGTATAGGGGGTCAAAATGCAGACAAAATCCGCTTCCTGCAATAATTCGTCCAGTAAACGGTATTCAATCCCCAGGCTTTCTTCCAGCTCCGGCTTGGGGGTCCGGTTATAATAGATGATCTTCATATCAAAGCCTTTCGCTCGCTTGACCAAAGCCTCGCCGATTCTCCCCATGCCTACTATCCCTAAAGTGGCGCCAAAAATATCCTGACCGGCTAAAAGCATGGGGGACCATGTCTTCCAGTGACCTTGACGAAGATATTGGGAAGACTCCTCCATACGACGGGCGGTCATCATCAGCAAGGCAAAGGTAAGATCTGCCGTCGTTTCCGTCAGCACTCCCGGGGTGTTCGTCACTAGAATATTGCGCTGTGTTGCCGCTTCGATATCGATATTATTGTAGCCCACCGCCATATTGCTGACTACTTTAAGATTTTTGCCTAAGTCCAGCAAGGAAGCGTCGATGGTCTCTGTCAGCAGACAGTATAATCCATCAACTTCACGGATTTCCTGTTCCAAAACAGAGCGCGGAATGGGAGTATCTTCCTCAGGCCAAACTTTAACCTCACAAACTTCTTCTATTAATGTAAGTATATCTTCTGGAATTTTGCGTGTAATAAAAACTCTTGGCTTCAAGATTATCCCCCGCTTCATAGTAATTTCCATTTCTACTGGTTTTAGATTACCATAATCAAGATCAAAATCAAAGAGCGCCCCCACAGGGACGCTCAGGAGAAGCATTGATTAGAAGATTACACCAAGAGCAATCAGGATAAGAATTGCAATAGCGATGATCCCGACACCGGCATAACCGCCGAATCCGCCGCCACCGCCGCAGGCGCCACCGTATCCGTACATAAACGTAATCCCCCTTTCCTGACAAGTGTATTTATATCGCTCAACTTAGAATACGATGCCCATAGCAATGAGCAGAAGAATAATTACAACAACAATAGCGATTCCAGCGAGATAGTTTGGTCCGCAACCGTCTAAACCTGCACCTAATGCCATATTATTTCCCTCCTGTATCTTTAGGCTTTGGAATGTTTTTCCTAGTCTAAATTATGTTGCAGGACGCCAAGGTGTTACTATATTTTGGTATTAATGGCAACTATCCTCAGAAAAAGCAAATAAAAAACCTTTGATCGGCTTGATCAAAGGTTTCGAGTAAATTATAATCCCGCAAAGCTCCTCCAACGAAGAAGATTTCCCTGGGTAAAATATTAACTGAGATAGTGAACCGAAACGATGTTGGGCAAACTAACTAAGGATTGAACACATGAGCCTGTTACTCTGGAAAGGTTCTTCGGATTCCCACAAAGCGAAAACGTCCAAAAAGCTAAAAATCAAGGTTAAGGATTCAAGTTCTTTTAACACCACCAGGATAGACACTCGAAATGGGTAACCTGTAAACTCTTAAACCGACTTGGAGGAGCTCTGCGAGAAACTTGACTGAATCTTTTCTTCACTTTTATAATATAAGGGTTAATAGAAAAAGTCAACACCTAAGTTCATGTAAATAGTGGAAATTTAAGAAAGATCAGGGAACAAGAAGTTCACTGATCAGTTGGAGGAATGACGATGAGAGCACAATTCACCTTAACCCCCAGTGAATCAAAGCGGCTGATTGCCAAAGGAGTAAAAGCTTTACCCATTCTCCGGAAAGCACTGCAAAACCATACGGTCATTTTGGCCGGAGGAACTACCAATGGGTTTCTTGTGGAGGAACTGCTCAATGAAACCCTTGAAGAGAAAACCCGTTACACAGTAGGCTTGATAGCCGACGGCAAAACCGGAGAAAGCAAAGAAGAGCAGCGCATCCCTCCCTTTATTATTGCTAAAGGCAAGGCCCTTGATCGCTCTGTCCATTGGAAAGATTATCTTCCCCAGCTGGAACCGGGAGATGTGTTCATTAAGGGAGGCAATGCCCTGGATTCCACCGGATTGGCAGCAGTATTGGTCTCCAATTCCATGGCCGGTACCATTGGCGCGGCTTTAGGCCCCCTCTATGCCCGAGGTGTCCGGTTGGTCGTTCCCATCGGCCTTGAAAAATTAATTCCCGATGTCCGTGAAGCTGTTGAGTTTATGGCTTCCGCTCCCGCGGACACCGCCCTGGGTGCTAAAACCGGCCTCGTCCCTATGCTGGGAGCGACCGTCGTTACTGAAATCACCGCCCTCGAAACCCTTTATCAAGTTACGGCCAAATGCATCGGGGCCGGCGGTGTTGCCGGCTCTGAAGGGGCGGTCACCTTGGTTATCGAGGGTGAAGCTGCTGAAGTAGAGAGCGCTCTGTCCCTTATCCAATCCTGCAAAGGAGAGCCGCCCGTTCGTTAAGTACGGCAGTGTCCTCTGTCAAGATTTTGAACAATAGCGCCTATACTGGGCGCACCAAGAAAAGGCCTTCGAAAAACTTCGAAGGTCTTTTCGAATTGAACACTTCAGGCAAATCATAAATCATCAGTCGAAAAACTATTTGCATCCAACTCCTCTGTTCTCCTATGAACACCCACGGGGTCTCTGGATGTGAATTGATTGGCTATCGCCAAGAATGTTTGGTTACTGATACACATGCAAAATAGCTTTAGATACAAACTCGGCAAGCCCCGGTGACTTTTTGTCCAATGCTTCTTTGTGAATCGAATACGCCTGTCCGATTTTACGAAAAACTGTATCATCGCAGGGAATCCACATATTCAGCAACTCACTATAAGCAGCAACCGCCTTTTTGGCCGCTGAACTCTCCGGGCCATCCCTCATGGCTTCGCGAAACTTTAGCATGACATCCCCGCAAAGAGAAATGAGCTCAGCAAAATCCAAATTCATTATATTCGAGGCGTTTTTTACAAGAGATGCACGGCCCGGTAAGATGCCGCTTTTCACTAACGGAAGAAAAAATTTGCTTTCCATTAACCCTCGGATTTCGTTGGCATAGGTTTTCTTCATGGTTTCAAGTCTATTTCTATCAAAATCTCTTAGCATGGAAATATCGAACTCGTCATTCAATATTCTGTCAACTGACAGGATCATTTTTTGTAACGCAGATTGTTTGGCCAAGAGAATTTGCTTATGCTGCCGCATGATCTCTTTTTCCATTTCCTTGGGGCTTTCCAGCAGCAGCCGAATGTCGTCAAGGGAAAGGCCCAGTTCTTTATAAAAGAGAATGCTCCATAAGCGGCGCAAACTCTCCTCATCATATTGGCGGTAGCCCGATTCTTTCACCGCACTGGGCGGCAACAAGCCGATTTCATCATAATATTGCAAGGTGCGGCGGCTTACGCCGGAGAGCTTACTCACTTCATTGACAGTTTTCATTGCCTTTTCTCCTTGCTCAGGATTTTTTCAAAAAACCTTGACTCGAACGCAACGTTACAGTTTATGCTCTCATTATAAGTAAAAGAGGGCGCTTTGTAAATTAAAGAACACTGGGCATAAGCGCCTGAACAAAATAGGGAGGGTTTATTGATGATGGGTAAGAGTGGAAAGGCTCCGGAACTTGAGCCGATTCCCAAGAATATCATGAACATTGCTTGGATTTTAGTGCTTGGGGCAATTATGCCACTGCTTGATTCAACAATGGTCAACATTGCGATCAATCACTTGAGTCATGATTTCAGTATCGGACTTGATTTAATTCAATGGGTCATTACGGGTTATGTGTTAGCCATGGCAATTTCCGTACCGCTTGCCGGTTGGATGGTTCAACGGTTCAACGGCAAATGGTTAATGATTGGTGCCAATATCTTATTTTTAGCCGCTTCGATTGCTTCGGGATTCAGCTGGAGTATCCATTCATTGATTATTTTCCGGGTTGTTCAAGGTTTCAGTGCCGGCTTTATTATGACCTTGGTGACTACCTTGTGTGTCGAAACCGCTGGAAGGGAGCGAATGGGACGTTTGATGTCAACCATTGGTATTCCAACGGTCTTGGGCCCAATCCTGGGTCCGGTTATTGGAGCCGTGATTGTCCAATTCTTGTCATGGCGTTATATTTTCTTTGTCAATATTCCCCTCGGTATTCTGGCCATCACGTTGATGATTTGGAAGCTGCCTGACTTCACGCCGGCAAACATAAAAGCCAAATTCGACTTCATCGGTATCATTTTATTGGGCACTGCCTCTGCTGCCTTGATTTATGGAATTACTAAAGCAGCGAAAAGTGCTACATTTAACAACAGCACGACTATCGCTTATGGAGTCGCCGGAATCGCCATTTTAGCCATCTACATGATTTACGCTGCTCTCAAAAAGGATCAAGCCATTCTCCCCTTGCACTTGTTTAGGTTGAAAAATTTCAGTGCTGTCATGGTTGGCTTGTTCCTGGCGGGGATTGCCACCAACGGCCCAATGTTGTTATTGCCTTTGTTTTTCCAAAACATTAAGGGCTTCTCCGTTTTGAACACCGGCTTGATTTTGATTCCGCAAGGTATCGGTATGCTGATTGCTCGCCCCTTGATTGGTAAGCTAACTGACAAATGGGGTGCGCGTAATGTTGTCTTGGTCAGTTTGGCTTTGACCATCGTTGGCACGATTCCCTTTATATTCATCAATGAGGCATCTTCACTCTTTGTTGTCAGTCTTGTCTTATTTGTGCGCGGTGTGGGGATCGGCGGCGTCACTATTCCCATGATGACTGATGCCTACACAGGTATGGTCAAACAAGAAATCGCCCAAGCCAGTGTCGGAACCCGGCTCATGCAAAATATCGGTGGTGCGTTTGGTTCAGCAGTAATGGCCACGGCCGTCAGCCTTTCAATCCAAGGTAAAACGCCAACGATCCCACTCATGACCACTGCTTACCACGATGGTTTCATGTTAGCTTTAGTTCTTAGTTTGGTATTAGTCATTCCAAGTTTGTTTTTAACGAACAAGACAGCTAAGCAATAGTCTATTCAAATGAAATATCAACATCAGTATCCGACAATATATGGATGATATGAAATAGATATCTATAATAAAACTTGGTCTTTGGGCAGTTCGCTTTTCTGCTGCAAATGCTCTTGCGATGTACTTCACCCGTGCGTACTGGCCGAAATTTTCCAAGATATCAAAAGCATCTTTCTGCTATGAGTCTTAACTATAGAATTATCTGAACAAATTTCATATAACCTTTTTCAGATGCTTGCGGGCGGGCACCTGTTTTTGTGTTGCCCTAAAACATTTAGTAATTGTTAAAGTCATAAATCAGTGCCTCTGCAAGCACGAGTTTTAGCTTTACAGAGGCACTGTGAGTTCTTAACTTAATGACATTGACCATAAGGGAGCATATCACTAAGGCAGCCCCTTAAATATAGCAACTCACTAAATGAAGATAGTTACACTGCTGTAGGGAAAAGATTTATCAGGATTTTCACATTCACCTATTTTCATCACTTTAGTAAAAACTCCCGTAAAGCGCTGCCACATATGCATCATGAATCTAGTTAGCCGGAATTGTAGTTTTTCTCCAAATCATCCTCCTGTATTTTAAATACATACAATGTAGCATGGATATTCAAGTTTATTCTAGTACATTTACTTTGATTGCTTGTTCTTTCTGCCAACTTTCCTTTGCAGGCAGAATTTCGTAATTGACAGCTTTTCCTACAATTTCTTCAAAATCCAAGTGATGGTTTTTTTCGCTGTGAAAAAATATATCATTTGGATTTCTTGAAATGAACCCATAGTACTGTCCGTAACGATCTATACTAATTTTTACAACTTGCCCGACTGGTAATAGGGCTACTGTCTCACTATTAGATTTGGTGAGCTTTTCAATGACAAAATCTGTGAATTCCCGACTATCTTTTATTGCAAACTTATAGGCAGTGCCCTTTTCTTTTATCCACGATTCGCGTAATTCAACGAATTTATCTATTGCGGCTTTGAATTTCTTATCGCTATCTGCGCTATTTATTGCGTTAAGTGCATCATTAGCGTATTTATCGATATCTTTTTCACGATTAATGTCTTTTGCTTTTCCGGCATTCTGCAAATAAAAAATAAATAAAATTTGCATCTTAAAATTTTTAAATTCTCGTTGCGTACTATTGTTACGACGCATATAAGCCTCAAGCCTATTGAGAGAAAGGGCAGAGACATAGTACGGCAGCAAAGACTGAGAATCGACAAAGATTCTATTCTCATACAGTTTTAGTAACTTATTCTCATGAATATGCCCGTTATGAGGCTCGGACAAAAATGTACTAACGAAGCCCTGAATCAATTGTTTAAAAACAGTTTTTTTGTACGGCGGTATATTAGGATGTTGCTTTGAGCGTCGTTCATAAAATAAAGTAACCGAGCCACTTGAATCTTTCATTGATTCGAAAAAGTCTTCAAGATTCTTATGGAAAGGTTTTGTTATCTCAAACGCTTCGTCATATACAATGTTTTGACGGTTTGTCCCCTTAACTATCCCGTTTGTAAGACTATCGACCTGTGTCGCAATTATTTTTACAAAAATAACGGCTTCGCTGATATCAACGCCATTTTTCATTGCTACATACAGAGAGTTGCATGTCTGGCATCCGTTTACAACTTGCGGGGATTCGAGCAAAATCCTGCCATTCGCAGAAGTAGCGGTTTTGCATACAATCGTTACTCCATTATTGTAAAGTGAAAAATTCTGCGGTTCATTTTTTAGCGTTTCCGAAATATCCAAATTAACATAAGTATCCCCTTGATAATCGCGCACATTATCATCAAACAGGTTAGACCTAAACAGCCCATCTTTCGTGGTTAGAATTTTCATAAATTCATCAGCAGTAGCAACTGCAATAAGAAAGTTAGAAACGTCTTTTATCTCGGCTGGCGGCAAACTGCCTATGCACTTTAAATTAACAGATAAACTATTATCATTTTCGTCGCTTATGTTTTTCAAGGATGAAGCATCGATGTAATATACATATACTTTTTCGTATGAATTAAAGAGTGCTATATCCTGCTTGAACCGTTCACCAACAGATGTAATGTTCGCATCATCGCACCAAGTACCCATTGAAACATAATATGTTCTCACGGTAGGTTGACTCTTCCAACAGGCAATCACATCGTCACTGAATAAAAATTTCTTAATATCCAGCCAACGCTTAACATCTTCATTGGAAGGAGCATACTGTTTTTCGTCAAGGAAATCTTTCACACCATTTAAAAACTTTAGGATTGCAGTCTGCTCAAACTTTTCCTTATGCTTTGATTGTATAAAGATGAATTCAATTTCTACGTTTTTGTTGTATTCAAGGATAGATTTAATGTCGTCAATTGATGACACAAAACGTCCGTCAATCTTTACGCATACTCCGTCAATACCTGTATCATTAGCTCCTCCAATACAAACATCGTCAAGCAAATCAGCATTGGCACTGAAAGCCGCCTGATTATGCATTTTCAATATTGTAAGATTAACGAATTTTTCGAATAGAATGTCATCACTATCAGCCAGTTGATAGGAAGTTTTAAATTTGTCGAGCTTCGCTTGTATAATCGGTTGCAGTTTCATTATGATTCCCCCTTGCCGGTTTGTATTTGTACAATATCGAATACGTCGCATTGAAGCACCTTGCAGATTTTTACGAGGACGTCAATTTGGATGTTCCGCGAATTTTTTTGATATGGAGGTTAACTATTTCATCAACTGTGCCCCCCAGTACTTTTTGTATGATCTCATACATCTTATTTGCTTTCAGAGATGATCAGATTGCCGTTAGACTACCCATGATCTCATCTTCTGTGAGTTATAAAGCATTCACGAAGGTTGTTTTTATTTTCGCTTAATGCAATTTGAGCAACAAAATTTAATGTTGCCTCTAAATATTAATCTTATTTACATTATCTCATTTACATTATAGTGCATCTTTTCGGAATATTCTACATATTATTATATTTAAAGGTCTTCTTAAAATGTTTTAGGTATTAATGCCATTCTCGCCGCTGTCCACTTTTACCCACGTCAAAAAATACGCCAGCAAACATCCAGCCAAGATGACTTTATATCATCCTTGTATAAGTTTTTATCTGAAGCTCCAGGCTGCGAGCTGCGCCGATCCATACGTGCTCATTCGGCAATAGGCGGCAACCCTAAGCTTTATATTCTCTTTAGGTATAGTGGGGATAATCCTGACAGTTTTCATCTACATTCCTTTATCATCTAATGTAAGGTAGAGTAATCCCATTAATATTTTGCAAAAGAAAAGACGTGAAAGCATCATCCTTTCACGTCAAAGCATATTTCAACAACAATCCTGCGCCCCCGCTTATATCAAGCGTTTTGACGTTGCAGCAGAATTATGGTCTCTACATGAACTAAAATCGGGGACACATCCACTGTTCTGCTGCCATCATCGCTAAAATAGTGTTTTACATGTTGGTCTCTATGTTCTCTGAGCTCATGGATCACTTTCGGCTTTTTTGACGCTGCAAGGTCAGGTGGAGCTCCTTTTCCTCCGGATATTGGCGACTGATCTTTAATTGGTGCTCCCCATGCGGCTTGCGGCAGCACTAAACTATCCTAATCACCTATAAATAAGCACAATTTCAATGCGGTGCTACTTCATCAGCGGACGATATACCAAAAAGTAAAATAACCAAACGATTCCCAGCCGCTTAGCTTGGAAACCGTTTGGTCAAATTGATCAGGGAAAGAACTTATGCATTGGGGATAATGAAAACCTGACCAGGGAAAATCAGATCGGGGTTAGTGAGATTGTTGGCAAGGATAATCGCTTGCATCGTCGTGCCGAATTGCTGAGCTATCTTATAAACGCTGTCCCCTTTTCTGACAACATAGGTGACCGGTTCCGGTGCCGGCGGCGGACAAGGCGGGGGGCAAGGGGGCGGACAGGGCGGCACGCAGCAATGATGAGGGTTGTGGTGCATACCATGCATACTTTCCTGTCCATAACAGGATTGATAAGGCTGGCCGGCATCCATTGTCACTTGGCCAGGGCAACAATTAGGATCTAAAGTGGCAAAGCCCCCCTGAGGAAAATATTGATTCTGGCCCATATATCCATTTTGCATGTTCATCGGATGATTCATAAGATTTCCTCCTCTATTTATACAAACATTTAAACACATAGTTATTTGGGTTCTAATTAAAGCCCATTCTTCCTGACACTTTTCTAATAGCAATATATGGAATCACAGGAATAATGAGTATGTACCTTCAATTTTTTTATTTTTGCTTGAAACATGCCCCCAAGGGCACGATATACCATAGAATGGTAATAAAATGAAGGCTTTCAGGTGTATATAACAGCTGTATATAACACTATGATATTTTCAAAACAATTCTATAAAAGAGGATTGACATTCATTCAATAAAACTATAAGATAATAAAAAATAGAATAGTTGTAGAATAGTAGTACAGTAGGTGTGAGGCATAAGTGCACCCCTGCGGAGGTGTATTTTTTATTGCCTAAATAAGAGGAGGTTTGTAGGAAAATGAAAAAAGGTAGTTTAAGAAGAATGTTGGGAATTGGTTTAAGTCTTGTCTTGGCACTGGGTCTGGCCGGATGTGGCGGTACTGCGCCAAGCACTAGTGAAACCCCTCAGGGAACAGGGCAAGGTTCTTCTGAAGAGAAACAAGTGAAGATTGGGATTATCCAGATTGTCGAGCATCCTGCTTTAGACGCTGCTCGGCAGGGCTTTTTGGATACCTTGAAGGCTAATGGCTATGAAGAAGGCAAGAATTTGAAATTAGTATATCAAAACGCTCAAAACGATCAATCCATGCTCAATTCGATCGCTCAACAGTTTGCCACCAGTGATCTCGATCTTATTCTGGCTATTGCTACTCCTTCAGCACAAGCTATGGCCAGCGCCACCGATGAGATCCCCATTTTGATTACAGCCGTTACCGATCCTGTGGAAGCAAAACTGGTTGACAGTATGGATAAGCCGGGCGGCAACATATCCGGTACAACAGATATGAACCCCATTAAAGAACAATTGGACCTTTTGAAAAAGCTGGTTCCCGATGCTAAGACCGTTGGGGTAATCTATAACGCCGCTGAGGTTAACTCTGAAGTTCAAGTGCGCATTGTCAAGGAAGAAGCCCCTGCCCTGGGTCTGGAAATTGTTGAAGCCACCGTATCTTCCAGTGCCGACGTTCTGCAGGCAGCCCAATCCTTGATCGGAAAAGTCAACGCTATTTACGTTCCTACCGATAATATGGTGGTATCTGCCGCTCAATCCGTCGTTCAAGTGGCCAACGAAAATAAGATTCCCCTCATTTCCGGGGAAAGCAGCGTTGTCGATGCCGGCGGACTGGGAACCATTGGTATCAACTACACGAACTTAGGGGCACAGACCGGTGAAATGGCTCTCCGCATCCTTGATGGGGCTAAGCCTGCCGATATGCCTGTGGAAGGTCAGAAAAACTTCGATATCGTCTTAAATCAAGAAGCGATTGACTTGCTCGGAATCGAAGTCCCTGCCGACATTAAGAGCAAAGCTACCATTAAATAATCTAAATTAAACTATAGAGATAAAATATTGAGGTGTGTTAATAATGTTCTCCCTAAAAATTGTAGTAGGAACTCTGGAACTCGGGCTGATGTATGCAATCATGGTCCTGGGAGTCTATCTAACCTTTAGAGTACTGAATTATGCGGACTTGTCTGTGGAGGGCAGCTTCACTTTAGGAGCTGCCACCGCAGCCACTCTTATCTTTCAAGGCTATAATCCCTGGTTGGCCACAGCCATTGCCTTTTTTGTCGGCTGTATCGCCGGGATCTTCACCGGCATCTTTCACACCAAATTTAAAATCACCGCTCTCCTGTCCGGAATTTTAACCATGACCGCTTTATGGTCTATCAATTTGCGCGTTATGGGCAAAGCCAATATCTCTTTGCTCAAAACACGGACTATTTTTACTGATTTTAAAAATTTTCCCGGTATGAATCAATATGGAACCCTGATCTTGGGCCTTATAACGATTATTATCCTCGGTATCCTGATCTACCTCTTCCTTAATACCGAAATCGGTTTGGCCTTGCGGGCTACCGGTGATAATGAACTGATGATCCGGAGTTTAGGGGTAAATACCGATGTGATGAAAATTCTCGGTTTGGGCTTATCCAATGGTTTGGTCGCTTTCTCCGGCAGCTTTGTCGCTCAACACCAACAATTTGCCGATGCCAGCATGGGAGTCGGTATGATTGTGGCCGGACTGGCTTCCGTCATTATCGGTGAGGTTCTGGTGGGAACCTCCTCTATTGGTCGGACCATACTTGCCGTGATCTGTGGCGGCATTATCTACCGGACTATTATCGCTATCGTCCTCCGACTCGGCTTGGAGCCCACTGATTTAAAGCTTCTCACCGCTGTCATTGTTCTGATCGCCCTCGTCTCGCCCAGTTTAAAATCGAAATTCTCCGCGTTTAATGGCGGCATTTTGAGGAAGGGGGATTCCTATGCTAACAGTTCAGAATCTAACTAAGGTCTTCAATAAAGGCACCATCAACGAGAAAAAAGCCCTTGACAGTCTTTCACTTGAGCTCGCCCCTGGAGATTTTGTCACTGTCATTGGTTCCAATGGTGCAGGCAAATCTTCCCTGATGAACGCTATTGCCGGGGTGTTTATCCCCGATAATGGAGAAATTTCTATTGATGGCACCCCCATTACCAAATGGGCCTCCTATAAACGGTCGGGATTGATCAGCCGGGTATTCCAGGATCCTTTGTCAGGCACCGCCGCCTCGATGACTATTGAAGAAAATTTGGTTATGGCTTTGCGCCGGGGCGAGTCCCGCCGTCTGCGCTGGGCCTTAAATGTCAATAAACGGGATTATTTTCGCAATGAGCTATCCAAGCTGGGATTAGGACTTGAAGGGCGTTTAACCACAAAAGTTAAACTCTTATCCGGGGGACAACGTCAGGCCTTAACTTTGCTTATGGCTACCCTTCAAAATCCTAAACTCTTATTGCTGGATGAGCATACTGCGGCGCTGGATCCCAAAACTGCCGAAAAAGTAATGGAGCTTACCTGCAAAGTGGCACAAAGCTCCAAACTAACAACCTTAATGATCACTCATAATCTTGAACAAGCTCTTGCTGTAGGCAATCGGACGATTATGATGCATGAAGGCCGAATTATTCTTGATATCCGCGGCGTTGAACGCCAGAATATGACCATTGGCAGATTGCTGGATATGTTTGAAAAAGCCAGTGGGGTTCATATGAATAATGACCGGATGATGCTGGCCGGAACTCGTTAATGAGGATGGCAAGCTTTCTGGTGCTAACACACCTCTTTCCCGATGATGCGTGGGGACACGCGTTGTCGGGATTTTTTATTGGGGCTTTTGAAAGTTCAGTCTCCAGGGAATCTCCAGGATTTTGCTTTACAGCGGTCGCTCCATAAGCTGCGCGGACAAAACTAA